>MAAB01029579.1_pt1 | contig 67940 bp, 56 predicted proteins | sample 1115991 | NCBI WGS metagenome assembly MAAB01 (sample SAMN04961124, study PRJNA320927) | seawater metagenome | isolation source: sample BD02T18 sea water enriched with oil for 18 days | place: USA:Gulf of Mexico | collected 2013-07-27
CTTAGCCGAAGGTGATAGCGTCTACTATGATGCGATGATGGGGCATGTACTTATTTCAGTCAGTGAAAACGATGCTCAAATTCTCTGGGTGACAGCCAAGTAACCTAGTTATCTTGCTAACTACAGGCAGCAAGTTCTTTTAAAGCTTTCTTATCTTGTTTGTATTTATACATACGCTGGTCAGCTAATGATAAACACTCAGATTGATTTGATGTTTCAAAACTGGTGGCAATACCAAAGCTAAGACCAGTATCATTCCATCCCTGTTGCTGCAGATCTTTTTCTGTTTGAAATAGTAGATCTGACAATTGTGTGATTATCGCTTCGACTTGTTGTGCCTTGTCAATCTCTACTACCCAAATAAATTCATCACCACCACAGCGAAAGATAGAGCCAATACCAGATAATTTTTTTTGCATGATATCGGCCGTAGCAATCAGTACTTTGTCGCCTGCAGCATGGCCGAGCTTATCATTAATCTTTTTAAAACCATCAAGATCAATGAAAGTGATGCAATAATGACCCTGTATACTCGCCATTTTTTCATTTTGCGCAAAACGATTACCTATTTGTGTTAATGGATCAATACGAGAAATAGCATAACTACGATGAAACTCTTTTTGTTGAATTTGTAGCCATTCTGAAAGTGAAAGCAAGATGCACAGGCAATCAATAGTTAAGGCAATTAGTACAATCATTTCGAGTGGGAAATCCCAATCAATTTTATAGAGATGGGATAAGATATAGCTAGCTAAAGATAATCCATATACAAGATTGCCAATTAAATAATACTTAGCCCTAAAATCATTTTTAGTTAGCATAAGTATGCCAGTACCAAGACAGAGAGGGATCCATAAGCTGGCAATAACATGCGATATTATGAAGCTCTGCGTAAAAGAGATAAAAGGCATAACAATGCCTAAACTCAAACAAACTATTGACAACAAGTTAAATGTTTTAGCTAACTTAGGATGTTCTGACTGACAGTTAAATAACAATTTCGTGAATTGGCACGCAAAAACAATAGCAAAGGGAAAGATAAGAATACCACTATAAACAGGATTAAATGCTGATATTGTCAAAAAATTCCCAGCACTTCCTGAAGCAGTAAACCAACCTAAACCTTGTATACCAATATAACCAGTACAAGCCAAGGTTACTAAGTATTGGGTTCTGAGATAGATAAATAAGGCAATTATGGCAAGCGTCATCATTACTGTGATTGAAATCGAAGTGATGCTATTTATTAGAAACTGTTTATCATAGAACTTGGCTTTGTTGTCAAATTCAATGTTAACAGGCGTTGCAAATATTTTTGCTTGAATATAAATCCAAAGCGTACCACTTTCTTGAGACTGTAAAGGTAGTGAGAATGATTGTGAATGCGCTAGTTTAGGGCTTTTACTAGCCATTTGACCAAAACTTTCTAAAGTAACTAGTTCCCCATGGTCAGATTGCCAATAAGCCGTTCCTACATCAAGATAAACAGCATGTATATTGACAAACCAAGTGGATCTTTGCTCTTTTGTATTGGTCAATTTAACCTTAGTGACGTAAGCACCACTTCCGCCGAAAGTTGAGGTGACCTTTTTAGACTGTAGATATGATTGACTTAACGTTATAAAACTAGGGCTAGCATCGAGAGGCTGAGTTTGGCGCCAGAGGTTATGTTCATTTAATTGAATATTATCATGATTCAAAGCCACATAAGGTTGTGCACTTATAGTATTAACGAGCATAGAAAACAAGAAAAGGGTCAAAAAACCATAAAATGCTTTGAATGTATTAACGTATTTTGGGATACCTATACATAGTTGAAAGTCATGCATAAATTTATAATATCCTTATAACGAGTCAATACAATACATTTCATATTATGTGAAACAAACAGTGATTAAACAAGAATGGATCAAAAATAGTCGATTAAAGACAAAGTGTGCTATTGAAAACGGCGTTTGAGAGTGATTTGTTGCGGGTTAATGGGTATCAATCCTGACGTATCTGCGCTGATAGCTTGTGGTACAGGAATTGATGCATATCGCACTCATGGTTTTTTTACAAAATTAAAACAATGGCTTAGTTTTGATACAGGAGTTAATTCATTATACTAGACGGCTTATCGCGACATTATATGCTCGTTATAAATCAATCAAGGAGATAATCAATATGAAAATAGCGGTGTTTTGTGGTTCTAGTACAGGAAATGATTCTATTTATGTTAATGAAGCTGAAAAGTTAGGTGAGTTCTTTGCAAAGCACGATATTGATCTTGTTTACGGTGGTGGTAAGGTCGGATTGATGGGGACTATAGCAAATGCTGTGTTGGATAATGGTGGAAGGGTCTATGGAGTGATCCCTGAATACTTGAAAGAAAAAGAAATAGCTCATACTGCTTTGACCGAATTATTTGTTGTGAAAGATATGCATGAGCGAAAAGCTAAAATGGCTTCGATGGCTGATGCATTTGTTGCATTACCTGGTGGGGCAGGCACTTTAGAAGAAATTTTTGAAGTATGGACATGGGCGCAACTAGGTCACCATTCGAAGCCTTGTGCGCTTTATAACTCAAACGGTTTTTATCAGCATTTACTAGCCATGATCACAACTATGACAGAGTCAGGTTTTTTACATACCAAATATTCTGAAATGTTGATTTTAGCTGACAATCCCCAAGAGCTACTTTATCGTATTGAAGCGTATCAGCCACCAGATAAAAAATGGAGTTAGTCTTTCACTTAACACATATATCAAGCCTTGAACTTAGGCTGTTAACTTCAATATTCTCTTATTACAACAAGCTGTTTTCCACACATTCCTACCAGAAGTACTAGTACTAAAGCCCTAATTCTTATTGATTAATTCTTTAGGAGTAATACTAATTATCGATTGTTAGTCGAGACGTTATTAGTGATATTTGAAATACGACCCAATTCCATATAAATATCTGTTGGACTGCTAAATGTCTATAACCGCATTATTGGTTTGGACTGAGTTATTAGTATTTAAGTAAAAAGAATGACAGTAAATATATTTATAACCGTAACAAAATTGTCAAAAACTAAGCTTTGGAGTAATAACTTATCAAGATTTTTTCTAACTTAAGTATTAAATTTCGATTGATTGTAATGTCCACTATTCTCGTCAGTATTGTGTTGATTGCAAAAGGTGCTTATGACTATAAAGTAGTTAAGTCTTCTCTATTAGTTGAAGCAAATAGTAGCATTAAGTTAGTGACAGAAAGGTTAAAATTGAACTTACCTGCGGCTATATGGATGGATTTATCTGACCAGATTGTCAAAATAGCGTCGTCTGAATTAGAGTCGCCTTATGTTTACGGTATTGAAATAATAACCGTAGGAGGCGAGGTTAAATATACCAAGCATAATCAAGGCATAAAGGGAGCAGAGATAAAGCAACCTTTGGTTCATGATGAATACGACGAACAAACTGTTGTAGGTGATATTATCATTAGTATTGATCAACAAGCGATCAATACAAAAATTAATGCCGCATTGCTACAAATCATCATCGGCGTGGTGTTAGTAGACGTTCTGCTAGTGCTTATCTTATTTATCCTTACCCGTGTCATTGTCACTAACCCGTTAAAAAAGGTGATTCTTGCAGTGACTGATATTGCTCATGGTGATGGTGATTTAACAAAAAGATTAGAAATTAATACACGAGATGAGATGGGGGAGTTAGCCGGACAAATCAATCACTTTTTTGATAAAACGCAAGCAATGATTAATACCATTATCAGCACTGCACAAGTCATCAGTGATACATCTAGTGCAGTAAAATCAGACGTAAATGAGGCGAATGCATTATTTGAAAAGCAATATGTTGAAATAGACATGTTAGCAACAGCTATCACTGAAATGGCGGCGAGTACTAAAGATATTTCTTTAACCTCTCAACAATCATCACAGTCAGCCTTTGACGCTAAAGAGCAAGCAAATGAAGTTGGTCTAGTTGTTAATAAATCGATGTCTTCAGTAAATGAACTCTCTTCAGATTTAGACAATGCCAGTCATGTAATAAGTGTACTTGCCACAACGGTTGACCAAATGGTTTGTGTTATCGATGTAATTAAAGCCATTGCAGAGCAAACTAATCTGTTAGCACTAAATGCAGCTATTGAAGCAGCACGGGCTGGAGAGCAAGGACGTGGTTTTGCCGTCGTTGCAGATGAAGTTAGAGCCTTAGCTAGCCGTACTCAACAAAGCACTGAAGAAATCAGTCAAATGATTGCTGAATTACAACAAGGAACGAGTTCTGCAGTAGTGGTTGTACAAAACAGTAAAACTAAAGGAGAAGAAACAACAGAAATGATGCTTCATTCGGTGGATTACATTACAAAAATTATTACCGCCAGTGATGATATCAGTGATACGTCATTACAAATTTCTACTAGTGTGCAAGAACAAAGTAACGTGACGTCCTCTTTAGATGTTAACATCAATGGCATTGTAAGTAGTGGGCAAGAAAGCAATGGACTTATCAACCAAATAAAAGTGAAGGCCAATGAGTTAGACGCCAATGTAAATAATTTACAAACACTAACAAGCCAATTCAAAGTCTAACCATTACAGATAAAGTACAGATTAACGTGTTGAATGATAGGTAAAAGCGATAATTATGAAAATAAGTCATTGCACTTTTAATACTATCACGGCGATACAAAACATAATTGCCTGAATAAACTCAGAGAATTCAGCGCATCTTAGGACAAATTATAGGTTATTTAATGATTTTCATGGAACATGGTGTATTTAAGGTTAAAGTTGATGGCAATTTGTTGCTAGTCGATGCAACGGGTCCTTTTAATGAGGAGTTAATAGTTCAGTATAAAAAGGCTTTAGAGACTTGCATTCAAACTTTGGAGGTATCGCAGTGGAATCAAGTTATCGTACTGCATCAATTAAGTTTATTTACTCCTGAGGCAGAACAAGTATTAACGAATACCGTGATAAATAGAAAATCAAGAGGGTTAAATGCCTGTGCGGTAGTTTTAATGAATGTTCAAGGTGAATCATTAATAAAAAATCAAATGAGCCGTTGTTATGAGCGTGCACGAGTAAAATACAATTTCACTTCATCAATTGAAGATGCCAATAAATGGCTTACCTCATTAGAAAATAACATATGAAGAAATAAATTCTCGGATAATTGTGAGGTGTTTTTGTAGGTATTTGAGCTAAGCTATTTTATTGCAAACTTAACATTAACCAAGTTACTTATAATTGCCTTGAAAAGGTTTCATTTACTATTTAAGCTTATTTCGAATACGACTAAATGCTATTGGGGTGATCCCAATATGCGAAGCGATCATATTAAGGTGAAATAACGTTGTTCATCACTTTGTTGCACAAAGACAAATTGTCGCTCTTCTTTTTTAATAAACATATTTTCAAACAAACGGTTGTACACTGCCATAAACCCGGCTTGTGACTGCATTTGTTAAAAAGCTTGTCATTCATTTTCCAAACAAATCACATCATCTAAAGTGTCCATGCTAAACAGTGAATCTATATTTGTGGTCATGACTCGGATAGAACTACGAATACTTGGCGTAACAGCAAAGGATTGTGTGAACTCTTTATCTTTTGCAGAAACACTCATATAACTCAGTCCTTTGTTGAAATTAGCATAGAGAATATCTAGCAAGGTTATAACAAAACTTATTCCCTTGAACGAATGATAAATATAGTAATTGGGGCAGTAATTGTTCAATAGGATCAGATATATTATCGTGAGAATGATAATGGTTTGTATTTACACTTGAGGTTGGCTTATGTATTATGTGCGCAATTACAATATGATACTTAATAGGCTAAAACAGTGAAAAATCTTCCTTTAAATTTGATTACTCTTACTATTTTAATGACAACGAACGCATTTGCTGAAGTTAACAAAGAGACTGATGTTGAAAAGATTGAAGTTCAAGGTACCTATATTGAAGGATATGGCGCCCATGAAGTGAGTGGTGCATCACGGTTAGATTTATCCATTATTGAAATACCACAATCTGTGTCCGTTATTACTAGTGCACAAATGCGAGACTTTCAATTATCTGACATTAATGCTGCACTCGATTCTGCAACTGGAATTAATGTTGAACGTATTGAAACAGATAGAACTTATTATACTGCACGGGGCTTTGACGTAACAAACTTCCAAATTGACGGCGTTGGCTTACCTTTAACCTCAGGCAATAACCACGCAGATGAAGATACTGCCATTTATGAGCGAATAGAAGTGATACGTGGTGCAAATGGCTTGATGACTGGTGTTGGCAATCCGTCAGCAACGATTAATTTTATTCGAAAGCGCCCAACAGAAGAAACTGAGGTAAGTGTTAGAGGTACCGTGGGTTCTTGGAATAAAACGCGCTTAGAACTAGATGCCTCAACACCACTTACGGATAAAGTGAGTGCGCGTGTTGTGTTAGTTAAACAAGACAATGAATCATATTTGGATCGATACGAACAAGATAAAAGTATTGCTTATGCTTTTATTGGTGCAGAATTAACAGATAACACCTATTTATCAATTAGTCATAGTTATAATTCAAGTGATGCTACAGGTAATAATTGGGGTGCTAACCCTCTTTATTATACTGATGGCAGCGCCACTGACTATGATGCTTCAACGAATACCTCTGCGGATTGGTCAAATTGGCAAGTTGTTAAAAACAATACAGTAGTTGAATTAGCTCATTATTTTAATTCTCAATGGAGTTTACGTGCTACTTATTCACATAAAACTACAGATGAAGACACTGAATTATTCTATGTTTACGGCACCCCAGATAAAAGCACCGAATTAGGTTTGCTTGGTTATGCTAGTGAATATGATCTAGATGATAAACATAATTTATTTGATGCCTACCTCAATGGTGAGTTTTCATTATTCGGCCGAGAGCATCAAATAGTTGCAGGTATCAATTACGCTAAGATGAGTTATATTGATAGGTCACTCTATGATTACACAACTGGAAATGGTTTCCCTGTGATGCCTCCTCTACCTCAATGGGACGGAAATACTCCAAAACCAACATTTAATGATGGCTTAACCGGTAGTGATGTTACTAATGAGCAAAAAGCTGCTTACTTCACAGCACGTTTTGAAGTATTAGACGATTTGCACGTAATAGCAGGTGGACGTTATAACGATTGGAATGTGGAAGGCAGTTCATATAATGTTATTCAAGATGCTTCTGATAAAGAATTTATTCCTTATTTAGGTGCTGTGTATCAAATTTCCCCTGAATTAGTTGCTTATAGCAGTTACACCGAAACATTTTTATCACAAACTGAATTGGACATTAACAATAAAGTTCTTGCGCCTATTACGGGTGAAAGTAAAGAGATAGGGGTCAAAAGCGAATTCTTTGATGGTTTGTTGATAGGGTCAATTGCTTACTTTGATGTTGAACAAACAAATGTCGCGAAACTCAATGAAGACACCATACACTTACCTATGGATCAACATAGATATATTGGTGCTGAAGGCATTAACAGCCATGGCTTTGAGTTAGAAGTAGCTGGGCAAATATATGATAATTTGCAGATAAGTTTTGGTTTTACTGACTTTAAAATTTCTGGTGATGAAGTTGTGTCAAGTTACACACCGTCAACCTTAATTAAATTAGCTGCTACGTACACAGTACCTGCAATTGAAGCTTTAACGATAGGTGTCAACATGAATTGGCAAGATGATATTTCTCGTAAACAGGGTGTCGTTGGTGATGAGTTTGTTAACGCAGGTGAGGAAATAGTTACTAAACAAGCGGCTTACGCGATTGTGAATTTCATGATGTCTTATGCTGTTACTGAAAATGTCAGCTTATCTCTCAATGCCAATAATATTACCGATGAAAAGTATATTAATAGTTTATATTGGGCCCAAGGTTATTATGGTGCTCCTGCTAATTACTCAGCCACATTAAGCTGGTCACTTTAGGAATTATTGCAGTGGTATTGCACTAAGGGATATCACTTTTCGCTGTAAAATATTATGAGAAAAAAATTATATAAATGGCATTCCATTGGAGCACTTATTGCCATGTTACCCTTGTTAATAATTTCTGTTACTGGGAGTATTTTAGTCTTTAAGGTTGAGTTAGATACTTTTTTGATGCCTGATAAAATGCAAGTGACTAGTATTAATCCTGGTGAGAGAGTCTCGTTAGATGTGCTCATGACGAATGTAAAATCAAAATACCCAAATTATGAAATAGGCAGTTGGGAGTTATTTGACGATAAAAGTAGAACCGATACCGCCTATCTTATCAAACAGCATACAACAGACTGGTCGAAATTATATGTAAACCAATATACCGGAAAACTGCTTTCAACACCGGTAGGTACATCAGATGATTTAACGGATTGGTTACTCGATTTACATTATAAATTATTACTAGAGACCAATGGTATGTTTTTAGGTGCTATAGTTTCTTTATTACTTCTGTTTTTAGGCATTAGTGGTGTTATTTTATACCGTAAGTTTTGGCTCAATTTTTTTACTTTACGATTGGGACTTGCCCGCAGAATATTTTTTAGTGATTTGCATAAAATAATTGGTATATCAAGCTCACCTGTTATCCTTATTCTTGCGTTTACAGGGGCTTATTGGAACATTTCATTGGTGATACATGAGGTATCAGAACATATTGTTGAAGAACCTTATTTAATCAAAGATCAACTACATAACAATAAACTTTCAATCCAAACACTGTTGGACAGTAATGAAGAGGTAATTAAAGGTTTTGAAGCAACCTACCTTTTAATGCCATTTGAACCCGACATGGATATCATGTTTTATGGCACAGTGAACCCAACAAATCCTCTCAATAGTAACTATTCAAGTACCATATCTTACGATAAAGATTCTGGCAAAATGCTACATTTTGAGGATGTGAGATCGGCGACTTCATTACATATAACTATTGATAGTTTTAGAAAATTACATTTTGGTCATTTTGGTGGCTTAACGAGTAAATTAATTTGGTGTGTTTTAGGACTTAGTCCATTAATATTAGCTTTAACGGGCTTATATCTATATTTACATAAAAATCGAAATAGAAAAATAATGCATATTTCTCGCGTTAAAAACCGAAAAACGCTTGAGTCAACTAAATAACAATAAAGTCTGCTCAGCTGTCTACTAAAGTTCTTGCAAACTTATTATTATATTGAAATGATTATGCAAAGCGATTTACGACAAGAAGTAGCTAAAACGAAACCACGCCGCCTTTTTTAAGTGACGTTATTTTGCTATCGTTTATGCCCAGTTTGGAAAGGACATGCTTGCCATCGGCACCTAATTCGCCACCGGCATGCGAATATTCAGCGTGGTAACCAGAAAACTTAATGGGACAAGCTAATTGTCTTTGTGTGCCTGTTTTTGGGTGAGGCACATCAACAATCATGTCTCTGGCAAGAATCTGGGGATGTTCGCACGCTTCTTTTAGGTTAAGTACCGGCTCAACACATAAATCTAATTCAATGAATATTGTTTGCCATTGTAGGTAAGTTTTTTGCCTGAATGCATGAGCAAAACTGTCTTTGATCTCTTGTTGCGCTGAGGGAGAGTTAGCCAGTGGTAGTAAGTATTCTAAATTGAGTAATTGGCACAAACCACTAAAGAACTTTGGCTCTAAGCTACCGACGGAAAGGTAACGACCATCGCTCGTTTGATAATAATCATAAAAAGTTCCACCATTGAGCAGTTGAGACTCTGCTGTTGGTGTCTCATTGCCAGCGAGGGCTCCTGCACCGCTCATTGCATTTAAAGCGAAAGCACAATCGGTCATGCTGATATCAATCATTTGACCTTTTCCTGTACGTTGGCGGTGATGCAGTGCAGTTAATATACCAATAACACCATGCAATGAACCGCCGGCAACATCTGCTATTTGAATGCCTTGTGGAATGGGGGCTTGTTCTTTTCTTTTGGAATAACTACTAATGCCAGCAATTGCTAGGTAATTTAAATCATGTCCTGCGCGATCTTTGTAAGGGCCTGTTTGACCATAACCCGTAATTGCGCAATAGATTATCTTGGAATTTACCGCTTTTAGGGCTTCATAGCCAATGCCAAGTCTGTTCATTACGCCGGGTCTAAACTGCTCAAGTACCACATCATACTCTTTGACCAACGTTTTAATTATTTCGATAGCATCAGGTTGTTTTAAATCTAGTGCAATAGATTCTTTAGAGCGGTTCAAATACTGATGAGCTGCGGAAGAAGTGCCGACTTTAGGGGATATTTCTCTGACTAAATCTACGCGAATGGGTGATTCTACACGCAACACCTTTGCGCCGAGATCGGCAAGTACCATTGAGGCGTATGGGCCGGGAAGTAGGGTAGAAAGATCTAAAATTTTAACATCGCTTAACATGGATAACTCCAACAGAGCATTAAAATTAGCAGAAAAAAAGGGAGGCAAGTTATAGCCCCCCCAAAACGCAAACTTTACTTCGGCTCCATTCGAATAGCGCCATCAAGACGGATCACTTCACCATTAAGGTAACTATTGGTAATGATGTGAGCAGCTAAATCAGCATACTCAACAGGGTCGCCAAAACGTTTAGGGCTTTGCACCATTTTGATAAGCGGATCGCGAACTTCGTCACTAAATCCTTTCATCATAGCGGTATCGAAAATACCCGGTGCTATGGTCATAATACGAATACCCAGTGGTGCTAAGTCGCGAGCAATAGGTAGAGTCATTGAAACTATACCGCCTTTACTCGCGCTGTAGGCAGATTGACCTACCTGACCATCATAAGCTGCCACTGAGGCAGTATTGATAATTACACCACGTTCACCTTTAGCATCAGGTTCGTTTTTCGCCATTTGCTCAGCAGCTAAACGTAGTACATTAAAAGTACCAATCAAGTTGATATTAATAACCTGTGAAAACTTTTCCAACGCTAATGCGCCATTACGACCAACAGTTTTACCACCAGGTGCAATGCCTGCACAATTAATACAAGCGTGAATAGTGCCAAAAGCGTCGACAGCTGCTTTTATACCCGCAACAACTGAAGTTTCGTCAGTCACATTGACGTTAGCGAAAATCGCCTTATCGCCCAAGGTTGCAACCAGAGAACGTCCGGCATCTTCATTTAAGTCAAAGGCTACAATCTTTGCGCCTTGTTTGGCTAATTCTTGGCAAGTAACTAAACCTAAGCCTGAAGCGGCGCCAGTTACAACAACAACTTTGTTATTTAAATCCATGATATATCCTTAAATTAGTTTATTTCTTGTAACAAATCACGCGCAATAATAACGCGTTGAATTTCGCTCGTGCCTTCATAAATAGAGGCCACACGAACATCTCGAGCATAACGCTCTAGTGGATAGTCTTTAATATAACCAGCGCCCCCCATAAGTTGCAGAGCGGTATAACAAACTTGGTTGGCTTTCTCTGAAGCAAATAGCTTAGCCATTGATGCTTCTTTACCAAAAGGTTGTGCTTTGTCCTTTTTATCCGCTGCGTTCATCAGTAACAAACGTGAGGCTTCTAAATCTGTATAAGCATCTGCCAACATCCATTGAACACCTTGAAAATTAGCTATTTTTTGCCCAAATTGTTGACGTTCATTAACATAATCACGGGCAAAATCGATGGCAGCTAAACCAATGCCTAAAGAAAGTGAACCAATACCAATACGCCCACCAGCAAGTTCAGATACAGCCACTTTAAAGCCTTGATTAAGGGTGCCCATTAAGGCATCTTTAGGCAGTCGACAGTTATCGAAAACGACTTCGTTTGTTGCGGAGGCGTGTTGTCCCATTTTTTTCTCTGCTGGTGAAATTATTAATCCTGGCGCATCCGCTTCAACTAAGAAACATGAAATACCTTTACCTCTTGGCGCACTCGGATCGGTAACCGCCCATAATACAAAGACACCTGCATATTCAGCGCTAGTAATGAACTGCTTTGCGCCATTTATAATCCATTCATCGCCCTCTAAAACAGCTTTCGTTTTCATGCCGGAAGGATCTGAGCCTGCACCTGACTCGGTTAAGCAAAAACCACCGGCGGCATATTCGCCACTACACAGTTTAGGTAAATATTTTTCTTTTTGCGCTTCACTGGCCACAGACTCAATGACTTCACCCACCATATTTGTAACTGACATAGTCACAGCTGTTGATGCGCAGGCGCGTGAAATTTCAGTCATGGCTAAGCTAAACACTACGGTGCCAGCTTCAGCGCCACCATACTGTGAACCAACATTCAATCCCATAAAGCCAAGCTCGGCGAGTTTTTTCAAATTACTTAAGAACAGTTCCCGGTCACCATGTTGATCGAGTTTTTCAGCCACAGGCGCAAGTTCAGTTTGTGCAAACTTAGCTGCCATGTCTTTTATCATCGCTTGGTCTTCAGTTAATGAAAGGTCCATAATAGTTCTCTTTTAGTTTTTCTTCGAAAAGTTAGGTACTTATTAGTTAATGCATGTACTTAGTTAGGGTAGTACAAACAGGTTATTTTTAACCTTATGTCATCTTGCTTTGATATAGAAAGATAAGATTTGAAAATAGATAACAACACTATAAGCAGAATTAAAGTTAATTAAAATGACAAAATGTAACGATATAACTCACTAAAGATTACACGCTTAGTCAAGTTAAGGTATAGTTGATTAGTAATAAAAGTGATAGAGAAAGTAATTATGGCCAAAGTGGATATTCATTATTTTAACCAAGCGCTCGACTGTGCTGTGCGTAAAGGCTTTGATGGTGACAAAATTTTATCATCATTAGGAATTACTATTATGCCAAACCAGTTAAGGGTTGATGGTGAGCAAATGACTCGCTTAGTACAATATGTATGGGCGAACTTAAATGATGAATTTCTTGGCTGCACTAAGCACCCCTGTAAAACGGGAATATTTCCTTTTATGGCACATCATGTGTTTCACTATAAACACCTTGATAAAATGCTCGAGCAAGGTATTTCGTTCTACAACCTAGTCACCGATGATGTGCAAATGAGGTTAGTCAGGGCAGGTGACCTTGCAGAGATAGAATTCATATTCAGTCACGTTGAGCATGATCCTAAGCACTTCTTTCTCGAGTTCTGGTTAATAATATGGCATCGTTTTTCTAGTTGGTTAATCGATGTGAAAATTCCATTGACTCAAGTATGCTTTACCCATGCTAAACCTAGCCATTCACAGGAGGCAAAGTTACTTTTTGCTTGCCGACACAGCTTCAACCGTCCCGTCGTCAAATTATGCTTTCATGCAAAATATTTAGATTTGCCTTGTGTCAGGACAAGAAAAGAGCTCACTCGATTTTTGCGAGATTCACCAGCCGATTTAATTACTATTCCTGGCAGCGGGCAAAGCTATAAGGCCCAAATAAGAGCTATGTTGATACATGATGAAAATAATATTCTTTATTGTCCCAGTTTTGAAACACTTGCCAAAAATTTAAATATGAGTGCGCAAACGTTACGCCGTCGTCTTAAAGTTGAAGGAACAAGTTACCCGATGATTAAAGATGAGATTAGACGCGATTTAGCGATCGATTATTTACAAATGAGCAACCGGAATATTAACGATATTTCTAATGCACTAGGTTTTAGTGAGCCTCGCTCATTTACCCGTGCTTTTAAACAATGGACGGGTGTATCGCCCTCAAAATATAACCGTATTAACATACCATAGACATTTTATGTAAAAACTACTCGTAGTGTGAGTGACGAATTCAAAGCGAGGTCTTAATTTCTTTATCTAAGGCAGAGACTATATTAAAGAAAATAGAACCCTTGCTTTTATTGTTGATAATAATTATCATTTGCATTGTGTCGTATTAGTTATAATATTTATGTATGAAAATATAAAGATTACCTTGATAATTAGTTTGACTATATTGACCTCGGCTGTATACACCAAAGATTATGAAATTATATTGCTAACTACTGATGTGATTAACAAAGAGTGTACTAGCACGAATCTATCTAAAGTGAATTAGGGAAAAAGTTATGGAGCACTCTCCTTGGCAATTATTGTTAAAAAACGGTAACCAATGCTTTGATAATCAACAGTTAGATCAAGCTGAAACCTTCTATTTACACGCTTACGATTTACTAAGTAAAGCGCGTGGTAATGATCCAAAATCTTCCGAATTGTTAATGGATTGGATATGTACTTGTCATAATTTATCATCATTGTACCAAGAACTAGCTCACCTAGATTTATCGCTAGAATACTTAATGATTCCCCATGAATATTTACTGAAAGTATTAGAAGCGAATTTTCTAGCTGATGAAATTAAACAGGCAGCTTTTAAGGGAATAAGCATAACGCTGCCCGCCATTTTATTGTTTGCGAAGAATCACGAGAATTGTGATGGCTGTTGCTCTCAGTTCCCTTCGTTAAAAAAAATCATGGCACTAGAAACCTGTACTATTCATTAACAGCTTATATATTTACTTAAGGCATGATCATCATTGACTTTGATGGACGTTAATCCACTGTAATTTGACCCCGAATTATCGTGTATTTATGTGGGAGCCAATGATTAAATGAACATATCTATACGACTTTACCTTGCCAAGTTGTATTCTAAAAAATTGCGGGGAGTTTTACCTGGATAGCGTGGTACCGCCGTATATTCGGATGCGTTTACTTTTAGTATTTCCTACAGGCAGCAATTGGATGGATAACCGCTTTAGTAATTTTGCCATATTGAAGTTTAACTAAAGGTTGATTGATATAGCCAGAAAAAGGTCGAGCTCTCCATTGAGGTAATAATGCAGGATCTGTGCTTAAGTTAGCAATTATTCCGGTGGATTTTTGTGCTTTTACTTTGTTCTTGCCATAGATATTGTCATGAGTAATATCGGTGGGTAAATTATTTGCGAAGCTTTTTTCGTGACTCGCCGCGACAATACATATTCGATTTTCAGCGGCGCGGGATATTAAACTGTAGTCAACCTCACATGACTCTTGAATATCAAAAGGAACCAATAATAGCTGAATACCATTTAACGCTGAAATTTTAACTATTTCTGGAATGTTTGCATCATCGGCAGTCAGCATGGCAACACTTATATTTCCTTGCTCTAACGGTATATCTACAATCGTTAATTCATTACCGAGTGGTGTCCATTGGTATCGTTGGCAAAAATGTAATTGCTCCTGTCTGGCAAATAAGCCATGTTCGTTAATTAGCACCGCTTGATGAATGCCATCAATGAGTAAACTCGTGCATAAATATTGAAATGGCCTAAGCACAGAGCTGACTTGCTCAATTAAGTTTTTGCCTAAGTTTTCTATGTGTACTCTTTGCTCAATATCATTTGTGATTGTTTTATCGGTGACAAAGAACAATTCAGGTAATTGAATAATGTCGGTAAGATTATTTTCAATGTAATGACAAACATCTTCTATAGCTTGTTCATTAGACTTATAGGTGGCAAATATCGCAACATTGGCCGTTATCGCTACCTTTTTAGTGTTGTCACACTCTGGCAATGTTTTTATCTTGTGCGTTTGTTTTATCGCTGCAGTTAGCTCTTGATAAAGCTCAGGACGTAGTTGTTCTTTATACAAGGTACCATCGGGGCGGTGCTTAGTGTTAAGTCCTGCTTTTGTGATAATTTCTTTGTCATTTTCAGCGCTTAGTAACGCAATGTCAGCAAAAGTAAATCCTTCTTCGTTATGATTGATTTTTGCCAGCACCTTACCTTCAGGAGAGAGAATTTGGCTTCGACCAGCACCAAGGTGAGTTTCTTCAAAACTTTCTTGAGATTGTTCGGATGAAATTAACGGAACAATTTTATTTGCAGTAGCTAAAAAGACTTTATTTTCAAAAGTTCGGGCAGGGTTATGCAAGTTGTTTTGGTCTAATGCGATTGTATTGATTGAATTACACAGGAGTTGTGCACCCTTTAAGGCTAAATTTCGTGAAGGCTCGAAGGACATGCTATCGTTTCCCGCTAGCATGCCAAGTTGGCCAAAGGGCGTAGTTACTACGTCAGAGGTTTTACTCACCGTAGTGAAAAATTCACTTTCATGGCCAGTCAAGGTTTGTTTATCCGTTTGATTAATGAGTTCTCCTAACGGGGAAAATAAACATGAGGTCACACTTATGTTTGATTTTACAGAACCTTCTTGTTTTATTTCTATAGTACCTCGAGCAGGATCTCGCCTTAACGTGACATTGGCCACAATATAACAATTATGCCTTTTCGCTTGCTGTGCAATCTTTTGTAAAAACTCTCCATCAAGGGGTAAAGCTTCATCCCATGACTGATTATGATCTACATATCCTGATCGTAATGCTCTTACAGATACAATATCAATTGGTGCATTATAAAATTGCGAATTACAATATTCGGGAAGAACAATCAATGCCGGTTTACATGCTGCAGCTTCATTTATCATGCGAATACAGCTTGCTAGGTTTTCTTGAAGATTGGAAGAGGTGGCAAACTGAGAAACGGCTACTCGCATGATATATATTTTCCAGATAACTTAAAGTAATTTGAATGGCGCAATACTAAAGCAGGGTGCTTTGGAGGGGATTTTACCTTAAAAATGTCTGATTAAGGTTATTTTAATAGATTTTTTCTGCAATAAGAAAAGCCTGCTTATCTTTTGTACAAATTTGATAAATAACAGACTTTAAGGACAAATGACGATGTATGAGATTTATCTCCTACATCGTCTACAGTATTTAGCCTTCACAGGTAAACCAAACAACGCCATCTTTACTACATTCATAGCGGAGAGTATTGTCTTCTTGTCGAGTTGCTTTAACCCAGTTATTTTCATTGTTTTTATCGATAACAATATTGTCGTACTCTAAGCGTTTTCGCCAGTAATCAGTGTCAACAAGCACATCTTGCTCCCAACCAATAGCAAAGGAAGATAGGTGGCTGATTAACTCAGTGGCCATTAAGGTATCACGTTTGTCTTTAATATTGATCCAATCAGGCAGGGCAGTGAATTCTGCATTTTGCTCTCTAAAGTACAATTCTGTTGAGTAGGTTTTATTGTTAACAGTAAATCTGAATGAGTAGCTGCGCTCGTATGGGTTGTTCAGGTTATCGTTTGAACATTCATCTATTGTCGCAAATGATACGGTTGGTACAATATTGCCTAATTCGTATTGCACACCATTTTGTTCAAAACTAATACGTTCTACATTGCCACAACGATAAGAGTTGTCATCGTTACGATACGTATCTGCTCGAATCTTTAACAGGCCTTTGAGTTCTTGGTCACCCCAAGGCTGTTCTATTTCATGAAATTTCGACAAAATGATATCGACTTTAGATAATGATTCGTCATCAGTAAGTTTTACAAATTCAGAGATATCTTCTGTGTTGAGGTAAATAATTTCATCACGATACCAAGCATTATTGAAGCCAAGTTCTTCATCTTTTACGGCATCTTGATAGACAGTAACTCTTATTTCAGCAGCATTAGGGTAAACTTTTTCAAGTTTTTTCTTGTATTTATAGGATGCTTTCAGACCTTTAACGATGGATTGTGCGTGGTTATAAGTATCATTGTCTTTCGAGGCAATAAAGTCAGAATAGATTTGCTCCTCAGAAAGGTTGTAGTGCTGAACTAGATTAAGCATCACGTTTTCAATTTCGTTTATTATTTCGCTGCGAAGAACACTGTCTTGTTTGAGTTTATCACAGGTTACGTTGCCTTTACCGCTGCCTTCAAGTTGACGTCTTAGTTGCCCCCAAATAACTGTCGTGAGAGGGGAAATGTTACGAATCTCATTATCGGAAATTGCTTTAATGGATGGTGGAAAGGACATTTGATAAGCTTCAGTAACTTCACCTAGATCAAGGTCGATAGCGCCTACAGGAACGTCAACATAGGTGGTTGAATACGGGACACAGGCAGCTTGCTCTTCAGAGAAATCAAAATGGTAATCGCCTGATTCGCTAGAGACGGTAGACGGCTCTGTTTGTTGATCAAATTTTCCATCTCCGTCAAAGTCTAGCCATACGGTAGCACCAACGACATAACCATCAATGACCTTTCCGCTAGAGCTAATTTTGGTTTTTGTGGGAAGTGGTGCTGGTTTTGCGACTGTTACAGGTTTTTCCACTGACTCTGGCGTGAGTAATTTTTCAGTTGTGTCAGAGCCACCACCGCACGCAGCGAGTGAGATTGTGAACAGTGAGGAGATGATTAGCTTATTATTGTTATTAATCATGAATGCTTGTCCCTTTTAGAAATAATCCCTGGTAAGTCGTAGTTTGGCGTAACTATGACTTATGTTATCTGAAGACCTTAAGCTTTTTAGATAGTTAGGTCAATAATGTCTAAATAAGCTGCAGAACAGAGGAGTAAATTATTTGAGGCGATGATACGTTTAGTGCAGTTGACGTTATCATTGACTTCAGAGGGGAAGGGGATGGACAGTGAATGATATTAATCACATTCACTGTAAATAACGCTAAACTTGCTGGTTTATTCACTATTTTGCATTACATCATCTGTAAAGTCTGTTGGCCAAAATTTATAACCTTGCACCGTCGCCTGTGCAGCTGCGCCCCACAATGCCGATTGATATATTTTGACTCCTTCAACATCATAAGAAGTATTGGCTGCAGCTTGACCACCTTCTTCTTCGTGTTTGGCGCTGGCTTCAGCTCGGGCACCTGCATCCCAACCTTCCTCTTTAAAACGTCTCAACGCTTCAGCACTATTATAAGCATAAACAAACGCTACCGATTTAAAACCAATACCGACACCGACACCTAATGATGCAAAACGATAAAATTCAGACTGACCATTGCTTTTAAGTACACAAACACCGCCACCAGAAGAAGCGGCAAATAAGTAACTATCACTACCAGTACAAACCAAATAACCTAAGCTATTATTGACTGCATTTTTAGCTGATGGATGGTCTTCATAAATTTTCTGTAGGGCTTCGGAAGTCTCTTGAATTGCATTTTTCTTTTTATCAGCTGGGGTATTACCTGTAGCACAACCTAATAATAGACTGGTGGTTACGCCTGCCAAAATAAAGTTTTTCATGGTCATTTGTTATCCCTCAAGATTTAATTGGAAATGCGATTTATACTTTTTAATATTTAAATAAATCAGTTATTTAATATAGGATGAATTTATAGATAAATAAACTAATCAGTCACTTTTTCTCAACAAACTTGTATTGGTCCGTTCTAACGCTTAACTATCTATAGAGCATAATTATTTATAGTTCAGTGATTGTTAAGTTGGAAGGAGCGCTAGATAGCAGTAGTTTTACCATCGTTTTGGAGTTCTTAATTGTGAAGGAACTTGTTGAACACTTTGCGTAAATGAACTTTTAATAAAACACATCATTAAAATGTTTATTTATTATACTTATCTACATTTTTTTAACATAATATAGATTTAACGCTTTACAAATAGATCCCCAGTATTTAAAATGCGCCCACTTTTAAGGAATAGCAAAAGCTTTTCTAGAAGTAACTTGGTGAGATGGCTGAGTGGTCGAAAGCACCGGTCTTGAAAACCGGCAAGGGTTTGTAGCCCTTCTAGAGTTCAAATCTCTATCTCACCGCCACATTTAAAAAAGCCGCTAGCTGAAAAGTTAGCGGCTTTTTGCTTTTATCAAATTTAAAAGTAATATGATATATAAAGCTATTGCTGATAATGAAGTGATTGAAAATTGTTATTAATTAAGGACTATGTGTGATCATTAAAGATACGGAAATAAATTCAAATAAGGCAAATACTAGCACTATTAAACGTATTGCTTTAACTGTATCACTTGTAACATCGTCTATATTACCCATTCACTCTTTTGCCCAAGCACTTGCTAATCAAGACTCTGACCAACAACAATCAACTGAATTAACGCAAACAACAAATGATATTAAGTTAAGTCCCGCAATTACTGTGGATAATCTTGATGATATATATCGTGAAATGGCAACTAATACTCGTTTTGAAAATTTAGCGGTATCTGATGATTTTTTTCAATCACCTTATCAAGTATCTATTTTTTCAAGCCCAAACGGAGAAGATAGAGACAGGCTTTGGTCTCAAACTAACTCAATTTTTGCTTACGGTTTTGGTGTTATTGGCATAATTGCTTTATTACCGGAAGATATCTCAAACTGGGATAAAGAAGAGGGTATATTTAATAAGTGGACTGACAATGTAAAAGGCGGTCCTGTATGGGACAGAGATACAGGTATGTTAAACCTGGTTGGTCACCCATACTTTGGTGGTGTTTATTACCAAGTTGCGCGAAAGTCAGGTTATCGTCAGTGGGACTCTTTTTTATACGCAACAATTATGTCAACTTTTTACTGGGAATACGGCATTGAAGCATTTGCTGAAGTCCCTTCTATTCAAGATTTAGTTATTACCCCAGTACTCGGTTGGGCCTATGGTGAATGGGCCTTCAACACAGAAATGGATATTAGGGAAGACGGAGGAGATGTATGGGGCTCAAGTATTTTAGGGAGTACCGCTTTATTCTTTCTTGATCCTGTTGATAGCATGAGTGTGGGTATAAACAACATGTTCGGTAAAGAAATTATCAGAGCTGGTACAGGTTATGTCAGTTTTAATGAAATACCTTACGGTGATGCAGGGCAAACAGACAGTCAAGTCAGTTTTAATATCTCACTACAATTGGGTGATGGTGGTCATTACTCACCAAGCAAAGCCAAAAGGTCATCACGAAATAATGATCCTGTCGATACTGGTATCATTGGAGTAACTTATGGTGTTGGTCAGGCAGAACTAGATGATTTATGGGACGTTGAGGGTGACACTACGACGGAATACAGTTTAGGTTTATATTTTACTCGACAATTCTCGAGCAGAGTAACTTACTCTAAAGGAAAGTTTACCGACGGTGTAAGTCCTGTAGAAATAAATTATGAAAACTATAGCTTAGACAGCCAATTCTATTTTAATAGTGAGAATGACATTAGACCATACCTCTCAGCAGGATTTGGTGAAACTTTGTGGATGAAAGAGGTAGACACTAAAAAATTCCAAGTTAATGCAGGTGTTGGCGCACATTATAAATTGAATAATAATTTTGCATTACAGCTTGATTGGCGTTTTTACCACAGTACTAATGCGAATACTTCAGATCATAATACCACATTACGCTTAGTCTACTTTTTAGGTAAGGGTGAGAGATAGCTAGTCAAATATCGTTGTAAGTTAAGCAATTATTTACTGCATAAATTGTAATTAAATATGAATAGTTAGTTACCTAAGTAGCAAGTTTTTATATTTTATAATAGGCTTTAATCATTCCTCGTATTATTGGAGTGATTATGAAAAGTAATTTATTGTGTCTTTTATTATGTTTTCCGCTTTTACTTGCATGTCAAAGTAATCAAAACCTCCATGTTAACCAAGCTAGTTCACCTTCTGATTTATACCTAGATAATCAATATCTCTCCTTAGAAGCCATTCATATTGAAACCGAACAAGAAATATTTGAGCTTGACGATGGTATGCGTGCCATGGTTAAAGATAAATTAAGTAGCCATCTAACTACTCAACAAAAAGCTCGAGTTTTACTCAATCATTTATTTAATGAAGAAAATATCGCATTAAGTTATGACGGCAGTGCGAACGTTACTGCTAAAGAGGCTTACCATAGTAAATTAGCCAATTGTATGTCATTGACCATTTTAGCATATGCCTTAGCTGATGAAGCGGGTATGAATATTAGCTTTCAAGACGTTGAAGTGCCAGAGTATTGGGTTCGTAATGGCGAATATAGTTTATTAACAGGCCATGTGAATTTACTTGTTAGTGAAAGCGAAGAGGTTGATAAACGTGTTGTTTGGGGTAAAAGAAAAATTCGGATAGATTTTGACCCATTTGTTGCGAAGAAGAGTTTTCCATCTCATACCATTGAAAAACATACTTTACTCGCAATGTTTTATAACAATAAAGGCGCAGAGGAAATGCTAAATAAAAATTATCCTCTTGCATATCAATACTTTAAGAAAGCGACAAACACGGATACAAATTTTTCTTCTGTTTGGGGAAATTTAGGCGTTTTATATAAACTTTCAGGACATTATGCTATGGCTGAAAGAGCTTACAGTCATGCTTTAAGCTTGGATCGTGATAACCTAACCTCATTAGGGAACTTGGCTTTACTTCTTAACAAACAAGAACGTTACAACGAAGCAAAACCTATTGAAGACTATATACATAAGGTGCGTGTTAAAAACCCGTACTACCATGCGTTACTCGGTAATGAAGCTTTTTTTAATCAGTCTTATAAGCAAGCGATACAACATTATAAAAAAGCGATACAACTTGATGATGAACAACATGAGTTTTATTTTGGCTTAGCAAAGGCTTATTACAAACAGAATAAGTTAGTATTATCGAAACGAGCGATGAAAAAAGCGGTTGTATTAACAAAAACAAAAGACACGCAAAAACAATACATTGCCAAGCTTAATTTTCTTAAAGATCAACAGACAATTAGACCTTGATTAAAATCCTGAAAATAATTCTTATATGGTATGCAGCCTTATTTAACCTTTTTGTCCCTTGGAGTAGCAGTGGGACTGGTCTTGAAAAATTCTCTGAAATTATCACTGAGAAAGACCATCTATCAGTACTTGAACATGTAAAAACTTTATCTTCGGATTATTATTCAGGTCGTAAATTAGCTAGCCAAGGTAATATTGATAGTCAAGACTACCTTGTCACCTCGCTTAAAACTCATTCGATACCAGCATTTAAGAATCATTATCGTCACAGCTTCACAAAATCAGGCTTTTTCCAGTCAAAGCAGGGCACTAATATAATTGGCTATATACAAGGAACTCATCATCAAGATAAATACATTGTATTGACAGCTCATTATGACCACCTTGGCACAATACGAAATAAAATCTATAACGGCGCTGATGATAATGCTTCCGGTACAGCGGCATTATTGCTCTATGCAAAACTATTGAAGGATAACCCCTTAAAACATAGTGTTATACTATTATTTACTGATGGGGAAGAAGTTGACTTATTAGGTGCTAAAGCTTTTATTTCCCAACAGAAAAAGTTACTTAGTCACATTAAACTGAATATTAACTTAGATATGATTGCCGGGAGTAAAAAAACCAAAAAACTACGTTTCTTAAGTAAAGATCTTCTGAAAATACTTTCAAGTCAACAACGTGATGAGCTAAATCAACTGCAAACTTATTTCAAAGAAAATTCTAATGCTCAGTTAACTGCTGGTTTTAGGCGCATTAAGAGCGTAGGTTCAAATGTTAATCGAGCAAACTGGCTGATGGCAAGTGATCATGGTGTGTTTAGTAAAGCAGGGATCCCTTTTATTTATTTTGGCGTAGGTACGCATAAAAATTATCATAGTGAGCTTGATGATTTTGACAATATAAATAAGCATTTATATTTGGCCGCCATCAATGTTATCTTTCAACAACTCGTCTATATCGACAATGCTATGTATGAAGTAACAATACCAGATTGACGCTTTTATTTTTGTATTGAAATGAATAAAGAGCTTTTCTTATTCTATTGTGCGTATAAATTAATCAACCTTGTTCACTCAGTTAGAGAGATACGCTGACCTAAAACAAACTTAGTGATAATTTATGATAAAGCTAGATAAATGAGTCAGATGAAAGCCTCATAAATTCGTTACACTTAACACTTATTTATTACAGACAGATAAAAGCAAATGAATAATATACAAACAGCCGTCGCTCAGCGCAATAAACCATGGAATTACTTATTTATTGCATGGATCATCGCAATAAGTGGCACCTTAATTAGTTTATTTTTTAGTGAAATTGTACAGTTACCGGTGTGTGTATTATGTTGGTATCAACGGATTGCGCTTTATCCTTTAGCAATAATACTGCCATTGGCGCTTTTTCCTCTTGATATAAACATTATTCGTTATACAAGCCCCTTGGTTATTTTTGGCTGGTTCCTCGCGCTATTTCATGTGCTCGTTGTTGCAGGCGTCATTCCTGAAGCGGCGCAACCTTGTGTGCAAGGAATTCCTTGCTCAGAAACTCATTTTAACTTACTTGGTTTTATCAATATCCCAGTGATGTCTTTGATGACGTTTTCTCTGTTAGGGCTGTTGCTTATCTTAGCTAAAAAAAATTTTATCAAAAACGCATAAGTATACATTCAACTAAATATAAACTCGCAATTAACTAGGATCATAACTCGGAACAATCATGAATAATAAAACTCTTTTTATCAGCGTTGCAGCATTTATCGGCGTAATATTTATTGCAGCAGTCGCAATGTATAAAAGCCAACAACCATCAACGATAGCAAGCGACAAACTGCCAGCATTAGAACGCATTGGTGCACCCACTAAGGGAGGTACACAAGCCAAAGTAACTATTGTTGAGTTTTTTGATCCCGCTTGTGGTACTTGTAGCCAATTTTATCCATTAATTAATAACCTAGTTAAGAAATACCAAGGGAAAGTTAACGTTGTTATGCGTTATGCCCCATTACATAAGGGTTCAGGTGATGTGGTAAAAATGCTTGAAGCTGCACATCTTCAAGGTAAATTTTGGCCCGCTCTTGAATTACTCTTTGCTAATCAACAGCGCTGGGTAGAACACCATGTATCTAATCCAAGCAGTGCTTTAGCAGGAATAAAAACGCTCAATGTAGATCAAGATCAACTTGAAAAAGACTGGCAAAGCAAAGCAATAGAAAAAACCGTTGCACAAGATATTCAAGATGGGCAAACATTGAAAGTGCGAGCAACACCGCAATTTTTTGTCAATGGAAAACCTTTAGTGGTTTTTGGTTATGAAGAACTTGTGAGCCTTGTAGAACAAGAGGTTGCAGAAGCTTATTAAGAAAAATTCTCATACGGACAGTTTAAGTCCAGTACAAATAAAATTGTTATCTGTACTGGACTTAATTTAACTATTGGAAAATTCATCGCTTAAATACGATAAAAATTCTTGGCTCACTTTAGATAGGCTTTTATTGTCAAGGTAGAGTGCTTTAACAGGAAAGGTTAAAGGCGGATCAAAAGATGCGATAGCTGTGTTGTCAGATAAATTCCCCTGTGCAGTAAAACGATCTACCACACAAATGCCAACACCTTGAGCGACTAGTCTTGCGGCAATAAAGTAAGTTTGTACCTTTATTAGCGCCTCTAGATTGATGCTGTCCTGCATCATTCTTGTCCATAATAAATCAGCTAGCGGACCACTATCTCCAATATCGATATATTCGAACTCTTTAAGCTGGTTTAAGGTTAATTTTTTAGGGGCGGCAGGGAAGCTAGCTTTTGGATATACAATCACTAATTCAGACTGGGCTAATTCTATTGAAGTTACACCAGGCATGCTATTTGGCGCGAATAATACCGCCAAATCACACTTATGTTCAAGCAGGGTTTGCATAACTGCATCGTTATGCACAGTTTGAACGTTAAAATTTACCTGATGATGTTTATGATGATATTTTGCAATTGCACACGGAATAACATCAAAACCTAGGGCAGGACTACCCGCAATATTTATTTGACCGTATTCTGACTTTTTGATGTTTTCAGCGGTATTTTTTATCGAACGCATTTGTTGATAAATTTTATCTACTTCATCAAACAACATTTCTGCCTCGTCAGTTGGAGTTAACCGACCTTTGACTCGCTCAAATAAGTCAAAACCGAGTTGCATTTCAGCATGAGATAGCACTTTACTGACTGAGGGTTGTGACACGTGTAATATCTTTGCGGCATTGGTTATTGAACCAGTAGTGTAAATGGCGTGAAAAATTTCAATATGTCTTAAGCGCATTTTTAATTCCTCAATTGTTTAGGGTTAATTTATCATGGGTAAAGCTTAAGCAAACAAGTAAACGGTTAATGTCCATAAACTTGCTGCGCATGTTGCGGCAAAAGTTGCAGGGATTAACTGAGATTTAACATGATCCATTAAATCACAACCTGTGGTCATCGCACTCAGTATAGTGGTATCTGATATGGGCGAACATTGATCACCAAATACACTGCCGTTAAGCACTGTCGCGAAACAAACCATCATAAACAATTCTGGATTAGCAAGGCCTTGAGACTGACATACTGCCCAAGCTAAGGGCATGGCTAACGGAAAGGCGATAGCATAAGTTCCCCAACTAGTACCGGTTGAAAAGGCAATGACCATAGTCATTAATTGCAATATCAAGGGTAATAACCAAAAAGGTAATTGTTCACCCAGTTGTGAAACTAAATATAAACCACCGCCGATCTCTTTACTGATACTGCCAATAATTACTGCTAACATGAGAATCACAGAAGCTAGCACCACCCCCTTTAAACCGTTGCCAAAACCATCAATAACGTGCGTTAATGACATTCCTTTAGCTAATGCGATTGCTGTGGACAGCATTAAAGCTGTACCAAAAGCCCAATTGATTTTAGGAGAGCCTAAAAATATAAAGGTGAAAACAGCAATAGATATCAAAGTGACTAAGGGTAAAATAAATTCTAAAACATGAGGAGTGTATCCAGAAGGCACATCACAGCGTTGTAGCTCTTTAGCGCTTAATGGTCTAGCACCTTTTGCGTCTAATTGTCCTGTAGTTAAAGCTCGGTGATGGGCATCTCGAATTCTCTTACCTGAGAAAGTGGTAATATTTACACTTAACAATAGGGTACCTAAAACGGCAAAAATGGCATAAAAGCCAAAGGGAATACTGCTAAAAAAGAAATTTAACCTAGCAGATTCGGTTGCTAAAAATGATACACCAGGTACAAATATTAATGCTTGCACATAGGCTGGCCAAGCATTAAAGGCAATTATTGTTGCTATTGGTGAGGCGGTAGAGTCGACAATGTAGCTCATCTCTTCATGACTAACCTTGGCTTTATCTGCTAACGGTCTAACCGTGGTCCCTACGAGCACTGTGCTCATAGTACCACCTTGGAAAAATAGCATACCCAGTAACCACGATATCACTTTGGCTGAACGAGGTCCTCTAACAAAGTGCAGTGTCATATAGTTAGCAAAGGCTTGTGCAGCGCCCGTTTTAGACCAAATACCTAATAAGCCCCCTAATAACCATAAGTAAAGTAAAAGTAATGCTGCTGTGCCTTCCTTAGCCAAGTTGGGAATGATAACGGCATCGGTTAAATCATATTGACCTAACATCAATGAACCCACCACAATACCGCTAAATAATGAGGTAAGTGGCTCCCGGGTAAGTAAGCAAAGAACTATTGTAATAAAAGCGGGCAGTAAAGACCAAAGGCCATAGTGAAAAGCAGGTTTTAATAACTTTATTCTATGTGCTTTATCTTCAACCCATTGTTCTTTTAGCAGCGGCTCTTCATTTAGTTTAGTTAAGTTCGTTTGTTTTAAAGGGGATTGTTGGTATGGAACAATCTTTGAAATAATAACTTCTTTACCTTTATATATATATGCATGACTACCATTGTCAGTTTGGTAAGTATCAAAAACATAAGACTGCTCAAGCCATGTTTTATTAACAGAGTTACCGACAAATATCGCAGTTAAAACACCTAAAAGCAGAATAATTAAGGCAAGAGTATTATTATTACTCATTAATGGACTCCTTTAAGGTAAGGATTCTATTTTGATTGTTCATGTCAATTCCTTGTTGGGTCTCTACACTTTTAAAGCTTAGGAAAAACAATATAAATTTATGTGTTTAGTTCTAAGCTATAACCTTAGGTTATAGGATAGCCTTGCGTAGATAAAGGAAGGAATGATTTTTATTTACAAATTTATAATTGAAATGAGCAGGATTTGCTTTAAAAGCTGTGTTAATAGCTTGATAAAGCAAATGCTTAGCAATGAATTTGTCATCTAGGGAGATACAAAGGGAAGACTTAAGTAGAGTTGAATAACCAATGCATTGGTTATATCAATAAAGAATGCGCCAACTAACGGCACAACTAAAAAAGCTTGCGGTGACGGCCCATGCCTTGCCACAAGAGATTCCATATTGGCTACCGCTGTAGGTGTTGCACCTAAACCAAAACCACAATGCCCGCCAGCAATGATAGCCGCATTATAATTCTTGCCCATAATTCTAAAGGTAATGAAATATGCAAACATCATTAACATGATTGTTTGAAGCAAAATGATCACCACCATAGGTCCTGCTAAACTTGCTAGTTGCCATACTTTTAATGACATTAGTGCTAAGGCTAAGAAAATAGAAAGCGCCATCGTTCCCCACAAATCTATGCAAGCTCTGCTCACAGTATAACGTTTTGAAACTTCGCATAAATTGGTAGCGACAACACCAAATAACAATGGCATTAAAAAGGCAGGAAGTACGACATCAGCCGCTTTTAAATTAAGATACACCACATGACCAATTGTCATGCATAATAAAATAATAAATAAGGTTTCCATCATTTTTTTGGGAGTGACTAAATCATGATCATCTGGATTAAATGTTACGGTATCATCAAGCTCTTCATGGTATTCATCTGCTTTGAGGTCATAACGCGTAATAAGCCTCTTACTCACTGGTCCGCCAACTAATCCCCCTAAAACTAGACCCATGGTTGCGGCTGCCATTGCCAATTCGAAAATATTAGCTGGCATATTATACTCAGTAATGAATAAGTCAGCATAAGTTGCGCCATTACCGTGGCCACCAGATAACGTTACTGAACCACCAATTAGTCCCATTAATGGGTTCATTCCCGTACTGACGGCGATTGATACACCGATAGCATTTTGTACCAGTAAGTACAAAGTTGCCACACCGAGAAACAAAACAACTTTAGGCCCGCCTTTTAACAATAATGAATAACTTGCACCTAATCCTACAGTAGTAAAAAATACTGTCATCAGTGGGTTTTTAAAACTCATATCAAAATTAAAATGAAGGTCAAAAAAGGAGTGGGCGATTGCTGCTAATATTGAAAACAATATGCCACCTACAACAGGCTCTGGAATATTGTTATTTCGTAAAAATGATACTTTGCTATTACAATAATAGCCTGTAAAAAGAATAATAAGTGCTACTACGAGCGTTTCAAGAATACTGACATTTATTTCCATAGCTAAGCCCACTTTATTATTAGTAACTCAAAAAGTAGCATTTGTTTATCTGAATTCAGGCAAAAATAACTTGATTGAGTATTTCTGTTTACGGTTATTTATAATCTTTGTATCACTTAACAAGCGTCACATTTTGTTAAGTACGTCATCAAGAGATTCGCCATTTCGGATACATTTGATTGTAAGATCATCATCGTTACCACTGACGGTATAAATTGCCACTCTAGGCAGGCTGTTGTAATCAAAGTGATTAGAAAAGTAATAGCCACCAGTGTCGTGCACCATGACATAATCATTACTTTCTAATTTAGGTAAGGCTTGATTATTACAAATAAGATCACCGGCAAAACAGCAAGGGCCTGCAACATCGGTCATAACCACATCAGATGTTTTTTCAGTTCTTTCTTCACCGTTGCTGGTATAGCCAGTCACTCTTATTGGCCAAGATTTTGGTAAAAAGGCAGTCCGGGTTATAATTTGTGCCCCCGCATGAGTTGTAGCAATATGACGACCACCAGAATTTTTTGTGTACTCAACTCGCGTGATGATAACACCATTTTTAGCCACGATGGCTCGGCCAAATTCAGTTTTGACTTGGTACTTTTCCGTGAATAACAAGGGAACTTCTGCTCTTAAGATATCAGCATAATCTTGAAAACTGGGTTTGACTATTTCAGAAGTGAAATTAACCGGTAAACCGCCACCGATATCTATTCGCGTTATTTGCTGAGTAGCTGTTAATGCATTGATTTCTTCAGCAAACTCGGTAATGATTTTAATACCATTTGCCATTAAAGATAATTCACATCCTTGAGAACCTGAGTGGGTATGAATGCTTCTTAACCATGGACGAGCTTTATAAATACTGATGAGTTCATCACGGTTACTTCCATCGAGTAAGGCATAGCCAAACTTAGAGGTAGCTGTAGCTGTGCTTGTTGAGCCTATTTTTCCCCCACCTATTTGAGGGTTAACACGAAAACCTATCACGGATTTACTGTCAGGAAATTCAAGCATTAGTGCATCGATACGCTCAAGTTCTTGCAAGTTATCAATGTTAAGTGCAATGCCACTTTTTATACACGCTCGCAAGTCTTGTATAGTTTTTGCTGGAGAATCAAAAATAATGTTTTCAGCTGAAAACCCAGCGGTTTGTGCGATTAATAGCTCACCTGGACTGGCAACTTCAGCACCCATGCCATATTCACGCAGTGGTTCTAATACCTTAACTAAAGCATTTGCTTTTACAGCAAAGGTATGAAAAAAATTTTCAGGAAACGCGGCATAAGCATCATTAACAGTTTTTCTCAAACCATCTAAATCCATTACGCCAATAGCCGTTAAATTGTGATCAATAATTCGGCTATTGATTGCGGTGTTAATTATGTTTTGCTTTCTGTTCATATGGGCATCTTTTAAATTAAGGAAACATACAACTGTTGCGGTAACAGGTGATTCTTTGTCGATACCTTTACGATAATGTAGCAAGGTGTAAATGAATAATAGTTAATCTTTGCTAGGTAATAACTTTGGGTTATGTATAGGAGTGGTTGTGTGATCTAGAGCGACAAACCGCAACTAGCGTAATCAATTTTTGCTACAACATTGGGTTATACCTTCAACAAAGAAATGAATTTGCCTGTAAAAGCCCCGGTAGCTAGGCTTTTAATTATACCAAATGAAATAATGATTGAGTCAAGTAAGAGCTGTCTCAGGGTAGTTAGAACAAGTAAAGTTTGTGCGGTTATAATCGTTATATATCAAACAAATTTGTGTCGTTATCACTTTCCTAACAAGCTCCCAAGGGCGAGTTTAAAAGGTATATATGCAGCGTTATTAATGTTGACAAGGATTCTGCATGGATGCAGCTTATTAGAGAATGCAGGAGCATATTCTTCTGAATAACCATTCTCTTTAATCAATGCATGGTCTCTACACCTTTTAATTCTCGCTGAATGATATTTTCATTACTTCAATTGGTATACACCAATTGGATTTAATATTTACCCACTTGGTGTAACAACGTTCTCCCTGATGAGAGCGGCTCTTATTATACCAATTAAGGTAATTTATTGTGACTGTCACTACTGATTTAGAATTATGTCGTTTTATAAATGAAAGCTACCATGAACAAGATGTTATTGCTTTTACCCGTTTCTCTGAGCAAATGTTTAATAGTGTGCTCAGCACCGATTTACAAGAGATATCAATACAACACCGTTATCAAATCGCTTTGTTATTATGGCAATCTTTCTGCGGTCGTCGTATCAATGAAAATAAAGTTATTATCGAAAACAGTAGCCAACAAAATGTGCTCGCAGAGGGAGCTATTCTTCAAATTATTACTGACGATAAGGCTTTTATCGTTGACTCTATTTCAGCGTTACTGATGTCACATGGTTATAAGATCAATATTTTTTTGCACCCCGTGATAAATCGGAGTCAACTTTTAACAAGCAATCAAAAAACCACTAATAGCAATCAAGATGAATCAATTTTATATATTGAACTTGCTAACCAACTCCCAGCAAAAGTGATCGGCGAACTAGTCGAAACTATTCAGCAATTATTAGCTAATATCACCAAAGTCACTCAAGATTGGCCGCTAATGAAGACAAATTGTAGCCGTATAAACCATGAATTATTAGGTTCTGATGGAATTGAGGTTCAAAAGTTTTTATCATGGCTTTGTAACGAACACTTTGTTTTTATTGGTTATAATTCTTTTTCAATAAGTGGTTGTGGTAACGCGATACCAAAAACTAATGGGTTAGGTATGTTCAATGATGCTGATAAAGCAACTAACCCGGGGTTAACGTTAACCAGCGCGGAATTTAAACAATTTGTGACTGAACAAAGCGCTCTGAAAGTAAGTAAGTCACTGGTAAAATCAACTATTCATCGATATGATTACCTTGATTTAGTCAGTGTAAAAGAGTTTTCTATCGACGGACAGCTTATTGCCGTTCATCAATTTTCTGGTTTATTCACGCAAATTGCTAACAACTTACATCCGAATAAAATACCTTTTTTAAATGCAAAATTAGCACAAATACTACAACAGCTTTGTCTAAAGTCAGAGAGTCACGATTATCGTAGTTTTATGCATATTTTGGCGGTTTTACCCAAAAGGGAGTTATATGAAAGTAGTAATGAACAGTTACTAGATTTAGCTCAAAATATACATAATCTTAACGTTAAAAGTAAATCTGGCGCTTTCATTAGAGAAAACAATTTCAATGAACAAGTATCCGTTTTAGTGTTTGTATCAAAAGATGCCTTTTGCACCGATTTACGAGATGAAATTGAAGATGTGTTATCAGATGCTTATCAAGGCGAAATTTTATCACGTCGCTCTATGCTCAATGATAATTATCTCGCGCAATGGCATTTTATCGTTAAAAAAAACCGTTATCGTGACTATAAAGTTGATATTGCTTCTCTAATCGAATGTATTGAAACTAAAGCACAAAGTTGGAATGAAAGTTTAACCACGCTGATTTCAAAATTATGGCAAGGACGAAAAGCAAACGTATTACTTAATAAATACAATAATGCCTTTTCAAAAAGCTACCGAGAGCACTTTTCCCCTAAACAAGCCATTCGCGCGATAAACCATATTGAATGTCTAACGCCTGAAAAGCCTTATCAGTTTCAAATTTTTCGTTCTCCACAAAGTACAAATGAACTGACCCTAACTATATATACCCTAAAACACAGTATTGCATTAAGTGACTCTATCCCTATATTAGAGCAGTTTGATTTCAGACCTGTGGATGAGTTTAGTTTCAAAGTCAGTAGCTCACATGACAATTCACCAAGTAAAGTTTATAGCTATACCCTAGAGTGTCCTACTGAAAAGGTAGATATTGACGCGGTAAAAGTTAACCTTGAGCAAGCCTTAACACAGGTTTGGGCGGGTAATATTGAAAGTGATGGTTATAACAAGTTATTACTTGCTGCCAACCTCAATATTAGGCAAATAGTGATAATCCGCGCTTACGGAAAATACTTACGCCAATTAGGTCTTGGATACTCGGAAGAGTACTTTCAACAAGCCTTGATCAATTACCCAACGATTGTTCAGGGATTAATTAAGTTATTTGAATGCCGTTTTGCGTTAAGTGAAATAAGTATCGCTCAACGTAAAGAGGAGGCAGAGCTTATCAAGGTAGATCTGCTTCAACGCCTCAGTAGCGTTTCGAAAATAGACCACGATAGAATTTTGCGTAACTTTATCGCTGCTATGTCAGCAACGATCCGAACGAACTTTTATCAAACAACATCGACAGGTGAATTAAAGAGTTATTGCTCCTTTAAAATACGTAGTGGTGATATAGATGATGCACCGCAACCCAGACCTTATGTTGAAACATTCGTTTATTCGCCGCAAGTTGAAGGGGTTCATTTAAGATTCGCGCTTGTATCACGTGGCGGTTTACGTTGGTCTGACAGAGAAGAAGACTTTAGAACGGAAGTCTTGGGATTAGTTAAAGCTCAACAAGTAAAAAACGTCGTGATTGTGCCACAAGGTGCTAAAGGTGGTTTTGTCCCTAAACAATTACCTGTCAATGGTTCACGGGAGATGGTTATCAACGAAGCCATTAGCTGTTATAAAGTTTTCATCTCTGCCTTATTGGATCTAACAGATAATAATACAACTAGCGGCATCGTTAAGCCTAAAGACGTTATTTGCTTTGATGGTGATGATAGTTATCTCGTGGTGGCGGCGGATAAAGGCACAGCTACTTTCTCTGATATTGCTAATGAAATAGCCCAAGATTATGGTTTCTGGTTAGGTGATGCCTTTGCCTCGGGTGGTAGTGTTGGCTACGACCATAAAAAAATGGGAATAACAGCAAAAGGTGCATGGGTCTCAGTACAGCGGCATTTTAGCGAGATGGATATTGACGTACAACAAGATGAAATCAGTGTCATTGGTATTGGTGATATGTCTGGAGACGTCTTTGGCAATGGCATGTTATCTTCAAAAACTATAAAGCTCGTGGCTGCCTTCGATCACCGGGATATTTTTATCGATCCAAACCCTGATAGCGCATCGAGTTATGTTGAGCGCAGCAGACTCTACCATCTTAAACGTTCTTCTTGGCAAGATTACGATAAAGCATTCATTTCCCAAGGTGGTGGTGTTTTTAGTCGCTCGGGCAAGCATATTGAGTTAACTGCAGAAGTAAAACAGTTACTTAATATTGATAAGCAAATAACACAACTATCACCAGATGAGTTAATTCGAAAAATTTTATGCAGTCAGACAGACTTACTATGGTTTGGTGGTATCGGCACCTATGTGAAATCCTCAACTGAAATTAACGCTGATGTAGGAGATAAGGCTAATGATCAACTGCGCGTTAATGGTAATGAATTAGGTTGTAAAGTGATTGGCGAAGGCGGAAATTTAGGTTGTAGTCAGCTTGCAAGAATAGAGTTTTCAAAGGGCGGTGGCAAAATTAATACCGATGCCGTTGATAATTCCGCCGGTGTTAATTGTTCAGACAGTGAAGTGAACATCAAAATTTTACTTAACAGTTTAGTTGGTAAACAAAACCTGACAAAATTAGAACGCGATCACTTATTGGCCACTATGACTGACGACGTTGGCGCTATGGTATTACGTAACAATTATTATCAAGCGCAAGCGTTAAGTATTGATGAGGCGAATAGTCAGTCTCACTTTGATAGTTTTACTCGGTTGAGCCAATATTTGGTTAACAGTGTTGGATTAAATCGAGAGCTTGAATTTTTGCCCGATGATGAAGAATTACAATCGAGGGTTTTAGCTAATAAAGGGTTAACAAGGCCGGAATTAGCGGTTTTAATGGCATATTCAAAAATGGATGTCCATGATGCTTTATTAGCAGAAGAACAATTGATCACGGATGATTATTTTCAGAAGTATCTATTCTCAGCGTTTCCTGAAGCTTTATCTAACCAATACACTCAAGAGATCCTTAGTCACCCCTTATCGCAACAAATTATCGCGACGAGTGTCGCCAATGAAATATTTAACCGGGGTGGAATACATGCTGTAAGAGAACAAACCGGTGCGACGATCGCCGAAATAGTTAAAGCGTTTATTATTGTCAAAGAAGTTTTTTCACTAGATAACATTTGGCATGAAATTGAAACATTACATGCTAATGTCTCAGCACAAGTGCAAATTCAGTTGATGATAGAAGTGCAACGGTTTTACCGGCTGATGGCTATTTGGTTTATCAACCATGCTAGCCCTTATGACAGCATCGCAACTATCGTGCAACGCTATTTGCCTGGTATAAATTCCTTACAACAACTTAATGGCGATGATATTACGTTGCCTTTTTCACCTGTGGATGATTCGCTTTACCAACTGCAAAGTGAAGTTGATGGTCTTGTTTTAGTCGATGTTATTCATCAATTAAAAGTATCAAGTGTGGTGTTCTGTGACATAGTAAAAACCTCATCAGAACTTAACGTACCGGTAACAGAAATTCTTCCTTGCTATCGTAGAATGAGTAAGTTACTTGGCCTTGCTTGGTTAATTGAACAAACAGAAAAAGTGATAGCCAAAGATCATTGGTCAAGGTTAGCTCGTTTCAGTTTGTTACTCGATTTGTTAGAGTTTCGAGAAAAACTTGTGTTAGTGGTACTCAAGAATAACCGAGATACTTCGATTGATATTGCTATTGAGCAATGGGCAATTAGCAAGGAAATAGAATTGAATCGATTGCATCGAGTATTGGATGATTTAAAGAGTGGTACAGTGCACATTGACAAACTTTACTTTGCTAGCCGTCAACTAAAGGCATTAGCCGCTTGAATCTAGCAGAATAAGCGCTTCTATAATAAACAAATGCCTCAAAATTATCTGTCATTTACTGTTTGTAGGTGGTGATAGATAATAATCTTTCCTATGGTTATTGATTGATTCCAACGAGGGATTAACCAATCTTTATAATCAATGCCTAGTCCCTTAAGCTTTTCATGCTCACTGAGTGAGAAATAACTGAATGGACTTGATATTGGTGACTTTCACTTTTTACTTGATAGTTAACGGATTAACTATCAAGTTAACACTGTCCTGTTTGATTCTAAATTTCTACAATTTATCTGATTAGTGCTAGTTTTTACTTTAGGGGAAGCATTAATTTAGTGAGATAAAGTTCAACCTATAACCCTAGGTTATAGGGCAGCAATAAAGGGTCAATTGTTAATACTGTAATTTAAGTTCATGGTTAAGGTGAATGAAACGTAACTAAATGATCAGGTAGCTAATAACCTGACAATTATAAAATAAGCGAAATTACAATGGTGGATGTCATGAAAGATAGATCAATGTTTAAGTCTAAACTATCACATTTGAGTTTATGCGTGTTAACAGCACTTACTTCTCAAGTTGCCTTTGCTGCAGAAACAACAGAAGTAAAAGAAGAAGAAATCGAAAGGATTTCTATCGTAGGTTCAAACATTAAGGGCAGCACGATGACAAGTGTCTTACCTGTTACTGAGCTTAGTGCTGAAGACATTATCGCAACGGGTGCACTAGATGGTGATGAACTGTTACGATCTATACCTCAAATCGGAGCCGTGGGTTTTACTGGCACACGAGGAGGTAATACTGGAACAAATGCTGCTCGTGGTGATGTTGGCTCTGTAAACTTACGCAGTATCGGTGAAGGTAATACCCTAGTGTTACTTAATGGTCGTCGCATGGTTAATCATCCTATTACCCAAACAAACTTTGGTGTACCTGTAACATCGGTAAACTCCAATACTCTACCGGTATCAGGTCTTTCGCGTGTTGAAGTATTACGTGATGGCGCAGGTGCTTTATATGGCTCTGATGCCGTAGCGGGTGTTGTGAATTACGTAACCAAAGAAGAGTATCAAGGGGGTAACTTTAAAGTACGCTATGGCGCAGAGCAAGGTACCGACCGCAATGATTTCACGTTATCGGGTAACAAAGGTTTTGAATTCAATAACAGCCAAACTTTTTTCATGATAAGTGCCAACTATGCTAAGAAAACAGGTATACAAGCATCAGAAAATGGTTTCTCTAGCAATCAAGACCTACGGTCAAGAGCTCCTGAAGAGTTTGCCGGTGATACCGATTTTGACAATCGATCTACTTTAGAGGCTTTTGCCGACTTACATTATATCGGTTTACCGAGCAGTATTGATGATTACATCATTCGCCCAACCTCATACATTAACGATGCTGGCGAGCAACAATCTGCAGGGAGTTGTGGCGGCGGTGCTTTAGCTTCTGGCGCTGGAGTTATAGGCGATGTTTGTCTTGATGCCGCCGGTAGTCATAATAGAGCTTTACGTCCTAATCGTAATGAAGAACGTACGTTAGTTCCTGATATAGATCGATTAAACTTGTTTGCTAACTTAAGCCATGAATTTAATAATGGCGTAGAATTTTACAATGAATCAACCTATTACCGCTCTAAAACTAAGCGTCAATGGGAGCAATCAGCCATTTTAAGTAACGGTACTTTTGATGTACCAGCTCACAGTTATTACAACCCATTTGGTCCAGTTAATTTTGCTGATGGTCGCGTAAACCCAAATCGTCTCGCTGGTTTAGATCCTTCGGTAGTACCTGTTGAAGGTATTGGCTATAACTTACGGATCCGCCCAACGGATGTTGGTCCACGCCAAGTTGAAGTGGAAAGTACTAGTTACCGTTTCTTAAATGGTTTACGTGGCACTTACGATGATTGGGATTGGGACACAGGTGTTTTATACAGTGAAGCAAAAACTGATGATAATATGAGTAATCGAATTAGCTCACCATTATTATTAGCTCAGTTAAGTTTAGATACCGCTGATGCTTACAATCCTTTCACTGGTGTTAATCCTGATAATCCGGCGAGTATTATCGATGCAACGCCTAATCCTCAAGCGAGTATTAATCCGTTCTTAACTACCGCTCAACGAAGTGCCAAAACGTCCTTAACTATGGTCGACTTTAAAGCATCAAATCCATTTATGTTTGAGTTACCTGGCGGTGAAGCCGGTTTAGCTTTCGGTTTAGAGTATCGTAAAGAAACATTAGATGAAGACAATAGTTCAAACTTTGATGGCTCAGAACCTTTTGTTGAGGGGAATGCCGATCCTGTTAACCTTAGTAGCTTACAAGGTAGTAGTGTTCGTTTAGATGTTTCTGGTGAGCGTAAAGTCTTTTCTGCTTATGTAGAGCTGGCTTTACCTTTACTTGCCGATCTTCCTGCTGTTCATAGTTTAGATGTGCAATTAGCCGCACGTTATGAAGATTTTAGCGATATAGGTAATATAACACGACCTAAAATGGCTGTTTCATGGTTCCCCGTTGAAATGTTGCAATTTAGAGGCGCCGTCTCTAAAGGTTTTAGAGCACCTAACCTTATACAATTAAACTCACCTGGCGCTACGCTTACTACCGGGGTAGATGATTACGCTGAAAATTCCTTAGATGCCAACGGTAATGTTGTTGTTAATGCAGATACTTTAGCCGACGGTGGCTCGGGTAATGGTAACTATAATCTATCAACATCAGGTAACAAAGATTTAGAAGCTGAAGAAAGTGAAAACATCAGCGTAGGTTTAACACTCCAGCTTATGGATAACTTAACCTTTACTTATGATTGGTGGGAAATCGAGACAACGGGCACTGTTGGTGTGCTTTCAGATGAAAATATTTCACGTTTAGATTTGATAGCAAGAGGGGAAGGCTCATCAAATCCTGATGTTATTCGTGGCCCTATTGATGCTGAAAATCCTTTAGGAGAAATTGTTCAAATTAATCGTCGCTATGAAAACCTCAACACCCGGACTATTACGGGCTACGATATCGCGGTTAATTATAATTTGGATACCTCGATTGGTGATTTTGACTTAACGTTAAATGGCGCCAGAACGCTTAAATTTGACCAAGAAGCAGGCGGTGATGCCTCAATAATTGTCGAAGCGGGTGCAGATCCAGAAGTTTTAGGTACTGCAGTTGGTGATATTGTTGGTACAAACAGTATTCCAGAATGGCAAGCAACTGCATCATTAAAGTGGAAATCAACAGATGCATTATGGGGCGCAGGAGTCTTTGTTAAATATGTTGGTGAAGTTGCTAATACCAGTGTTTCAAAAACTGTTGATAGCGTGACAACATTTTACACTTCTAAAGCGCAAACTCGGGCAAACTCTTATATAACTCGTTATGACTTTATGGGTTATGAAGGTGTGAGCTTAAGTTTTGGCATTAACAATATCTTCGATCAGGAGCCACCATTGGCTGATACGACTTTTGGTTATGACGGATCATTACATTCAAGCCGTGGAAGATACTTCTATACCAGTGCTAATTTTAGTTTTTAATAGTTAATTAGTCACACATGATATGGCTTGGCTAATGAAATCTAGTCAAGCCAAATTTTCTTTCTCATGCAGTTTATAAAGAACCAATTATGAAAAATGCACTCAACTCATCAACTTTGCTTTTACCATTATTATTAGCCGTATTTTCCTGTTCCGCCCCGCAAAAAAATGTTGAAAAAGCACCGGCAATAGTCTCCGAAAATACGCAAAGTGATGCTTCAACATCAGTTGTTAGTCCTTTAAATGAACCATTTGAACCAACAGTATCTAAGGGACCAAGTGCTTTTAGTCAGTCTTGCCAAAATAGCGAGGTTACGTTAACCAGTGATTTTGCTGCTGGGCGAATGGATAAATGTAAAAGAACAGGGTGGAATGAATATTCAATCACCTTGATTCCAGAAAATACCCCTATAAATTCAAGCCCTTGGTACGCTTTCAAAATACAGGCAGAGCAAACTACCGATATCATTATAACGATGACGGTACAGGGTGATAAACATAGATATCCCCCTAAAATTAGTCGAGATGGTAAATCTTGGCAGTTGCAAGATTATCAACTAAAAGGCGATCACTTAATCATGAAAGTGCAAGCATCGTCTCAACCAGTCACTATTGCCGCACAAGAGATTATTAATAATCAATATTATGTTGACTGGGCCGAGGAATTAACTGCACAAAGTGAGTTCACTCAAAGTATTTTAGGCTCCTCTACCCAAGGGCGTCCGATCTACAAAATTGAAAGTCGAGGTGAAAATACTCACGAGTGGGTCGTTATTTTAGGTCGACAACATCCACCAGAGATTACTGGAGCTCTGGCTCTCTTTCCATTTGTAGAAACATTGTTATCAAACAGTGAACTCAGTAAGTACTTTCTTCGAAAATACAATGTACTTGTTATTCCTAATATAAACCCTGATGGTGTGCATGCGGGTAATTGGCGAAGTAATGCTAACGGCAAGGATTTAAATCGTGATTGGAATGATTTTACTCAGATCGAAACACGATTAATCAATGACTATTTGCAAGGTTTAGTAGCGCAGGGACAAAAAATTAAGTTTGCTATTGATTTTCACTCAACTAAAAATGATATTTTTTATACCATGCCAGTGGATTATGGTGTCGAAAGCTCCTATTTTGTTAGGCATTGGTTAGGTGAACTTGATAGACAAATGCCTAACTTTAATGTGGTTTTAAGACCAGGAAATAATCCAAACCTAGGTGTATCAAAACAATATTTTTCTGATCAGTTTGGCGTTCATGCTATTACCTATGAAATGGGTGATAACACGGATCGAACTAAGATAAAACGTATTGCATATAAGTCAGCTAACATATTGATGATAAACATGTTATCAGATGTTGATCATGAGAAGGAATAAGAAAGGCTATGAATGTATTTAACCCAAAAATAATTAGCTTAGCGATCAGCTTGGTATTACTGAGTGCCTGCTCGACTGAAGATACAAACGTTAACGATAACATCGTTGATTTATTGATCACCAAGGGGAGTGTTTATACAGGCGAAAGTGAGCAAGCTCAACATCTTGATATTGCGATTTGTCAGCAAGTTATCTGTGGTTTATATGTTACGGGCGAACACAGTATCAAGGCCAAAAAAACCATTGATGCTACAGGTAAGATTGTTAGTCCTGGTTTCATTGATCCTCATACTCACACTCTCGCAGAGCTATTAAGTAAAGATAAAAACCATAACTTAAATTATTTAACTCAAGGGGTAACTACCGTAGTCAATGGTAATGATGGCGGTGGTCCAGTTGATATAACGGCTATGTCTGAAAAGTTGGAACAAAATGGTATTGGAACAAATACGGCATTATTAGTGGGTCATGGCAGTTTAAGGGAGCAAGTTATGGGCAGAGCAGAGCGCTTTGCCACACCTGAAGAGCTCTCAAAGATGTCAGCATTATTAACAACAGCGATGGAAGCTGGCGGCATTGGGTTATCAACGGGTTTATATTATGTACCGGGGAGTTATGCCAATACAGATGAAGTTATCGCGCTGGCGAAAATAGCCAGTCACTATGGTGGTATTTATGATACTCATCTACGTGATGAAAGTACTTTTAATATCGGTTTTACCGCCGCATTGGATGAAGCAATTAATATTGCAGATAAAGCTGATATACATTTACATTTAGCGCATATAAAGGCATTAGGTGTTGATGTGTGGGGGCAAAGTAAGCAGGCGATTGAAACGATTACTCAAGCACAAGAAAATGGCACATCAATCTCTGCAGATCAGTATCCTTGGTTAGCATCAGGCACTAAACTGCGTAGTGCGGTAATGCCTAAATGGGTCATGGCTGATTCCAAAAGTGCATTTCATCAACGTTTAAAGCAAACTGATTTAGCAGCGAGGTTAGCGGAAGAAATTAGTGAAAATATTCGACGAAGAGGTGGCCCTGACTCACTTTATATTACTGAATTTATAGATAAAAGCTTGGTCAGTTTAAACTTACTACAGGTATCAGAGTTGAAAAACTTATCAGTCGTAGATACTGCCATTTGGTTGGTACTACAAGGCGATGTTAGAGTTGCCTCTTTTAATATGTCACCAGAAGATGTTGAGCGATTTATGGTGCAGCCCTGGGTTGTTACGTCATCTGATGGCACCAATGGTCACCCCAGAAAATATGCGAGTTTTCCGCAAAAATATCAAAGCTATGTCGTTGACAAAAAATTACTGACTATCGCCGAGTTTATCAATCGAAGTTCTTCTCAAACGGCTAAGTTGCTTGGTCTTGATGAACGAGGTCTGTTAAAAGTAGGTTATAAGGCCGATGTTATTGTTTTTGATCAACATGGTTATGCACCCAAGGCAAACTTTAGTCAATGGAACAATTACTCAGTAGGAGTAGAGCAGGTGATTGTCAACGGTACACAGGTGATAGAAAACGAAAAGTTTGACGGCATCTTAGCTGGAAAATTTATTCAATAATTGATGTGTCAATTCGATTAACGTTACTCCCTACTTGGCGCCCGCTTAGCGAGCGTAGGATGGAGATAAATTGTAAAATGTAGTTGATATATTTTTATCGAGTTAAACAAAAACACCGCATGGATGCAGCTAATTAGACAATAGGGTTATTCAACTACCTTCTCTTTTGAATAACCCTTTTGTTCAATCAGTGCTTTCTGTTAAGTCTATGAATCCTCTTTTTTCTAAATCAAGCCATCAGCTAAATGTATCTGGTTTTGAATTCAATTTGCTACGGAAAGTAGCGCATATGTCGCGCTTTACAAGGGAATTGTTTAAAGATCCAGTTAATGGCTATTGGTAGCTGAATTACTGGTATGGGTCTTAATGGCTTTACAATTTTTTGTTTCGGCTTATTGCTTTATATTTACAAGTTAGGTTGTCGATTTTGTTAGTATTAACAGCACTCTATGTTTATAACAAAGTAATTGATATTGCTTATCAATGCCAATATATGCTGTTATTACCCAAGTAATTAACCATCAGGTTTTATCAAAATGCTGCAGAATCACTTAATTTAGAGTGTCCTTTTAAATGAGTAGCACAACAACTCGCGAAATAACGGTCCAGTTTTTGTTTGCCTGCTATAGCTATGTTTTAGTTGTAGCCTAAAACATAGCTATAGTTCGCTTCTTCCACTAAATCAAAACATCGCATTAGTGCAGATTTCTTCACAATAATTTTGTTATCTCTTGAGTTGCCAGCTTTTGTTAAGTCCGAGACAGAACTCGAAGAAAACTTTGCCTTTGTATCTTTGTTTGTTGTTAATTGCCCTTGGGCCTTGTCAGAGTCAGTCATTACCTTCACCTTTTTAAACAGTTATTAATTACCTTGAATTCACATCATGTAATCTTATTGTCAAAAATGGAAAGACCTAAGTTTTACTTAGTCATAAAGGCAGGTTATGCCTCGACCAAGCTGTATCTTTGCCCAAGTCATTTGAAATTACAGGGTCCAGCTGGAGATAAAACCATAGTTTTGTTAGGTTGTCGGGCTCTTTTATTTATAACGTTCTCGCCCATACCCTTAGGTTATATGACATCTAAAGATAAGAATGAATTTATTATTTTTGTTTGTATATACTTGATTGACAACTTATTAACAGCCTTCCTCGCGGCTACAGACTTGGAACAAATATGCAAAAGCTTATAACAATAATACTTTTAATAGTGGCTTTATGTTTTCACCACAATGTTAATGCAAACCAAATGGTCAATATTAGCGGTCGTTTACTCGATGAAACACAACTTCCCCTGAGTAAGGTCACAATTAATCTGAATAATAAGTCAGTAACCAGCGATAAACAGGGGCGATTTATTATAGCGACTGAGACGAAAGATATTTATCAGCTTAATTTTGTAAAAAAAGGCTACTTCAAAAACATTCAAACGTTTAGTCATTATGAACTTTTTGCCCAGAAGAAAGAAACCGCCAATGCTGTTATCGCAGATCTGACTTTAGTGACCAAAACAGCTAAACGGGTAATGTTAGCTTTTGGTGGCGATGTCATGATGGATCGCCGTTATTATAAACCTTACTTTGGCGATTCTATTTTGATTCATCCTGAGACTAGGCTTAGCGACAGTAAAGCCATTGTTGAAAATATAAAACCCTATATGAGTATTGCAGATTACGCTGCGGTAAATTTAGAAACGCAAATCGCTGATAACACGCCGGGTCAACGTGCTCCTAAGTCAGTTACTTTCTACTCAAGACCTGAAATACTCGATGCCTTAGTGTGGGCGGGTGTTGATTATGTGAGTTTAGGTAATAATCATACCTATGATTATTTAGAGCCTGGCATGGCATCTACCTTAGCCTATTTACAACAGAGTCCACTGGCGTTCTCTGGTGCCGGTATGAATGAAAAACAAGCGCTAAAAGCACATAGAGATACGATAAAAAATACCGAATTTTCTATGTTAGGTTATGTCGGTTGGGAAGGGCGATCAGATCCTTCGCAAACAGCCAACCATGAACACGGTGGTGCCGCTTATGGTTCAATGACTAATATTGTTAAATCGGTTCAACAGGAAGTGAATCAAGATAGAGTCACGCTTGTGCAATATCATGGTAGTCAAGAATATTCGAACAGCCCTACGGGGGTTACCGAACAAAGGTTAAAATCAGCATTAGATAATGGCGCTGCACTTGCTATTGCACATCATCCTCATGTAACCCAAGGGTTAGAGCTTTATGATAATAAGTTAATTGCATACTCTATGGGCAATTTTATATTTGACCAAAATTTTAGCGCAACAAAACACAGCTTTATTTTGTATGTTTGGTTAGATGAGGGCAAGTTTCATCGTGCAGAGATAGTCCCTTTATATGTAAAAGGTTATAAACCTACGCCAGCTACAGGCACTAATCGTTATACCGTGATGAAGCGTTTAACTGAGCTTTCTAAGATTAGAAATACGATTATTAGTCAGTCGGGCGGTCACGGTGTCATCCAAGCAAATATACCACCAGTTACCGTTAAATCATTTGATAATGACTCTATTACGACAAAGGGTGATATTAATACAGGCACTAAGTATGAGTTAACTTTTGCGCAAGGCAGTAACATAACCAGCTTGTACCACTTGCCATGGCATCAACAGCTTAGTGAGGTACTTATTGAAGATAAAAAGGTAAAATATCGTTTGGGTAAAAATTTAGTTAATGGCAGTGACTTTGAAAGTTTTTCAACCTTTGATAGCCCAGAACGTGGTTTATTTTTTGACAGACGTGTAATGTCTTTAAACAATTACGGTGTTAGTGGCAATACAAGTCTTGCTTTAACGCTTAATGACCAACAAACAACGGCCTTTGGTGTGAAAAGTTTTTGGCGTGTTTATTCTGCTAGTAGACCTGTGACTATTAAAGCAAATTATCAAAGTAACAAAACGGTTAAATTACACTTTTACTGGCAAGGAAGAAAAACGAGACAAAAACTATTTGACGCTTTTGAAAATAGTCCTAAAAATTTGATTGAAACCGTTGAATTAACGGGTGCTAAAACATGGCAAAACGTGGAAGTAGATTTTAATTCCCCCCGAATTGGTTATAAAAGTTATCGTATTTTAGTTGAGGCTGAATTAGTCGATGGCACTACAAGTCAATTAAATATTGATGACTTTGCTGTTATTGAGTGGCATAGCGCTTTTACAGACAATCCCGTACCGCCATTCTTTTCTATCGATAGTCGACAACCTGCATACATAGGCTTATCTAAAACAAGGATTAACACCAAAGCAAACACGGTTGTTGTTATCACCAAATAATCAATCTCATGTTATAGCTATGCTCAGTGTTCGTTGAATATTATTTAGTGGTACTGAGCATTATTGTTATTATGTAGGTTGAAGGTGGTATGCGCTTGAAATTGTCTTAAGTCATACCAAGATATGAATAAAGCTCATTATTTTAATGCATTGGTATTATTAAGGTTTTATTTTGACTATTCTTTTGCCCCTGTTCGTTGGTATAGCGATTATTAGCTATTTAGTGGCAAAGCCATATTGGCGAGAATATAAACGCGATAAGGTAAAAAGTCGACCTTTCAAAAAGCAATGGCGTAAAATAATCCAGCAAAGAATGCCATATTTTAAGCAAATGCCAGCAGATTTACAGCTCCAACTTAAACAGCATATTCAAGTGTTCATTGCAGAGAAAGATTTTATTGGTTGTAACGGCATTAAAATAACGGAAGAAATAAAAATTACTATTGCTGCTCAAGCTTGTTTATTACTGCTAAATAGAAAAACGGACTATTATCCTAAATTAAAAACAATTTTAATCTACCCACGCGCTTTCCTTAAAGAGCAAAACCAGCGTAATGCTGATGGTGTTCAGTATACAAAAAAAGTCGCTTTAGCTGGCGAGTCATGGGGCTTTGGTAAAATTGTCTTGTCTTGGCAAGACAGTTTACATGGTGCAGAACGGCCAAATGATGGTCACAATGTCGTAATCCATGAGTTTGCTCATCAATTAGATCAAGAAAATGGTAAAGCTAATGGCGCCCCTATTTTAGGTAAAGACCAAAGCTATCAATGTTGGTCGACTATTTTTTCACAACAATTTAGTCTACTACAAAAACAAGCGGCAGCTGGGACGCCATCGATATTTGATTATTATGGTGCTACTGAGCCTGCAGAATTTTTTGCTGTAGCTAGCGAGGTTTTCTTTGAAAAATCTAGGCAACTTTCTATAGAACATCCTGCACTATATCGTCAATTGACAAGCTACTATAAAGTTGATCCCATTCATTGGTAAAAAGTTAAAGTTATCAATATTATAAAACAGATGACAACATTTTATATTTAGCTATACTACTAGTTGTTAAGGGATAACAAATCAGCAATAGGGAATGAGTTAATATATGGGAATTCACCAAATATCATTTGCTAAAGTCAGCGTACTTAGTGATGACATTGCCGAAATTACGGTTGATAATGGTATCGATATTACCCTCGATATGGTAAAAGAACTGCATCAATTATTACTCTCATTATATAGCGGATCCTTTTCATTACTGATTAATAAAAGCAATTCTTATTCTACCCAACTTGATGCGCTCATTCATTTCGGTACTTTGCCGACCATAGATAAAATAGCAATATTTGCACCTAATAAACTGGCTAAGATGAGTGCAGAGTTTTCGGCGTCTATTCCTAGCTCTGCAACATTAAATATTGAAGTGTTCACTGAGCGAGATGATGCACTTACTTGGTTACAATAAATAAAAATACCGCTTCAAATCACCTTTAGTTAGCCTAATAAAATAGATTTTGTACGCATAATAAACTGTACTAGTCATTTTTCTTATATTTACGGGTAAATTGTTTAATTCATGTAAGTAGTTGTTTTACAATGAATTGATGGGTTACGCGTTACCGTTAATGCCTCTGCATTGAGATAATATTGTAAACAAAGCTATATTTGTATTACTGTTATCGTTAGCTCTTTCTCCTACGGTATAAACACTTCACCTATACCACCTCATCAGAAAAGTACCCCATAAGTTAGAACAATAAATTAACTAAAAAAATGAAGATAGTTACCGCCACAGAAGCATAAATTATAGACTCAGTACTTCATAAATGAAGCAAACCACACTATACTGTACATAATTACAGTATAGTGTGGTTTTTATATGAAAGTTATTCCAATATATGCCGAAGCTGGTATTTCAGGCTTTGAATCTCCAGCAGCAGAATATAAAGAATTAGGTTTATCGCTTGACCAGTTAATTATTAAACACCCCAATGCCACCTTCATTGGGCAGGCCTCTGGCCAATCAATGAAAGGGGTTGGCATATTTGATGGCGATATTCTTATTGTCGACAGATCGTTAACTGCTAGAAATGGTGATGTTATTGTGGCCAATTACAATGGCTGCTTTGTTTGTAAGTTAATCGATAAGGTACAAGCGAGGTTATTATCTGCTTCTGCTGACTTTGCGCCAGTATCAATTACCCCTGAAGATGAATTCTCATTAGAGGGCGTTGTTACTCGCTCTATTCGCTTACATCACAAGTCTCCTGAGTTAGCCGCATGTATGCTTTAGTTGATGCAGTATCATTTTATGCTAGTGCTGAAAAAGTCTTTGACCCAAGCATACGCAATAAACCCGTTGTCGTGTTAACCAATAACGATGGTTGTATATGTGCTGTTTGCCCACTTGCAAGACGCCTTGGCATTCCCAAATTTATACCGTACTTTCAAGTGAAAGCATTGCTGGAAAAGCATAGTGTGGTTATTCGCTCTTCAAATTATGAATTGTATGCCGATTTAAGTGAACGAATGATGAATATTATTGGCCGTTTTTGTGATAACCAATATATCTACTCAATTGATGAGTCTTTTTTATATTTTGACCATTATGAAAGCTGCATAAAAGATTGGCATGAATACGGTAAGCAAATAAGAAAGGCTATTTGGAAAGAAACTAGACTGCCTGTCGGTGTTGGCTTTGGAGACACAGCAACATTATCTAAAGCAGCAAACCATGCCGCCAAAAAACTGTCTGGATTTAATGGGGTTGCTGTCATTAATAGCAAAACAAGCAGGGATGAAATACTCAGTCGCATGAATGTTGATGATATATGGGGCATCGGAAGAAAAATAGCCAAACGATTACGGCTTGAGGGCATTAGCAATGCTGCGCAGTTAGCAGAGCAAGATGCTAAGCATATACGAAAACAGTTCAGTGTAGTGACTGAAAGAACGGTGAATGAATTAAATGGCATCAGCTGTTTATCTTGGGATGAAGTAAAGTCTCCCAAAAAAGAGATTTTTTCTACGCGAAGTTTTGGACAGCGCATTACTACAAAAGATGAGCTTCGCTCAGCGTTGGTAACACATGCAGCTATCGTCGGACGAAAAGTAAGAAGACAAAACTCACTCATTAAAAAATTAATGATATTTGCTTCTAGCTCGCCACATGATGACTTATATTACAAGCAAGCTATTGCTTATCCCTTTATTCTAGCTACCGAGAATACTTGTGAAATGGCGAATGCAGTAGATCAAGTCATTGATACTATCTATCAAGCAGGTGTTCCTTTCTATCGTTGTGGTGTAGGGGCGATCGAATTAACGAGCAAAATGTTTATACAACCAGACTTATTTATGCCCGATCACACAAATAGTAACGTAATGAAATGCCTAGATAATATAAACCATAGATACGGAGATAGCACATTAAAATTGGCTGCCGAAGGACAGCATGAAAGGTGGCAAATGCGACGAGCGTTTTTGAGCCCTCAGTATACCAGCCAATGGCGTGATATCCCTAAAATACAATGCTAGGCGTTCTGTTCGCAGTACTATCCAGATACTGACGAGTATGAGCAAATGAAAGAACTATCGTTTCTCCTCATTGTTTTTGGGGCCAAATAATCCTTTTAGCAAGTCCATGGGTAGAGGAAATAATATCGTAGAGTTTTTTTCCTCGGCAATTTCTGTCAAGGTCTGTAAGTAACGTAGCATTATTGCATTAGGCTCAGAACTCAGTTTATTGGCCGCTTCACTCAATTTTTCTGCCGCTTCCATTTCCCCTAACGCATGAATAACTTTGGCTCGACGGGTTCTTTCTGCTTCTGCTTGTTTTGCTATGGCTCTAATCATGGTTTCATTAAGATCGACATGTTTTATTTCAACATTAGAGACTTTTATCCCCCAACCATCAGTTCTAGCGTCTAAAATTTCTTGAATGTCGATATTAAGCATTTCTCTGCTTGCTAACATTTCATCTAATTCGTGTTGACCCAAGACAGATCGCAAGGTGGTTTGAGCTAATTGGGACGTTGCTTGTAAGTAGTTTTCGACATTGATTATCGCTTTTTGTGCGTCAATAACTCGGAAATAAATTACCGCATTTACTCTAACTGATACGTTATCTCGACTGATGACATCTTGGCTTGGTACGTCCATAACGACTGTACGTAAATCAACGCGAACAAGTTGTTGAATTAATGGAATGATAATAACTAAACCTGGTCCTTTGACTTTGTCAAAACGTCCAAGGAAAAATACAACACCACGTTCATATTCACGCAAAATTCTAAAGGCACTAAGCAGTAGTGCAATTAATAGAATAATGACCACAACGGTAAATATTTGTTGGGCATTATTAAGCACAATGTCCATGATTGTTCTCCTATTCTCTACAAGGAATGGTAATTAAGGTTAAACCCTCAATGGCCTTAATCTGAACTGCTTGATGTTGATTAACTGGATGTTTAAATTCTGCCGCCCAACGTTCACCATTGATGAGGACAAAACCTTTGTGACTATAGCTTGCCTCAGCAAAAGCAATCGCACCGATAAGCTCTTCTTGTCCAGAGACAACTTTGTCCTTTCTTTTTCGCCACAATAATCCCAAAGAAAGAACAAAAAAGAGTATTGATACAAAGGCAAAAGCGGCAATGAGAGGTAATGAAATTTGGTATTGAGGTTGTTCAGTATCAATTAAAAAAATAGACCCTATAACAAAGGCAATAGTTCCCCCGATACCAAAGACTCCAAAGCTAGGCATTATCGACTCAATTACTAGCAAACTTATCCCTACAAGTAACAGGGCAAAGCCAGAATAATTTAAAGGTAAAAGTTGGAAAGCATACAGCGCAATCAAAAGGGAAATCACCCCAGTAATACCTGCCACCCCTACGCCAGGGCTATAAAATTCCAAAACTAAACCATAGATCCCTATAAGCATTAAAATATAGGCAATATTTGGATTAGTGATCGTGGCAATAAACTCATTACGCCAGTTGGGCGCGATAGTTTTTAGCTGTGTGTTGTCTGTTGTCACTTCAGAAAAACGATATGCAGCATTGTCTTGTTTGAGGATAGTGGCAAATAAAGCTTCGGCTGTTGGAGCAATGAAATTTATAACATTTTCAGCAAGCGCTTCTTCTGCAGTAAGAGTTGCCGCTTTCGACACCGCTAATTCGGCCCATTGCTCATTTCTATTGCGTAGTTGTGCTAACGAACGAATATAGGCAATGGCATCATTTAATACTTTTTTTTCCATGGCTGAAGGTGATTTGTTTGTTTTATCTGAATCTTTATTTGAAGGTGCTGGGGCTAGACTCACTGGCGTAGCGGCGCCTAACGTAGTGGCTGGCGCCATAGCGGCATAATGACAAGCGTACAACATATACGTGCCAGCACTTGCCGCACGCGCACCTTGAGGATGAACCAAGCAAGCAATTGGTACTGATGAATTTAGAATTTGTTGATTGATCTCTCGTAGACTTGAACTCAGACCACCAGGTGTATCTAGCATTATGATGACTAACGGAATGCTTGAGTTATTATTGGCTTTGGTTATTTCTGTGACGAGATACTCACTTACCGCGGGTCCTATCGCACCATTGATAGAAAGTACAGGCACGGTCCACCTACTGTTATTGAGCGATGGACTTAGCTGTGCATTGCCATATTGTTGAATAAGCAAAATAAAAGCTGTAAGAAATAAAATCTTTTTTAGCATCTGCATTTCCCACCTTTACCCTTATGTTCAGTATAGTTATAAATTTGAGTTTTTTGATCAGATTTACCAACAAATGAAAGCGTGATGTGGGAGGCTAAAAGTTGAGATAATTACGTTTGGTATAACTTTGAGTATCTTGATGTCATTTTAGTAACACTACTTTATTTTATTAAGGCATAAGCGTTGCTACTATTACTATGGTAATTGAGTTTTAGTAACAAAACTAAGGAGTAAAAGATGAAATTAGGTGCATTTTCGCTAAGTTTAGCGGTGAGTAATATCGAAGCGTCAAAAGTGTTTTATCAAAAGCTAGGCTTCGAAGTTATTGGGGGAGATCAAAAGCAACATTGGTTAATCCTTAGAAATGAAGAGCATACTATAGGTTTATTTCAAGGTATGTTTGAAGGTAATATAATGACTTTCAATCCTGGTTGGGATAAAGACTGTAAAACAGTAGAGTCATTCACTGACATTAGAGAGTTATTAAAAGAGTTTGAGGCTCAAGGTGTTGATATAATACAAAAATCTATAAATGGTGAAAGTGGACCATCCAGTTTCTCTGTTAAAGATCCTGATGGTAATGCAATATTAATCGATCAGCATGTGTAAGTAAGCTAGGTATATACCCAGATAACATAAATAGGCAGGTAAGCAAGTGGAACAAAACTTTAAATCGATTATCGAACAAATAGGTGAAGATGCAAACCGTGAAGGTTTACTTGATACACCAAAACGCGCAGCCAAAGCATTGAAATTTCTCACTCAGGGTTATGAACAAGATTTAGACTCAGTTATCAACGGGGCCTTATTCAGCTCAGATTGCAATTCAATGGTCGTGGTTAACAACATTGAACTCTATTCGTTGTGCGAGCATCATATGTTACCTTTCACTGGCCGTTGTCACATTGGCTATATCCCAAATGGCAAAGTATTAGGCTTATCTAAACTTGCTCGAATCGTTGATATGTACGCACGTCGTTTACAAATACAAGAGAATTTAACGCAAGAAATTGCCAATGCAATTATGGATGTTACTGGGGCAAAAGGGGTCGGTGTTGTCATGTCTGCTTCACATTTATGTATGCGTATGCGTGGCGTTGAAAAGCAGAACTCTGAAATGAAAACTTCATGTATGCTTGGCTCCTTCATGAAATGCAAAGATACTCGTGCTGAATTTTTGCAGTTGATTAAAGATTGATGAATAGCGCTGGTTGGGTGTTAGTAACAGGAGGAGCAAAGCGTATTGGCGCTTTTCTCAATCAAGAGTTTGCCAAAAGTGGTAAGAATATTGTGCTGCATTACAATCGTTCTGAAACGGCTGCCATTGCCTTAAAAGCACAGTTAGAAGCACGCCATATCAAGGTGGTCTTATGGCAAGCGAATTTAGATGATCCTGAAACAATTGAACAACGATTTCAAGCATTGCGGACTCAAGTTTCTCATATTGAATTACTGGTAAATAGTGCCTCAGTGTTTAGCCAAGGAAGCTTACTTGAATCCTCTTTAACCCAAATTCAAAGTAACCTAAACATTCATCTGACAAGTCCTTGGCTGTTAATTCAGGCAGTGGCAAAACAAAATATGCCGTGCCAAATTATTAACATTTCAGATGCTAATTTAACGCATCGTTATACCAATAAATCGGCATACTTCATTTCAAAAAAAGCACAGGAAACATTAACTGAATTGGCTGCAATAGAATGCGCCCCCAATTTGCGAGTGAATGCAATAGCACCGGGCTTTGTTTTAGCTGCGATAGATTCAGAAACAACTCAGACAACGGCGCAGATAGATGATAAAGATATAAACCTTTTACAGCGTCAAGTCCCATTAGCTGATTTATATTCAGCCATAGAGTTTTTAACAAAAAACACATCCATTACGGGACAAACAATACAGATAGACGGAGGGAGTCACTTACAATGTCCAGCATATATGTTGAAAAATTAGAGATTTACGCAATTCTTGGTATTACTGAAGAAGAACGCAAGAACAAGCAAAAACTTATTATTGATTATTGGATTGAAGCAGACATATCGAAAGCGATGTTATCTGATGATATCGAAGATTGTGTTAATTACCGCACCATCAATAAAGAAATTTTAGCCGTAGTGCTCAATTCAAGTTACAAAACCATTGAACGCTTATTAGGTGTGCTATTAGACTTAATTATCTCCTTTGATGGCGTATTACACGCTAAGTTACAAGTAGCCAAGCCTGGTGCCTTACGCTATGCAAAAAATGTTTCTATTACTGCGGAACGTTCAGCATAATGTCATTTTATATTGTTGCCGTCGGCTCAAATATTGATGCACAAGCAAATATACAGCATGCATTTGAGCTGATAAAAAAAATAGACCCACAGGCAAGTATGGCAACTTTACTGAGCACTAAACCTGTAGGGTTCACCGAACAGGCAGATTTTATTAATACGGCATTCTCGTTTAATTGTGCGCTAAATGCTAAAGAGTTAAAAGTGCAGTTAAAAAACATAGAAGCACAATTGGGCCGAATACGAACCGATAATAAAAATGGTCCACGACCGATTGATTTAGATATTGTATTAACAGGTAGCGACATTATTGATGACGATTATTATCAATACGATTTTGTTAAAAAATCAGTAGATGAATTACTTGCTAAAAGAAAGTAAAAACAAAAGAGCACAGTAGAGATAACAGCCAAATGAGTAGAGCAATTAGAGAATAACTATCATATAAGTTTGACCCCGTGGGGTTAGCACAGGATAATACGGCTTTTTGTTTTTCAGGTAATAGTAATGCTCAAGTATTTTCGTGCCATCAGTCTGTTAGAAGGTTTGTCTTTTCTGGCCATATTAAGTGTGTCGTTTGGTTTGGTCAGCCGAGATTTTGTTTTTATGTTGGGTATGACTCATGGAGTCTTATTCATGCTTTACTTATTTTTGTCACTCATCGTTTCTAATAAGCAGCAATGGTCTTTCCTCGTTTGGTTATCTTTATTTATTGCTTCAATAATTCCTTTTGCTTTTATTGGTGCAGAAATATTCCTGAGTCGAACGGCAGAAAAGCAAAAGCTAGCTGAAGCATAACAGCGAAATACTGAGCACAGAGCAAGAGGATTTCAAACGAGCATGTATAACAGAAAGCAAGATGCCAAACCCCAAGTCATCTCTTTTGATAGGGTAAAATCATATATGCTGTGGCTGATAGAACGATATGGTGATTATTCAGCTAAAACTTTGCTGCAAAAGGCCAACTTACTCTTTAAAGACGACAAACAATTCAACGAACCAGCACTGGAATATCTTATAGAGCGAGGTATTGTTGATGATCGCCGCTATGCAGAGCGCCTGACAATGAGTTTTTCAGAGAAAAATATTGGCGCCAATAAAATAAAAGAAAAACTCTATGCTAAAGGGTTTTCATCCCAAATAATCAATGATTGTATTGATGCAATTGAAACATCAGATGATGATTACTTTAATAAGGCATTGACCTTAAAAATAAGAAAGTTTGGTGAAGATCCCATTGAAGATATTAAAGTAAAGCAAAAAGCGTTACGCCACCTTATATCAAAAGGGTTTTCCTATTCAATTGCTAATAAAGTGATTGGTTATTGCGCTGACGAAAACTACTAGTGCAAGGTTTTAAAGACGGTCAAGCTTACTCAACTGAATTAGTTTTACAATGTTACAGCACGATAAGCTTCAATAATGTGCTGAACATCATTTGTTTTCCCTTGGCGAAACCCTTGTTGAATCCGTTGGAAATGAGCAAGGGTTTTAGTTAAGTATCTTGTAGCTATTTCAGATTGTTGGCGTGAAGTAGACTGCCACATTATCTCGCCAACCGGATTAATTTTCTTACTTTCGTCCTTTGCCATTGCAAGCAATAATATTTCATAGAAGCGGCGATTCTCTTCAATTAATACCTCATTTTGCAGACTAAAATCTAAATCGATTAACGTTTGGCGCAACGAAAATTGGTGATGAACTGGGCACAATATGAAATCAATCTCCAAATTGCTGTATTTATTATGAATAGCTTCAATAAACTCAATCATTAAGTCACCGCCAATGCCTGCAATAATAATCAGGTGTTTTCCCTGATAATGCGCTAAAGGCAAATTTGCGACATCAAGGCAGTGAGTTTTCCACATTGAATTGGGATAAAAACGTTGAAGTTTATTTTCTAGTTCAGCCATTAATTGCGGAACAATATCAACAAAATGCACGGTGTTTTCTTCAGGTCGAGACAATAAAGCACTACCAAGAAGGCCATGGTCACAACAGCAATCCCAAATATGGTCATACTGTGATGTCACCATTTGTTCAATTGCCTGTAACCGTTTACTTAATTTAAGGCTGTTTTTTAAGCTAGGTTTAGCACTTTGTTTCGAATTAACTTTCAAGAGAGACACTTTATTGATGAATAAAAACGAGGGTATTGTATAGCTAAATTATATCACCGTACAAGCAATGCAAAACGACACAACTAGCAATTTTCATTAAGAGAAACGCCGCCTAGGAAAGTTTATAAGACACAAGTGGGTAATGGGATTGATAAAACAAAAAGTAGGGCGACTCTTTTGATTAATAAACAGTTAATGAAATACTTATAGACACATTTGTTTACATCAATTTACCTAAATACGGATATTTTTAACAAACTGTATAATACAATGTTTGCTGCTTTTATGATGGATTGAATAAATGAATTACACACGAGCTGCCCTAAAAAACCCCGCAGCAATCATTGTTATAGTCGTTTTAATTATGGTTTTTGGCCTATTAAGTGTCTCTAAACTTCCTATTCAACTAACCCCAGATATTGAACAGCCTCAAATAACTATATTCACCGGTTGGCGAAGTGCAGCGCCGTCTGAGTTAGAGTCTGTGATTATTGAACCTATCGAAAATGTGGTGAAAAATACCCAAGGCGTCATTCGAGTAGATACCTCGATAAACCAAGGTTTTGGTCGAATTAACTTAACCTTTGATGTCGGCGCTGACATGCAAAAAGCCATGCTTGATGTTATCAATAATTTGAACCAAGTTCCGCCATTACCTATTGATGCCATAGAACCTGTCGTATCAGCTAATGGTGGTGGTAATACCGCTACCATGATGATTAAAACCTTGCCAGATAATCCGGTTGACGATTTTGGTCAGTATCAAAAACTCATTGAAGATGTAGTAGAGCCAAGGTTTGCAAAAATTCCAGGTATAGGCGAAGTTAACTTAGCTAGCCATAGGCAAAGAGAAATTAGAGTCACCTTTGATCCAGTAAAAACAGCCTCGTTAGGTTTATCTATTGCTGAAATAAGCTCAGTAATCACCAATTCAAATGATACCTCTGCAGGTACGGTCAATGTCGGACGTCGTCAATATGTGGTCCGTTTTTCGGGTCAGTATAGCTTAGATAATCTCACAAAAATGATCATTGGTTACAGTGATGAAAGACCGATTTATTTACAAGATATTGCTACCGTGGAGAACACGCTAGCCGATCGACAGGGCTTTAACTTACGAAACGGACAACCATCATATTACCTCACATTGAGGCGGCAAAATGGTGAAAACATAGTCGCCTTGCTCGATAAAATAAACATCGCCATTAAAGAGCTGAACGACGGACCATTAAAAGCCGAAGGACTAAAAATAGATTTAAGTTTTGATTCTTCTGTGCATATTCGAAATGCATTATCACTAGTACAAAATAACCTAGGACTAGGGGTATTACTTTCATTAGTGATCTTATGGTTATTTCTTAGAGGCATGCGCAATATTTTAATCATCGCGACAACAATTCCTGTGTCTCTATTAGTTGCTTTTGTCGCGTTGAGTGCGTTCGATAGAACACTGAATGTTATTTCCCTTGCAGGTTTAGCTTTTTCAGTTGGTTTAGTGCTTGATGCCGCTATCATAGTGCAAGAAAATATTGTCCGACTCAAAGGTAAAGGTATGGATAATCATAAAGCAGTACTCAAAGGTACAACTGAGGTTACTGGTGCTTTATTTGCTTCAACCGCGACCAGTGTTGCTATATTTTTGCCGATCTTATTTATGAAGGGCATTGAAGGACAACTCTTTTCTGATTTAGCGCTCACGCTATCCATAGCGGTCATTGCTTCATTACTTGCCGCAATTACTGTATTACCCATTGCCAGCAAATACTTATTAAAAGACGTCAATGATATTGACCCTTTCGCCCAATATTGGGAACGCCTCACACTTCTGGTTATGAAATTAACGAACAGTAAATTCAAACGAGTAAGCTGGATCAGTCTTTTACTTGCTGGTTCATTAGTTATTAGTTTTACTTTATTGCCCAAAACAGATTTTATGCCTAGAGCGCCAACAGATGGTTTCTTTTTCAGTTTAGATATGCCGCCAGGAGGCAATGTAGATTTTATTGAACATGAAATGGCGAGTCTGGTTAAAAAGCGTTTAACGCCGTACTTAACTGGAGAAAAAACGCCAAAATTAAAAAGTTATAATTTCTATTCATTTGGCTCTAATGCAACGGGAGGTTTTATCTATTCTGATGATCCAAGTCGAGTGGAAGAGTTAATGAAGGTGATTAAAGCCGATGTATTTTCAGATTTGCCCGATACCAACGTATTTCTGTTTCGCGGCTCCATGATTAATATTTCTGGCAATGGCAATGGTAGAACAATCGATATAGATATTCATGGTACAGATATCGAAGGTTTAATGGAGGTTGCGAAAACGGGCATTGCAGCGATTAAGGAAAATATGCCAAACACTAGCGCATTTCCTATACCGAGTCTTAACTTAGCTGAGCCAGAACTCAACTTATTGCCAAATGACCAACGAATTACCCAAGCGGGATTAAATCGCAGTGACGTCGCTAGAGCCATAAGTGCTTACACCAGTGGTTTATTTATTGGTGAGTATTTTGATGGAAACTATAGATCCAATATTATCTTGCGGGGTGAGCAATGGCATACACCTGATGAGCTTGCCATGATGCCTATACATACACCGTTGGCTGGTATTCAGACCTTAGGTGAGTTAACCCATATTACCCGATCTGCAGGTCCTACTGAGTTAAAAAGAATCAATGGTAAACGTACCGTAAGTATTCAAGTTTCACCACCGGCAACCATGTCACTTGAAGAGGCAACAGCGCTTATACATAAAAAAGTGTTACCTAAAATGGAGTTAGATCTACCTAAGAACTCGGCAATTACCCTAAGTGGTAATGCGAATCAAATGGCCTCTGCCATCAGTGATATGATTAATAACTTTATCTTAGCCTTGCTTATATTATTTTTACTGATGACAGCATTATTTAAGTCGGCAAAAGATAGTTTAATGGTGTTATTGGTCATGCCATTAGCCACAGCAGGTGGCGTAATAGGCCTGAGTTTCTTAAATTTATTTACTTATCAATCGTTAGATTTATTAACGATGATCGGCTTCATTATTTTACTTGGCTTGGTGGTAAATAATGCCATTTTACTGGTTGACCAAACTAATCAAGGTGGTTTAGAAGGCTTATCTCGCTGTGATGCAGTTGCTCAAGCCATTCGTATTCGTGCTCGACCTGTTTACATGAGTACATTAACCAGCTTATTTGGCATGTTGCCATTGATGTTAATGCCTGGTGTGGGCAGCGAAATATACCGCGGGTTAGCCGCTGTAATTGTTGGTGGGATGACGATAAGTGCAATATTCACCTTAGTACTGTTTCCAAGTTTGCTGAGAATGACACAAGGCAAAGATGTTGCGCCAGCAACAAATATTGTGTCTATTTCAGCAACAGAACAAGAATTACGTTTGAGTAATCGGTAAGAGAAATTTATGCTTAAAATAAATCAAGTAAAGCTAACAAAAATAAGGTTAGCACCAAAAGCCACTTCACCTAGCAATACAGTGCAAGTCAATACGATACCAGTAAAAGTAGTGCATAACATGATGAAAAAAATAGCAATAGCTACGTTAATTGCAATGAACTTTATGCAAGTGAGTTCTGCCGCGGATGCGGTTGAAAAAAACGAAATAAAAGAACTAGCAAAACCAATAAAAGCGGCATCTGTACTTAATATACCACTGGCAGCCAATACTGAACTAAACGCGACCTTATACAGTAGATCACACATTCCAATAACTGCATCACTCAATACAAGAGTAGATTTTTTGGTTGAACCTGGTGACTTTGTAAATCAGGGAGATAAACTTGCTGGCATGGATTTATTGCCCATTCAACTACGCCAAGCAGAACAAAAAGCACAAATTAGCAGGGCAAAAATCAATGTCGCGTACATAAAAAATGAATTATCACGCTTGCAAGAACTGAGTAAAACTCAAGCCGTATCACAATTTAACTTAGACCAAATGCGTTCAGAACATGATTTAGCGGTAGCTGACTTGGAAATTGCTCAACTAAAGCTGGCTCAAATAAATGAACAACTGTCCCGTGCCATCATCACCGCACCATTTGCAGGAATCATTACTGAGCGTCTAATAAGGGTAGGGAGTGAAGTAAGTCGTGGTGATATTTTACTTCGACTACTCGATACTGAGCATTTAGAAGCACGCTTATACATCCCTATTAAATATCTCGCTTTCATCAATAAAGGTGACAAATTAAGCATGTCAGCAAGTGAACAAAAAACGCTGGCTGCTGTGACAGCTAAAATCCCACGAGCAGATCCACGTTCACAAACTTTTGAAGTTAGGATTAATATACCCAAAGCACTTAATAAACACTGGGCTGCAGGTCAGCTTGTCAGCGTTAGTGTTCCCACACAAAAACCAACTGATAGTTTAACCGTGCCGCGCGATGCCCTTATTTTGCGTAAAAGTGGCAGCTATGTCATAAAGGTCAATGCAGACAGTACTGTCTCTCGTTTAGCCGTTGTTATAGGTAAAGGGAATAAAGAACGTGTTGCAGTAACGGGCTCACTAAAGCATGGTGATAATGTTGCGATTAGAGGTGCGGAAAGACTGGCTGATGGCGACAAAGTTGTTATTCAATAATTTTATTAGTTCATATACATAACTCAGGCATTCATAGATAACATCAACAAAATTTGCAAAGTGGAAGTTACAACGAAGTAATCCTTAACGGCTGTTTGAAACGCATTGCCATCTACGGGGCAACTTCGAAATGCTAACAATTGCCACTAAGCAGACAGTTGCTGTTGCTGTTAATTGGATAAGTTATATTAGCTATTGTATCGAAACACGCTACTCCTCGGCATTGCGGCGTAGCGTCTCTTTATCTGCTGGAATAGCAGGTTACTTGGGGCGGAGTGTCTCAATAATCTTAGCATCTACCCAATAGACAGTCACATCAGTATTTCCACGTTTTGTCCTACGATCAAAGAAAAGAAACTTGCCATCCGGTGATACACTTGGATTTTTTTCAGAGGCATCGGTATTTATCTTGTCTCCCAAATTGATGGCTGGACCCCATGCGCCATTAGCCTTTCTAAAACTAATGTAGATATCTGATGATCCCTGTCCGGCGTCTCTGACGCTATCAAAAACAATATAGCTTTCATCCGGCGCAATGTAAGGGTGGGCATTATACCTGCCAATGCCAAACTGAGGGCCTAATGATTTGGGTATCTCATATTTGCCGTCAACCAGACGTGAATAACGCAGAGGCGTATCCAACGCCCTAGTATAGGTATCAAAATAAATAGTTCCGTTCGAGGATATAGCGGATCGCATAATGCTGATACTTGCGAAAGGCTCACCAAGACTTTTCATCTCTGACCAACCGTCGTTTGTGCGTTCTATATATCCATTTTTGAACAAAATGGTATTTCCATCGGGGGAAATAGATGGTTCGCTCACAGCCTTTGCGACAACAGATTGCTGCCATTTATTATTTTTATATTCAATGACTGCCAGCCCATAGGAAACTTCCTCTCCTTTAAATTCTCCAACTTTAACTACGCCGCCATATTCTTTACCTTCTCTAACGAAGTAAAAGGTATTCATGTCGGAGCCGAACATGCCCTCAAGATCAGTAGATTCTTCTCTATTAACAATACCAAGTGCAAAAACCTCAGGTATTGAGCCGGGTGGAGTTTGACCGAGGTACGGGCCATCTGGGATGGATAATTTATCCTGAGCGTAACTCGTGCTACTGCAAGCTAGAATAGAAAACAGTAGCGTCATTGAAATACCAATATATTTCATATTATTGTCCTTATTATATATTGAGCAGGATGCTTAATTCTTGTGATCTAATACCATCTATTAATATTACGTCCACATGATAAAGGTCAACATAGTCGTAATACAAACAAGACCAAAGTGGCAGAATTCAAGTTAAATGACTTGTGAGTCTGTTATTGATACTAAAAAATGGCCATCTCTAATGCTATTTGGGCTTATTTTTTCATCATATCTATGTTTCATTAGAACATTTGTTTTTCTTGACTATACTTACTACGGCAATGTTTGTTCAACTACAGCACTTTGTAATTGAACAAACATCACACTTCAGTCTTAGCTTTAGGGAAAACGCTTTGTCATTAACAAATTTTCATTCTAAACGCAGTCTTATAAAGGGCTTAGTCTCTCTTTCTATTTCTTCAATTTATGCGTCTGCATCCTTTGGCGGAGATCTTTTACACCGTCCTGAAGATCGCACCCAATGGCCAGAAAATTTGATCCGGGCAGTACAGAAAAAGCTCAATACAATGGGTTTCGACGCGGGTACAGCTGACGGCATCATTGGTCCAAATACGCGTAGGGCCATTCGAAATTTTCAGCAAGATACGGGTATGGAGGTCGATGGACAAATTAGTTCAGCTTTGCTTAAAAAGTTGGGGTTTAAGCAGTAATGAGTCTGTGTCGAGTTTGCGGTCTTCCAATACCGAAAACAGCACAAAAGTGTATTCAATGTGGCGAATTTCAAAGCCTTGGCTATCGATGGTTGTCCAGCAGTATGCTCAACAGTTTGATTGCATTAGTACCTATTTCTACTCTCGCATTTACATTTATCTACGATAAATTAGAAACCAAAGAATCTGATTTGCAATTTACCTTGGTCGCGTGTGCTTCTAAGCAAGTCGAATTATTTGCCAGTAATCTGGGTAATAGCGCTGCTATTTTTACGCATGCTGAATTTACCACCAACCATGAAAAACCTCAGCCGCTTCAAATGCAACTTAGTGCAGAAAATAAACTTATAGAAGGAGGGGAGACTCGCTCAATTTTATTAACCACAGAGGATAGTAAGAGCCCTGGTGGCTTGGCGCCATACTCTGCCCGTCAGCAAGCAAAGTGTATTGTTCAAGTGCGTTTGTACAGTATCTCTTTTAACCAAAAATCTACCTTTAGAGATGTGATATGTCCATGTCCAAAGTCTTAATATGCTTATTTTTAGTATTAACAGCTTTCCCCTCAACGGCTGAGCCACGTGCAAACTTGCATTTATTCCAATATGGGCTGACCACAACAGAACATCGTGAAGCCTTGTTTAAGGACTTTCGCTATGTGTTAGAACAAAAGATGCCAAGGTTATCTGATGAACTGGCATTGAACGATGACTGGCCTGCATTAAATGTCCTTATGGTTGTACCCGTAAACGATGAAAAAGAAAATTTACGCCTGCCAGCAAGTTTAATCGGCAATTCCCAGCTTAAAGAAAACTATTGGCGTGATACTGGCGCATTGGCGTTACTTACTGGTGTAGTAGTAGATCGTGGCGAAGTACCTTATATTCACACAACTCTCTATTGGGGGAAGCTTAAATCACCGCTTGCGCAGAAGATGATCGATTTGCAGTTACCCTTAGTCGGCAAGTTTTTTGATACTACATTTGATAGTCACTCAGTTGCGATCTTGTATGCCATTGCCAATCAGCCAGATGTGCAATGTAATCAGCTCACATCAAAAATAGCATTACTTAGTGAAGCGCAAAAACGGGCTAAATCTGTTTCCGAACAACAACCCGAACTTGGTGCTGAGTTGGAAGCAATGATTGTAGCAAGCATTCAAGCACATAAAGAGGAGTGTGACCGATGAGAGTGCTGTTATATTTCCTTTGCCTTAGTGGCTGTTTATTGCCCTTAAAAGCGCAGGTTAACCCCGATCAAATTACTGTTTATTTCCCTGCTTTTACTGGCCAAGAAACATTGGGCCAAAATGTAAGTACTGTACTGTCGCTGCAACTGGCGCAAACAACACGAAAAAAACCTTGGCCACAAAATCCTCAAAACTTAGATTTTGGCCGAGGAATGTTCAAGTGGGACTATGCAGCTTATAGCATGAGTCAATACAAGCAGGTGCTTAGCATTGCCCAATCATCGAAATTACTAGCTCAAATGATTGTTCTCGGCAATACACAACAATTTGGTCGTGAAGTAGTCGTTGAAGTCGATGTATTGCTTCCAAGTTATCAATCTTCTGACAAAGCTTGCGATTTCAACGCTAAGCAACCTTGCGATTATCGTCAAAAGAATCTTGAGGTTTGGCCATTAGTATGTGGGCAACAGAAGCTCTATACACAGTTGCCCAGACGTCGTTACCATATAGCGGGCATAGTTTTAGACGAAGACGTTGTCGCACGGTTTCGTAAAGTGAAAGGGCTGCCCATCACCCCGTCAATTCAAAGTACAGAGGTCATTGGCTATACAGGCGACGATTTACAGTTCCTAGAATTTAATCGCTCTTTACCCAACGCTCCGACTAAATTACGAAGCAAAGGTAATGAAGGCTATGTTTCACTACCTAAGATTTCGAAGCACAATTCTGAGTTCACCGATATGGCTGGTGGGCTTTTTCAAGTGTTGCGTGGTGATTGGCAAGAAGCTCACAGTAGTTTTAGTCGAGTTTTAAACAACCCCATCACTCGCATACCTTTAAAAGTGGATGCGTATCTATTACGCGGTATGGTGCAATTTAGACGCGGCAATAATGGGTTGGCTGATTTAAGTCAGGCAGTAGAACTAGCTCCTTATGATGTAGGCGCTATACGATATCAATTAACTGGTATGCTCGCGTTTGGAAGCTCATTGGAAACAGTGAAGCAGGTACTGAATGAAAAGCGGTTTTTGTTTAAAAAAGATGATGAGTGGCTAAAAAACATGGAAGACTTTGTTGCCTGTAGTGCCAATGAAAGTTAGGGAGACATTAAGGCTAGTAATATGCCCATTAACGATTAAGTGCTCTAGCTGTTCGTCAATCATTACTGCTATCAACAAAATCACCGCTTAATGTCAGTCTCAAGGTCTGTGAAGTGGTAAAGTCTACCCTAGTATTTTTCTGTGACCATTCAATCCCTTATATTCACCTGTTACGTCATATACTTTATGCTTAACCCCTTTAAGGGCCTTAGGCCTGTAGCCATCTACATCTTTAAATCGATGGATTACAGAATTATGTAGTAGTGGTAGCATTCCGTCTCCGGTTTCGACTCTAACACTACGAGTACTTAATGTCGCTTTTTCAATTGGCCACCAACGATCTTGCGAATGGGTTTTACCTTTATGATTTGGCAAAATGGTTACGTCTTCATCATCAATGGCATAAGAACCATCGGATGCGATTAGACTAGAAAAATCGATATCATTGACGGTCAACAAATTAACTTCTTGCTGGTTTGACCTAATCCAGTTAATCATAAAATCAAGGGCAATATCTGATAATCCGTCATACCAAAAGCCGCCACCAACATCGGCATGCGCCCCTGGAAACCAGATTTCGGTAACCTTATCTTCTTTTTGCATAAGGGTTGGTAAGAAAGCTGTTCTTTTTTCATCAAGAGCAAGCAGATGTACAGCCTTTTCTATTTTAGGGGATATACAATTGTCCTCAAACACAACGTCTGATATTGGTTTATCATTATCATCCAAGTTTGGTACACCAATGGATGCTACGGTATCGAAAACTCCCAGAAACTTTATCGGTGTATCATCATTAGTACTAATATACTCATCAATAAGACAAGCAAACCGTCTAGCGATTGCTGCGCCACGGCTAAAACCAAATATAAATATACTATCACCGTCCTGATAATGCTTTATGAGATCTTTCTTCGCATTTTTAATGATCCGGCTTACATCGAGTTTTTCAGGAGAAAACCCAGCATTAAATATTTTTTGAAGTTTGTTGCCATAGGTACCAACACCAGAATAATAAAAGCTTTGTTGCGCTAGTTGTCCTTTAGATTTATCAGCGGGTAGAAAAGCAGTGTTATCAAGGTTCCCACCAAAGAGTACATGTAGTTTCAGAACATTAGTGATGCCGTTATCTTCGATGTCTCCATGCCCAAACCATTTGCGTTCTTGCTTAGCGTCTTTAGGATGATTACAAGTGCCATCAAAACAAATCATAATATTTTTAGTTGCCATCTTAAAACCCTTCAAATTTGGTGATTATGTTATGTTGCTAATTCAAATTATCTCGTTGTATGACCAATAGTACTGCTTACATCAAATGCCATACGCTCAAAGTCCAGAGTTTGATTATCTTGTAGGCAATCAATGAAATGTAATTCAGAGTTATTGGGACGCTTACCTATTTTTAACCTATTTCCGCAATTCCCTTCGCCTGTGTAGATTGTTTTCCCATCTTCGGTGACCGCGATAACAAATCCCGTATGACCTTTACCCCCTGAAAATAGCTGGACAAATATGTCTCCTGGTTTAGGGCTGTGTGTTGCCATGTTTAGCCGTTTAGCAGTTCGCCACATCTTTTGAACACCTAAATGGTGTTTTCCTTCAATTGGATAGGAATCAGTGACCTCTTTTAAAACCCATGAAACAAAGGCACAACACCAAGCTAAACCTATAACACCAGTATTGCCCCAATAACCATCTATATCGGGGCTACGGTTAGAACCATCAGGCACTTCAAATACTGGCTTATTGTGCTCTTCAATAATTAATTCTATTAACTGATGGCGCTTCGTAGTTAACCCTGCAGGGATGCTAGCAGCTATGTGATTCCGTTGTTTTTCGCCTGAAGGATTTTTGAGTGCCCACCAAGTTTTCGCACCAATAACCCCGTCTGGTTTTAATGGATTACCATCTTTAGAGATGTGTTGAAGCTGGAATAGAACGACATTTTCAAACGTAATGCCATCAAATAGGCCGTGAGGAGGTTTAACTTCTTCAAAATAACCGTTTGAGCTCAGTAATTGTTGAAGCTTAATGACATCAGGATCAGGTATAAGTCGTTTCAGCGTATTTGGCATGAATTCCTCCTTGCGGCTTCATGTCATGGGCAAGCCAAATAAAGCGTAGAACCTATATTTAAATTCTTCAAGCTGGAACGAATGTTTATTGGTCAGCATGGGGTTAAATTAAATAGGCCTAATGTCACGTTTATATTTTAAAACAGTCACTTGAGTTAATGTATTATGGGGATCTAGACTGATACCTATTATTCTATGTTTATCTTCTGCTTTTAGCTAACTGAAGTGGTTGAGGAATATTTAAATCCATTTAATTACCTTATTGAATGGCGAGAGTTCAATATCAAAGCCATAATTAAAGTTAGTTGATATAGCCTTTGGGGGAAATAATGACCTCGGTACGCTCAATTATGACGGATGATATTTTAACGTTGGGGATCGAAAACACCTTATCAGATGCTCGTATTATGATGGTGGAAAATAATATTCGCCATATTCCAATCGTTAATGATAAACAAGTGCTAATGGGGTTGGTTAGCCAACGAGATGTTCTATCTGTAGAAGAATCAACTTTGTTTGATAGCAACGAGAATGTGAATAGTCGATTAGAACGTGATCAATACGTTAAGATCGATGATTTTTATCGCCGTGATGTGGTGACCATCAATGCTCATGTATCTGTGCATAATGCAGCATTAACTATTCAAAAGTACAAAATTGGCTGTTTACCTATTTTATCCGGCGACAAATTAATCGGTCTGGTAACGGATAGTGATTTTGTCAATGTAGCGATTAATTTGATTGAAGTGTTAAGTTCAAGAGAAACAGGTTAAAAGTCAGTAAAATGTTCGGTTTAAGTTATGCATTACACTTGAGTCTTAATCTTGAAAAAGTCATTTTGAATGATTTATGTAAAAGGTAGAGTTAAGATCATCAGGCACAAGCTGCAAGAGGTAATGTATTAAATTAAGTCTAACAGCTTGGTCAAGTTATTTATTTTGGCGTAAAGTGGCAGGTAAAATGCCTGAGCATTGGAGGTTGCCAACTAATATCTACACCGCTAAGCGTGTTTTTATTCGCATGAATTTCAGCAAGGCACTCTATGCAATAATCAATATGAGATTGAGTGTAAACGCGTCTTGGCATTGCCATGCGTACTAAGTCAACGGCTGCAAGTTTTTCACTGCCATCAGGTTGTTGGCCAAACATTACAGTACCAATTTCACAGCTTCTAATACCGCCTAAGCGATACATTTCAATTGCTAGAGCTTGCCCTGGATAATCATGGGGATCTATATGAGGTAACATGGTTCGTGCATCAATATACACCGCATGGCCACCAACGGGTTTCACAATGGGAATGCCCAGTTTATCTAGGGCATTGCCAAAGTAAGCAGTAGAAGTAATACGATAATGTAAGTAATCTTCTTCTACTATTTC
>MAAB01001203.1_pt1 | contig 67869 bp, 46 predicted proteins | sample 1115991 | NCBI WGS metagenome assembly MAAB01 (sample SAMN04961124, study PRJNA320927) | seawater metagenome | isolation source: sample BD02T18 sea water enriched with oil for 18 days | place: USA:Gulf of Mexico | collected 2013-07-27
GCGACAATAGCGCTGTGGTCCCACCTGATCCCTTTCCGAACTCAGAAGTGAAACGCAGTTGCGCCGATGGTAGTGTGGGAGTTCCCATGTGAGAGTAGGACATTGCTAAACTTCTAATTAAAGAAACCCGTAGCTAGCGCTACGGGTTTTTTGCTTTCTGAGATTTGTAAACGTAGTTGTGCCGAGTGTGGTGTGACTATGTTGAAGGTAAGCCCATGTGAGAGCGTATCGGGACATTGCTAAACTTCATTCTCTAATAAAGAATAAGAAACCCGTAGCTAACGTTACGGGTTTTTTGCTTTCTACCGTTGTAAAAATCACAAAGAAGTGTAAATGAACGCCTGCTATATAGTGTTGTCAACTCGTCCCTTTACGCTAATTTTCCGATTCGCTTGTCAAGTAAATGTCTTTTCGTCGGAGGAGTGACTGTGGTGTTGTCTTTATCAGCAGAGTAGGATATTGCAAGAGCCTATTACTTGAATAAGTAATAGGAAGCCATTATCCACCAAAAGTGGCTAAGTATCTTTAACTAGATATGTAGTTGGGCAGTGGGTATTGCCCTATATTAATTAAACCAGTGTGAGACTAGAATTTTAATAGTGTCCTTTTTTGCAATGCCATAGCTCTAGTAGTATTAACCTTCCTTTCTTTTTAAATAAATATAAAGTTACATTTTAGTCATTTTATTTGTGTTAATGCTTTAAGTGACTGTTTTTAATTGTCTAATTTTTATTTTTCTTACTTTTGAGTTGTATAGTTATGCATGCTTAGTGCTTAGTTATTCTAAAAGGTGATATTATATTAGAAATAAGCCGTTTTTATTACGTACGCTATAAGGTACTGTTAACTTGTTATTAATTGTAACTCTCCCTGGGTTATTAATTAATAACAACAAATATTGTGTTTGATCTGATCTGTCAATCGTCTCTCGCAAGTATATTTGGCCGGAGTAGGCTTGCCTACTCCGGCATCCTAAATTTATTGTGATCTCCCTTGAAATATTTATCCTAAACCCCACATAGTTCCTAACAACTTTTAAAAGTTTATTTTATAATTTTATAGGAAATACCTTCGATGACTGAAGCAAATAAAGTAGAAAACCATCAGTTCGCATCAGATAATGCAAAAATTCTTCAATTAATGATCCACTCACTTTATTCAAATAAAGAAATATTTTTACGCGAATTAGTTTCAAATGCAGCGGATGCTGCGGATAAACTTCGTTTTAAAGCCTTATCAGATAATGCTTTATATGAAAATGATGGTGACCTACGTGTTCGTGTTAGCTGTGATAAAGAAAATAATACTTTGACCATTTCAGATAATGGCATTGGCATGAACGAAGAAAATGTTATTGAACATTTAGGTACTATTGCTAAGTCAGGTACTTCTGAATTCTTCTCGCAGCTATCTGGTGATCAAGCGTCTGACTCTCAGCTTATTGGCCAATTTGGTGTTGGGTTTTATTCTGCTTTCATCGTTGCTGATAAAGTAACTGTTCGTACACGTAAAGCTGGTGATAGTGCGAGTGAAGGTGTTGAATGGGTAAGTGCAGGTGAAGGTGAATTTACTACCGCTAAAATTGAAAAGTCAAATCGTGGTACAGATATTATCCTTCATTTAAAAGAAGATGAGTCTGAATACGCTGATGATTGGCGTTTAAAGTCTATTGTGACTAAATACTCAGATCATATTTCTGTATCAGTTGAAATGTTAACACCAGAAGTACCTGCAGTTGAAGCTGTGCCTGAAGTAACTGATGAGAAAGATAACGTAACAAGACCTGCAGTTGAGGCTGTTGATGCAATCCCTGCATTATGGGAAGCAGTTAACAAAGCTACAGCTTTGTGGACACGTGAAAAATCAGATATAACAGATGAAGAATACAAAGAGTTTTACAAACATGTATCTCATGATTTTGGTGACCCTCTTTTATGGGAGCACAATAAAGTAGAAGGTAAAACAGAATATACTTCACTTTTATATGTACCGACTAAAGCACCATTTGATATGTATAACCGTGAAAAACAACATGGTTTAAAATTGTTCGTACAACGTGTATTTATTATGGATGATGCCGAGCAATTCATGCCAACCTACCTACGCTTTGTGAAGGGTTTGTTAGACTCAAATGACCTACCATTAAATGTTTCTCGTGAAATTTTGCAAGATAATAAAGTTAGTCAAGCTATCCGTAAAGGCTGTACAAAACGCGTACTTAAAATGCTTGAAAAACTGGGTGAGAAGGATGCTGAGAAGTACCAAGGTTTTTGGGATGAATTCGGTCAAGTCTTAAAAGAAGGACCGGCTGAAGATCAATCTAATAAAGAACAAGTAGCAGGTTTACTTCGTTTTGCTTCGACTCATGAAGATTCTACAGTTCAAAATGTTTCTTTAGCTTCATATATCGAACGCATGAAAGAAGGACAGGATAAAGTTTATTTTGTTGTTGCTGATAGTTTTGAAGCAGCTAAAAATAGTCCTCATCTAGAAGTTTTCCGTAAGAAGGGCATTGAAGTTTTATTAATGTCAGATCGCATTGATGAGTGGTTAGTTAGCCACCTAACAGAGTTTGATGGTAAGCAGTTACAGTCGGTTACCCGTGGTGGTCTTGATCTAGGCGACATGGATGATGCAGAAACAAAAGAAGCGCAAGAGAAACTTGAAAAAGAATTCGATTCTGTTGTTAAGCGCATTAAAGCTAGTTTAGAAGGTAAAGTGAAAGACGTTAAACTTTCTCAACGTTTAACTGATTCTCCTGCATGTATTGTTGCTGATGATGATGATATGAGTAGCCAAATGGCCAAGCTAATGGCATCTGTTGGTCAAGAAGTACCTGACACCTTACCTATATTTGAAATCAATGGTGAACATGCCCTAGTTAAGCATGTAGCTGACGAACAAGATGATGATATGTTTAACCAGTGGGTTGAAGTGTTATTTGAACAAGCTATGTTAGCTGAACGTGGTAGCTTGAAAGATCCGGCAAGCTTCGTTTCACGTTTGAATAAACTAATGCTTAGTCTTACTAAGTAATTATTCATTATCAATCTATATTTTTGATAATACTTTAGTCTTAAAAAGGAGGTTTTCATGCATGAATCACCTCCTTTTTTGATCAATCCGCCTTTCACCACTTGTTTGCAGATAGGCTAACTTGTATAGTGTCTGCCGACCTAATTGCAAAGCTAAGAAATATTACCTTTGTTCGATCAAACGATAAATTATGCTATCGAGCAAAGGTAATATTTACTTTTAACACTTCAACTATCAATTAAGGTTACATAATATGCGCATTGTTTTATTAGGTGCTCCAGGCGCCGGTAAAGGCACACAAGCCCAGTTTTTAATGGCTAAATTTGGTATTCCGCAAATTTCAACGGGCGATATGCTACGTGCTGCGATCAAAGCAGGCTCTGAGCTAGGCAATAAAGCTAAAGCGGTAATGGATGCTGGACAGTTAGTCTCTGATGATTTGATCATCGGTTTAGTCAAGGAGCGTGTAGCTCAAGATGATTGTAAAGGTGGTTTTTTACTTGATGGCTTCCCACGTACTATTCCACAAGCAGATGCAATGAAAGAAAATGGCATCTCTGTTGACCATGTACTCGAATTTGATGTTCCAGATGAAGTGATCGTTGAACGTATGGCTGGTCGTCGTGTTCATTCAGGCTCTGGTCGTGTTTATCATCTTGTTTACAACCCGCCAAAAGTTGAAGGCAAAGATGATGTTTCAGGTGATGACTTATCAATTCGTCCAGATGATGAAGAAGCAACGGTACGTAAGCGCTTAACTATATACCATGAGCAAACTAAGCCTTTAGTTGACTTTTATCAAGCAGAAGCCAAATCAGGTAACTGTAGCTATTTAACTATCGATGGTACTCAAGCTGTTGAAAAAGTTAACCAATTATTATCAGCTCAACTAGCTTAGATTATAATAATTCAGTTTATAAAAAAACTCGCTAAGGCGAGTTTTTTTGTTCCTATAACAGCCAGATTCTTCATTTGTACCATTTGAAAATGAGTAATTATTTAGTCACCTGGTATTATTCACGAATCATAGCAATGTGGGGAATATCATCTTCTAGGTACATTTCTGATACCTGAGTGAAGCCATGTTTTTGATAATAGGCTTTTAAATGTTGTTGTGCTGAAATCTTAATAATTTCGTTAGGAAAGTCTTGCTGGCATAAGGCTAGCCCTTGAGTCATTAATTCATGACCTAGACCACCACCTCTTGCTTGAGGTGCTGTTACTACTCGGCCAATGCTGACATTGTTAGGGTAATTTTGCCCCTTTGGTAAAATACGTAGGTAAGCTACAAGTTGCTCTGCTTGATATCCTAAAAGGTGTAACGTTTGAGGATGTCTATCTAACAAATCTTTCTCCCCATCTAAATCGGGATAAAAGCAAGTTTGCTCCACTACAAAAACATCAACGCGTAGCTTTAGTACATCATATAGCTGATTAAGCGATAGATCTGAAAAGTGTCTAGTTTGCCAAATGGTTCTTGTCATCATAATTAATAGCTTTGATTAAATACTTAATAGTTTTAAGTAACCATAATACTTGCGTTCATCAAGATAATCTTTAATTTCTTCTTTATACTTTCGAATACACAATTCAGGGAATTCAGTGGTGATTACAGTATTTAGCTCACAAGCATCAAGAAAAAGTATATAACCCAACGGCAAGTAACTTGGGTTAAAATTACACTGATAAACGGTTGATCTAACTTGACTGGCATTATAGAAAGTATTCTCCCCATAACGCTTTTGTAACTTTGGTAAAAGTTTATTTCCGTATCTTTTTATTGCTCTACGCTTAAACATAGTTACTCCTTAGCAGGTACTTATTATGATGTCTGATGTAGGTTACCTACAAATGAGACTATTATTATTAAAAGTACTCTGTTTGAGTTAATTATTTTTATTTTCAAGCATATTACTACATCTTATTAACAAATTCGACAGCTTATGAAGGATTAGAAGTGTATAGGATATAACAATTTATCAAGGGTTTATAATTTTGACTATATTACTATCGATGAAAAAACCTGCTTGCTGATATGCTTTTACGATATCCCCCCGTTGACGAAGTATTTTCAGCCCTTTATTAATTGCTATAAAAGCCTCTCGTCCCTTAGGGTGTGACTTACTAATCACAAAATGACGAGAATCTTTAAGTACCACGCCAATATTTTTAACGGGAATAAGATGAACTTTATTCATAGTGAAGCTTCTATCAGGTGTTGAGTTAAATGGCATCAAGATAAAGTCTACCCATTGAATATCAACCATGCGTACCATAGAAAGCCAAGAGTCATCCCTAGTTAATTTCTTTAACTGTAACTGTTGGAGTGTATGCCAGTCAGTTTTCCATTTGGGTGTAGATACTGATGTTAGTCCTTTTAAATCACTTAGCTCTTTTACAGCGAGTGTCTTTTTATTCTTAGGGCTGGTGTAGATACCTGCGATGTACTCGCCATTTCGGATCACTTCGTCAGAGATGTAGACCTGTTCGGAAAGGGGGAGTGCATCTTGTTTCCAGTAGGAATCAAAGCTAATGAGTAACTTGCCATTTTGTAACATCTTAGTGTTACGGAAGTTAACTTTACCTGGGGCATAACTGAATCTATGGTTAAAGCCACCAAGTTTTAGTGCTTGCTGAGCAATAATCATGTCAACCACATCGCGGCGGATATTTTTTCCTGAAAAATTATCTATTAAGCTAATATCTCTATCAGCGACAAATTGTAGGTAATCAATGTAAACATCATCACGAATATAGATAAGAACACTGTTTTTTCGGGCATATGAATATTGGGTGATACAAAAGAGTGTAACGATAAGTAGTGCTTTAGAGAATGGCTCTCGAAAAAAGCCAGTAGATGAATTTGCCATAAAGAACGCCGTTTAATTGAAACTACATTACTGGTGTTAAATAAAAGCATCCTTGTTATATTAAAGATAACAAGGATGCAGATATTTAGCAAAGTAGCTTAAACGGTTATTAATTTTTCAGGGGGGGACTATTTATTATGGCGTTCTTGCAATACTGCCATCACTTCACTGAGTTCAATTTCTTGATCAGCCAGTAATACTAAAGTGTGGTAAAACAAGTCAGCACATTCACCTAGCAAGTCCTCTTTGGTTTCTGCAACGGCGGCTAAGGCCACTTCTACGCCTTCTTCACCTACTTTTTGAGCCATCTTAGTAGTGCCACGAGAAAATAAGTGAGCTGTATAACTTTCTTTAGGATCATCACCTTTACGTTGCTGGATAACCTGCTCAAGTTGACTGAGAAAGTTTTGTTGAGTAAGTTTTTGCTCTGGGAAACATGATTCAGTGCCTAAGTGACAACTTGGACCAATAGGCTCACAAGCAATAAGTAAACTATCGTTATCACAATCAGTTAATACTTGTTTAACTTCTAGATAGTTCCCTGATGTTTCGCCTTTAACCCATAATGCTTGCTTTGAGCGGCTAAAGAATGTTGCTTTACCTGTTTCAAGGGTGGCGGCTAATGAGGCTTGGTTCATATAACCTTGCATCAATACTGCTCCTGTTGCAGCGTGTTGAATAATAGCAGGGACTAAGTTGTCCATTTTTTCCCATGCTAACGCATCGATATTATCTTGGTTTACTAACATGGTCTCACCTCAATATTTTGTTCTTTCAAAAAATTTTTTAAGTCGCTAATAGCAATAACACCTTTATGAAATACTGATGCGGCTAGTGCGCCATCAACATCAGCTTGTTGGTATACGTCACTAAAATGCTCAATAGTGCCGGCACCACCTGAGGCTATTAAAGGTACGGTACAAACGGCTCTTGCTTGTTTTAATTGTTCAATATCATAACCTTGACGAACACCGTCTTGGTTCATGCAGTTTAGCACTATTTCACCAGCCCCAAGACTGACAACTTTTTCTATCCAGTCAAAGGTAGTCCAGCCAGTCTGTTGGGTGCGCTTTTCATCACCAGTGAACTGGTAAACTTGGTACTCACCCTGTCCATTATTTGCATCTTTGTTGTAAAAACTGTCAATCCCAACCACAATGCACTGCTGACCAAATACATCAGCTAAACGCGTGATTAGTTCAGGATCTCTTAAGGCTGGAGAGTTAATGGATATTTTGTCAGCCCCCATCATTAATATTTCTTTAGCATCAGCTTCGCTTTTTATGCCGCCAGCAACGCAAAAAGGTATATCAATGACTTCTGCAATACGACTAACCCAACTCTTGTCAACAACACGACCATCAGAGCTTGCGGTAATATCATAAAAAACTAATTCATCTGCGCCAGCTTCTGCATATTGCTTAGCTAATGGCACAATATCACCAATAATTTCATGATTACGAAACTGAATACCTTTCACTACTTTGCCATCTCTTACATCGAGACAGGGAATAATTCTTCTCGCTAGCATGAACTTTTCTCCACTTGAGGCCAGCAGGCAATTGCTTCTTCTAAGGTAAACTTCCCTTCCAGTAGAGAGCGACCTAAAATAACACCACTAATACCTGTAGGGATTAAGGCTTTTATATCATCAAGAGAGCCGATACCGCCTGATGCTTGCCAATCTATCTCAGGATATTTAGCACATACTTCAGAATATAAATCGACGTTGGTACCTGTTAACGTGCCATCTTTACTAATATCAGTACATAATACGTGCTTGATGCCAGCATCTTGATATTGTGCTAGTAAGTCTTCTAGGTTTACACCGCTATCTTCAATCCAACCATGGGTAGGAAGTGTCTTATTTCCTTGAGCATCAATTTTAATATCAAGTGCTAGTACAATCTTTTCGCAGCCATATATTTTTAGCCATTGAGTTACAAGCTCAGGTTGTTTAATTGCTAAGCTACCAATAACAACACGATCAGCACCTAAATCGAGTAACTGTTTGACATCGTCTTCACAGCGAATACCACCACCCACTTGAATGATCATTGATGGATGTTTAACGACTGTTTTTAAAGTTTCAAGTTGACGTCTAGTGCTATCTTTAGCGCCATCTAAATCAACAAAGTGCATAACCGTAGCACCGGATTTTGCATAAGCTTGTTGACGCTCTTGTACTGTATATTTGTAATTCGTTTTTTGAGCGTAATCGCCTTGATATAAACGTACTACTTCACCATTGATTAAGTCTATTGCTGGGATCATCATAATTTGATACTCAATATATTGTTATTTGAATCAATTACTTCTTTAAAAGTACTCATTTATATTCATAAACTCCGTGCTTTTTCATTGTACTTGCTCCAAATATCTTCTATCTGAAGCATCAATGAATCGCTATAACTCTAAAAAATTTTTAATTATTTTACTGCCTAAAGCACTTGAACGCTCAGGATGAAATTGACAGCCAATAAAGTTGTCTTTGGCAATAGCAGCGGAGAAAGTACTACCGTATTCACAACTTGCTATCGTATATTCACTTAACGGCGCAGCAAAACTGTGCACAAAATAAAAATAATCACCAACAGTGATACCGTTAAATATTGGATGGGCACTTATTTGGGTTAATGTATTCCAACCCATATGAGGTAAGCGACTTCCTTGTGCTTCTAATGGCTCTACTTTGGTGTGTATTAGCTTCAAACAAGGGACTTCTTCTGAGTTACCACCTTCAGTTGAAGACTCTGTCATTAACTGCATACCTAAGCAAAAGCCAAGTACAGGTTGACTCAAGTTTTGTAATACATCGACTAAGTTTTTAGCCTTGATATTAGCCATGGCATGTTTAGCAGAGCCTACACCGGGCAATATTACCTTATCAGCGCTTTGTATTAAGGCGATATCATCAGTAATCGTTACTTGATAACCCAAGCGCTCAACAGCAAACCTTACTGATGCTAAGTTCGCACAACCAGTATCTACAATGACATTCAGTCCTGTAGACATGACCTTTGTCATTACTTTCGACATTAGAGACTTCCCTTAGAGCTAGGCATCGCATCACCATCAACTTTAATTGCTTGACCTAATGCTCGGCCAAATACTTTAAATAAGCTTTCTACTTGGTGATGACAGTTACCTTTACTGGTTGATAAATGTAAAGTAATTAACATAGAGTCAGCCAATGAACGGAAAAAGTGTGGCACCATTTGTGTCGACATAGTGCCAACATTGTCACTGGTAAAGTCTGCATCAAACTCTAACCACGGACGACCAGATAGGTCGATAGCACATTCAGCACGACATTCATCCATAGGTATTGTAAAACCAAAACGATTAATACCGCGTTTATTGCCTAATGCCTGTTTTAGCGCTTGCCCTAAAGCTAGTGCGGTATCTTCAACACTGTGGTGCTCATCAATGTGGTAATCACCACTAACATTACAAGTTAAGCTAAAACCGCCGTGCGTTGCTATTTGATCTAACATGTGGTCAAAAAAACCTAAACCTGTGTCTATTTTACTATCACCGGCTTTATCTAGGTTAACCGTCACCGTTATATCTGTTTCTTTCGTAGTACGAGTAACTGTGGCTATTCTTGGTTGTTCTAACTGGGTAATAATTTGCTCGCTAACCTGAGCCCAGTTTAATGTTTCGCGATTATATTTGATGCCAACAATACCCATGTTAGCAGCAAGTCCCATATCAGTTTCTCTGTCACCAATGACGAAAGAGTTAGCAAAATCTACGCGACCTTGCTGAAGGTAATCACTCACTAAGCCAAGTTTTGGTTTACGACAGTTACAGTTGTCTTCATCAAAGTGAGGGCAAAGCAATACGTCTTGAAATACTACCCCTTGAGAACTAAATATCTCCATCATTTTGTCATGAGGTAAATCAAAATCAGCTTGTGGGAAACTTTTAGTGCCAAGACCATCCTGATTTGAAACCATAACAAGCTTAAAGCCTTTGCTTTGAAGCTTTAAAAGCTCTGCAATGACATTAGGCTCAAAAACTAATTTTTCTAAAGTATCAAGTTGCTTGTCACTAATTGGCTCTTCAACTAAGGTGCCGTCACGGTCGATAAATAATATTTTCTCTTGGGTATTACTCATAAAATGCTCTTCATTATCTGTGTTTCGCTGCCTTTCGTGCAACGCTACTTTTTTAATTACAAGGTTATTAATAGCTTTTTCAACTGCTCGAGTTCTTCTGCACTGCCAATGCTAATGCGAAGACAATTTTCAACTGCTCGAGTTCTTCTGCACTGCCAATGCTAATGCGAAGACAATTTTCAAGCTGTTGCTGTTTAGATTGATCGCGAATTAAGATGTTGTTATCTACTAAGTGATTAAAGATTTTATTTTTCTCATCAGTACTATTACAGCGAAATAAAACAAAATTCGCATCACTAGGGAAAACATCGTTACACCAGTGTTGCTGCTTCAGCCAATCATTTAGCTGTTCTCGTAATGTATTAGTGCTATTTACTCTCGCTTGCATAATAGCTAAGTCATTACTTAATGCTTGGCTGGCAATTTCTGCAACAGGTGCCGCAATTGGGTAGGGTGCAATAACCTTACTTAACAAGGTTATTATTTCTTTGTTTGCCAAGGTAAAACCACAACGTAAACCGGCTAAGGCAAATGCCTTTGATAACGTTCTCAGAACAATCACGTTATCACATTGAGTTATTAGCTTAGTATTAACCTGATCTGCATCTAATATAGCATTGGTATATTCATAGTAGGCTTCATCAACAACAACGATAGCGCTATCTTTAAACAGCTCTATTGCCGCTTGAATCTGTGCTTGCGGTAAGGTATTACCCGTTGGGTTTCCTGGCGAGCATAAAAAAACGACTTTAACTTTACCAACTTGTGTCTTTAATCCTTCAAGGTCAAGTTGACACTTTGCTTGTGGGGTATTAACCAAAGGCACGCTAACAATGCCTGCACCATGGTTTTCAGCGCTAATAGCATACATACCGTAGGTCGGCGGGCAAATCAGAATACTGTCTTGATAAGCTCGACAAAAGCTGCGAATGATTAATTCGATACCTTCATCAGCGCCACGTGTAGCAAGTATATTATCTGTAGGTAAGCCACAATAATTACTGTAAGCATTTAATAGCGACTGTGGTTGGAAGTCAGGGTATCGATTAATATTTTCACTATCTAATTGATATTTACCTTGTCCAGGTGCCTCATTAGCATTAAGCCAGGTTTTGTTATTCGCTTGCTCATTATCACCGCTGGCAAATAGACGTCTTGCTGATTGATACGGTACCATATCTACTAGTTCTTCTCTTGCTAACCTTTCTATTAAGGTGCTAGCGATTAAGCTATTATTTGCTGATAAGGTCATGACTATGCGCCTTCTTCTAAGCGAATCGTCACGGCGCGTTGATGTGCATCCAAACCTTCAGCATCAGTTAACTCAATAATGCACTCAGCTAAACTGGCTAAACCTGTTTTAGTAATTTCTTGCACAGTATAACGACGAGAGAAATCTGCTAATGATAAACTTGATATCACTTTTGAATAGCCATAAGTTGGCAATACGTGGTTGGTACCGCTAGCATAATCACCAGCAGATTCAGGCGTATAAGCACCAACAAAAATTGAACCAGCGTTACGTAAACTTTTTAGTAATGTTGGTGCATCTTCAGTTTGAATAATTAAGTGCTCTGGTCCGTATTCATTTGATACAGCAACGGCTTGAGATAAATCTTTAGTTAAAATCAAGCGAGACTGAGTTAACGCTTGTTTGGCAATTTCACGTCGAGACAAGGTAGCTAATTGCTTTTCTAATTCTTTAGATACTTGTGTGATTAACAATTCGCTATCACTAAGCAGTATCACTTGGCTATCAACCCCGTGTTCTGCTTGTGATAATAAGTCAGCAGCGATAAAAGCAGGATTAGCTTGCTCATCTGCTATGACTAATACTTCAGAAGGACCGGCTGGCATATCAATAGCAAAACCAGGAACTTGCTGTGATAACTGAGTTTTCGCTTCAGTTACATACTTATTACCCGGACCAAATACTTTATTTACTGCTGGTATGCTCTGTGTACCATAAGCAAGTGCAGCGATAGCTTGCGCACCACCTACGGTATATATTTCACTAATACCACAAAGATCAGCAGCCACTAATACTTCATTGGCCAGCTGGCCATTTTTATCAGGTGGACAAACCAGTGCCACGCGTTTACAGCCGGTAAGTTGAGCAGGAATACCTAACATCAATACCGTTGATGGCAATGGTGCTGAGCCTGCAGGAATATATAAACCAACACTTTCAATCGCTTCAGTTTTTAGCGTGCACTTAACACCGGGTGTAGATTCAACCGTTATATCAGTTGGCTGTTGTGCGCTATGAAATGCTCTGATTTGTTGGTAAGCGGTATTTATTGCTTTTAAGCGTTTATCGGTCAATGCTAATTTAGCTTTGCTAATCTGCTCAGGCGTCACAGATAAGGTGGTTAGTGCAATACCATCAAACTGCTCAGTTAATGCATAAATAGCTTTATCGCCTTGGTTTTTAACTTGCGAAATAATATTAGCAACTTGCGTTGATAATAACGCGCTATCTGCTATTGCAGGTCGAGCAAGTGCGAACTTTTGCTGCTGCTCTGATAACTCTTGCCAATTGATTAGTTGATTAATCATAATTCTGTCTCAGTATAAATATGTCGATACTTAGTAATTACTTTGTGTTTACTCAATTTTATTTTTCTTTGTCATAATTCTTTTACCTCGACGCGAGAAGATGCAAGATCAAAGCGGTAGCACGGAGCTGACGTTAGTCAGTGAGTACTGCCAATGCAGATATTGCATTTACTCGCCATGAGGTAAATGAATTTAGCCCATCATCTTCTCAATAGGCATAACTAGGATGGAGTGGCAGCCTAGGGCTTTCAATTGCTCCATGGTTTCCCAAAAGAATGTTTCTGTTGCAACGACATGAACAGCAACCATGTCATCACGTCCAGCCAGTGGTAAAACAGTAGGTGTTTCAGTACCCGGCATTAACTTGCTGACTTCAGTTATTTTATCTTTAGGTGCGTGTAGCATAATGTATTTGCTTTCTTTAGCTTTTATAACGCCGTGAATACGCGGTATTAAGGTATCTAAAATAGCTTGTTTCTCTTCACCTAAGGAGTCTGCTCGTTGGATCAGTGACGCTTTTGAGCGGAACACTTCAGCAACTTCTTTTAAACCATTGGCTTCAAGCGTTGCGCCAGTTGAAACTAAATCACAAATACCATCAGCTAAACCTACACGAGGCGCTACTTCAACTGAGCCTTTTAACAAGCAAAACTCAACATTAATACCATTAGCTTTAGCAAAACGGTTTAATAGTTGTGGGTAAGTTGTCGCAAATCGTAAGCCGTTTAAACAATCTAAGCCTGTGTATTCAAATTCTTCAGGCATGGCAATTGAAAAACGACAGCCACCAAAATCTAATGCGGTTGTGCGAATATAGTCAGACTTATTGCCTTTCAATTGACGATCTAACTCTTCTTCTTCGAGGGTATTATCACCAACAATGCCTAAGTCGCATACACCGTCCATAACTAAACCTGGAATATCACTACTGCGAACACGCATGATATCAATAGGCATATTACTCACATGCGCCAATAATCTTCTATCGCTCAGGTTTAATTTCAGTCCACAAAGCTTAAGTAGTTTTTGGGTGTCGTCGCTAAGGCGACCTGACTTTTGCATGGCAATGCGTAAACGTGGTTCTGATGTGCTCATATTGGTAATTCCTATTGTCTTAATCTTTAAAATTCGGCATGTATATACAATTTATAGTGCGCTAAAATGCGAAAAACCCCCGAGAGAGTGAAGACTCTTTCGGGGGTTTAGTAATGACATTTTTTGTTATAAAAGCTTATTATATTGCTTGTATAAATGTTTACTTAAGTCCACTGAAAGGCCTTTGCCCTTCAGTGTTTTTGTTACTAACGCTGAATGGGCTAATTGTTGTGATGATGGTGATGTCGGCGATTCAGGTTAATAATCATGGTTAAATTCTCTGCTATATTTGTAAGCTGTATTAGCTTTATTCTGTAAATTTAATGTCGCTGTAAATGGAACTGAACAACATTAAAAAAGTAATTTGTTTAATTGCTATTTACACTACTGGTTAATTAAGATAGCTGCAAGTAATAAATAGGTTTTTTTTATTACTATTTGTTATATAGAGTGACCTTAAAGTTATTACTCTAAAATGTTATGGCAGACAAGTTAGCACTATCTGGAAGAGGTGTGGATCGTCACAAATAATAAGAAATGCGTCACACGATGAGATAATTTAACATTTAAGTTACACCTCAGTTTATTTTTGTAACTCGTCAATGATCCAATAAGGTCAGCAAAGATACGAAACCGGACGTTAGCCTTGGCTTATCTAACGACAAGAGATCCAACAAACCGGATCTGCATCAGATAATCAAATCATTCAAAATGTTCACCCTGAAACTTGGGGGATTAATATTCAGGTTTAATTGAAAATACTGAAAGCGGACATTCGACTAACCTCGATTAGCGTCTTAGATTTTATGGCAACTTGGTGCGCTAAACGGACATCAATGTTCTGATTGTTTTTAACATTTATAATGTCAACTATACATTTTCTAAGTGAGCATTAAAGTATTAATTTCCTTGTGATTATTTGAATGTAACAATATTACATGTTAAATATATATCATTGAAAATTTAGATAGTTACAGAATATAAATATGTTATACAAATCAATAATGTTTTTTGTTTTTTTTATCCCATCATACGTAATAGCGTCTAACGTGAAATCACCTGAAGTATGTATTGATATTTGGGATAGAGTCAATGACGTTTATTTCGAAAATAATTCTTATGATGAAGTTATAGAAATATTTAGAGTTGGAGCTGATGAAAAGTGTAAAAGTACTGGTTTTTATTTTCTAAAATTAGGCTGGTTGGCGGTTCTAAATTCAGATTTTGAGCTTGGCTTAAATAGCTTTGACCAAGGTATCGCATTAAAAAGTGGCTATGTTAAACAGCTTAAGTTGGCTAAGGCTGATTATTATTTTCAATTAGGAGCAAAACAAGAAGGAGAACAACAGAAAATTTACTTAATAAAATCGGAAGCTGAATATAAAAAGTTAATTGAAAACATACCAAATTTTTATGATGCATATAATAAATTTACAGGGTTATTGTTGGTTTTAGGGAAATATGAACAAGTAATTCAGTATGGTAAATTAGCATTGGAAGGAGGAGAGTATGAATTTTCATACCGCAATCTGACTATTTCTTACCAAAAGCTTAACCAATACATGTCAGCTATTACGTCTATGAAGAAAGCTTTTTCTCTAAATAAGGACATATTTGGAGATACGGATTTTATGTTAGCAACAGCTCTTTCGTATAGTTCATTAGGGAAGTTTGAGCACTCACTAAAAGTGTTGCAAAAATTAGTTGAGCTAAAGCCCAAAGCTATTAATGAAGATGATTTTCAAAATGTTGCTAAATACATAAGAAATGAGGTTCAAAAAAAGGAAACGAAAAAATAAATACTGTTGTCAATCCTCATATGACAGCTAAATGGTTATAAAGCGACAAGGAAAGTATATATATTAGTATATAACGTCTTTTTTGTGGCAGCTACTGCCCTTTGAGCAGTCCGGTGTATGAATTTTTATTTTTACTTGAGAAATTCAATATTTCAAAAATATCCTAACGACAAGTTGGTGCGCATTCCTGACATTATCCTCAAATATTTTGCTATATATTTTCTAATGAATTATTTTAAGCATGTGTTACGAAGCCACCTTAGTATCAGCCCTTAACTTTGAAAAAACCCTTGTAATAGACTGATTTTATTGCTCTTAATTGCATCTACTCTTATTTCTATTACTGAGTATTCTTCGTATCTCAATGTTTTTGAAAAAACTTAACTCATCCACTTTCTAATGCATTGAAACTATGGGATATTGTCGGCATTATATTTTAATTGTGTGGCTAGCTGATACTGAGAAGTACACACAATAAGCGTTATACGTTTTTACAGTCCTGCACTCATTGCAGGTTGCGGCGAGAAAAATGATCTAAGGAAAGGAGCTTTATAAATGGCATATATTACATATTATCCCAGTAAAAAATACTCATCTTCTTTTATTAAAGATTATTTTTTGGATTCAGATATTAGTGAATATTCGGATTACAGTATTACTAAGTCAAATACAGACGTTTTGAACATATTTAAAGGTAAAGAATTAATTGCAAAGGTTTCTGAGCATTCAATTGTTATGGATAAACTTTTAATTACCAAACAACAGCTAGGGTCTTTTCGATGGGGTTGGTTAATTCAAAAGGCTGGGGGAAATCAGTTGGTGACTTTAGATAAAAATAATAACTATGTTCTAGGTAATAGAATCGTTGCAACATTTAGCGGTGATTATAATAAGAATTTATTACTTTTGATTTGGAGTTTCATTAAAGGTAATAAAACGTCCAAAAATAACCTGAAATTAGAGTTTGATGAAACGGTAATAGATCCATCCTTTGGTTTTTGCTTATTGTTTAAAACGTTATGTCATAGGTGCAATTCATAGTTTCGTAAATAAACGTATCAAGTCATTTAAAAGGACAAAAAACAGTTGGTTTTTGCTCCTTCGTCGCTTATTTTAACCAACTATTTTTTGCCTCTTAATGAGGCGTTATATGCCAAAGCAAGGCTTGGCTTTTTACGGATGAATAATGCTAATTCACAAACATTTTAGGCTTTCAAATTTTAAACTTCTTATAGTTCTTACAATACTGTGTCTGTTTGAATATTTAGCATTTTCAATTTTATCTATGCCATATGAAGAATTAGAGCGAAACGCCGATAGAAATCACCCAATTATGGCTTACTTATTTTTTATACCTTTATCATTATGTTGCGGAATTCTAATCGTAATGTTTATTCAATTTATTTTTAAAAAAAATAAAGGCTTGAGTCTTACAGCAGCTGGTATAGTTGATTACTCATCACCTTTTTCATTAGGAATAATTCCATTTGATAACATTTCATCTATTACAAGTGTTACAAATAGCTATTTGAAATTTGGATTCGTAAAATTTAAAACTCCCCAGTTGAATATCAATTTGCGAAAAAGAAAGAAGGATAAAGAGTGGTGGAAAAGTAAGGGGTTAAAAGGCCGCTTAGTTAAAAACAATTATACATATACTATTCCAACAAGAGGCTTTAAAGATTGCCAAGATCAAATAGTTGAGGCAATAAGCAGCCATGTCGAAGGGAAAAATATTAAAGTAAATATAATGGATCTAGAGCAAATCGAAAAAAATTATAAAGCAAAGAGGAAATAGGTTAAATTGGCATATAACAAGTCATTCAAAAGGACAAAAAACAGTTGGTTTTTGCTCCATCGTCGCTTATTTTAACCAACTATTTTTTGCCTCTTAATGAGGCTACATGGAGTTTAGTATCAATACGAAATTTTCTAATGGATTGTTTTAGCCATATAGAGAGGTCTTGTACCTCCTGATTTTGGAATAGCATCTTATAATACATTGGATTATAGGATAATATCTGCATTACATTTTAATTGTGTGACTAGCATGCACTGAGAAGTGCAGGTAAGCGTTAGCAGCTACGATTTAATGTCTAGTCAGTGGTTTTATTATTTTTAAACAAGGAATAAAAGTGAATAGAAGGTTAATTAAGTGGTGTGGCTTGCTATGTTTTAGTTTTTCATTTCAAAGTTTAGCAATGAATGATAGTGAATTAATAAATAAATGTCTTAGTGATTTGAAATTTTATGATGAGAATTACATTACTGAGTCGGGTAAAAAAAAGTTTTCTTTTGAGCAGAGGTTGGACTATTTATCTAAATTAAAAAAACCTTGTTTCGATTTAGATAGTGCAATTATTATAAGAGCTAATACTTTATTTGAAATGAATAAACATAAAGAAGCAATTGCTGAAATGGATAGAGGCTTAAAATTAAATCCAAATCGTCAAGGTAATTTACTTTTGAGTAAAGCGACTTTTCTTTATCTTTTAAAATCTTCAGGATTTGAGGTCACTGAATCATATAGAGAATTAACTGAACTACTTCAATTGGCTTTGAAGTCAGGCTGTGAAAATCCACACTTAGCTCACCTCACATGGGCAGAGATTGCTATAGAAATAGGAGATGAAACAGGAGATTATGATGAGGCTGTTGAGCATGTTATAGCCGGTAATAATATAAAAACTATATATCGTTTTTATACTCTATTTACTATCATCGGTGAAAGGTTAGGTGAGTATGAAAAAGCAGTATCGTTTATTTCAGATGCAGTTAAAAATGAAGGCACAACGGAATATTTACATGAGGCTGATACTGTTTTGTCATTAACTAAGTCTTTATGTGCTTTAGGAGAAAGAGAGCAGGCTATCTTAGTGGTGGAAAGTGCTATTAAGATTAGTGATATACAAAGAAATAACCCAATGATCAAACAAGCAGCCAAATTTGTATTAGAAAATTGCTCTAATCAACATAACCCAAGCTAGTCTAATATGATGAGGTTGCTAGTATGGTAATTCAATTGGACGATTGATTGACGTTCATTGTAATGTTATCAGTAAAAAACTAATCTAAACTAGCAATTTATCTACAAGTCTTAATGTCTCTTTTGTGGTAGCTGAAGAAGTCTCTAATGATCACTAGCCAATGTTAACAAAGATACGATAGCTGACGTTTCACTATTTCGTTTTTATGACTCGTCTGTGCGCAACAATGTCATTAACTTAAGCTTAATTTATGCATTTACAATAAGTTAGCTAGTTGATAATCTAGCGATGAATTAAAAATAGAGAGAAATCACCAATGAGTTGTTCAGTATTTAATTCAAATAGTACAAAAGTTAACCGATAAAATTCATTCAACTGAATTTTTAGAAAATCACCGCAAAAAACCTACCGATTTCACTCGAAATCGCACGCTTACTTTTCCTCGTTTAATGAGTTTTATGTTGAATGCTCTCAATGGTTCAATTCAGACTGAAAGGACTATATCGTATCTTTGCTGACTATTACAAGGTCGGTATTTCGTTAATAAAACCGTCCGCTTTGTGGTATAAGTGATCATTCAAGACATAGCCTTGGATTTTTTAAATTTCCTTATTTTTTGTGACGTTTTTTATAATTTTATCACTACTTTTGACGTAAAAGTTTCAATTAATTTATCTCAATCTAGCTACAGCCCAGAAAACCCTGCTCAAGAATTCTCGTGATTGGTGACGATCCACGAGGGAAAATCATCGGGAGTGAAAATTTTATCGGTATTATTAGTTAGGAATAAAGTTCTCATATAGCTTCTATAATAAAGATTCGGATAAGACTCGTGATTATCAGTAAATGTAACGGTTGTAGATAGCCTACATAGCAAAGTCATAACTTAATGTGGCCAAACATAGCTACTAACTTCAGGTGATAATGGCCGCTAACCCAATGTAGCCCAGATATACAGGATGACAATTTTAGTCATTTAATATATTTACAGAGTTTTTATAGTAATTCTGCTACTTTAAGCTTTAGAAATAGTGATTATTCAATTTAAAGAACATAAGCTAAAAATTAGACATTGCGAAAGGGGAGTTTTAATTTTTTCTTTCTCAGGTAAATATTGTTTTTTCCAAAATTAATCAGTAAAGGATATTGAAATAGCAGGTTATGGTAAAAGTTCTAGTTGTTGAAGATGAGAGAGAGATTGCTGCGCAAGTGGCCAAGTATATTATCCGTGAGGGCTACAAGCCTATTGTCTTAAATTCCGGTGAAATGGTTATCGAGACGGTAAAAGAAGAGTTGCCCGATATTATTCTTTTAGATGTAATGCTTCCCGTTAAAGATGGCGTTCAGTGCTGTAAAGAAATCAGAGAGTTTTCTGATATACCAATCATTATGTTAACGGCTAAAAAAACAGAGAATGACAGGATTTCTGGCTTGCAAGCTGGTGTTGATGATTATGTTTGTAAGCCTTTTAGCGCTAAAGAGTTGATGCTTCGTATTCAAGCAATTTTAAAGCGCTCAGGTATCCTAAATAATCAAGAAACATCAGGATTGAAATTAGATAAAAATGGTTTCTTTTTAAAGTTTAATAATAAAGAAACCAAGTTAACAAATTTAGAGTTTTCTTTACTTAATCTACTTATGCAAAAACCAGGCAGAATATACTCTAGAGAGCAAATAATTGAGCTTGCTTATAAAAATGAACGGGATATTTCAGATAGAGCTATTGATAGTCATATTAAAAATATCCGAAAGAAGGTTCGTTCACTTAATATTGAAAATAATATTATTGAAACAACTTATGGTGCTGGCTTTCGTTATGTCCCTATCAGCTAACATTAGATAACAACAGATCGTCCTTGTTCGGTGATAATTCAAATGACTCTATTACATTGAGGACTTTTCTCGAGTGTAATATTTTTTTGTGTCCAAGCTTGTTCGTCGTTACTAAAGTTGTTTTTGATGACAAAGTGAACTTTTCAATCATAGTAAAGGGAGCAAGGTCATCTTGAGTATCATGAATGATTTTAAGTTGGCCTTCAAAAGCGTTAAGTTTAGATATTGTGCAAAGCTCTGCTATAGGCATTCTTTCTCGTTTAGAGATATCACTAATGGATTGATTTAATAACTTTTCATCAAACCCTGAATGGTATGCTCGGTTTTGCAGAAATTGATAGATATCTAAAATAGGGGATATCAATAAAAGATCTTTATTATAACTTTTGAACCATTTACTGTTAGCTATTGCTGATGCGCCAATACCATGAGCGATAACCATGTTTGGTGCAAAAAGATTAGCAGAAACATCATCAAATACCTTAATCATTTGTTGTAAATTACTAAATTTTCCTTGGCTATTGCCGTGGGCTGGGAAATCAAAACATATTGTTGAATAACCTCGCTCAGCAAGTTTTTGCATCAGCGGCCAAAAATCAAAGGCACTGCCAGACCATCCGTGTACTAACCAAATACATTTACCTTCACCATATCGGTACGCATTTAGTTGCCCATAACGTGTTTTAACGTCAAATTTCTTAACATGCTTTGGCCAATTAGAAGGCTGTTTCTTCGGTTTAAATAGAGCATTTTTTGCTACTTTTAAAGCTAAATTAGGAACTAAAATCCTCAGGGTTTTAGTGCTTGCTTTTGTCCAAAATACTTTTAGTTTCTTCATTATTTAATCTTTGATTCCATCTAAGTATTGATCTAGTTTACAAAGGAAATGTGAATTAAATAAGGATAAAACAAATAAAGAATTTCATTAGTCTCCATCAAAAATCCTCATTTGTTTTTTATCATTTACTTTGAATATTTAGATTTGATGGCAATGATTAGGTCAATAGTGATGTATCTTTTATGGAAGAAGGGCACAATTATTTTAACGACTTTGGTTTGCTTTTCTACACTTAGCCTTACCAGCTTGATTATTATTTAACATCATGTTTCATCGTGGCAATATGCTTTCACTCATGTTTTTCCAGTGAATCAATCAGTGCTATAGTTGATTTTTTTAGGAAAGGTTAACGGTATCACGACACTTTCTTTTAGGAAGTAACCTGCTACGCTCTTTTGTACTATTTTATTGATATGAGATAAAAATGACGCCTCTTTTTAATGAACAAACAGATAAAAATGAAGCCGTTCTAAATGCTATTGCACATATGCCTACCCAAAGTTTATCTACTTTGATGGGTAGTGATTTTACTCTAGAACTCACCGATATCGACTTTATGCGCATCGCCGTATTGCTTGCGAAAAAAAGTTATGATGAAGGTGGTTGCCCTATTGGTGCGGTTATTATTGATAACAAGACCAGAAATATTGTAGGTAAAGGCCATAATACGCTTATTCAAGAAGACCACCCTTACAACCATGGTGAAACTTCAGCTATGCGCGATGCTGGTAGGATAGACTTTAGCCGAACTTCATTATTTACTACCCTTAGCCCTTGTGATGTTTGTGCAACATTATTATATATGAGAGGAGTAAATCGCGTGGTAGTCGGCGACATAACCAATGCATCAGGTAATGAAGCACTTTTGCGTGATAAAGGTGTTCAAGTTGATATCTTAGAGGATCAACAAGGCATCTCACTCTACAGTCAATTTCGTCGAGAAAAGCCAGATCAAGATTTAGAGGATTGGCAAGGGCTAAGTGCCTTGTGCAATCATATAATCGTATAGGTAACTAGGTAGTAGCTTTCGTGAGTAAACTAAAATAGCAACAACATTTATTTCAGAAAATAAGCATATTGTCCATTAGCGACATTGTCTTTATTTTAATCATTTTCTTATTCCCATCTAATATTTTTATCCTCAGTGCATGCACAATGATCAGTTATTAATTAGTGGTGTTTCCGCAGGTGAAACGATTATTTTAAAATGCGAGTTTAGTAAAGTATTTAACGAAGTAAAGCTAACAGTAAAGGGTAATTATAATGAAATTCTTTGCAGGAAAACTAACCATATTACCAATAATAATATGTTTAATGATGGTTTTATATTCCACTGTGAGTATTTCTCATACACAGGATAAAAATGGTAAAACATTAACCGAACATAATGCCCTGTTTCATAAAATAGGAGCACACCCGAATTATCCTTATTTTGATAAAAATTTGATTTGCCCTGATGGGGAGTTAACAGATAAAGAAGAAAATAATTATCAAGCAATGCTACCTACAGGCTCAGTAATTAGCAGTCAACGAGAGAAGCTTGCTTCTTTACTTGATAGTCACAATTTAGGTGATGTGCCCCCTGCGCCTATCGTTCGAGATAGTTTGGTTAAGTTGGGCCGTTATTTGGCCTTTGATAAATTACTCAGTGGTAATCGTGATATAGCTTGCATGAGTTGTCACCATCCTAATGTATTTACGGGGGATGAACGTATGCTTGGTTTTGGTACTGGGGCACATTCGACACCCGAAGCAAAAGAGAGAGGGCGTATAGCATTAGGCTTAAAAATTAATGAGGCAAATGAATTTTCAGATCGCTTGTTATCATTGGGTACCGATAGAACCGGATATCTAGATACGGTCATTTCACGGCATACTCCGCCTTTATATAATTTACATGCTTATGATAATTTATTTTGGGATGGCCGAATTGAATACCAAGTAGCTACTGAAGTATCAACAGGTCCCTTTTATGCAAGAGATAGCAGTCAGCTCATGCGCCGTGTAAGTAGTGTTTCTGTTGATGGCTATGCCAATAATGGCAATATAAAAATATTTAATGAATACCGCTCGAAAGGCACTGTAGCTTCACCGGTTTGGAAAAATAATCAGCTAATTGATAGCGATGTCGTTACTGTACTAGGAGAGCTTAAGTTTTTAGGAGAAATTGAGCAGGTAAGTGACAATGCTACTTTATATGAAGTGAGTACGCCTGCAGGTGATGAGCTAAAAACAATATCATCAACGCTTGAGTTTGGTATTGTCTCAGCTTTACCACTTTTTCCTATGCTTTCACATGTTGAGATGATTGGTAAAAACCTAACAGGGTATGAGTACCCAAAAGATGGAAGTTGTCCTTCGTCGAGTGAAAATGACATTGCTGCAAGCTCGAACGAACCGGGAAGTGAAACCCTAAATGTATGGACTGCTCTGATTAAACGTTTAAGTTGTGAGGCACCAGACTACTTAGTTCATTTATCTGGCGCCTACCCAGATGTTGATGATTGGACTGATGTCAATGCGGGTCATATTGCTAATGCTATAGCAGGTTACATGATTGATGAGTTTAGCTCTTCTAACACACCTTTAAGTGAGTTTAGAAAAGCAGTGAAAGCTGATATCCCTTATCAAGATATTGATGTGCTTACTCGGGGCCAAGTATTAGGTGCAATCCGCTTTATAGAGGTAGGTTGTGCAAATTGCCATTCTGGGCCTTTATTCTCTGATTTTGATTTTCATAATACAGGCTTAGCGCAATTGGGCCCTGGAAAAATTGATGATATAGAAACCATGAATGCAATGCTTACTCCTCAAAATAGCAATGCCCCGAATGATGGCAATAATCTCTTTACTGGGGACTTAGGTCGTAAGCACCATCAAGCAACGGCAGGAAAGTTTACCTTTAGGACTTCACCTTTGATAAATGTTGCTGAAACTTGGACTCGTGGTCATGCAGGACAATATTTAAAGCTAGATGATTTTATTGAGCATTATCGTGATCCAATTACAGCATATGTGAATTATGGGCAATGTTTTAGCGGTCCCTTAGGTGGGCAGGTAGGCGGTGCAACAACAAATGGTAGTGATAGTTATGGATTTGCTGCAGCCAATGGTGTTGGTAGTGAGCTCCTAGCTATGCACTGGGATTCTGAAGGCAAGTATAATGAGCAAAATCCACATGATGATGAGATCATTACTACACTTGATGTAGAGGTAAAAAACCTAACCAATACCCATAATGGTACTGTGATGACGCGTCTAGATGTGAAGGCTATCTCTCAATTTTTGAACGCATTAACGAGTAAAGAGGTATGTGATAACTCTTGGCCATTAAGCTCGGATGGTCGTAGAGATGTATCTAACGACCCAACTAATGCTAGTGATCCTTATTATCATTATCAGCAAGCAGTAGTTAGCCCGCCAATAATGAAACGTATTAAAAAAGTCGGTTCAAGTGGTGACGGTAGTAGCGTTTTGTTCAATAGAAATTCGGTTAAGGATATTCCAAGAATTGAGACAAAAAACAATAGTTATAGTTATATAGACTTATCCCACCCTATTAGTGGTTTGCCAGTCGATTGGTTTTATCGTGTTGCATGTGCGGCAAATTAGAGTATTCAATTGGTTAAGAGAAAATATGGGAGAGGTTTAAGAGCATAACGAGTGTTTGCTATGCTCTATTTTACTGATAGATACTTGCTAATTATTTCTTTTGTATTGGGTAAGCGTTTAATTTCTCAATAGATTCGTTACTTTACTCTTTCGGCGCAAGGCAATTAATCCAGCAAATCCAAATAATAATGCACTTGTTGGCTCTGGCACACTAATAGGATCATTTTCAGGTAAGGGATCTGGGTAGAAAGCATCATCATATGGGTGCTGGTTAAAAGCAACATTGGTAATGGTATTTACATGACTTAGGTTCAACTCACCTTCAGAATACTTTGCCGCTGAGTCTGTAAAGCTTATATCTGTTTCACTAAAGTGATAGTCGCCAGTAAGCATATAAAAGCCAAATACATCGCCATTTAAATAGTTATAATCAATTATCTGCTCGCCATTCCAACTATAAATTACGTCTTTTGGGGTGTTGTAAAACATGTCAGCATAAAATACATCATTTCTTAATATTTCAGTACGTTCAGGCACTAAAGTATAAAGTGTCTTTAAACCCCAAGAGTTTTTAAAGTAAATGCCAAAGTCTGATATTGTTCCAAAAGTACTGGTTATTTTCATGTAAGTACGGTCTCTACTATCTAGTGCAAATAGCCCATCCCCTGTGTGTATTAACCCTGCACTTACAAAGCCTATATGTGAGGTTGCTGCTAATAATAGCGCAGGTAATTTAATCCCTATCTTCATGGCGTTTCCTTTTTAAATGACGAAGTAAATATTCAGGGAAAGTCAGTGTCGCTCTATTGCTTTTCTAATTGCAATATTTTGCATAAATTGAAATTTCCCTGTTTAACTTTGGCAATTTTAGGAAAAGAGTAAGGATAAAATATGGAGTAATTCAAGGTATACACATTTATACAGCTTTATTATTAAGTATTAGAGATACCTTTAAACAGGTAAGGTTATAACAACCTTAAGACCACCTAAATTTGACTGTTCAGCAAATATTGTTCCGCCATGCTCTTTAATTAAGCTCTTACAGATTGCTAATCCTAATCCTGAGCCACCAGTTTCTCTGCTGCGTGAACTTTCTACACGATATAAGCGTTCAAAAATAGACACTAAATCTTTATCAAGTACTGCAGGTGCACTATCTTCTATTGATAAATAAAGAGTATTGTCTTTCACTCTCGAAGATAATTTAACTTGTCCTGGTTTATCTGTGTATTTAATACTATTGCTGAGTAAGTTAATAAACACCTGCTTAATTCTATCTTTATCGTAGTTAACAACTAAGTTACTGGGTATATTTTTATCTATTTCAAAGGTAAGTTTGTTTTTATTAACAAATTGTTTTAACTCACATTCCCAAAGATCCAAGGTGCTATTAAGCTCAAAAGGTTCAACATTTAGTTGTAAGGCACCAACATCTGATTGCGCTAATTGATGAATATCATCAATTAGGTGTTGAATATCAATGATTTTATTATCTAAAGCGTCATAACTTGCTTGTACATCTTCTTCTAGATCGTCTTTAAGTGATTCAACTTGAAGTTTCAATACCGTAAGGGGAGTGCTAAGTTCATGGGAAACGTCAGCAAGTAGTTTATTTTTTTTAGTTAACAGTTCATCCATGAAATGATTTTCTTTGATGACTAATTTTTTTCGTTGTATTTGTAAATAGGAAAACCCAAGTAAGAACACCACGATAAAAAGGGTTGTTCCTAGAACTATGGCCAGTTTCTGCTCTAAAATTATATTATCTAGTTGTTTTAAATTATTATCAAAAATTTGCGCAGCTTGTATCGTAGATTGTTTAACAAAGTTGTTTTTAGACTGCCTTTCTTTATCAATTAATTTAAATGCCGATTTAGTAATATTCGTCGGCTTATTATTCATAAGACCAGAAATCAGTAATACTTCTTTTTTAATCGGTTTCTTATTAGGAAATAGTTGTTCCACTTTTTTCAATATTTGATAGCTTTGTTCTATCTTTCCTACTCTGAAATAAGCGATGCTGAGTAACTCATAAGTAGCTTGAATATAGGAAATATTTTGACTGTTTGTTGTTTCTTTTAACCCGGCCTCTAAAAATATAATACTTTGTGGCCAATCCTCTTCTAGTTGTGCCACTTTGGCCGATAAGTAGTAGAATTTAAGCATTGCACCAATGTATTTAGGCTGCTCTTTAGAAAACTCCTTAAGTTCAACTAAATGTTGCTTAGCTAAATCGAGATCTACTAATGCAGTGCTGTAATGGATAGCATTGATAATCGAGGCGTACACACTATTCATGTCATTAGTGGCTGCAAATGACTGGTGAGCAAGTGCATTATATTCATATGCTTTATCATAAATTAATGCGCGAAAAGAAAGGCTTGCTGCTTGGTTGTAAATAATTTGTTTAATGATTGGTTCAAGTTTTTGATTTTTTGCAATATCAAAAGCTTCATCAAATAACTTAAGGCTCTTTGATATGCCTTGTTCTTTATTTTGTAAACATTTGGCGTAATAGGCGATAGACTTTGCGATTAGACTAGGTTGAGCTATTTCCCTTGAGATCAATAAAGCCCGCTCTCTATCTTCACAAGGAGTGGCATTGTAATAATCAATACTGCCAGCGGCTATAGAGCGTTCAATAAGTAATTTAACCAATAACTCAGAGGCTGGTAATTTATGTTCTTTATGGAGTTCAATGCCCTTAGTAAAGGCTATTACAGCATCGTTAAGTTGACGTTGCTCTTCATGATTTTCGCCTCGTAAAAACCAGTACAGGCTTTGTTCCGAGTAGCTAAAGTGCTTTAATTGAGTTTCTGCCTCTTGTAAAAAACTTAATTCATCAAGGTTATTACTTGCCAGTTTAAGTTGGTTTTTAAACTCAATAAAAGACTGTCCAAACGATGCTGAACTCACAAAGAGTACTGAACAAAGGATTATTTTAATAAGGAGTAAAATGTTCAACGGGACTCTCTTAACGCTAAAAACATTGATGCGGCTTTAGCTATCACTAGTGGTTATTCCTGAAGCCTGCAGAACGATAAAATACAGTGAATTTATTTAATTAGCCGTGGACATTAACATAAATGTTCCTATTTTTCTCTGCAATTTCTCGCAAGGCTATTAGCTGCGAGGAAGGGCGGTTTACGGTTAGTTTACAGCAAGAGCATTTCTAGACTATTTGGTCACATGCAGTTGATTGAGGGTAACTCTTTCGACTGTGTGTGTTAAGTAAATTAATTTACAGGCAACTTTATTACAATTTTTAGACCTCCTAAGCTTGAATGCTGGGCGTATATGCTACCACGATGTTCGGTAATCAAACTTTTGCAAATTGCCAAACCTAAGCCTGAGCCGCCAGTTGTTCGGCTCCTTGAGTTTTCAATGCGGTATAATCGTTCAAATATATTGCTTAAATCTTCATCGGAGACACTTGGTGAGCTATCTTCGATGGAAATATTTATAATGTCCTCTTGAAGTGTAGCACTGAGTCTAATTTTTCCTGGTTTATCAGTATATTTTATACTGTTATTGAGTAAATTGGCGAAGATCTGTTTTATTCTGCCTCTATCCCAGTGCACTATTAGCTGCTTGGGTAACTCTTTATTAATTTCAAATGATAATTTATTTTGGATAACAAACTGTGTTAATTCGCTCTGCCACTTTTCAAGTGTCTCATTTAGCTCAAAAGAGTCAAAATTAAGCTGTAATGCGCCAACATCGGACTGTGCCAATTGATGAATATCATCAATGAGATGTTGTATATCATCTAATTTACTATCTAATGCATCATAGCTAACTTGTACATCATCTTCTAAATCATCTTTTAGTGATTCAACTTGAAGCTTTAGCACAGTAAGTGGTGTACTAAGTTCATGTGAAACATCAGCTAAGAGCTGGTTTTTTCTACTGAGTAAGTCATCGGTTAATTGCTTTTCTTTGTTGGCGAGTTGTTTACGTTGCTGCTGAAAGTACGCATAAGTGCCTAAACTGATGGCAATAAAAAACGCTATGAGCACGCTATATATAAAACGCTGTTTTAGTTGGAAGTTTTCTAGTTGCTCAAGCTTGTGATCATTTTCTTGGGCGATATAAGCGGTAGACGATTTAATAAAGTGACGCTTATTGTTTCTTTCCTTATCAAGTAAAGCAAAGGCTGAATTTAGGGCTTGTTGTTTCTTGTTATCTTCAAGTGTTGCTATAGCGATAATTTCTTTTTTTATCGCTGGATTACCTGGGAACTTCTCTTTAAGTTCGAGTAGTACGCGTTTACTTTCGGTAAACTTATTAGCTCTAAAATAAGCAATGGCGAGTAATTCATAGTTTGCTTGAATATAAGCCGGTCTATTCATATTCGCTTGCTCGGTAACAGCTAATTCAAAGAACTTAATACTTCTTAACCAATCACCTTGTATATAAGCCAATTTACCTGATTGGTAATGTGCGCTAAATAGCGCATCTTTATAGTCAGTATGCTCTGTGGCAAACTGATACAAGCTATCTAAATGTTGTTGGGCTAGCTCGAACTCGCCCATATTACTCGCATTAACGACTACGCTAGATAGCATATACTGTATACCTAAGTGATTGCCTTCTTCTTGCCACTTATGAAGGGCTAATAAATTATACTTATAAGCTTTGTTGGCAATTGAAGCTTTAGAGTACAAAAGCGCCGCACGATTATAAATGGTTGCTTGTTGATCGAGTGTTAATAATGAATTTTGTGCAATAGTGGTTGCTTCTTCAAGTAAGGGGATTGCCAATGCCAGTCCTTTATTTGAGCTATATAAGCATTGAGCATTTGAGGCGAGTACTTCGGCTAACCTTGCTTCATTATTGCTAAGTTGTCGCTCAACTGCCAGCGATCGTGCGGTATCTACACAATAGTCGTTATTGCCTGGATCATGGTTATATATACTTGAAGATCTTTCATTATATATCGCGGCGAGTAAGATTGAGGGGACTGTCGTGTGAGCTGTTAATAGTTCAAGTGCTTCGGTCTGAGAGTGAATAGACTTTTCCACTAAGCCTAAACTAAGCTGTACCTTACCAACAAGGTAAAAATAATGTGCTTTGTCAACGGCTGAAAAATGCTTAACTTGCGCTGAAGACTGTTCTAACAGTTGCAGTTTTTTAACCGAACTTTTAGTTATAGCAAGTCGCTGCTCTAAGGTTTCAAAAGTAGAAGCTTGTGCTACGTTAAGCAAGGTTAAACCTAGCAGTAGTGATAGTATTATGGGCAGTGATCTTGTCATGCTAATGATTATGCTCAAAGTGAGGAGCGAGAAGGGGGATTTGTATAATAACTTTCAAGCCGCCTAAGTCTGAATGTTCAGCATAAATTTCACCACCATGAGCCTCAATTAAACTTTTACAAATAGCTAAACCTAACCCTGAGCCACCTTTGTCCCTGCTTCGTGAACCTTCAACACGGTATAAACGTTCAAATATGTTTGTTAAATCATCCTCAGATACACTCGGTGCACTATCTTCAATTGATAACAATAGTATGTTCTTTTTAGCTTTGGCTATTAATTTAACTTCTCCCGGTTTATCTGTATATTTGATACTATTAGTGAGTAAGTTAGTAAAAATTTGTTTGATCCGCTCTTTGTCCAAGTTTACGATTAAACTAGTCGGTAACTCTCTATTTATCTCAAATTCAAGTTTGTTTTTATTAACGAACTTAGTTAGTTCTTCTTGCCAACAATCGAGTGTTTCATTTAGCTCAAACGGCTCAATATTAAGCTGTAAAGCACCCACGTCCGACTGGGCTAGCTGATGAATATCATCAATAAGATGTTGAATATCATCTAGTTTATTGTCTAAGGCATTGTAAGTAACATGTACATCTTCTTCTAAGTCATCCTTGAGTGACTCAACTTGAAGTTTTAATACCGTAAGTGGCGTGCTTAGTTCGTGAGATACATCGGCCAGTATTTGATTTTTTTTACTTAGTAATAAAGCTGCAGCCTCTTTTTCATGCTTTAATAATTTGCGTCGTTTGAATTGAATATACAAGAAAAGGAGCAAAAGGGTTATGATCAGAATGGCAATAACAGCTAAGTAGTTAAATCTTTGTTTTAACAATAAGTTATCAAGTTGTTTTAAGTTATCATTATGAATTTGAGCTGCGGTTGCAGTTGATTTTTTTACAAAATCTTTCTTTTTTGATTCTGACTGTTCAAGCAACTTATAACTATGATTAAGTGCAGCTTGCACTTGGCCATTTTTTACCATTATTAAGGGAGTAACTTCTTTTTTAATGGGAGGTAAACCAGGAAATTCTTGTTCGAGTAATGACAATACTTGGAAACTTTTTGTTGGTTGATTATTTCGATAATGCATTAAACTGAGCTGTTCGTACGCTGCTCTTATATATCCAGTGTTGGATGTTAAATTTTTAAATTCGAGAGTTTTTTCAAATAATAATATTGCTTTCAACCACTTGTTTTGTGATCTTGCTAAGACAGCTGAATGGTAATTTATATAAAAAGGGGAGTCACTAAACTCTGAATGTTGCTGAGCAAATATTGATAATTCATCGATATGCTGTTGAGCTAGTTCGTATTTGGCCATATCAGTTGCAGCAACAATCAGGTTTCTTAACATAAAGTAAACACCTTGATAGTCTTTTGCTAGCAGCCATTTATCCTTTGCAATGAGGTTATATTGATAAGCTTTATCAAAAATAGCCAGTTTTCGGTATATCAGTGCTGTTTCATTATAAATTGTTGCCTGCTCTTGATCTTCTAGTTGATTCTTCTGAGCTAAAGATATCGCATGATCTAATACTGCTAAGGCCTTTGGAATGTTGTTAGTTTTTTCATATATACATGTACTTTGTTGACTTAGAGTAGTCGCAAGCCTTGCAGTTTCATTCTTTAGATTGCTAAGTAATTTGACGGCTTTTTCAATGTCGTCACAATACGTTAGTTGTGATGATTCAACTTTGTAAATACTGTTTGAACGTACAATGTAGCTTTGGGCCAAAAGACGAGGGAGTTTTGCACTATTATTTTCTATGATCGCTATTGCTTGGGTTGCAGAGTCGATAGACGCTTGAAATAAACTATTTTCTTGTTGGGTCAAAGATAATAAACGCCAGTATTTTGCTTGCTCAGCAATTGGGGCTGTGTCAAATGTTAGCTGCGCTTTTTCAAGTGTAGCTAGTTTTACTTTTACATCAGATTCATTCTGAATTAATTTTTCTAATGCTGTAAACGATTGAGCTATTGCAACATTTCCAAATAAAATAAAAAAAACTAACAAACTGCAAAAAAAGTTAATCATCGGATTGCCTAATGGGGTGGAATAATTCGTTTTTAACATGACTGGCAATTTGATAATTACTCCTAATCATTGATTTTGGTTTGTTCGTGAACTGCATTAAAGACAAACACTCTATAAAAATGGCTACGCTAATAGGTAAAACTATAAACCAATTCTCTTCAATTAAATATTTTCATTTACATAAACTCCACAATTTCTCCTCAATGTTTTGTTAATTTTCACATTCGCTAAATGTTTATAAAATAAGCGTTTTAAATTTAATTAATCAAATATGAGAGGTAATGCATATGTTAAAGTTTTTTATAATAATATTTTCTGTAGCGTTTAGTTCTGCTGCATTAGCGGATGCTATTGAGTGGCGTTATGACAGTTCAAAACCTTCAAACTGTAGAATTTGGGCTGGGTATATTGATGGAGATAAGCTTCGTGAAACGTGTAAAGTACAAGACTATGGCACCTATAGAGCAGCTGGCACAACGGTGCGAATGAACTGTGAAAGCAGTGGTCAAGTAGGTCACCTGAGTGATGGTAGTTCTTCTATTACACTTCTTGCTAATTGTGACGGAATCAAAATAAAAGAAGCGAGAGCGTATAAAACACGCGGCAAAAACAAAAGTAAAGGCACCTCATTATTTGGTCGTAGAAAAAATAGTGACGCTATCAGTCATGAATTATCAGGCAATACCCAATGGGATGATTGCTTTAAAAGAGTGGATATCTCAGGAGACGAAATAAGAATTTTAGTAAATTCCAAGCATCAGAGCAACAGCAGTTGTAAACGAGTAGTCTATAACGATTAGTCTGCTGACAATAAATAATACAGTAGAGCGTAATACGCTCTACTGTAATTTGGTCTGTTATCATTATGAGAAATATTAAGTCATTATTCATTGCATTTATTCTGGGTAATATTTCCTGTTTTTTAGCTATAAAAGTTTTACTGTTAGATGAATCGAATAATGTTAATTCATCTCCTCAACAAACTAGGGTTATTGAATGCCGTGACACTATCATTCCTTCGAATACAGAAAACGCTCTTAAAAATAGAGTGAAAGTCGTCAATGAAATGGCAGCTGTTGAAGATAAATCTTCAATAAGCTTATTAGCAGACCAAGATGAAACTCCTGAAAATACTCATATGCTTAACTATTTAATTGAGCAGCAGGTGATAGATAAAAGTGACTCTATTGACCAAGTTCGACAACTTCTTTTAGATAACTATCAAGATATCACTTCTGAATTTAACGAGCGTTTAGATAGTATTTCAATGTATAGCCAACTTAATAACCTTCAAATTCCTGATGATACTGTTGAATTGTTGATTTCTGAATTAGAAAACCTTAACGAAGCTCATGACAGTGACCAAATAATTCAAGTCGTTAACTTGTTAAATAACAATATTTCTGACTATCAACTACCTAGCTTATCGGCATATTTAGACTCTGAAGACCCCTACATTCAAGCGAGTATTATACAAACCATTGGTCATACCGATACGCACCATGAATACCAAGACCAAATACTACAACTCTGGCGTAACAGTCCTTCTCAGCAAGTGCGAGAGCGTGCTTACTTTACCTTAAAAAATCGTTATGAATATAACTTCACTGTTGAGTGAATTGCTGAAAGTGAGGCTTTTCGTTTCAATATACCTATTTGTCATACAAAGAGAGTTTGATATAAAATTTAACACCTCCTCGTTTAGAATGCTCAGTCCTGATATCACCTAGGATGCATTCAACAAGGCTAAAGAATAAATAACAAAAGTACTCCTCCTATTTCAGAGTTCCTGACATGAATTTATGGAGGGTACTTTTTCTTAAAGTCTTATTTCTCCACAAATCCTCCTAACTCTTTCGTTATCTTAATAGTAATAGCTGGTAATTGCCTCTGTGTTATGGATAACAGGGGCTTGTTGTACAAAAGGAATTGATATGTATGGTTGGTGTATATGAAAAAGTTAATGGCTAGACTAATTTTATCTTGTGGTGTTTTTATTCAAAAACTTATCAAAATCAGTTTGTTAAGTATCATCCCAATAGCTACAGCATCAGCCGCTCCTACAGATAGCGGTTTAATTTACCACCAATTTAATATTTTATTTGCTTATGCACCTGGCTCTGGCTGTGTAGGTAACGCAAATAGGTTGAGTGATGTTAATTTAACATCATTATCCGATATAAAATTTGACAGTATTTCTCCTGTTAAATCTCAATCTACTGATTTCTCTATTGGCAACCGTCCTAGTGAAAGTTGTGATACTTATTTTGCTGATTATTTTGCTGGTGAAGTTTATATCCCCGCAGATGAAACCGTTACTTTTTATTTGAACTCGGGTGACGGTAGTAAATTATGGATTGATGAAAACGAGGTTGTTGATAATGACTTTGTCGGTGGCACCAAAGAAGTCAATGGCAGCATTTATTTAACTGAAGGTTGGCATTATATCGAGGTTAAGTACTTCAATCGTAATGGTAGCGAACAATTAACGGTTAGTTATGACTCAACTACACTTGGCGGAAAACAAGAAATCCCCAACTCAGCACTTCGTATAGGTGGTGCTTTAGACCCTGATGATGATGGTGTTGTAAATTATTATGATGTCGATAATGACGGCGATGGTTTAATTGAAATATCAACGTTGGCTGAATTGGATGAAGTTCGAAATAACTTAACGGGGACCGCGTTATTTGGCAATAGCACAGGTTGTGACTCAGGCTGTACAGGTTTTGAACTAACAAACAATTTAGATTTTGATACTTCTGGTGATGGCATTGTTGATGTTAATGATGCCAATGGTGCTTTCTGGAATGCCGGTGATGGCTGGTTACCTATTGGTCGTACAAGTAGTAATGCTTTTAAAACGACTTTTGAAGGTAATAATTTTACTGTTAATAATTTAACCATTAACCGCAGTATAGAAGATGGCGTTGGTTTTTTTGGTTTTACTAGAGCTGGCTCTATAATCAATAATTTTGGTTTAACTCATACACGAGTGGAAGGTAATAATGGTGTTGGTGCGTTAATTGGTAAGGCTGATAATTCGGTTGTTAATAATGTTTATAGCACTGGTAAAGTTAGCGGTAACTATGAAATAGGTGGTCTAATCGGTTGGGCAAACACTGTGTCGATTACTACTGCTCGTCATATTGGCTATATTACAGGTGTTGATGAATTTGTTGGTGGCATTGTAGGCCGTGCGGGTATCAATAGCGCTATTGAAAATGCTTTTAATATAGGAAGTGTTGTCGGTGGTGGTCGTGTTGGTGGCATAGCTGGTACAAGTGATAGCGACATAAGTGATGTTTATGTTGCTGGTTATGTTAATGGCGATCAGCGCGTAGGTGGTATTACTTCGGGTATAAACTCGGCCCATTTAGAGCGGTCTTATGTGGTTGCGCAAGTAACAGGTAACTTTGATACGGGGGCTATTCTCGGTTCAATTTTTGCACCTGATGCGGGTATTTCGAGTAGCTACTGGTTAACTGGCATTGCAGAAACAGCCGTTTATTATAACCGAAATGTCCCTACTGAAATTACAGAGGTAAACTTAGCTGATTTAACCTGTCCAGTTAGTGCTGGAGATAATGCTTGTAATGAAATCTTTTATGCTGATTGGGATGACTCAACGCCAATTTGGCAATTTGGTACTAACAATCAACTTCCGGCATTAATGCAAAATGCCTCAGCTTACTTTCTAGCTGATTTTGATGGCGATGGCGTTAGTGACCAAGTAGATGCTTTTCCAAGCATAACTATTGGCGCTTTGTTAGATAATGATAATGATGGTATTCCTGATGACTGTGATGCCAATTGCTTATCTACTGGCTTAGAAACTGATACCGATGATGATAATGACGGTGTTGACGATGATAGTGATGCATTTCCATTTGACCCTACCGAATCTGCTGATAATGATTTAGATGGTACTGGTGATAACGCCGATTTAGATGATGACAATGATGGCGTTAATGATGACCAAGATGAATTCCCCTTTGATGCTGCAGAGTCCTCGGATACTGACGGAGATGGAGTTGGTGATAACGCCGATGTAGATGATGATAATGATGGCTATATCGACAGTCAAGATAGTGCCCCTTTAAATTCTCTGTTACCTGGTTTAACTCCGATTCGCCAGCAAAGTGGTGATAATGCGGATACTCGATTTGGCCAAGCAATCGCAAATATTGGTGATGTTGATGGTGATGGCGTTAATGATTTAGCAATTAGTGCCCACGAAGACGACAGTAACGGTTTTGATAATAGCGGCTCTGTTCATGTGATGTCAGTCAAAACAGGGCAAATACTTTATAAAATCTATGGTGATGGTGAAGACGATAAACTCGCGGAAGAGATGATATCGGCACCTGATATGGATGGCGACAATATTGCTGATTTTTTAGTACGTAGGCAAGGCACAAATGGCGATAATATTGAATATGTTGAACTTTTTTCAAGTAAGGCGGGCACTTCCTTATTTAGCATTGTTATACCGAACAATTTAAATGTAAATAAGCTGGCTTTTATAGATGATCTCAACAGTGATGGTATTGCTGATATCTTAGTGACCTTACCAAGCTTTGATAATGTGCAAGATAATATTGGTGCGGTATTTATTTACTCAGGTGCAGACGGTAGTGAATTAAGTCATATCGAAGGCGAAGGCGGTTCTTTTGGTGATGAAATTGCGATATTAGGCGATATTAATGGTGACCTAATTACTGACTTTATTGTAAGTGCGAGCAGCTTTGATGGTCAAAATAATAGAGCAGGGCGAATTTACGCATACTCAGGTGCTGACAATAAGTTTTTGTTTCAAATAGATGGACAAGAAACTAACCAAGAAATTGGTGACGAGATGGTTGCAATTGGCGATATCGATAATGATGGCATCAATGATTTTGCTTATTCAAATAGCACAAAATTAACCGTAAACGGTGAAGAACGACACTTTATCACTTTCGCTTCAGGCAAAAACGGTAATCAAATTGATCAGCTAATAGCTGATAATTATTCGTTAGGTGGTTTTGGTGATCAACTTTATTCCATCCCTGACATTGATGGTGATGGCAGTATTGAATTGGTGATCACCGATGAAGGCGATGATGGCTCAGGATCCATACGCGATATTATTTTTTATTCAACAAGTAAAAAACACATTATTGGCCGAATAAATAATAAAAATATTTTGAGTCGAGGCAGTTTTGCTGAAAGGTTAGTTGTGATTGACGATATTACTGGTGATAACTTTCCAGAAATTGTCGTTGGCGACTATTTACATGATGGCCAAGCGTCTAATGCCGGAGCTATTTTTACCTACTCATTCGGCGACTTTGTCGTTGATACTGATAATGATGGCACTGTAAATGGTGATGATGCTGATATTGATAACGATGGTGTAACTAATTTTAATGATGCTTACCCTTATATTAGTGCGGCGGGTTTAACTGATACCGATTTAGATGGTATACCGGATAGTTGTGATAGCGTTTGTCAACAAAGCGGTATGGTTGCTGACAACTATATCAATGGCATCATTTATGTTGATAGTAGTTCAAGTTGTAATGCAGAAAATGAAATGTGTGGCCAATCATGGCAAAACGCATTTCGTACTTTGCAAGATGCCTTAGTCGTTGCCAATACCAATCAACAAATTTGGTTAGCGCAAGGACTATATTACCCAAATGAAAGTGATAATAACCCTTATAACAACGACCTTGTTGCTTTTAAATTACCTAGTAACGTTTCTTTGTATGGTGGTTTTAATGCCGCTGCAAATCCAACAATATTAACTGAGGCTGATCCCCAACAATTTAAAACGATTTTAAGTGGTGATCTTGATCATTTAAGCAGCCCAGATTTAACCGATAATTTAGGTATTACCCAAACTGTTACAGATATTATTGGTGATAATGCAAGTGTGATTATTTTTACTGCGTTAGGTAGCCAAGATTATACCATTTCTGGACTTACCTTAACGGGTGTATCGCGAATGCAAAGTAATCAATATGCACTTAATATTAGTAGTGGTAACGCGACAGTAAAATATATTGATATTATTGGCAGTAAATCGTCGATTAATTTACGAGAAAATATTGATTGCCAAATTGATATGAATAATATTAATTTGATCAATATTACGACGGGCTCACCGTTAGTAAAAATATTTGATACTCAATGTCAAAAAATAACTATTTCTGATCTTACTACCACAAACGCTTATACCGATGACAGTATGTTTGAGGTACGTTATGGCGATAATAATATTGAATTTAATCGCATCTCAGTTGTTAATGATAATCCCTCAAGTGAACGTCTTTTATATACGACGTCAGATCATCCGAATTTGACCGTAACCATAAATGATTCTGTCTTTAAAAACATTGGAGAAATAAAATCCCAAAGTATTTTAAATGTTAATAACTCAATATTTATGCAAACTCACGGCATTAACCAAAGTGCTGACTTCCCACTAACAGTTAAACATTCAACTTTCATTAACAACAACTCAAGTAATGATGCCGGCGCTATTAGCTCGGTTAGTAAAAATAACAATTTAGGTTCTAATTTATTTGTTGGTAATACCGGCACCAAGGCCAATAATATTTATGTTGCAAATAACGTGACTGATTTGGGTTATAACCTTGTTGGCGCCAATAATATTGATGGTTTTGTCAGTCAAGCAGGTTTAAGTTTTGTACAAGCCTTTGACTCAGCTACAAGCTTTACTTCGGTACTAACAATTGAACAAATTACCGAACAAACTTTGACTGACAATGGCGGTGATATGTTAACGGTATTACCTATTTCGCAAGGCCCTGTGGTTGATGTTATCCCTGAAGGTGACTGCCAGCTAGAGTTTGATATGAGAGGGATAAGCCGTCCTCAACAAAGCTTTTGTGATATTGGCGCTGTTGAATTAAGTATCAGTGATCTAGATACTGATGGTGACGGTGTTGATGATGGCAGTGATGCTTTTCCACTCGATGGGAACGAAACCACGGACACCGATGGAGATGGTACAGGTAATAATGCAGATACCGATGATGATGGCGATGGTATCTTAGATGAAAATGATAGTAATCCATTAAACCAATTATTGGGGGGAGAAGCCCCTCTCTTTTCTGATTTAGCCCTTGAAACTGGTTTGTCTATTTCAGGTAATAATACAACAGATATCAAATTCTCAGACATTGACAATGATGGTGATATGGACATTGTTGCTGTGAACGAAAGAGATCAATTCGATAAGATATTTTTAAATAATGGTCTTGGAGATTTTCAGTATGCGGGGATCGCTTTTGAAAGTAATCAAGAGCTTTCAGAAGGCATATTATTACTCGATATTGATAACGATAATGATCAAGATATGATTGTTATTACTTACGGTAATACCAATAAATTGTATTTAAATGATGGTGCCGGTAACTTTTCTGAAACACCCATAGAGATTGGTGATAATGACGCAATCAGTTTTGATTTAGTATTAGGTGACGTTGATCGGGATAATGATCTAGATTTGATTGTCGCGAATGATTTTAGTGCAAATAAGCTCTATATAAATATTGGGGGCGGCACATTTGCTAGTGGAATTGATATTGGTAGTGAAACTGGTGGTACTTATGGTGTAGTACTAGGAGATGTAAACGGCGATTTGTATCCTGATTTAATTACCGGAGAAACGGATGATCAAGGTGCTGTCAATCGACTTTACCTTAACGATGGTTCAGGTGGCTTTAGTGATACAGGTACAGCCATAGGTAATGAAACTGACTTCAGTGGTTCAGTTGATTTAGGTGATGTTGATGGTGATTTAGATCTGGATTTAATTGTTGCCAATGAAGGAAGTACCAATAAACTATATCTTAATGATGGTACAGGTAACTTTAGTCAAACAGGTATCGATATTGGCAGTGAAACACACATCACATCTGATATTAAATTTGTTGATATTGATGATGATGATGATTTAGATATTGTTACTGCCAATAGCTTAGCGACTAACAAGTATTATCTTAATGATGGACATGGTAATTTTAGTGGGCAAGGTATTGATTTAGGAACAGAGGTTAAACGTACCAGGGCATTAAGCATTGCAGATGTTGATTTTGACGGTGATTTAGATATTGTTTTTGCTAATAGACTTGGATCTAATTCTCTATTTTTGAATAATACCCATGATGACTTAGACACTGACGGTGACGGTGACGTAGATTTAACAGATGTTGATGATGATAACGATGGTTACAGTGATCTTGATGAGGCGGCAAATGGGGTCTCATTTAAAGATGCTGAACAAACACCAGAGGACTTTGACCATGATTTTATTTCTGACTTAAATGACACTGATGATGATAATGATGGTTATTCAGATGTTAGTGATGATTTTCCTTTGGACTCTACAGAATGGTTAGATACCGATAATGATGGCACAGGAAACAATGCAGATACCGATGATGATGGTGATGGTATTCCTGACGAGAAAGATGGTTCACCACTGGATGACAATATAGGTGATATTGCTGCACCTATTATTAATTTGATTGGTAATTCATCCATTAATTTAGTGGTAAATCAGGACTATGTTGATCCAGGTTTTAGTGCGCTAGATAACGTTGATGGTGACTTATCTGCCAGTGTTGAGGTTAGTGGCACAGTTGATACCTCAAGCGTAGGTACCTACATTATTAGCTATAACGTGAGTGATGCTGCAAGTAACCAGGCTATTACTAAAACACGTCAAGTGACGATACAAGATGTCTTTGCGCCAGTTGTTATTGCGCCAAACAATATCATCATTGCTGCGATTGATGCCTCGGGTACACCTATTTCAAATGCAGAAATAAATGCATTTCTTATTTCAGCTAATGCCAATGATGATATTGATGGCAGTGTCGATGTTGTTTATGACGCACCAGATATGTTTGAGCTTGGTGTAACCACTGTGTATTTCACCGCGATTGATTCGGCTAATAATGTTGGTAGCGCCCAAGCAACAGTAACGGTTGTTGATCAAAGCATTCCAGTGATTAATCTCCTTGGCAATACATCCTTTACTTTAAGCGTTAATGACAGTTATGTTGAACCTGGCTATCATGCGCTCGATAATGTCGATGGTGATATTACCGCCAGTATTATTGTTGTTGGAGTTGTTGATACCTCGACAGTTGGTACTTACACCCTAAGTTATAATGTCTCTGATTCGGCCCGAAACGCAGCACAAGCTAAGATGCGTCAAATTACGGTGCAAGATGCTCAGGCCCCCGCTATTGTGGCACCAAATAATATTACGGTAGCAGCGACAGATGCTAATGGTACCTTAGCAAACCAAAGTTCAATCTCTGCTTTCTTAGCTTCAGCTAACGCGAGTGATGATGTTGATGTATTTGTTACGGTTGCTAATGATGCCCCCAGTACTTTTCCACTAGGCACAACTACCGTAATGTTCAGTGCAAAAGATTCTTCGGGCAATGTTGGCAGTGCTCAAGCAATCGTGACGGTTGTTGATCAAAAATCACCGGTAATTAATTTACTTGGCAATACGTCACTGACATTGAGTATTAATGACAGCTATGTTGAACCTGGTTTTAGCGCTAATGATAATGTTGAAGGGGATATCACTGCGAACGTTATTGTTACTGGCGTTGTTGATACCTCAGCTATTGGCATTTACACCTTAAGCTATAACGTCAGTGACTTAGAAGGTAATGTCGCAGCGACAAAAACTCGCCAAATAGCCGTACAAGATGTTTCTGCACCAGTCGTTATCGCACCTAATAATATTACGGTTGCAGCAGTTGATGTGAACGGTACATCAAATACTGATACTGCTATTACAGCATTCTTAAATGCAGCTAATGTTAGCGATGATGTTGATGGAATTGTTACGCTAATTGATGACTCACCGAATATTTTCTCTATCGGTGTAACAACAGTCACCTTTAGTGCCACTGATAGCTCAGGTAATGTTGGTAGTGCTCGAGCAACGGTAACTGTGGAAGATCAAACAGCACCAGTGATTACATTAATTGGCAATACCTCAATAACATTGAACGTGAATGGCAGCTTCATTGAGCCAGGCTTTAGTGCCTTTGATAATGTTGATGGCGATATCAGCATTAGTGTTGTTGTCGCTGGTACAGTCAATACCAATATAGTGGGGACATACACCTTATCGTATGCTATTAGCGATATTGCAGGTAATACTGCAATTGTTCAGAATCGTCAAGTGACGGTGCAAGATGCTGCTGCTCCAGTAATTATATCTCCCATAAATATTACTGTTGCAGCGGCTGACGGCCTAGGTACTCCTATTTCAGACTCAGCAATTCAAACTTTCCTTAATACAGCCAATGCCAGTGATGATGTTGATAGTGAATTAAGCATAACCAACGATGCTCCTTCAGTATTTCCGCTAGGTGTAACCCTTGTTACTTTTAGTGCTATTGACAGTACTGGGAATGTTGGTAGTTCACAATCAGCGGTAAGTGTTGCTGACCAAGGGAAACCCGAAATTACTCTATACGGTAGTACATCAATCACGTTGAGTTTACATGATACTTATGCTGAAGCTGGTTTTGATGCATTAGATAACGTTGATGGGGTTATTACTGACAACGTAGTGGTCATAGGGACTATTGATACTCAAGTTATTGGTATTTATACCCTAAATTACACTGTGGTTGATGCTGCAGGAAATAGTGGATTAGTGAAAAGCCGGCAAGTGACGGTTCAGGATGCTCAAGCTCCAGTGATTACGGTACCTAATAATATCGAGGTTGCTGCTGTTGATGCATTTGGTACATCTTCGGCTCATCAAGCAATAAGTACATTTTTACAGGCTGCAACAGTCAGTGATGATGTAGATAACAACCTTGTTATTACTAACAATGCGCCGTTAACTTTTCCTCTGGGCTCAACTTCAGTTGTATTTAATGCAATTGATAGCACAGGCAATGTAGGTACCGCTCAGGCATTAGTCACAATTGTTGATAATAAGCCACCTGTTATTTACTTAACGGGTGGGGTGCTGCAAACAATCAATTTACTCGATTCATACATAGAACAAGGCTTTAGCGCGAGTGATAATATTGATGGTGATATTACTGGTAATGTAACCGCTACTGGTGCAGTTGATAATACTGTTGTAGGGGTTTATACCATTTCTTATGACGTTAAGGATTTAGCCAAGAATGCTGCTATTACTCAGTTGCGTCACATTACAGTACAGGATTCTGGATTACTCGACTCAGATGAAGATGGTGTTATTGATCCTCAAGATGCCTTTCCATTAGACCCTAGCGAGTCTATCGATACCGATGGTGATGGTATTGGCAATAATGCAGATAATAATGATGATAATGATCTTGCCTTGGACGATGAAGATGCTTTCCCATTAGACCCAAATGAGTCTATCGATACCGATGGTGATGGTACTGGCAATAATGCCGATAAGGATGACGATAATGATGGCATTTTAGATGATGAAGATGACGAGCCGTTAGTTGCATCTGTTGATAGCCAAGCACCGGTGTTTTCTAAATTAGAACAACTGATTTTTGAAGCTACGGGAGAGGTAACTACAATAGTATTACCTTTGCCAGGTGTTGTTGATAATTCATCAGAAATCCCGACAGTGACTTCAGATTTATCCGATAATTTAGCAATAGGTTCTCATCTAGTTACTTGGACTGCAACCGATGGTACGGGTAATCAAAGCACAGCTTTACAAACGGTAGTTATTAACGACTCAACAGCACCTGTTTTTACTACAGTAGAAGCAATAACCGTTAATGCTAAAGGTCGCTTAACCGACGTGTATTATTTGATAAATGCTATTGCAGAGGACATTGTTGATGGTGATGTTTTGGTAACAACGTTTGATAATACCCTACTGCCTTCTGGTTATCATGAAATACTAATTTTAGCAGCTGATATGGTGGGCAATGAAAGTAGCGCGACAGTGCCTATTACTATCTACCCAGAGGCAAGCATTAGAAACACGTTATTGGTAGAGTCTGGTGGTGCCTATAATCTCGATGTTAACCTAAGTGGTGATGCACCTAATTACCCAGTAGCGATTAGTTATCAACTATCTTTAAATGGTGAATTGTTTGAGACTGAGTCACTTATTATTGATGAAGGCACCACAGGTAAACTGTCATTATTGATACCAGCAGAACTAGAAACAACGGATAACTTGGTGCTCAACTTAGTTGAAGCTGACAATGTCTTTGTGAGTGAGAAAAACCAAAGCCAGTTGATAATTGTTGAAAATAATATTGCCCCGCGACTGAGTTTTACTATTAGCCAGAACGATCAGTTGGTGAGTATCGTTGACCCTGATAAGGGTGAAGTAACGTTTGCTCTACAAATAAGCGACGTTAACTTCAATGATGAACATGACATCACTTGGACAGATACCAGTGGTACATTTTCCGATGCAGTTGATGTGTTAACGTATCACATTGATCCAGTCACACTTGAACAAGGATCTTATAGTTTTGAGGTAAATATTGTTGAAAATAATACCGAAGAGCGGTTATCAGTAACTAAGTCAGTGCAGTTTGTCGTTGAGCAACTAGCAGCTCTAACAAGCGGTAATGATAGTGATAACGACGGTATTAGCGATAGTGATGAAGGTTATAGTGATAGTGATGGTGACGGTATTGTTGATTATTTAGATAATGATAGCAATACCACGCGTTTGCCAAGTAGTGAAAATACTGAACCAATGAACGTTGCGCCGGGTTTAACTATATCACTAGGTTCATTGGTTTCTTCTCAAGGTGCTACTAGTGATCAAGCGAGTTTAACGGTAGCTGATTTAGCGCAGCTTGTTGGTGATGATGGCGCAGAAACTCATGATGAAGATGTGGTTGCTGTTACGCCATTATATAACTTTACTATTGATGGTTTAATTCAGCAGGGTAGCTCAGTTGCTGTGGTTATCCCTATGGCTAAAGGTACTTTCTTACCTGCTGGCGCCACTTATCGTAAGTACAACGAACGTGATGGTTGGTATACTTTTGTTGTTGATGAGAATAATGCTATTAGCTCAGCCCATACTGATATTAATGGTAACTGTCCTGCTGCTAATGGTGAAATCTATACTATTGGCTTAACTATGGGCGATAATTGTTTTCAGTTAATAATAGAAGATGGTGGTGCTAATGATGCAGACTTTATTGTTAACGGCTCAGTAGAAGATCCTGGGGCTATTGTCGTCGATGCTATTAATCATACTCCAGTCGTCACAATAATCGCTCCTGAAGATGAATACGCTGAAAGCTCAAATGTTTCGCTAACTGCCCAAGCTAGTGATGAGGATGCTGATGAAATGACTTACCTCTGGCAGCAAGTTTCAGGGCCTGAAGTCGTTTTTGATGATGTCACTCTTGCAACTGTAAATTTAAGCTTACCTGAAGTGACTTTAGATGGGTTGATTGAGATACAAGTAACAGTAAGTGATGGAAAGTTATCATCTGTTAGTACCACGAGTTTTAAAGTGGTAAGTCTTATTGATGCTAAAAGTCGCAATGCAGGTGCAACTTTTGGGCTGCTAATACTACTTGTACTAGTCAGAATGAAAAAGCAAAAACCTACCCGAGAGCTTCTTAGAAGAAGCTAGAAAATATAAAGCATTTAGCCTTATCAACTAAGTGCTTTTCTTTTTTAAGGAGCATTCATGGAAAAATCAAAAAGATTCACTTTAAAATCTCACCCCGACTATGATGCTGTCATCGATGAAGTAATCAGCCTTAATTATGACCAAGAGATTATGGCAGAGGCCGTTAAAAGATCAAAAACTGAATCACAAGCAGAAGCGCTATATGTTATGTTGAAGTTACAAAACTCTTAAAATATAAATTAACTTAATTAAATAGGAACGTATGAATTTCAGGTCAAACTTTCAATAAAAGTACGGCTGAGTTATACAATTTATTAAGGTTAACTTCCAATTCTTATTATCGTCAAATTAACCAAGACTAAAGATTATGAGTGAATAGTCGATACTAAGGTAGTACAACTTATTTATTGAGTCATTTTAAACAGCGTAGGGATTAAAGATGGATATTTTTACTACTCAACTAACACGTGTAGTTCCTGTACCGATTAAACCAGCAAGCTTAAAAGTTAAAGCACTGCTTAAAGAAGCGGCTAACTCGAAACTTAGTCAAGATCCCGATCATCTTGAAAACCACGAATATTATTTTACTAAAGAAGAAGACCAATATCACTCCAAACAGCAAGAAGCTGAACAGGATACTAAAAAAGAGCAAGAAGCTGTCAAAGCTGATCCTGAATCTAGCGACGATGATAAATCAGCAGAGTCAGATGAAAAGACTGATCAGAAAAATAATAAACCTAAGCACCTCGATTTATACGCCTAGGGTATATATACCCAGCAAGATGAATATGCCGGATTCAGCTGGAATTAAAAACCTATATAGCCAAAAGTCACCCATCGACGGAGTTAAAATCATTACTTTTGGCACTGTTTAACTAAACCGACAATTCTTATCATTCTCTTAACTTATTAGGAGAATATAATGCCCCGTAATTTAGACATTGAACAACTCACCATTGACCGAAATATTACCCATAACAATACTCTTTTTTCTTCATTAATCGCTAAAGTGCTATTAAGTATTATCTTGCTTGTTTCATTGTTCGGTGGCGCTTTTGTTATTCAAGCAGCATACCGACCAAGTGATCAAGGGCTAGCGTCAGTAAGTAAAGCGACTCAAGTAGCTGATACGGATAAACAGACAGCTAATCTTGTTATCAATACAGGCGAAGACACACAAGCTAATAATCATCTAACCAAATCGATAGACACAATAGTTAACTCTTCAGTACTCGATGCAAGCGGACATATAGTTGCCCGGCGTATTGCTACAGTGTCTTCACGTGTTACGGGCAAGTTAAACAAGTTAAATATTGAAGAAGGTCAGCGAGTTCAAAGTGACCAAATAATAGCGGAACTAGATGATAGACAAGCTAAAATTTCTTACCAACTAGCACAAGCTGACTTAACGGCTAATACCGCGCGTTTTCATGAGCTGAATATAGTGCATCAACATGAATTGCAGCGTCTTGAACGTCAACAGATCCTATTTAACAAATCACTTATTAGTGAGCAGTTTCTTGATGACAGTCGTTTTACTACTGAAAAAATTGCTGCGCAATTAACTAACAAGAAAGCCTTAATTGATTTAAGTAAGCAAAAAGTCGCTCTCGCTCAATACCAATTAGAGCAGCACAAAATCCGCGCGCCGTTTGACGGTGTTGTCATCAGTAAAAATGCTCAGGTAGGAGAGCTTATTTCCTCAGGCTCTTCTGGTGGTGGTTTTATTCGAACGGGTGTCGGCACTATTGTTGATATGAGTTCATTAGAAATAGAAGTTGAGGTTGCTGAAAGTTATATCAATCGAGTTCACGCTAATCAAAAAACCATCGCAACATTAGACGCATACCCCAATTGGCAGATATCGAGTGAAGTTATTGCCGTTATCCCAACCGCCGATAGGCAAAAAGCCAGTATTAAAGTACGGGTTAAGTTACATACCACAGACGCAAGAATACTGCCTGATATGGGGGTAAAGGTTAGTTTTTTAAAAGGCTGATAAAGAGTCTTAAAAATAATAAACGCTGTACCAGATAGCTCTTAAGTAACTCATCAAGTTGCTTACAAGCAACCACAAGTAACTCACAAGTCATTAGGGAATATTATGCAAACAGATAATCAAAATAAAATAGCCATTGAATTAAAGCAAATAAATAAAAGTTATCAGAAAGGCAGCAACAATGTTGTTGTACATGACAATTTTAATTTATCGATAGCAGAAGGTGAATTTGTTGCGTTAATGGGGCCATCAGGTTTAGGTAAAAGTACCTTACTGCATTTAATTGGTGGTTTAGATTTACCCACCTCAGGTAGCGTCATTATTGGTGCGCAGCGAATTGATACCTTATCAGAGGGAAAACTATCAACATGGCGTGCTGAAAATATTGGTTTTGTTTTTCAATCACATCATTTATTACCGGTATTAACCGCGCAAGGTAATGTTGAGTTACCTTTGTTGTTAACGCCATTAGATAACAAGCAAAGAAAGCAACATGCCAGTTTAGCACTGCGTTTAGTAGGTATGGAGGAGCGTGCTAAGCACTTACCTAAAGAGCTTTCAGGGGGGCAAGAGCAAAGGGTTGCCATTGCTCGCGCTATTGTCAGTGATCCTAAAATTATTTTGTGCGATGAGCCTACCGGTAACTTAGATAGAAAAACGGCCGATGAAATTTTGTCATTGCTCACCACGCTTAATAAAGATTATGGCAAAACGATTGTCATGGTGACTCATGATTTAAGGGCGAGTGAGTATGCAAGCAGAGTGATTAATTTAGAACAGTACATTGATGCAGGCAAACAAAGCCAATTGTCTGCGGTAGAGGGGTAACTCATGAATATACTTCAGTTAGTTTGGGTTAATAGTTTTCGTAAAAAAACGCGTTTTAGTTTGACCTGTTTGTCGGTAATGATTGCCTTTTTTTTATTCTCAATTTTAGCAGGCATTAATCATGCGCTAACAAGTAATGTCAGTAGTAATAATCAATATCGACTACTTACCAGTCATAAAATATCCCTTGCCCGTTCTTTACCACTTAATTACCAGCAAAAAATTTCCGCTCTTGCTGGCGTTGAAAGTGTTAGTTATGTCTCTTGGTTTGGTGGTTTTTTCAAAGATGAAACCAATCAACTGGCCGTTTTAGCTGTTGATCATAATAATTACTTTGAAATGTTTGATGAATATAACATGCCAGCTGGGCAGCTTGAACAATGGAAGAAAACACGTACAGGACTAGTTATCGGCCAAGCCATTGCTAATAAGTATGGTTGGAAAGTTGGTGATAGAGTACCACTTAGCTCTTCCATTTGGATGAATAGAGACGGCGTTTTTACTTGGCAATTTACTGTTGCTGCAATCTATCAAAGTGAAGGTGGCGCGAGTGATGAAAAACAAATGTTTTTTCAACATGCTTACTTTGATAAAGGCCGTGCTTATGCGCGTAATATGGTGAGCTGGTTAACACCCAAAGTAGATGAGCAAGCAGATGTAGATGAAGTAAGTCAGCGAATCGATAAGTTGTTTGCAAACTCTAATGGCGCAACCAGAACAACTACCGAGCAAGTTTTCATTAAAGAGCGGGTACAACAGTTTGTAGATATGGCGATGGTTATTAAATTAGTGGTAATTGCGGTATTTTTTACCTTGTTGTTAATTGTCTGTAATACCATGGTACAGAGTAATCGAGAACGTTTAAATGAAAGTGCCATGATGAAAGCACTGGGTTTTTCTAGTCGATTTTTGATTGCTCAAGTGTATTTAGAATCTTTTTTTCTGTTGGCACTAGGGGCACTATTAGGCTGTCTATCTGCGCAGTTATGTTTAGTTTATGTTAGCCACTTATTTACTGACTTTCTTCCTGGCATAGCCATTGATAACGTGCATTACTTCGATGTCATTGTACTGGTATTTATTGCCGCGACACTGTGCAGTTTACTACCCGCTTTAACCCTAAAGCGTCTAACTATAAGCAATACCTTAGGAGCAAAAGCATAATGGTTCAGTTAATCAATAATAGCCGAGATAAATTAAAGCAAGCGGTGGCTTTAGCAACAATTAATTTAAAAAGTTTTCCACATAGAGCTATTGCCTCATCGGTAAGTATCTTGAGCATAGGCTGTGTTGCCGCGGTCATTTTATCGGTGTTAGCTATGACGCAAGGTATGGTTAAAACGTTAGAGAGAACTGGGCTTGATGATACCTTGATTGTGATGCGCGCCGGTGCCGTGTCAGAATTACAAAGTGTTATGTTTCCAGCAGAAGTCAATATTCTAGCAAACAATGCGCAAGTGTTGAAAAATAGTGATAACCAAGCACTTGTTTCTGCTGAAATGTTTGTTAATGCAGAAATGCTTCATATTGATAAATCAGGTGCAAAGCATATTGAAAAATTAGCATTAAGAGGCATTAATAAAAACACTTACAACTTTCGGCCCAACTTTAACATTATCGCTGGCGAAAAATTTAAAACGGGTTTACGACAAGTCATTATTGGCCAAGCAATAGCTCGAAAAATCCCAGAGTTAACCGTAGGTTCTACCATTACCCTGGGTGGTGCGCGTTGGCTGATTAGCGGCATATTTACCGATAACAATAGTGTTTTTGAGTCTGAGTTATGGGCAGATATTGGTATGGTACAAAGTGATTATAAGCGGGGAAATACCTTACAATCTGTTCGATTAGCACTTAAAGCTAATACTGATATAGCGGCACTTAACCAAGCGTGGCAAGATGATCCGCGTTTGAATGTTCGCATAATGGTTGAAAAACAATTTTTTGCTGACCAAGCTGAAAATTTAACTCGATTAATACGTTGGATTGGTTTTCCTGTGGCATTTATTATGGCACTTGGTGCTATGATAGCAGCCTTAAATACCATGTATGCCACTATCGCTAGCCGTAGCAAAGAAATAGCTACGCATAAAGCGATAGGTTTTAGTGCTTTTGCTATCTCATTTTCTATTCTCACTGAAGCTTTGTTGATTGCTGTCCTTGGTGCGCTACTGGGAATTTTACCCCTGTACTTTATTTTTGATGGTTGGACAGCATCAACTCAAGATGCCAATAACTTAAGTCAAATGATGTTTAACTTTGAGCTATCCATGGGTCTAATGACTCAAACGTTACTTTTTTCTATAACCATTGGTTTATTAGGTGGCATTCTGCCAGCGATTAAAGCTATGCGTCTGCCAGTAACCGTCGCCCTAAGAGACAATTAACTTGCCATATAGCAACGGCCTAAATATCTAATAACGTCGTTGCTTCCAATTGAAATAGCTCGGTATCACTCAATCAAACGGCTAATTTTTAATATTTATTCTCAATGTTTATCTTAAAGTTGAAGCTAAAATCCTAGTTAATCTAATGGGTGAAGTAGCGAGATGTGGATAGTTAAAAATAATGAGTATTGCTTTATCATTGTCCCTAATTTTTGAAATAAATCTCCCGTATGATCACTAATACCACAAAAGCTGTCTTAATTTTGGTATGAATTTATCACTATAAATAGTCCTTTCCGCCACCACAGCCGTAGTTACATAATTGTATTGGTATGACTTCAAAGTGTAAGCAGAAGTGAGTAGTAATAAATTCAGAATTCCGTAGTAGGCACGATAGCAGCTGTTAAAATTGGATTTACAGAACAGTTGTAACAATTATATTAAAACCCAACCTCTACAGTTAGCCAGAAAACTCGTGGCTCTTCCAACCAACTACTTACAGGAACAAAACCATAATTTATTGATTTTTGTCGTTTATTATCATCAAAGTTAACAAGGTTCTGCCCATAAAGACTAAGTTTAGTGTTGTTTAAATAAGGCACATTCCAAATTATAGATGCATTAAGGCGTATAGAGTGTCCAAATGCCTCTTTATCATCAATTACCTTTTGATATTCACTCAACGTTTGTAGACCATTAACATAACTTTCCAAATCGCCAGAAGATAAAGAGCTTGCATCTACCGCAGCGTAGGCATTGTCATACATAGAATACAAATCATTACCATACGCTAGTTCCCACATGATTCTGGCATCAATATGCAAGATAAAGTCATCTCCCAAACGGATATCTGACCATAATTTAGTGGTATTGTCGGACCAAAAGGTGAGGCTATTACCCGTGCTATTTAATGATAGAAAACTTCTATTTAGAAAGAAATCAGAGAGACTAATTTTTTGAGATTTTGAACCATTATCTTCCTTAGCAATAAAGTCCCAATCATTAAGCTTTAGATAGGCATGATTCATACCAAAAGTAACATTGCTGACTTGATAGACAAGTTCCCATTCTATACCGCTGGATCTTTGTTTACCAACTAGCTCTGACTTGTCGCCACTCCAGGCAATAATTTCAGCATCGTAAGTATAAAAAGTTAGATTTGTGTGCATTTGAGCATTAAAAATATGGTGGTATGAAAGTTCCAAAGCTTTGATTTCTTCCGGATCATTTTGATTACCTTCAAGTTCTTCTATATAAAGATCAGTCATGGTATTCATGCGTAACGATTGTTGCCAACTCGCTTTTATAGTGTTGTGCTCGTCAATGTTGGCAACCACTGCAATGCGAGGAGAAAACATGCTGTCGGTAAAATCATTTTTATCAATTCTAGCTGAAAGTAATGTTTGGATTTCGGGACGTAAATGATATTTTAATTCTGCCATGAATGAATAAGTGTTAGCCGACCAGCCATCGGTATATTTAACTACATTAGAGTCTTTGAGAGTACCGTTACTACCATCACCTCGATACAATGAATCTTCAGAAATAAAATTGCGCCTGCTAGAGCCAGCGCGAAATGTATTCGCCGAGTCCCTCCAAGGTTTGGTTAAATAATCATGGGAGAATTCAATACCTGTGGTGAATGCATCATCATCATTCCAACTATAAGTGAGTAATGTACGGGCAAACCATTCGTTTTCTGAATAGTTTTTTGTTCTATTTAAAATGCCGTTATGATCAATATCCGTTTCTTTGGCGTTAGTCGTATAATAATTAACTGAGTCGAAACTGAGTAAACTCTTTAATTGCCATTGATTATTTATCTGATAGTTATTATCAAGGTTAAATAAGAGCAGTTCTTCACGAAATTCGTGAGTTGCCTGCTCGCCATTTAAGTAGTCCTTCTTTGTTACCGTACCAACGTTACCCGATGAACTATACCGTGTTAATAAATGCCAATTCTCAAAAAGTGCTATATCAAAGGAAATCTTAATTTGCGGTTCGTCATCAGCATCGCTATAAAAGTTAGCGACAGTATTGCCATCTGAGCCGCTAAAAACCTCATCATTACCTTTGTAACCATGCTCACCATTAGGAGAAAATTGATAGATGTTAAGATTTTCATAACCTTCAGTACGCACTATACTCATATGAGTTCGCCATTGAACATCTTCACCGGCATGACCAACATCTATATAAGCGCCTTTGCTTTGGTAATCGGCGTTATAGGTTAACCCTACTGTTATACCATCATAAGACCCTGCCTTCTTGGTAATAATATTGATAACACCGGAAATAGCACCTGGGCCATGGGTTACTGAGCCAGGTCCTCTAGCAACTTCTATTCTTTCTATATCATTCATGTCCCAATTATTGAGTGCTGAAAGTGAACCCCGATAAGACTTTTGATTAATAGGTCTGCCATTAATGAGTAATAGCGTAGTGTAATTTCTCTCGCCAAGCCCACGCATGCGTATATTACCGCCACTTGTCGCGTCATCGAAGAACATCAAACCCGGCACATAGATCTCAAGCAAGTCACGAATATTTCTAGCGGGAGTTCGCTCAATTTGTTGTTGGTTAATAATAGTGATACTGGAGGGCGATTGATTTACGGTACTTTCGGTAAGGCCGCTAGTACTAACGGTAATCTGTGACAATTCCTCTAGTGACAAACTAAAATAATTCGACATATCTGTATCAAATTCATCGTCACTTGCAAAGGCAGAAAAAGCTATAATCAGGCTAAAAAAAATGACTGATTGTGCCAAAACTCTACTTTTTATTAACATGACTTTCCGCTTAAGGTTAATTAAATAGAATTTGTTAAGTATAGTCGCCTTACCGATTTAATATAGTGGACTTGATGAGAAAAAAGTGAGTCTGATGTGTTAAATATTTGTTGTTCTTTGTGGAAAAATTAACGTTTTGAAATGCAATCCGACTGTCTGCAATGAGCTTTGAAGCAGACCTTAGCTACAGCAACTCTGAGACTTTCGCTTAGCGCACTTAGTTACTATTTTTTCTTGCGATTTGTGAGGTTTTTATTATTTTCTCATGACTTTTGATGTAAGAACTTTAAGTGTTTCTACCAAGCTAGCTATAGTCCATAAAATAGTATTCAATAATTCTCATCATTTGTGACGATTTACAGATAAGTTGTATTTTTTAATGGCATGCCAAAAGTCATGATAACAACGTTATAAAAAGATGACTTTTGGCACCTGTCGCTAAGAGCTATATTACCTATCATTACCTTGTCGAAACAACATAGTTCAGCTTAGCCGCTCTTGACGAGCACAGCTCAAGTTATAACATCAATATAATAAAGGAAAACATTATGCTTATTAAAAAAATTATCTCTTTATCAGCAAGTAGCTTAGTACTGGCAGCAATAAACTCGTTAGCGTTAATTGCTGTGATGAGTCAGCAAGCCCATGCTGCAGATTTAACTGTAAATATTAGTGATGTAAACCAAGGTAAAGGCCATGTGATGGTCGGTTTATACTCAGGAACAGAGGCATTTAACCAAGGAATAACCAGTTTTGGTTCAAGAGTTAAAGCGGATAATGAACAGGAACAAGTCGTTTTTAAAGATGTTCCTGCAGGTGAATATGCTATCAAAATTTATCAAGATGAAAACAGTAACCAAAAACTAGATTTTAATTTTATCGGCATTCCAAAAGAAGGTTATGGTTTTAGTAATAATGTTGGTAGATTTGGCAGTCCACAGTACCAAGAGGCTAAATTCATGGTAGAAGAAAAAACAGAAATTCAAATAGAATTATTTTAATATAAAATTAACAGCTATTAACAAACGCTCTAGTCTTAGTTTTTACTAACACTACAGCGTTTCCTCATTTATAAGTCGGTTCGGTAAAATTTAATTATGTTAAAGTCCTTTATTCCAGAGCATTTACATAAAGACTGGTTATTACACTTTTCTGGTTTTTTGACTTGGTCAGTTATTTGTTTTTTATCGTTAAATAACTTAACTATAGGGCCAGAGTTTGTCCTTAAACTAGTAGCCTTTCTTATCTTTTATATGTCTTTTGCTTGGATAATATCTTGTAAGTCTGATGTTTTTCCAAAGCGAGATAAGTTTATCTTGTTATGCCAAGTGATTTTAGTACTGGTATTAGTTAAGTATGATAACTACGATATTTCCCCTATTTTATTAGTACTTATTGCTACGCAATTGCCATCAAGGTTTAGTCGCCGTGAAGCTATGTATATAATGATTGCAATTACGGCGGCGCATTTTTGTCTAAAATATGATGGTCATGTTTTAAATGCATTTTTCCATGTGATTATTTATTTAATGCTGCAAATATTTGGTTTTTCTGCCATTGAAAGTAACTTGCGAGAAGTAAAGGCAAAAGAAGATCTTAGCGCTATTAATCAAGAGTTATTGGCGGCACGATTTATGTTAAAGGAATCCTCACAACGTAAAGAACGTTTGAGAATTTCAAGAGACTTACATGATGTTATTGGTCATCAGTTAACCGCTTTAGCGCTAAATCTTGAAGTAAGTCGACACAAAGTCCCTGATGAGTTTAAACCTTTGTTAGCACAAAACCTTGCTCAGGCTAAAAACTTACTGTCAGACGTGCGTGAAGTGGTTAAAGAAATGCGCAGTGAAGAGCAGTTTGATCTAGTAGATAAGTTATCAAGCCTTCTTGAGCAGCTACCTGAATGTCAGCTTAGGGTAGAATCTTCGCCTGAAATAAATGCACTATCTTTGAAGCAACAATTAATGTTTTGTTTACAAGAAGGGGTGAGCAATGCCATACGCCACGGTAAGGCAAATCAATTTACCTTATCAGCCGAGAAAAAGGATAAGCAACTAAGCCTATATTTAAGTGATAATGGTGTAGTGAAATCTATAGAGCAATCAACTACTCAGTCAGAGTCTCCATTAGAAAATAAATCAGAACAGCAGTTAGGTAGTGGACTTATAGGTATGCAAGAACGTTTAGCTGACTTTCAAGGCATAGTTGAACTAATACAAACACCTGCAGGTTGTACCTTAAAAATTCAAGTGGAAGATAACTATGACTGAAAGTAGCATTAAAAATACTCAACAAACAAAGCAAGAAAAAAACAGTACTGATAAAATTATTAATGTTGCCTTAGTTGATGATCAACAATTGGTAAGGCAAGGCATTGCCGGTTTATTAACCTTAAGTGATGATATTAATATTATTTGGCAAGCAGAGGACGGTGAACAAGCACAGCTAAAACTTAACGAACAACAACCTGATGTACTTTTACTCGATATTCGCATGCCAAAATTATCAGGCATTGAGTTAGTGAAAATATTAAGATCTCAGGGTAACTCATTACCCATTCTAATGCTGACCACTTTTGATGATAGCGAATTATTTATGCAAAGTTTGCAAGCTGGCGCTAATGGTTTTCTATTGAAAGATGTTTCCCTAGAAAAGTTAGTCAACGCGGTAAAAACACTTGCAGAGGGTGGTTTTGTTGCTGAGCCTGTGGTGATGAAACAAGTAAATAAAGGTTTTGATACCTCACCTGTATTAGACAAGTTATCAGAAAAAGAAAGTCAGGTTTTAAAATTAATGGCGGGAGGTTTTTCTAATAAAGAAATTGCAGCAAGTATTTTTTTGGCTGAAGGCACAGTAAAAAATCATGTCTCAAATATTTTGGCAAAATTAAATACCCGAGATAGAACACGTGCGGTATTAACTGCGCTAAATGAGGGCATTATTTAATTTAAGGCGTAGAGCATAATAGTTAACTAAGCATTTTACTCAGCATTTAGCAAAGCGCTAGCAAAGAGGATGAATCTAGGTATAATTCTTAGCTATTCCTATTCGCTTAATGATGGTGTGTATACAACGTTAAGCAACGTGCCGATATTTGTTTTATATTCATGACAACCCCAGCTAATAGTTCAGTTTCTAGTGTAAGCAAAGCCTTTGCCAATGATGGTGCTTTAGCCAAAGCCATTACTGGTTTCTCTCCACGTCAGGCGCAAACTGATATGGCACTTGATGTTGCACATGCCATTGATAAAGAATCATCACTTATCGTTGAAGCAGGAACGGGAACAGGAAAAACCTTTGCTTATTTGATCCCTGCCTTTTTAGCGCTGAATCCAAAAAAGCCTAAAAAAATCGTAGTCTCAACCGGGACTAAGAACTTGCAAGAACAGCTATTCCACAAAGATATTCCTTTAATAAAGAAGGCACTGGCGAGTAATGCACAAGTTGCTTTATTAAAAGGTCGTGCAAACTATTTATGTAACTACCGTTTAGCGCAATACCAAGATAGTCGTGGCCAACTTGATGCACAAATGTTGCAAGACTTGGTTAAAGTCAAAACCTGGGCAAACGGTACGCAAAGTGGCGATATTGGTGAGATAGTTAATGTCAGCGAAGATTCTAGTATTTTTCCTTTAGTAACTAGCACTTTAGATAATTGTTTGGCAAGAGACTGTCCTGATTATGAAGCATGTCACTTAGTTAGAGCACGCCAAAAAGCCAGTGACGCTGACATTATTGTAGTAAATCATCATTTGTTTTTTGCTGATATGGCATTAAAAGATACTGGCTTCGGTGAGTTGATCCCTAAAGCGCAGGTAATGATTTTCGATGAAGCACACCAAATTGGTGATATCGCTAGTGAGTATTTCGGTGAAGCTTTTTCTAGCAAACAACTTGTTGATTTATGCACCGATGTATTACAAATATACCGAAGTAGTTTGACCGATGTTAAGCAACTAGGGCGGGCAGCCGAAAAACTTCAAAAAACCTGTCAGGAGTTTCGTTTATTATTTAATTACGATCCTGAACGCGGTAATTGGCGAGAAAAGTACAAACAAGTTCAATTTCAACAAAAATTCGCTAACCTAAAAATTGATTTAGATTTCTTATATCAAGTGATAAAACTGTGTGTTTCAAGAAATGAAGCGATAGATAATTGTTTTGATCGCGCTGTAAACTTACTTGCTCAGTACGATGTTATGGCAAATGTTGAAGCTTACGGCATGAGTTTTTGGTATGAAACTACGCCTAGAAGTGTCGTACTGCATCAAACACCATTAACCGTAAGTGACAAATTTAGTGCCGTAGTGAAAGAGTCTGGGGCTGGTTGGATTTTTACTTCAGCAACTTTGGCCGTAGATAATAGTTTTGACCACTTTGCTCAGCATTTAGGTTTGCAAAGTGCGAAGAAACTGATGCTTGATAGCCCATTTGATTATCATGCACAGTCTCAGCTTATTGTTCCACGTTATTTACCTCAAGCAAATGATAAAAATCGCGCGTTAAAACTTGCCGAACTGGCCCAGCCGCTGATAAAAGCCAGTAAAGGTGCATGTTTTATGCTTTTTACCAGTTATCGGGTTATGCATCAGGTTGCAGAAGCCTTAGCTGAAAGTATTGATAATCCCTTATTAGTACAAGGAAAAATGGCTAAACGAAAACTACTAGAGCAATTTGTCGAGCAAGACAGCGCGGTACTATTGGCTACGGCAAGCTTCTGGGAAGGAGTTGATGTTCGCGGCGATAAGCTTACTTGTGTGATTATTGATAAATTACCTTTTGCTTCACCAGATGATCCTTTACTGCAGGCTCGCTGTGAAGATGTAAGACGTCAAGGTGGTGAGCCTTTTAGTCAAATTCAATTACCTCAGGCTGTCATCGCTTTAAAACAGGGAGTAGGGCGACTCATTCGTGATGTGAGCGACAAAGGGGTGCTAGTCATTTGCGATGATAGGTTGGTAAATAAACCGTATGGTGCAACCTTCTTGAAAAGCTTACCGGATATGAAGCGCAGTCGAGATATCAATAAAGCAGCTAAATTTTTAGAAACCTTATCGGTAATATAGTTGAAGAAGAAGCTAATTTATTCAAAGACGATAAAGTGAGCAAATAAAAAACGAGAGCCAATGGCTCTCGTTTTTTTATGAGGCTTGCTTTAAGTTGTAGCGCTATTTAATGTTCTCTATTACTAGCGGGAAATATCTACCATCAAGTCATCAGCAATTTGTTCTAAGGCATTAATAAGATCATCAATTGATTTATCCGCAATGGCAATTTGTACTTTCGCTTTAAAAATTTCTTGGCCGCTATAAGCTGCGCTATCTTGGGAGCTAACTAGCTTGATTAAATTACCATTTTGATGATGAATAACGGAAGACACTTCTTGGACTATACCCGCTCTATCATTAGCAGTGATGTCGAGTACTAAGTTGCTAACAACACTAGGTAAGTTAGGCTCTGCCATTTCAATTTGACAGCTTAAACCATTAATTTTTTTTAATTCACTAATTAAGCCTTCACTTTTTTCTTTTGCTACAGCTACTTCAATAACGCCGGCGAAAAAGCCTGATAAATGATGCAAGCTACTTACTTGCCAGTTACCCTGATGCTTGGAAATAATTTTAGATAATTTGTCTACTAGGCCTGTTTGATCAGGGCCAATACAAGAGATTACTAGATGATTCATTAAGACTCCTAAAAGGTCAATGTGGTTGGTAAGGAAGGTGAATAGCTTAATTTACACGTGATAACTGACTCAGCTCTTTATTTAGCTGTTGGCTATCACCAAGGTTGAGTTCAACCAAGCGGCGTAAATGAGTCACACTATCGATATCAATAGCATTACATTGTAAGCCGGTTTCGTCTTTTTCTTCATGGACAACAGCAATGTTCATGGTTACTTCAGACTCTTTGTCTGACAGTAAAAAATGTAAAGTTCCTAGTTTTCCTTTCAGTGATTTTTCACTATCAATGGCGGTAACTAAAGCACCGTTAAGTGAAATATCATGAATAGATACAGGGTATGTCTTCTCTTCAATTTCTATTTCGGCACTAATCGAAAATAAAATGCGAGTAAATTGTCGTCTGTTTTCCATATCTACTTTCCATTTTGGCAATTAAATTTTGCTAATGAGTGTCTTTAGCATAGCCCCATTTTATTCAAAAGTAAAAAGTTACTGAACACAAAAAAGCCAGTTAAAATCAAAATTTTAACTGGCTTTTAATTACTTTAAAATAGGTAAGCTTATTAATACCTATTCCGGTAAATTATTGACCACTTGTACAGGCTAAAATTCTTCATGACTGCGTTGCTTTCAATCCCAATAGCCAGCTATTGGTCAATCTAGCGCCTTGCCTTGAAATATTTTTACTCCGTACAACAAGATCAGGAACTTATCGGAATTGGTAAAACTAATTATAGTAAGCTTGCTAAGGTATAAATAATTGTTAGTGATTAACCTATTTTTTTGTATCTAATGCGGTGTGGTTCAGTTGCCGCAGGACCTAAAGTTTTCTTCAACCAAGCTTCATAATCAGTAAAGTTACCTTCATAGAAGTTAATTTGACCTTCATCACGGTAATCTAATATATGAGTTGCAATGCGATCTAAGAACCAACGGTCATGGGAAATAACCATGGCACAACCAGGGAACTCTAATATCGCTTCTTCAAGTGCACGCAAAGTTTCAACATCTAAATCGTTGGTTGGTTCATCGAGCAGTAATACGTTACCGCCTGTTTGCACAAGTTTGGCTAAATGTACTCGGTTACGTTCACCACCGGATAACTCACCAATGATCTTTTGTTGATCGTTACCTTTAAAGTTAAAGCGTGAACAATAAGCACGGCTTGGGATTTCAAAATTACCAATTTGTAAAATATCATGGCCTTGTGAGATTTCTTGGTAAACGGTTTTGCTGTTATCCATGTCATCACGGAATTGATCAACGCTGGCAAGCTTAACTGTATCGCCCAATACTACTTCACCAGAATCTGGTTTTTCCGCACCGGACATCATTTTAAATAGCGTTGATTTACCCGCGCCGTTTGGTCCGATAATACCTACGATTGCGCCTTTAGGAACGCTAAAGCTTAGGTTATCAATAAGTACTCTATCGCCAAACGATTTAGTTAAGTTATTAACATCAAGTACTTTGTCACCTAGGCGTGGCCCTGGTGGAATGTAAAGTTCGTTGGTCTCATTACGCTTTTGATGATCTTGGCTATTAAGCTCTTCAAAACGCGCCATACGGGCTTTGCTTTTTGATTGACGTGCTTTAGGGTTTGAACGTACCCATTCTAGCTCTTGCTTAATAGTTTTTTGTAATGCGTTTTCTGTTTTACCTTCACGCTCAAGACGGGCATCTTTTTGCTCAAGCCAATTGGTATAATTACCTTCATATGGAATACCGTGGCCTCTATCAAGCTCTAATATCCAACCCGCAACATTATCTAAGAAATATCTATCATGGGTGATAGCTACGACAGTACCAGCATAGTCATGTAAGAAGCGCTCTAACCATGCAACAGATTCAGCATCTAAATGGTTAGTTGGTTCATCTAGTAATAACATGTCTGGTTTTTCAAGCAATAAGCGACAAAGGGCAACACGACGACGTTCACCACCACTTAGTACAGCAATTTTTTGATCCCATTCTGGTAAACGTAAGGCATCAGCAGCACGCTCAAGTACGTTATCAATATTATGACCATCGTTGGCGTTGATTATATCTTCTAACTCGCCTTGCTCTTTAGCTAGCTTATCAAAATCAGCGCCTTCTTCAGCATACTCGTTATAAACTTGGTCTAAACGAGCCATAGCGTTTTTAACTTCCGAAACCGCTTCTTCAACGGCTTCACGCACAGTTTGATTTTCATCAAGCTGTGGCTCTTGTGGCAAATAACCAATTTTAGTACCGGCTAAAGCAACGGCGTCACCTTCAAACTCTTTATCAACACCCGCCATAATACGAAGTAGGGTAGATTTACCTGAGCCATTTAAACCTAAAACACCAATTTTTGCGCCAGGGAAAAATGAAAGAGAAATATCTTTTAAAATAGTACGCTTTGGTGGAACTACTTTGGAAACTCGATTCATCGACATGATGAATTTATCTGGTAACGGCTGAGCCATGTAGATACCTTTTTATTTAGGGGAAATTACAATTGCGGTTATTTTAGGTGAAAGGGAGTGGGCAAGCAAATTTAGTCTTAATAAGTAGCGTATGTTTCTAATATGTTAGACTCAACCTAGCAACATCTCATTTTTATTTAACCTTTGAGTATTGCTTATAGGCAGGTACTCGTTTGGCAAGGTAATTAATCCACTTCCCTTCGTTTAAGTAATACTCTTTCATCTTAGGATGCTCGAGTAATTTTCGGTTGGTATGATGGTAAATCGCTAGGTTGTCAGTGCCTGTCCACCAATTGTATTTATTCTTTTCTGCGAGAACAAGCTCTACGGCTCGGTCTAAATCAATATGGGCTAAAGCTCTAAAACCTGACATACCATAAGGATTGTAGTTAGCACTGCGGTTATTTAATAATTTGTTTAATAAGTGTTTAGCTTGCTTAGTATTCCCAATAATTTGAAATGCGACTGCCTGGATAGAGTCTATCCGTTCTTGGAGAAAATTATTGCTATCTGCAAAATGAACGTTAACGATGCGCTTTGCTATTGATATTGTTTTTTCATGTTTTCCTCTGTTTTGATAAATTGTCAATTGATTAACATTAAATTGAATATAACTGAGTTTACCTGCAGGGCTAGTAGTTTCTTCAATATTTGATATTGGTAAATCAAGGATTTTTTGCTCACCTGATGGTAAAATTGAATAAATAAAGTTAGCACCGTAAAATATGTCATCGACAAATACTTCGGTATTATTGGTAGTAAATTTTTCAATTAATGATTCGTCAGCAGTATTTAAAAATTGCTGATATAAGTTGGCTGTTTTATCATATGAACTTGCCTTACCTAAACTTTTATCAAGGCGCTCAAAAAGCATTTTTACCATTTGTGAATCATCTACTAATTCAAAATGATATAACGAACCTCTGATTATTCGTGCATGTAATGGATCTAAAGCAAGAGATTTATTAAATGCTAATTTTGCTTGTTCATTTTGGCCATCTAAAGAAAACCACCAACCGAGTACATACCAAGAAATTGCATCATCAGGATAAAGAGCAATCGCTTTATCTATATAATTTTTACGCTGTTTTCTATAATCAGCAGAGGCCTGTTTTGATTGCAATTCTTCAGCAACAAAATCACTTGCTTGAGCCAGTAGAGTTTCTAAATTGTTAGGTGCTAAAGTCACTGCTTTGTTTAGCGCATGTTTAGCTTTTATGGTTAATTCTTTTTTTATCGAATGCCAATTATCACCAGCATGCCAATCGGCAATATGCATATTACGAATGATGTGATCGTAAACTTCGTTTAATAATCCCCAAGCTTCAACAAAATTTGCATCTATTTGAACTGCTTGTTCTAGAAATGTTTGTTGCTGGGCCATACTTTGTGCAGATTCAGGTTCACTTCTGTCAATACTGCGAGCTTTGTTATAGAGATCATAAGCTTTCACGCTATGGGTAGGCATATTATCTAATAGCCCTACAGATTCCGGTTGTAATTCTAAATGTATAGCATTGGTGATTTCTTTGGCGATAACACTTTGCACAGCAAAAACATCGGTCAACTCTCTGTCATAGTTCTGAGCCCATAAATGATGATCAGATATAGCATCATTTAATTGCACAGTAACGCGAACAAAATTGTTTACTCGCCTAACAGATCCTTCAAGAATGTATTTTACACCTAACTCGTTGGCTATCTGAGGTAATGTTTTTCCTGATTTTTGAAAACTAAGTGCTGAGGTTCTAGATGTCACTTTGAAACCTTGGATTTTAGATAAGTTAGTAAGAACTTCCTCGTGAATCCCTCCGGCAAAAAAAGTATTGTCAGTATGAGAACTCATATTTTTTAGAGGTAACACTGCTATAGAATGAAGTTGGTGATTAGCTGTTGATTTAATTGTTTTATCGGGTGAAAGGTAAGTATCAAAAAGTACAATAGATAAGGCAATGACTAATATGGCAATGATAATAAAGTCAATTTTTCGGCCAGTGATTTCTAAAATTGATTCGCTATGATGGATAGTAGAACTTCGTTTGACTCCTTCAGGAGTTAACTCAAATGCCCAAGCCAGAAATAGTGCAAAAGGGAAGCCAATAAAACCAAGATAGAAAACGATACCATTTAGCACCGGAGGAAGGTTTAACGCGGGTACAGCTACAGACGTAACTTGAATGACAACCCAACCCAAAGCTAGATAGGCTATACCCACCTTAAAGACGTTTCTGCGTTTTAGTTCTGCTATTAAATTGGCCATAATAAAGCTCCTATAACACCAATAAAGGATAGCAGTTAATAGCAGCTCGCGTAGGTAAAGAATGCAATGATGAAAATGAGGAACGTTTAGATTAATGGTTGGATAGAAATTCTGACTCTCTTAATAATAGTGATTTTCGGCTACTCAGCTCACTTCTTTGGACAACGTTAAATAATAGGAGAATAGAAGGTCACTAAAAGTTATTTAACTCCCTAGCTTGCACGCTTTGGTGGAGCTACTTTAGAAACGCGGTTCATCGACATGATGAATTTATCTGCTAACGGCTGAGCCATGTTGATACCTTTTTATTTTGAAGGGAAAACTCTATTGTCGATATTTTAGGTTAAAGGGGCATGGCAAGAAAATGTGATTGAGAGGATTTCAGTTTTAGATGTACAACTGATATATGTTTTTAAATAGACGCGGTAAAATAGTAACTCAATTTAGGTTGAGCCTATGACTTGTTATAACTCTATTGGCATTAGATAAAGCTATTTTTTTCTTTGAGTGTTTGCTGACTTATCTCTAAACCCTCAGTACAGAATTTTCGATGAGGTAATGGCTGAATATTATATTTACATTAATAGCGAGCGCACTTTTAACTTCGGACTCGATTTAAGTATCGCAATGACTATCTATGATGATATTTACACACTACAGACCTCTTGCATCTACTCCAATGGTAAAATTTTCATGTTAAATGCTGTTAGTTGCCATAGCTAACGCTGACAAGCTAAGTAACATGCCAATGACTGAAAAAGATAGTGCTAATACCATTTTGTTAATAGGTGTTGTCATCGAGTTCATAATAATCCCTTAATTGTTTTGTTCAAATAATTTGTTTAAATAAGTAGTTAAATAGTTATTAACTTAATTCTCTTTTGTATAGTGCCACTTCCGTGCCAATTTGTTTTTTGTGTTTATAACAGTTACTTATGGTTTTGGGTTCTAATGTGAATATTAGAAAATCCCAATATCAGGAATTTAATGTACTGATATTGGGATTGTTTCAATTATCTTCAACTATCTTCATTTAAATCATTTGTTCCGAAAACTTTCAGTATTCCATATGCTTACTACAGATCAAGCAACAGTTGTTTACCCTAAGTTTACGAATTAGAACAATTACGTATTTCAGTATAGGTAGAATAACGTTAAATACCTGCATAGAGTCGAATGGAAAGTAGATAGCCTTTTCGACTCAACGCTTAATAATAAAAATAGACAGTATAAAATGAAAACAAGCCTCATTATTCTTATCACCGCTTTATTAACTGGCTGTGGTTCAACGGGTATATACAGAAAGTCATGAAGATACGCAGGTAAGCTTTTCTGAGTACAGTACAAAGACGGGAAACTATCTTAATCATCAGGCAAACCTTAAAGTTACTCAAACAGGTTTAGTTTCGAGTAATTGCTGCGCAGGGCAGTAGTTCACGATTCAGCGTAAATGAAGACAACTTCAATGTAACTTATCTTTTATGGATAAATGAGTCTGAAGTTGATGATGTCGAGCTTGCTATTAATAAATACCGTCACTGGCGCGCTGAAGTCATTCCTTAGCATTTGCTATGAATTTAGTAAGTCAGGGGTATGTACTTTTACTTATATGATTGATGAGAAAAGTGTTGAACTTTTATCCGATGATTTAGAAAAATTCAAGCAAAATTTATTTGGCCTCAAAAGTTAGCTTTTATTTTTTGAAATACGTGAACGTTATTAAAAGCTATAAATAAGAACTACTGAGGTTTCAGTATTTAGATTTTCTCTATCATCATCTACTTTTGAGTTGTAATCGATAGTAAAGTTGAGTTTTAGTTGAAGAGAGTCGATTAGCTTACTGGTAATTGAGCTTTCTGCTTTATAAATACTGTTTTGTCCTTTTTCAAACGCATGCTTAATCACAAGTAGTTGTTTAAATTCTATGTGTTCATTTAATTTCCTTATATAAAGCGCCTGAGATTGTAAAATAAGAGTATCTTGAGTTTGACTCGCCATTCCTACAGCCCGCTCTTCTTCAGTTACTTGGGTAACATCTCTTTTAAAACCTGGGCCGATATCGGCATCAAAACTTGACGCTTTACTTTCATACCAGCGGCGTCCCCACCCAGTAGACATTGAAGCTTGTGAGTCAAAGCCAGAGAAGCGATTTTCTTCATAAAATACACTACCATAGAGGTAGTTTTTCTTTATCGGGTCTATGGTGTAGTTAGTTTGCGTTCCAAAGCTCCATTTTTGATCTGTGGTTTCAAAGTTTTGATTAGTTTCGGTTTCAATTTCAGTTTTTTTCACTAATAAATCAAAGACGAATTTACTACGCCAAAGGCCTCTTTCGAAACGTAGATCTAAGCCTGTTTTAATATCGGCACTGCGAGTATTACCTGTTAAATAGAGAAAGCCAAGTTGAGCAGAGGCGGTAAACAAAGTGCCAGATGACGGTTGTTGTGACTCATCAGCCTTTTCAAGACTAAATAATATATCTGATGCATCAGCAGAGTTAGTCTCTGTTTCTTGGGCGTAAGATAGTACAGGTAAAGCACAATAAATTGCTAAAATGGGCAGTAGAATAAAGCGAGAAAACATTTTGAAAAATTACTTAATAGAAATGACCGATTATGATGTGGAGTCAATTATACCTAAGTAGTTGTTTTTTTTCGAGCATAAAAAAAGGGCCAAGGCCCTTTTTTGTAACTACTTTGTACTCGTAATATTACTTGATAATAGCTTTTAATTGACCTGATTGGTAAAGGTCAAACATGTTATCAAGGCTTATTGGCTTGATTTTACTCGCATTACCAACAGTATTAAAAGCTTCATAACGGGCTTTACAAATGTCGTACATAGCATTAGTTGATACTTGTAAGAATTTACGAGGATCAAATTCACTTGGGTTTTGCGCTAAAAAGCGACGAACAGCACCGGTAGCAGCAAGACGTAAATCTGTATCTATATTGATTTTACGAACGCCATGTTTAATACCTTGCTGAATTTGTTCAACAGGTACACCGTAAGTCTCAGGGATCTTACCGCCAAACTCGTTAATAACAGCTAACCATTCTTGTGGGACAGATGAAGAGCCGTGCATAACTAAATGAGTTTGTGGAATACGCTCGTGAATAGCTTTAATGCGGTCAATGGCTAATATGTCGTCAGTTGGCGGACGAGTAAACTTGTAAGCACCGTGAGAGGTACCACAAGCAATAGCTAGTGCATCTACTTGAGTCTTATTAACGAAATCTGCTGCTTCTTCAGGGTCTGTTAACATTTGTTCTTTAGTTAATACACCTTCAGCGCCAACACCATCTTCTTCACCGGCCATGCCAGTTTCAAGTGATCCTAAACAACCTAATTCGCCTTCAACAGAAACACCACACGCATGTGCCATTTCAACAGTACGACGAGTAACGTCAACGTTATATTCGTAGCTGCTTGGTGTTTTACCATCGTCCATTAATGAGCCATCCATCATTACTGATGAGAAACCTAATTGAATAGAGCGTTGACATATAGTCGGAGAAGTACCGTGATCTTGATGCATGACTACGGGAATATGTGGAAACTCTTCAATAGCTGCTAAAATTAAGTGGCGTAAAAAAGGTGCACCGGCGTATTTTCTGGCACCTGCAGAAGCTTGCATGATAACAGGGCTATCAGTATCACTAGCAGCAAGCATAATTGCACGTACTTGCTCTAAGTTATTTACATTAAATGCTGGAATACCGTATTCAAATTCTGCCGCATGATCGAGCATTTGGCGCATTGAAATTAAAGCCATTTACTTACTCCTAGATAA
>MAAB01029580.1_pt1 | contig 66639 bp, 58 predicted proteins | sample 1115991 | NCBI WGS metagenome assembly MAAB01 (sample SAMN04961124, study PRJNA320927) | seawater metagenome | isolation source: sample BD02T18 sea water enriched with oil for 18 days | place: USA:Gulf of Mexico | collected 2013-07-27
TTTGTTTTATTAACAGTGGATTGCATCAGTTAGTTATATTATTAGGATGTTTACATGAGTAGAAAAATTTTAGTCGTTGAGGATGAGACTCCTATCAGGGAGATGATTAGTTTTGTATTAGATCAAAATGGTTTTAATGCGATTGAAGCTTGTGATATAGAACAAGCTCTTGCTAAAGTTCATGAGCCTTACCCTGATTTAATCCTACTTGACTGGATGCTTCCTGGTGGCACTGGTGTTTCATTAGCAAAGAAATTAAAACAAAGTGAATACACTCGAAACATCCCGATCATTATGCTGACAGCCCGAAGTGACGAAGATGATAAAGTAAAAGGTTTTGAAGCTGGTGTAGATGATTACGTGACTAAACCTTTTTCACCTAAAGAACTTATTGCGCGTATCAAAGCTGTAATACGTCGTGTTTCTCCTACATCACTTGAAGAAGAGGTTGAATTTCATGGCCTGAAACTTGATCCCGTTGCTCATCGTGTAGCGATCAACGGTAATAGCTTAGATTTGGGGCCCACAGAGTTTCGCTTATTACATTTTTTCATGACCCACACTGAAAGAGTATATTCACGTGAACAGTTGCTTGATAATGTTTGGGGCACAAATATTTACGTTGAAGATCGTACGGTAGATGTTCATATAAGGCGTTTACGCAAAGCCATCTCTGGTGATGGACATGAAGACTTTGTTCAGACCGTTCGCGGTGCTGGTTATCGTTTCTCAAGTAAACTAAAAAAAGTTAGTTAATATTAACGGCTCTCCGTTGGAAAGTAATTAGGCAAGTATGCATTTTCGTTTATCTTTTATAAATATTATTTATCGATTACTAGGCTTGTTGCTCGCTAGTGCTTTTGTCGGTTGGTTATTTGATTATGTTTTGTTAGTAATGCTCGCCACCAGCATCTTTTTGTTGGTTTGGCATTATCATCATTTATTTAAACTTATTAATTGGCTATGGCAATCTAAGGCGTTATCTCCCCCACAAGCCAAAGGCGTATGGGGATATTTATATGACGGCTTATACAGGCAAGTGAAGCAGCACCGTAATAAACAAAAACAATTAAATGAAAAAATCAGACGCTTTCGTGATGGCGCAGAGGCGCTTCCTGATGCAGCATTAATGTTATCTGAAGAGCTTTCTATTGAATGGGGAAATAAAAAAGCACAACGACTATTAGGCGTTCGTTGGCCAGAAGATTTTGGTCAACGTATAGATAATTTACTAAGAGCACCTGAATTCTCTGATTATCTATCACATGAGAATTTTGAATTTCCTTGTTTATTAGTGTCCCCCATCCACTCAGACATTCAACTTGAAATACGTCTGATGGCGTATGGAAGTGAGCATGTATTACTTTTGGCTAGAGATATATCTAATCTTCAGCGTTTAGAAGACATGCGCCGTGACTTTGTTGCAAATGTTTCTCACGAGTTAAAAACACCACTAACCGTTGTTCGTGGGTATGTTGAAATGATTCAAGCCTCAGAAGCCTCATTTGATCCTCATTGGCAAAAAGCATTTCAAACAATTGAAGGTCAAGTGTCTAGAATGGATCGTTTAGTAGAACAACTACTCAATCTAGCAAAAGTAGAAAATAACAGTGATGATGAAAAACTCCTAGTCAATATGGCACAGTTAATTCAAACACTAGTCGATGAGGTTACTTGGCTTAACCAAGAAAAACAGCATCAAATTAACTTGGATATTGCTACTGATGTATGTGTTTTAGGCTTTGAAACAGAACTCAAAAGTGCCTGTGCAAACCTTTTATCTAATGCTATTGCTTATACTCCGCCTAATGGCAATATCGAAGTTAGTTGGCGATTAATGGGTAATAAAGCTATTTTCTCAGTCAAAGATAACGGTGACGGCATTAAACCTGAGCATGTTAATCGTTTAACTGAGCGCTTTTATCGTATCGATAGATCTCGATCTAGAGATACAGGTGGTTCGGGTCTGGGTTTGGCCATTGTTAAACATGTTTTGCATCATCATCAGGCTGAATTAGTCATTAATAGCCATTGGGGGCAGGGCAGTGAATTCTCAATTTATTTTGACCAAAGTACCTTGTCAGATACTTCTCAATAATTAAAAAACAGGCAAGGTTTTATTCACTCTTTCTCGTCATAATACTGTCATAAAATGGACATATAATTGTCATGTTAACTTCGTATAGTGTGACCAATCAAACAGTTCAAGCTCTTATTGGAGAGACCATGAGTTTAAAAAAAGTTATAAGTATTATTAGTTTATCAAGTATGGTTAGTTTATCTGCCTTTGCTCTAGATGATAATTTACCAGAATATAAAAAGGTTAGCGGTATTTCTGGCAACGTATCTTCAGTTGGTTCTGATACCTTAGCGAATATGATGACTTTTTGGGCAGAAGACTTTAAACGTACTTACCCCAATGTAAATGTACAAATTCAGGCTGCTGGTTCTTCAACAGCGCCACCGGCTTTAACTGAATCAACTTCAAACCTTGGTCCAATGAGCCGTAAAATGAAAATGCGTGAGATAGAAGCTTTCCAAAAACGTTATGGTTATAAACCGACTCGAGTACGAGTTGCTATAGATGCCTTGGCTGTTTTTGTTCATAAAGATAATCCGCTGGAAGGGTTAACAATTGCACAAGTCGATGCTGTCTTCTCTAATAACCGTAAGTGTGGTGCTGCCAAAGATGTTGACCGCTGGGGCGACCTTGGTTTATCGGGGGCATGGACAGGTAAGGATGTTCAGCTATATGGTCGGAATTCAGTTTCTGGTACTTATGGCTACTTTAAAAAGAAAGCACTCTGTAAGGGTGACTTTAAAAACAGTGTAAATGAGCAACCAGGCTCAGCATCAGTAGTGCAATCGGTTTCTGCTTCACTAAACGGAATTGGTTATTCTGGTATAGGTTATCGAACTTCTGGCGTGCGAGCGTTACCACTAGCTAAAAAAGGCCAAGCCTTTATTGAAGCTAATATGGAAAATGCAATTTCAGGTAAATACCCATTGTCACGTTATTTATATGTGTATGTTAACAAACACCCTAATAAACCTCTGCCACCAATGGAAGCCGAGTTTTTAAAAATGATTTTGTCTAAAACAGGTCAAGCAATTGTTGAAAAAGATGGTTATATACCTCTTCCAAATAAAGTAGTCGCTAAAGAATTCAAAAAGTTAGGTTTATAAAAGCTACCTATCATTAACTTCTTTTAAAAGGGCAAGCCTAAATTTGGGTTAGCCCTTTTCTATTTATTATCCTCCAATTGTTAATATTATAAACAATATTCAGTTGTGCCCTTAGAGCAACATCCGTTAAAATATATATCATTAATTTGTTTAATGGATATACCCAAGCCACTTGGAAATACTCGATTTTTGCAAGACGACAAGTGTGCCCAATAATAGGCTTAAAATGTGTGGTGTGGTTATTCCCCATTACCATTTTATAACGACGTAGTTGCTCGCTTATGGCCTTGCACTTTGGGAGCTCGGGTAGAAAACGACTACGGCGTTATGATTCATCATTAGGGAATAACCCTTAATGAAAATTTATGCCTTGTATTCGTCTGCTACTCGAGCTCTGAAACATACATTTTCAAGTCGTTTGGGTATATAATGTAAATTTGCTTTTGTTGTTGCTTATTTTGAAGGGAAAGTATGGAAATTATTTTAGCTAATCCTCGTGGTTTTTGTGCGGGTGTTGATAGAGCCATTAGTATTGTCGAGCGCGCTTTAGACTTATTTGGTGCGCCTATCTATGTTCGTCATGAAGTTGTCCATAATAAGTTTGTCGTTGATGGTCTGAAAGAGCGTGGCGCTATCTTTGTTGATGAGCTTAATGAGGTACCAGATGATAATACCGTTATCTTTAGTGCACATGGTGTTTCAAAAGCCGTAAGACAAGAAGCTAAAGCTAGAGCATTAAAAGTGTTTGATGCTACTTGTCCATTGGTTACAAAAGTTCATATGGAAGTGTCTCGTGTTAGCCGAAAAGATATTGAATGTATCCTGATAGGTCATGCGGGTCACCCCGAAGTTGAAGGAACTATGGGGCAATATAGTAGTGAATCAGCAGGCATATATTTAGTGGAATCGCCTGATGATGTTACAAACTTGGTCGTTAAAAATCCTGAGAAGCTATATTTTTGTAGCCAAACAACGTTATCGGTAGATGATACGTTGGACGTTATCTCTGCTCTTCAAGCTAAATTTCCATTGATTGAGGGACCACGTAAAGATGACATTTGCTACGCTACCCAAAACCGACAAGATGCAGTTCGTGAAATAGCAGAAAAAGTGGATCTTATGTTAGTTGTAGGTGCAAAAAATAGCTCTAACTCTAATCGACTAAAAGAGCTAGCAAGTAAGATTGGTGTCACTTCTTATTTAATTGATACAGCAGAAAATATTGAAACTGATTGGTTAACTGATGTTAATAAAGTTGGAGTTACTGCAGGCGCTTCAGCACCTGCAGTGCTTATAAAACAAGTGGTTGAAGCGCTAAAAAGTTATGGTGGCCATCAAGTTATTGAGCACCCAGGTAAAGAAGAAAGCATTGTATTTGCAGTCCCCGCAGAATTACGCTAGTCTTAATTCAATTATAAAAAAGTTAATATAACTTGTTATGTTAACACTTTATTATGTTAACGCCGTACATCAAATATTTTTATTACGGTGTTAATGTACTGGTGTAGATTTTTGTCTTTTTAGACTCTATATTAATATTAATATTAATTTTTAATATTAATGAAGGTTTTTAGACTTCAATCTTGAGTAGTCGCTGTAAGCATAAAAAATGATAAGTGTTAATAAACTACTCTGAATAGTTGTGCTGATTTTTGCATTCAGTATAACGGTATTATAACCACGGAAGTGGCAGGGTAGTTGTGTTATGCATTTTCATTTTATAATAAAGCAAAAGCTCTTTAGTTTTTTCATTAAAAACTTTTATAAACCTCTATCCTCTTTTTGTTTTTCCTCCTTTTTTAATCTTCCCTGCAACTTGCCCATTCGAAGAACACTCTGTTCTTTAGTTAGCTATATCGTTAATTTATATCCTTTAAGAGGTCAATATGCATAAGCCTTCAACATTCTTCAGTTATAAAAGAAATCAAAAGGGCATGACTTTCCTTGAAGTATTGATAGCTTTGGTGATTATGGTAACGGGTATTTTAGGTGCTGTTGCTCTGCAAGTTACCGCAAAACAAGGTAGTTTTGATGCTATGCAACGCTCTTTGGCTTCAAGTCTAGCACAAGACATTATTGCAAGAATTCGAGCTAACGATCCCAGCAATTTAGCCGTTTATGTAGCAGATGATTACGGTGTTACGTTGAATGATCTACCAGCAATAAGGTGCGACCAACCTGATGCTTTGTGCACGCCTGCTCAAATGGTTACAAATGATATATATGAATGGGAACTTGCTCTAGTTGGTGGTGATGTAACTTCTGGAGGACAGAATAGCGGTGGTCTAGTTGGTGGACAAGGTTGTATTTTCCAAAATGGAAATGCATTAACTGTAGTTGTTAGCTGGCAAGGAAGAAATAAAATAAAAGATAGCAAGAAAAGTGATGGTTGTGGTGCCGCAGGTAAAAAAAGGCGCCAAGTAGTTGTTCAAGCATTCTTTATATAAAACTTATGGTAGTGGGCTAACTATGAATAATCTATTAATTAGGCGTACACGTCATACAGAAAAAGGATTTACCCTAGTTGAGCTGATGATCTCTTTGTCTATTGGCTTAGTGCTTTTTGCGGGTGTTATGAGCGTCTTTGTTGGTATGCGGAGCACAACTGCAGATACATCAAGCTATGGTGAGTTGCAAGAAAATGGTCGATTCGCTGTGAGCGTATTAACGGATGACTTGCTGAGACAAAATTTCTGGGGAGACCTCTCTGAAACTTTTAGTTTGAGTAGTTTAAGTGGCAACCCTGTTCCTCCTGCTGCTCCTGGAAATGATTGTGTAGGTGAGGGAGTGAATAACGCAACATTCCCACAAGCTGTAGGACCGTTTAGAACATTATGGGGTCAAACTATCGTTGCAGGTTCACTCAATCCGCTGAACTGTTTCACTATGCCAGCTAACACAGCAACAATGGTAGGCTCTGATGTTATTCAATTTAAAAGAGTCATCTCTAATCCTGTAGGTGCTGCGATCGCAGGAAATTATTACTTAGTGGCCAATTTATCTACGGGCGGTGTTTTTACTGGTGATGCTGCTAATGATGCATATGTGTATGGCGCTGCTGTCGATGCAGTTGCTAATGCGGCTAAAGCTTCTGAAGCGTCTGATGCGGCTGATGCAGCCGCTGCGGCTGCCCCAGACGATGAAGATGCCGCCACTGCTGCAGCCGCTGCAGCCGCTGCCGAAACTGCTGCTAACAATGCTGTTGTTACTGCCAATGCGGCAGTAGGGGTTGCCGTCGGTGCAGGAGTACCAGTAATACCGAATCCTAGGATGTGGGAATATCAGCATCACGTTTACTATGTAAGACAAGATTTAGTTGGAAATAATTCTGTACCTGTATTAATGCAAGGACGACTGGCTAATTTTAGGATGAATTTTGCCCCTGTCATTGATGGTATTGAGCGAATTCGCTTTATGTATGGTATAGATACTGATACCGATCCAAGCCAACCTGGCTATGGTATTGTTAATGCCTTTGTTTCTGCTACTAATATGACACCAGAATTATGGAATAATATCGGCGGGACTAGGATCTTAGCGGTAAAAGTATTTGTTCTAGCTCGTGGAATTAACCCTGACAAAAAGTACACAAACACTAATAGCTATCAATTAGGCGATGACTTACCCTTTATCCCTAATGACAATTACCGCCGTTTACTCTTTAGTTCAACAGTTACTTTGTACAATACTAGTGTGGAAGCGTGGTAATGAATAAAGAAAGCAAAATTATAAGTGAGGCAAGAATGACATCATCTAATATAACTAAGCAAAGAGGCGTTGTTCTCGTTGTTTCTCTTGTCTTTTTAGTTGCTTTAACTGCTGTTGCAGCAGCATTAATGCAAAATAGTACAACAGATATGAAAATGTCAGGTGCAAGCGAGGAAAAAGTCGTTGCGTTACAAGAAGTTGTTAGTGCTGTGGATGAAGTTATTTTTAATCAAGTATCTCCTGGGCAAACTAATCGATTCTCTCGGCCAGTAACGGGGGACGTAAATTTCCCTATTACAGATCAAGCACTTTTATTACCTGATACTGCAACAAAATCAAGTGCAAGAGTTGATGTGGCCAATAATCAATTTAACTTAGATATAGCTTGCCCTACCCTTAAGGTAGCATCATCTACAGAAGTATTTAGCTGTAATATGTTAAAAGTGAGTGCCAATAGGGGATATGGGCGAACGGGGCAAAGTAATATTTCAGCAAACTCAGGCATAGCACAGCAATTATTAAAGTAAAGGAACAGTCGTCTCTGATTGCTTTTTAAGTACAGTAATGAGTTTTGTGGTACATATCGGTTTTGGAGGAAAAAATGAAGTTATCAAAGGATAGAAATAGATTAGTTGAAGTGAAATTAAAAGCGCTGATGAGCAGCATTGCTGTTTTTTTATTACTGATTTCTACTACAAGTTTTAGTGAGGATATAGAACTATATATTGGTGAAACAATTCAACAAGCCAAAACTAGGCCTAAAGTTCTTATTATATTTGATAACTCCGGTAGTATGAACAATAACGGGGATGATTTTAAGAAATTATATGATCCAAACACTGTATATGAAGCGGTTGGTGGTTTTAATTCTTTATCGGAAAAATTTATTTATTTTACCAAGGGAGGTGTTGATGGTGCATCATTACCAGTTCCTGATGGGCCGAGTGAAACACGTCGGTTCCTTGATGCTATTAATGGCTGTCAAACAGCAAGAGATATACTTGATGAATATGGCTATTACACCGGACAGCTCAGAGAGTACTCGTTTCAAGGTAACTCGGGAAGTTGGCAAGAAATCCCTGATAATAATGGCGCTAATATAGATGTAATAGACTGTGAAGATGACGTTTTATCCCTTAACCCGAAAAATGCGGGGATTGTTGCTAAAAACAATGGAACAATTGTAAGCTTAGCTGACGGTTACCCTGTTGATGGCGAAGGCACTAAAAGTGCCCCCAAATATCATACTGACTTAGCCTCTAACTCTAATGTACCATGGTCAGGTCAATTAGTGACTCTTTATACTGACAATTACCTTCGGTGGCGTCAAAGTACCAAAGATGCTATCGGTACTGAATATAGGACTCGTCTAGAAGTTGCTAAAGAAAGTGTAACCAATCTTATAAACACAACGCCAAATGTTGACTTTGGCTTACAAGTTTTTAATCACAATGGCAGTAGTTCAACGCAAAACGGAGGTCGTATTGTTCATGGCATTCAAGAATCAACGCTGAGTTCTCGAGCTGAATTGTTAGGAATTATTGATGATTTGCAGGGAAATACTTGGACACCCCTATGTGAGACTTTATATGAGGCATCTCGATATTTCTCAGGAAAATCAGTTTATTATGGTGATGATAACGACGTTTCTCCGAATAGGGATCAAGATATAGAAGATAGCAAAGTTTATAAAACCCCCTTTTCCTCCTGCTCAGACAGAATCTATGTTGTACTTATTACCGATGGCGCTCCTACCTACGATATTAATGCAGATGATGAAATTTTTCAGCTTCCAGTATCAGGGCAAGATACTTTTACAACAGCTGATCGTTTTTTAGTGAATGACCCTGCAGAATACGAAGTTAAATACAGTTATTTAGCTGCACTTGCCGGTTGGATCAACAATAATGATTTGAACCTTACCCTTGATGGAAAACAGACTGCAGAAACTTACACTATCGGTTTTGGTAAAGATGCGGCAGTTGACGCAGCCCCTTTGCTCATTGAAACAGCCAAGCGAGGTGGCGGGGAATACTTTTATGCGGAAGATAGTGCATCATTAACTGCGGCTTTAACTAACGTTCTTGCCAATATAGCACCTAGTAACGATAGCCTAACTTCTGCTTCAGTGGCCTCAAATAACTTTGATAGAACTGAAACACTGGATTCGGTTTATTACGCTATGTTTCAGCCTAACCGAGGCCCTAGGTGGCAAGGTAATCTGAAAAAATATAAAGTCACAGCGGGTATTCAAAAAGGATCTAATGGTGTTTCGGCAATAAATCCATCAACAGGACACTTTTCTGATGAGGTGCAAAGTTACTGGTCAAGTAGTAAGGACGGAGATTCTGTGGGCGAAGGCGGTGTCGCTGAAATGCTTAGAAAGAAAACTGGCCGAGTTATTTATAGTGATTTAGGTACTAATAATGGAATGGTGAAGTTGACATTTGACCTAGCAAGTACAAGTAATGCATTCAAAACCCAGACTGAGTTGGCAACAGCGCTCGATGTGGCTGATGAAAAAGCCATTATAGAAGAAAGCCTAAGCTGGATAAACGGGCAAGATCCAGATGATGAAGATGAAGATGGAGTAACATCCGAGAGCAGAGCTGACATTTTTGGTGATCCACTACACTCTAAGCCAGTCGTTATCAACTATGGTGGTAATGACATCTATATTGTAGTTGGTACAAATCATGGCGTATTACACATGTTCAAGGATGATGATGATAATAACACTATAGATGAAACTTGGGCATTTATGCCAAAAGAGTTTATTTCTAATATTGAAGCTTTACGAGCTAATTTTACTTCAGCAGATAAAGTTTATGGTATTGATGGCCTTATTACCGCACATATTGTTGATAAAAATGGCGACGGTGTAGTTGACAAGAGTACAGATAAAGTATGGCTTTTCTTTGGTTACCGGCGCGGTGGAACGTCTTATTATGCCATGGATATTACAGATCCTGCTAACCCTTCCGTCATGTGGACTATTACTGGTGGTACTGGCGATTTTGTTGACTTAGGACAAACGTGGTCTCAACCTAAAGTAACTTATTCTAAGTTAAATGTATCAGGTGGTAAGGCGAATCCTGTTTTAATTTTTGGTGGTGGTTATGCCATATCTAAAGATTCACATGCAATAGGCGGCATAGGGGGGGAACCTGATAGCCAGGGCAGAGCAATTTATATGGTTGATGCTGAAACAGGTGCTTTAAAATGGAGTCTAGCCCCCTCAGGAGACACTGTATTTAGCGGAACAGACAGTATTCCCTCAAGTATTGCTACCCTAGATAGCGATGGTGATGGCTTAACTGATAGGCTCTATGCTGGCGATACTGGCGGAAATGTTTGGCGTGTCGATATGCCTGGGAGTGATAAAACCAAGTTTTCAGTATTTAAGTTAGCTGAGTTTGGCGGTAATGCCAGCAATGCTGTAGATAGACGTTTTTTTAATGAACCGTCGATAGTTAGAGCTTATATAACTGAGACAATTGACTCGGGTAAAAAAGACTCTGAAGGAAAAGCTATTATAACCCAACAAGATATTCCATATGATGCAGTATTGATTGGTAGTGGCGATAGGTCAAATCCGATAGGAACAGATACAGATGATGTATTCTTTATGATTAAAGATATTAATATAAAAACACAGCAATTCACATCAGATAGTGTTCCTGCTATGCCAACAAGTCCGATAAAAATAGGTGATTTAGCTGATTTTACACAAAACCCATTTGGAGAAACTTTAACCTCTCAGCAAAAAGAGACCCTATCACTTGCGGTTAGTTTGAAATCTGGATGGTTCATAGAACTTGAGCAAGTTGGAGAAAAAAATACATCTACAGCTTTAGTCATTAATAATGTTGTTTATTTTACTACATTTACACCACCTTCTCTGGATGTAAATTCAATAACTTGTGAGTTACCTAATGGGCAGGGATGGTTATATGCGGTTGATCTATCATTAGGGGTAAATAAATATAACTGGGAAGCCGAAGATTCTAACAATAGAGACGATAGAATTTCCTTTATCAGTGAGCAGTTCTTAGGTGCTCCAACTTTAATCGTTACTAAGAAAGTTAACCCCGAGACTGATGTATTAGAACCTGATGGTAATATTATAGTGGGTCGAAAAGTTATACCAGTAGGGTTTAAGTTGCAAACCTTAAGAACTTACTTATATGTGACAGAGGATTAGATTTATGTTGAAGAATAGTGAAAATATAAGTGGTGATAATTGGAAAAAAAACAGGGGTTTTACCCTGATGGAACTAATGTTTACCGTTGCGATTGTTGGCATATTATCAGCAATAGCTTATCCCTCTTATAATGATTTTGTCGTGAGATCTAATCGAGCGGAAGCTCCACGAGAGTTAGTTCGGTTAGCCAACTTGCAAGAGCAGCTATTTGTTGATAGCAGGGCTTATACGACTAACATAAGTGATTTAGGTGTTGGTTCTACGGCAATCTATGAAACACCTAGTCACAATTATAAAATTTCATCAACTGTAGTTAATAATACTTTTACCTTAACGGCAAATGCGCAAGGCGCTCAGAAAACAAAAGATACAGACTGCATTAAAATTGAAATAACAGATACAGGTAAAAAAACGCCGATTAACTGTTGGGAAGGATAATATGAAAAACTTTATTATATCTACGTGTTGTATGTTTTTACTCGGTATTTTCTCTGTTCATGCGGCAATGAAAAATGATGTTGGCGGTGAAAAGGCTATAGAAAAGATTAAAAAAGTGAATGCTAAATGCCATGTCACATTATTAGATGGCAGTGAAACCGTTATATTTTGGCGAACTCAACCTAAAAAACTCTCTAAGTTGGTAAACAATATAGTTGGACAAAAAGTAGCAACACATAAATCATTAGAGAAAATGAAAATTTACAAAGCATTTCAGTGTGTTTTGGATGGAGATGACTTTACTAGTTTTCAGGCTCGGTCTATAGATGAGAAAACGCCTCGTTAGAAAGTACTTGAGCAAAAGTAAACAGCGATAGAATTTACATGTTTCAGACTTTTAATAGCAATATATGATGTATGATATTGCTACTTAGCTACTTAGCTACTTAGCTACTTAGCTACTTAGCTACATACAATATTATTATTGTTTCTGTCTTGTTCCCTTCCATCGCCATTTATGTCCGAACTTAAATAGGTTCGACCTGCGAGAGATAAGTCGATACCACGAGAATAGTTAGTAAAACCTTTAGGGCAATAACTAAAGGTCCCAATATTGTTATTACTTAACTGTCCGCTGGGAGTATAAGTTACACTATTAAAGGTAAAATCAAGCTTATCGCCACCTTGAATAGCCTCTCGTTCTTTGACTAACCCATCAATTGATACTATGCCAATTCTTCCCGTCCAATCCGTAGTATCTAAACAGGTATCATCAGCTTGCAGAGGACACAGTGTTGCATTCTGCCCTGAATTTATAGCTGTATTTCGAGTTGTTAATAATAAGCGCTGAAGCTCTGAAATTTCATTATCTACACGCATCTGTGTGGTGAAACTACCTAAGCTTGGTAAAGCGATAGCTAAAACTACAGCTGCCACTGCGATTGTGACCAATAATTCAATTAAAGAAAAACCAGAAGCTGGTTGATGAGTGGTAATTAGTTTTTTAGTCGGGGAGATATTTCGAATATGCATGCTAGATGTTTCAGTATTGATAGAGTTGCTAAGGTTAAACTGAGAATCCTGCATCATGTATGGCCAACAAATAGTATAATTTATCTAATATTTATAACACTTTCCAAAGCAACTCGCTAGTGCTATATACCGTAACGATTAACCGTATATAGCACGACATTATTTCCTTTAAAACTCACTGCTAGGAACACTCGTTGGACTAATATGTTCTACAGGGTAGCAACCTAGGACTTTAATGAAATTTGTATGTGGGCTAATTTCATTAATTGCTTCCTGTAAAGCAAAACTTTTTAAATTGGCTTCTACATCAATATAAAACATTTCTTCCCAAGGTCGGCCTTGAATCGGGCGAGACTCGAGTTTACACATATTAATGCCTTTATCTTTAAGTACTAACAGACATTCAACTAAAGCACCCGCTTTTTGACCTGTAGACAAGATGATAGCTGTTTTGGCTGGGATTTGTTCCGCAACATCAACCGCTTTACGAGCAACTAATATAAAACGTGAGTGGTTTTCAGTTTGATTAGCGATAGATTGCTCTAGGGCATGAAGTTGATAAAGTTGGCCACCTTCTTCGCTGCCAATTACCGCTATGGTGTCGTCTTGTAGTTCTGCCACCTTTGCCATCGCATCAGCTGTGCTATCACAATACTCAATGCGTATGTCACTTTGCTTATCTAGGAAGTTACTGCACTGTGCGAAGGGTTGACCATGCGCATAAATCGTTTTGATTTTATCTAAACTAGTATTTACTGAGGTTAATAAGCAATGCTCAATGGGTTGTGTGATTTCACCAACAATAGAAAGGTTAGTATGTTGCAATAAATCGTAAACTTCGTTAATACTTCCAGAACTAGTGTTCTCAATAGGGAGCATTCCATAATCAACTTGGCCAGATTCAACTTGCTGTAATATGTCGTAAAAGCTCTGACAACCTGACTCGATAATCTTCTCTGCACGACGTGAAAAATATCGATGGCTAGCAAGGAAGCTGTAAGAGCCTTTATCACCTAAAAAAGCGACACTAACTGTTGGAACTTGAATATCAGGGTTCGCTAAACTCTGCAAATAAGCTTGCTGGTTGAGTACAGAGTCTTCAATAATTGTTTGGAATACACTGGTGACATAATGAGCATCTAAACCTAATGTTTTTCCATGCTTTATCAAGCGTATTAACAGCTCTTGCTCGCGTTGTTGGTCTCGTATGGGGCGAATTTGCTGTACTTTACTTTTTGCCACATTAAGTGTTAATGCGCGACGTTTAGCAAACAAGGCTAATAAATCTTGATCTAAAAGCGTTATTTCTTGGCGTATTTCATTTAAATCTAACTTTTCGCTCACTTGCTTACCTTTTTATTGTGAATTATAAACTTTGAATAGTTACTCTAGCTAGCTTAGCTAAATAGTGTCAACTGTTTCTTTAGACGTTTTTTGTTAATGATGACTCGTTAAGGAATGCATTGATAGACTATGGTGAAACTGCATAGAGTAGCAAGCCCCCAAACTATAGATCTTAATAAGCCAATATTGAGTAAATAAAAGATATTATAAAGTACTCTGGAAATGACATGCACAATAGCTAACATGATGATTGTTTGATTAGTGTTGCCTGTTACCAGTGCGAGAATAATAGCAGGAGCAAACAAAATTAAAGATTCAAAAGCATTTTGATGTGCAGCTAGGGCGCGCGCGCCAAAGCCTGTTAGCTTACTTTGTTGCTCCCTAGGGTGATTGTTATTATACCCACCTAGCTTAGCCATAGCATAGGCTACTGGGCCTTTTGCCAGAAGGGGTAACAGTAATGCTGAAAATAAACAAATAATCAATATAGTCATAGATACCTCAAGCGTTATTCTTTGTCGGTTTAGTGTTTTTATGAAACCTTATCTAGTAGCTAAGTAGGGTTAGCTTGTAGCGCGTATTACCAGGTAAAAACGGTGAAGCTATGCCATTTTCCCAATCACTGTGTCCTTTACCATAATATGGGCTCCACGGATGACCTGATTGGCTGGTCGGCATATGAAAAATGCCCTTTTCTTCATGGCTAGGAGATACAACCATACGTTCGGAAGCGCCGAAAGACTTACCTTGCACTCTTGGCATGTAACTATCACCTGGCAATGCTTTACTTGGCATATCTAGCCAATAGTTAATTAATGGTGCGGCATTACTGAGAGGATGTTTTATTAGCGAATGGTTCTGTTGACCCCAAGTTGCTTCAATTAAGTTCTGATTTTTCGTCATGTCTGCTAAGGTGTCTTCCAGTGCTTTAATGAATACATCTTGCCAACTATTTTCACCAAGCATTAAAAAGTTAGTAGGTTGTTCGTTAATGAGTTGCCACAAGGGGATTTCTATTTGATGACGGATACTCTTGAAATTAAATGCTTTATCAACGTTAGATAGAGCATTTGTTAAGGTACCAAAAACTCTATCTCTAAGGTTTATCCTAAAATTTCGGACTAAGCGATAACTGACGGAGTCTGTGCTCGCTCTCAACTCCAAATCATCTTCTAATAATACTTTTACTTGTTGAAAGTTATTGTTTTGTGAAATAGCATGCTCTGTTAAAACGCTCTCAAGAATAAATTGCTGCCAACGTTTTAAAAATACAGCCTTATCATCTAAGCCTATTTTGAGAAGAGACTGTTCATCAAATGCTTTTTGATTAAATAAATTATTTCTAATTTGTTTTGAGCGAGCGCCGAGTGCATAGCCTCCATTACCAATTCTTGTAAACATATCACCACCAACAACACGGGAATTCGCCGTCCAAAGCCTATGGTCTTTTGGATTTTTAAGTTGCGGGTATTTTGCTGGTGATAAGTAACCTTGCCATTGATTTTCACCTGTTGCCCAAGAGGTAGGTGTATTGCCCACTTTCCCCACTTTATCTGGAATCGGTCCAATAATCGTCCAACCAATGTCTCCGTGTTTATCGGCAATCAACATGTTTTGAGAAGGAATACCGGAGCGAGCCGCTATGTCAAAAGCTTGTGATACATTCTGCGCTTTTTCTAATTCTGTCGCTACCATATTGATTGCCTCTTTATCATGGGCAACCCAACGATAGGCAAGTAATTGCCCTTGATGATTTCTACCTATAACAGGACCCCAAATAGTTTCGGTAACCGTTAATTCTTCAGCTTCTTGGTCTTTGACAGCAATTATTTGTTTATGGCTAGTAAAATGCTGATAACCTGTAGGTGTTAAATACTGGCTTTTATCTTCATTGGTGGTTAAGAGGATGACGTCACTATAATCGCCATAGCTATTAGTAAATCCCCACGCTATATTTTCATTACTCCCAATTACCATATTGGGTATGCCTGGCAAAGTGGCACCAGTAATCTTAAAGCTCTTTTTATCGGTAGTTGAGCTGACAGGATTAGTATCAGGGTATTCAAAAGAGGCACGAAACCAGGTATTAGGCACACGAATGCCAAGGTGCATGTCGTTTGCAATGACAGCACTTCCAGTAGCGCTTAAACTACCTGAAACAGCCCAACTATTGGAGCCAGGTAAATAATCACCCAGATATTTTTTTTCATTGTTTTTAGCTATTTTAGTATTCTTTTGCTCACTGTTATTAACACTAAGGCTCGCAGCTGAAGGCCAAGCTTTTTCTGGCATAGGCGCTTGACTAAATTGACTACCATCAATAGCTGCATCCCATATACTGCCTTTTGGATCTAAAAAGGCAAAAACATCTCCAGATAATACTGCTTTCATCAACCCGAGTGTACGTTCACGTCTACCATCATGATATTGAAGGTCTATATACATACTAAAGATTGTTAAAATGGAGTCTTCTTCACTCCATTGAACAGGCTCTTGCTGTAATAAGAGGTACTCAAATGGAGCGGAATTTAAATATTTTAATCCTTCGTTAACACCGCGCGTGTAGGCTTTAATTAACTCAAGCTGATTGTCTGGTAGTTGGGCAACTATAATCCTTGCTCTTTCTCTAAAGCGATGCTTTCGAATGGATTTATCATAATCAAGAGCCCTAACACCAAATAAACTTGCCAACTCACCAGCAGCATTTCGCCTTAATAAATCCATTTGAAAAAAACGTTCTTGCGCATGAACAAAACCTAAACCTACCGCAACATCACTTCTATTTTGAGCTTTTATTGTGACAATACCTTGTTCATCACGTTCGATGACGGTTGATTTTTTTAACCCGAAGACTGTTTTTACCCCATCGAGTACTGGTAATGCTCCATCAACCTTGCTGTAAAGCCAAGTGGATGTAGTTGCGATAACCAATAAGCTAACAAGTAGCGCGCCGGCGAGTACTTTTTTCAATTTGTTCATAAGTAAAGGAGCTATCTAAGATGAATAAAGTAGAGTAACGTAAAATGCTCCGAGAGAAAATTTTTAGTTAACATTTTTATTAAAAAGTTACTTCAAATTGAAGAGCAGGAAAATCGAACAGCGAAACTGCCCATTATTCTGAAAGAGAGGGAGACAAAGCGCCACAAACCTGTGGAGTATGAAGGTAACTTGTTAAAATGTCCGCTACGAAACTATTATTGAGGGATGCGGCATGTTCTTAGCTGAAGTTAAAATTAAAGCTAAAAGTACTTTCACAAGTCTTCTCTATCACTTCACTATCAGGAGTTGAACTTTTTGGATCGGTAAGTGTGTTATGGTTAGGGGTGGTAAAATATGAAATAAGTTGATGTAATTTATCGTTAAAAACCATAGCGCTAGTAAAAAAATCGTTGGAATTATTCACCACACTCATTGCTAACTTGGAACTTCTATCACTCAGTCTTTCAGGAGCTGATAAAATCAAACCTGTTGAAAAGCTATTATGGTAGTTGCTTACTACGTTCGTTAATTCATCACTATTAAACTTTGTTATTAGTGCATTGTTAACGTTTAAATGTTGAACTTTAACTGCTTGTTCGGCATTTGCAGAAGAAATATTAACTAAGGTTATGAATGTTAGTGTAAAGCTCACTAATAATAATTTAATTGATTTCATTGCTTATATCCTTTTAGCTATGCCTGTGTATTTAAGTATTGTGCTTTCTATTTTACCTAATTGTTACAATTATTACTTTAAGGGCTGTTCACTCTTAATGCTAGTGATATGAGATAAGTTGCTACATTCATACGGTAGATGGCATAAGCTTTTTAAGGGCATATCTCAAATAAATAACGACAGTTTTTAAACAATAACCCTTATTATTATTAGAACTGATGATGCTATTAAATATTTCAAATAATTTAAAATGGTAACAATATATACTAATTCAGTAGAATATACTCATTCAGTAGAAAATGACTTCCTTTAACGAAAGTCAACACTGACGCTAATATTAATTAAAATATAACGGCAGTGCTGAATATGTTATTTACTCATGTCGGTACTCTATTTCAAGCACTGATTGTAATATAACTAAAGATTAGCTTAGTTGGCGTTTCTTTTCTAAGCGATATTGATGCAGTAATGGCTCTGTATAACCATTAGGCTGTTCTACGCCTGAAAAAATTAAGGCTGCGGCAGCTTTAAAAGCAATACTCTCTTCAAAGTTAATACTCATTGCCACATAACTTTTATCATTAGCATTTTGCTTATCAACAATAGTCGCCATTTTCTCTAAGCTTGCTTGAACTTGTTCAACAGTGCAAATATTGTGAGTAAGCCAATTGGCAATATGTTGACTCGATATTCTTAAGGTTGCTCTGTCTTCCATTAAGCCAACATTATTTATATCAGGTACTTTTGAACAGCCTACGCCATGATCAATCCAACGAACTACATAACCTAAAATTCCCTGACAGTTGTTGTCTAATTCTTCGTTAATCTCTGCTTCACTCCAATTGGTATTTTCGGCCAATGGAATTGTTAAAATATCATCAATATTAGCGGGATTGCGTTTAGTGAGTTGTTTTTGTAGATCAAATACATTCACTCTGTGGTAATGCAGTGCATGTAATGTTGCAGCAGTAGGGGAAGGTACCCAAGCAGTATTTGCCCCAGCTTCGACATGATTGATTTTAGTTGCGATCATATTAGCCATTTGATCTGGAATAGGCCACATGCCTTTACCAATTTGTGCTTTTTGACTAAAGCCACACGCTAGGCCAACATCGACATTATTATCTTCATAAGCACCAATCCAAGGTGTCAGTTTGATATCTGCTTTTCTTGCCATAGCGCCGGCCATCATAGAGGTATGGATCTCATCACCCGTTCTGTCTAAAAAGCCGGTATTGATAAATACCACACGATCTTTAGCTGCATAGATACAGTTTTTCAAGTTGACACTAGTACGTCTCTCTTCATCCATAATGCCCATTTTAACCGTGTTTTGAGGCAGTGATAATGCTTCTTCTACACGAGAAAATAATGTATTAGCGAAAGCAACTTCTTCTGGACCGTGCATTTTGGGTTTAACAATGTAAATAGAACCTTCGTTACTGTTACTGAATGTGCTATTGCCTTTCAAATCATGCAAAGCAATCAAAGAAGTAATCATTGCATCAAGTATACCTTCAGGTACTTCATTACCCTGACTATCAATAATGGCATTGTTTGTCATCAAATGACCAACATTTCGAACAAACATTAAGCTACGACCTTTAAGGGTAACTGAATCGCCTGTGAGTGTTTGAACACTTAAATCATTATTCATTGAACGGGTGATGGTTTTACCGTTTTTATTTAATTCAGCGGTTAAGTTACCTGTCATTAGACCTAACCAGTTTCTATAGGCTAATACTTTATCTTCGCCATCAACTGCGGCGACAGAATCTTCACAATCCATAATAGTGGTTAATGCTGATTCAAGGACTACATCACTTAATCCAGCAGCATCTTCCTGACCAATAACACTTTCGCTATTAAACTGTAAATTTAAATGTAAACCATTATGGTTAAATACCAGTGATTCTGGCTGATTTATACTGCCTGTGAAGCCGATAAATGCAGTCGGATCTTTTAAGGCGCTTTGCTGGCCGTTAGCTAAACTCACCATTAGCTGATGTTCAGTTAAGTGGTAGCTTATTGCTTGACTATGATTACCTGAGACAAGCGGAATGACTTGGTCTAAATATTCTTTGGCAAAGGCAATAACCTTCTTGCCCCTTACTGGATTATAAGCTTTGCCTGGCTCGGCGCCATTGTCATGACTTATTACATCCGTACCGTAAAGTGCATCGTATAAACTGCCCCAACGTGCATTTACTGCATTTAATGCAAAACGAGCATTCATTATTGGCACAACAAGTTGTGGTCCCGCCATTAATGCCAATTCATTATCAACATTGCATGTATTAATTTCAAAATTATCGACTTGAGGTACAAGGTAATTAATATCTGTTAAGAATTTTTTATAATGAGAAAAATCCAGAGGTTTATTGTTTCTGTGATAGCTATCAATACTGGCTTGTAACTTATCACGCGTTGATAAAAGCTCTTGATTCTGAGGGCTCAAGTCACTAATTATGCTGGAAAATTGCTGCCAAAAGTGATTTGAGCTAATAGCAGTGCCAGGTAGTGCTTCTTTTTCAATAAAATCAAAAAGACATTGGCTTACTGTTAAGTTCTCTATCGTTACTGTCGCTACCATTATTACTTCACCTTATAATCAAAACTTCACATTAAAGCGTCAAAAATGTTTGAGTAAACATTTTTATTCAATCGCTACTTTATCGACTAATGACTCAAAGCAGCACTAAAAATACATATTAGTGATAATCCTATGGCTTATTATCACTGCTGGCAATAGTGCTTTTGCGTTGCTCAGCACGTCGGTGAAAATTAGTTAGAGTGGTTCTTGTTGTAAGTTATTGTTAATTAAGTTTAATTTGTATTGCTGAAGAAGGTTTGTATATGATAATACACATTATTGTACTTTATGATAAACACCATTCATATTATGAATGGTGTTCAATGAGTATATGCTGATATTGACTTAAACAGCTTAGTACAATAATTGCTGTATTAATGGGATTAACCAAGGGCTGATTAGGGCAGTGAGTATGGCGGATAAAATCAAAGCCACAGAACTGTATGCACCATGCTCGGCACTCTTACGAACAAGTACTGCTGTGCCAATAACATGACTTGCGCTACCTATGGCCAAGCCTTGAGCTTTAGCTGAATTAACGCCAATAAAGCTCAGCCATTGGGGGCCTAATAATGCACCAAACAAACCAGCAATTAAGATAGCAAAAGCGGTGATAGAACTATCACCGGACAATTGTTCTGTTAACGTAATACCAATGGGCGTGGTTACAGACTTTAATGATAACGCGACAGCAATCTCTGGTGCTTTTATCAGCCACATGGCAAGTATAAAGCTTACGGTAATCACCACAGTAATACCTAATATTAAAATAGCGGTCATTTCACGCCAATAGAAACGTATTTGCTTAAATTGCTGATAAAGAGGTAAACCTAGGGCAACAATTGCAGGCTCAAGTAAAAGGTTAAGTACCTCAGTTGTATGACTATATTCTTGATAATTAATATCAATTAACAATAAGAAAGGCACCAATATACTAATAGTAAATAGCATTGGATTTAGCCAGATATATTGCCATTTTTGTTGGCAAGCGGCTGCAAATTGATAGGTTGCTATGGTGATTATAGTAAAAAATAAACTCGCCAATATGGGGCTGTTAACAATGAAAGTACTAAACATCATTTGAGCCTGCTGTGGTTGTTTTGTTGGTATTATCTGGCGTTATTAAGTAATGCTCGCTCAAGTAACCAATAACAGTCAGTAAAATAAAGGTCGAACTACAAATAATAAACACTAAGGCTAGACCGTGTTGTTGGATGAGTTGAAAGTGATTGATGATTCCCATACCTGCAGGGACTAGACATACCCCCATGTGCTTAATAAACCACTGATTAGTCTTGGTAATCTTTTCTGGACTGAACCAATTGAACTGTAAAAAAAGAGCGTAAATAATCATGCCATATAAACTAGCCGGTAAAGCAGCTAAAAGATAATTAGCAAGCTTACCGAGCAATAAACATATACTGATCGCAAAAATAGTATAGAGCACATTCTTCATAGTGAGTTACATATTCTCCTGGCATTTAAGAGCAGCGGCAATAACTAATTGCCTAAACCAAATATGACTAGCATCATGATGAAGTAGAGGACTCCAAATCATTTTTAACTCAATATCAGGGATCTCAAAAGGTGGCTTTATAATAGTGTAATTGCTGTCGTTCTTATGCAACTGAGCCGCTTTAGTCGGCAAAGTCGCAATTAAGTTATCTTCATAAGCTAATTGCATAGCTACATGATAATTACGAGTAAAAACCTTAATGTCACGTTTTTTACCTAAGCGAGCGAGAGCTTCGTCAACCCAACCTAGCTTCTGAACATCCTTAGGATCCATTCCTACCCCAACGCCAAAGCCTGTTTTTGAAACCCAGACATGTTTCGCACCTAAGTAGGCATTTAAGTTGAACTTACTTACCAAAGGACTATCAGCGCTTAATAAACAGGAGAATGAATCACGCCATATGGCTTTTTGGTGAAAGGACTGTGGTAATTCATCAAAGCGATTTATCGCCATATCAATTTTACCAGCCTCAACATCATGAAAGGTCACATCACTAGGAGTCATGATATCAAGAGTAATATTAGGAGCAACTTTATTTAACGACCTTAATAACGTAGGAATTAGGGTCGATGCGGCATAATCACTGGCCATTATTCTAAAGACACGTTGGCTCTTTAATTCATTAAACTCTTCTTCACCTTGTAATGCTTCTTCTAACTCAAGCAATATCTTACGAATACTAGGTGCTAATGCTCGAGCGCGCTCTGTCGGAACCATGCCGTCAGATGTTCGCACTAAGATAGGATCATTAAATAAAGTCCTTAGTCGTTTTAAACCGTTACTCATTGCGGGTTGCGTAATGTTAAGTTGGCTGGCAGCCCGAGTAACATTCTTTTCTCGAAGCAATACGTCTAAATAAATAAGCAAATTTAAATCAATTTTAGAAATATTCATGTGATTAATGGTTCTCTTAATAAATATAAGTAAGGTAGATATAAGCTAAATGAGGGGCTATTTCAATGAAATTTTATCACTATGGTAATAAAAAGTACCTAATTAGATCGATAAAATAGATTTGGTATTCATATTGTGAATGATGGTAATGTGGGTTATATATTTTAAAAATACTAAATACATGGGTATTATTTTTGTAGTCCGGTGTGAAAGCTTCTTTTTTGAGATTCATTCTGAGGTGTAGACCTCTGGTTTAGTAGCTCTAAGTAGAACGTTAATCAACCTTTACTAATAAATATTATTTTATCTACAACAAGACTTTTGGAGAATGTTATGTCTAACTATCAAAGTGCAATTGAAGCAGTTCAAGCGATTAAAGCCAAGGCAGGTAGCTCTTGGGATGCTATCAACCCTGAATCAATTGCTCGCATGCGTGCCCAGAACAAATTCAAAACTGGTTTAGAAATCGCACAATATACTGCAGATATTATGCGTGCTGATATGGCTGCATTTGATGCAGACAAGACTAAGTACACACAATCTCTAGGTTGCTGGCATGGTTTTGTTGGTCAACAAAAAATGATTTCTATCAAGAAACATTTTGATGGCAAAACCGATCGTCGTTACTTATATCTTTCTGGTTGGATGGTTGCGGCACTACGTAGCGAATTTGGTCCACTTCCTGATCAGTCAATGCATGAGAAAACGTCTGTTGCTTCTTTAGTTGAAGAGCTTTACACATTCTTACGTCAAGCTGATGCACGTGAATTAGGCGGTCTTTTCCGCGAGTTAGATGCTGCTGCTGAAAGCGATAAAGCTGCTATCCAATACAAAATTGACAATCATGTTACTCACGTTGTACCAATCGTTGCTGATATTGATGCTGGTTTTGGTAACGCTGAAGCGACTTACTTAATGGCTAAGCAAATGATTGAAGCCGGTGCTTGTGCTCTTCAAATAGAAAACCAAGTAGCTGATGAAAAACAATGTGGACACCAAGATGGTAAAGTAACGGTTCCTCATGCAGATTTCCATGCGAAAATTCGTGCTTTACGTCACGCTTTCCTAGAGCTAGGTATCGACAATGGTTTAATTGTTGCACGTACTGATTCTGAAGGTGCTGGTCTTACAAAAGAAATTGCTGTTGTTAAAGAGCCAGGCGATTCTGGTGATATCTACAACTCATACTTAGACGTTGAAGAAATCGACGTAGCAGACATGGGTGAAGGTGATGTTGTATTTAACCGTGGTGGCAAGCTAGTACGTCCTAAGCGTTTACCTTCAGGTTTATATCAATTCCGTCAAGGTACTGGCCATGAACGCTGTGTATTTGACTGTATCGGTGCACTTAATGCTGGCGCTGATTTACTTTGGATTGAAACTGCAGTTCCAACGGTACACGAAATCAAAGGTATGATGGATGACGTTCGTAAAGTTCACCCAGATGCGAAACTTGTTTATAACAACTCTCCATCGTTCAACTGGACTTTAAACTTCCGTCAACAAGCATATGACGCAATGGTTGAAGCGGGTGAAGACGTATCTGCTTATGTTCGTGGTGACTTAATGAATGCTGAATACGATGATTCTGAATTATCTGCAACAGCTGATGAGCGCGTTCGTACTTTCCAAGCAGATACTGCACGTGAAGCAAACGTATTCCATCACTTGATTACGCTACCTACTTACCACACAACGGCATTGTCTGTAGACAACTTAGCGAAAGAGTACTTTGGTGAGCAAGGTATGTTAGGTTACGTTAAAAAGGTTCAGCGTGAAGAAATCCGTCAAGGTATTGCCTGTGTGAAACATCAAAACATGTCAGGCTCTGATATGGGTGATGATCACAAAGAATACTTTGCTGGTGAAAACGCACTTAAAGCAGGCGGCGCGAAAAACACCTCTAACCAATTTAACTAATATCTTTACTCATTAGTTGATAAAAAAACCAGTCTTTAAGACTGGTTTTTTATTGTTAGAGCATTAATCGTTTACCCATCTCGAGTAATAAAAGTAATGTATAAAAAAGGCCGCCTTCTTAAGTAAAGAGGCAGCCTTTTTAGTTTTTTGGAAAAGGAGTATAGCTTAGAAGCTATAAACTAACGTTACTGATGTTTCAGTATTCGTGTTTTCAAAACCTTCTTCTACTTCAGTATCATAATCAACACGAAAAGCAAATTTAAACTGTAGTGAATCAATTAACTTAGTCGTTAATGATGTCTCTGACTTATACACACTGTTTTTGTCAGCTTCTAATGCTTGTTTAGCAACAAAGTACTGTTTGAATTCTACAAAATCATTTATTTGTCTAGTGTATAGGGCTTGTGCTTGGACAATAGCTGCCGTTTCAGTGCTTTCCATGATTGCAGGATCACTAGCCGTTGCTGGCACGGCACGAATTACGTCATATTTTACACCTGGACCAATATCAGCAAAAAATGAACTTGTTTCAGTTTCCCACCAATGACGACCCCAACCTAAAGAGGCTGATGTTTGGTATTCAAAACTACTGAACTTATCTTGTTCATAATAAGCACTTGCGTAAAGGTAGTTTTTGCCCCCTTCTTCAAGAGAATAGTTCGTTTGACCTAGGATGTCCCACTTATTATCCGTGCTTTCAAATTCATCTTTGCCAGTATCTTCGTCTTCAGTTTCAAGCTTTTTAGCAAGCGCATTAAAAGCTAGCAAGTTCAACCATTGACCTTCTTCATGTTTGATATTTAAACCGGCTTTAATATCGCCACTTTTAGTATTACCCGTTTTAAATAACATACCTAATTCGGCAGAGATAGTTAATGATGGTTTTTCTTCAGCGACTGCTTCTTCGGCAAGCGCGTATTGACCCGAAAAAGGGAGTAAAAGAAGGGTAGCAAGAGCTATTTTAGATTTCATGTTCGTCCTTAAAAAGTGTTTTTTAATGTATTTTTTTGTTGATATATCAAAATTTACGCGATCCTATCAAATTTTAGCTATGTAGCCAACTTGTAACTAAGTGAAGAGAGGTTAAATTGAAGGAAGTTTCACTTTATCGACGTATATCATCTAATTAAGCAGCAATTTCTCACATTTTTAGCTTCTTATATAATAAAGAATAAAATTTGTTCTCAATGTTTTTAATTGCTTAATTATGTCTGTTTTAATTAAGTCTAAGGAATAACTGCCCTAAAGCTTATTGGGCTATCACAATAATATCCCTATCAGTTAGACCAGATATAATCGAAGAAAACCCGGGTTTTGAACTTTCTCCTAGTCGTACAAAGCGTCTTTGACTTTGGCCATCAATTAATACGTTTACAAAATCAAGTTGACCGGCATGACTGACACTACTGTTTGGTACATAGAGTTTTTCGATATTGCCTGCAGGAATTAATAAACGGGCATACATGCCTGGTAATAGGTTTTCTTGGTAGGGGATACTTACTTTTATTAAGAAACTTCGCGATCCGGTATTGGCAGCAGGCACTATCTCTTCCACTAAACCGGTTAACGATTGTTTTATTGTGGGTAGATCTATTGTGATACTTTGTCCTTGCGTAAGTGTAAGAGCAAGTTGTTCGCGCACTTGTGCTTCAATGCGTAAAGAAAGCGGATTGTATAGGCTTAATAGTTTCTGGCCCGCTTGCGCAGTATTACCCGGCTCAGCAAATCGGTCTATAACTTTACCGTTAATGGGGGCACGAAGTGTGGCATAGCTTAATGTTGTTTGGGTTTGAGCTAAACTTTGCTTGGCAGCGGTGAGCTCTGCTTTAATACTTTGATAGTCCGCCTTACTCTTATCTAAATCAAACTGTGAAGCTATTTTTTTATTAAATAACTCTTTAGCTCGCTGAAAATTACTATGTGCCTCTGTGTATCTTGCAGACATTGCATTAACTTGCTCACGCGCTTCAATAACACTTGATGACAGGTCATTATTTTCGAGGATAATCAACACGTCTCCTTTTTTTACGTTGTCACCAGATCGAACGTTTATCTTTTCAATTCGCGCGAGCAACCTTGAAGAAATAATTGTTGCTTGTTTTGCGGTAATACTCGCAGCAATACTTTCAAATATTCTCTCCGTACTCTTCTTTACCGTATAGTTAGTCGAATTCACTATTTTGCTGGATGGTTGCTCAAAACCAGGGCGAATTTTACTGTTAAATGAGCCCGCTAACCAAGCTACCATCAGCAATAATATAATCAACGCCAGTATAGGAATAATAATTTTTTTCATGGTTTTCTCTTGTTGAGTTTCACGACTGTTCATGATGAAGCCTTACTGTCTAGTGCCTTTGTTGATTTGCTATTTACCTTACTTGTATCATCGAATACCAAGGAGTAAACGACAGGTACAACCAGTAAGGTAAATACAGTTGACGAGATAATGCCAAATATAATTGCAATAGCTAGTCCACTAAAAACAGGATCTAAGGTGATAATTAAATTACCTAAGAGGGTGGTGCCTGCGGTCAGTAATACTGGCCTCATCCTTACGGCACCCGCTTGAATTAGCGATTCTTTAATCGAGGCTCCTTGTTGCTGAGCTTGGCTGATAAATTCAATAAGTATTAATGAATTTCTAACAACAATACCTGCGAGGGCAATCATGCCAATCATTGCAGTGGCAGTGAACAGGATGGGATCAGGGGAGCCTGCAATGTATCGTTCACCAAATTGATTTAACAAAAAGAAACCCGGCATAATACCAATAACCGTTAATGGAATAGCTGACATGATAATGCCTGATAAAGCTGCAGATCCTGTTTGGATACGTAGCACAATAAATATTGCTGTTAGGGCGAAGGCAAAGGCTAGGCCCATATCACGAAAGACTCTAATGGTGATACGCCATTCACCTTCACCACTAAATGAAAGTTCTATGTCATCGGGTAATTGCCAAGTATTGCCACCACCATTGGCTATGAAGCTTCGATCTTGCCAATGACTTTGTTCAGTATCCCTCGTTTTTTCTAGATTGTTTTCAGTTCGAACTGAAACTAAGTCGCTATTTATATCTGCTATTACCTCTGCAGGTGTTCTACCAGAAATATCAGCAGTGACATAAACAACGGGCCTTAAATCTTTATGGAATATCGGTTTATCACGTGTATATTCAACAAATTCACCTAGTTCACCTAAAGACACCAAAGGTTGAGGCGCCATATCAATACCTTGGGGGGTGCTGGTTTGCACTATGCCTGCTTGCCCTTTTAAAGAGAGACGTTGTAAATCATTTAGTGATTGGCGCTGTTCAAGGGGTAATTTGATATTGATGGCTAAAGGAGATGCTTCATTATCAAGGTGTAAGTATCCTGCAACGTCTCCCTTTATGGCCACGTTAAGTGTTTGGTTAATACCTGCTGTCGAGATACCTGATAATGCTGCTTTAGTTTTATCACTGACAAAGCGTAATCGTGTTTGCTCTCCGCCTACAGTGGAATCAACATCGACCACAAAAGGTTCAGCTTTTAGGCGTTGTTCAACTATGCCCGCAGCTTGTTGTAAGCTGTCATACTGGGTAAATTCATTGCCGTATACTTCAGCGACCAGCGTACTTAAGACAGGCGGTCCAGGCGGGACTTCCACCACGCGTATTTTAATATCATTGTTATGCGCCAACTCACTATTTAGCGCTGCTAAATGTTTTCGCATTCTCAATACAATGGCATGGGATTGATGTTCACGTAGGTTTTTGTCAAGCAGTAGTACTCTTAAATCTGCAAGGTGAGGGGCGTGACGTTGATAGTATTGCCTAACCATACCATTAAAATCTATAGGGGAGGGCAGTCCAACATAACTTGCAATGGCAGTTACTTCGGGAATTTTCTGTAATATTACCGATACTCTTTTGGCCACAGCTGCTGTTTGCTCAAGGGTTGAATTTTCAGGCATATCAATGATGACCTGTATTTCATTTTTATTATCAAAAGGTAATAATTTAAGGGGAACCCAGCGCATTACGGGTAACAAAGCGGCAAGTAGAAATAATACTACTACTAAGGCAAGAACTGCTTTACCTTTCGCACGACTATCTAACAAAGGGGTTAATAGTTTACGATAAAAGTGTTGAAACCCTTGTGATTTATTTACCTTAGCGGGATCCGTTGAAGCAGCTTTAGCTTTAATGAATTTCCCAGCAAGCCAAGGAGTAACTAAAAAAGCGACCAAGGTTGAACTGATCACACTGAGTGGAACATTAAAGGCCATTGGTGCCATATAGGGTCCCATCATGCCAGTAATAAATGCCAATGGAATAAACGCAAGTACAATCGTGACAGTTGACATAACTAACGGCACACGTATCTCGCTGATAGCGGCTACTATAGCATCATGTATGTTTTTAGTTTTGGACTTACCTTTTACCTTTGCCAAGTAGCGTTCAATATTATCAACGCCAGTAATAGGATCATCGACCAGTAAGCCGAGTGATAAAATTAACGCGAATAAAGTTACGCGGTTAATTGTGTAGCCAAAAATCAAATCCAGAGATAAGGTGATGCCATAACAAATAGGTACTGCTAAACCAACCACCATGGCAGATCGCCAACCTAAGAAAACGCCAATAAAAACGACTACGGTAAAAACCGCAAATGCTAGACTGGTGGTTAAATCATTAACTTTTTCGTTAGCGGTAGCGCCATAATCACGTAGTATTTGTACTTCAACATTGCTAGGGAAAATAGTGGACTGCAATTGTGTTATTTTCTTGTGCACTGCGTTGGCAACCGTAACTGCATTACTACCACGTTGTTTAGCAATGCTTATGGTTACCATAGGATAGTCTGAAGCTTCACCATCTACTTGTTTGTTTGCATAATCTAACCAGGTGTAACTTGTTTGCTCAGCTGGTCCATCGAGCACACTGGCAATATCTTTTAACAATATAATACTGCCATCGATAACACTAATAGGAGTTTCTTTTAGTGCATTAATATCTCGGTAGGTTTCGCCACTTTCAAGGGTTATTGATTGATGTGATAACGTAAGGTTACCGTGACTCTCTAGTACATTTGAAACCTTAATAGCAGTAAAAATATCACTAACCGTTACTTGTCTTGCGGTCATCTTTTCAGGATCGATGTGGATTTGAATTTCTCGTGTCCGCCCACCAACAACGTTTACCTCACTGGTGTTTTCAATCGCTTGTAAAAAAGTCGATACTTCTTCCGCAAGGCGCCTTAAGGCGAAATCATCAACCTGGCTACTATCGTTACTATATAACGCCAACATCACAATCGCGACATCATCCACTTCAACAGGTTTAACTCGCCAATTATCGACAATAGCAGGGATCTTCTCCGTGTTAGCATGTAATTTGTTATAAGTATTTAACAGGGCGTGTTCACGATTTTCACCAACAGTAAAGCGCAGTGTAACTACTGATTGGCCACTGTTACTCACAGAGTAAACGTGTTCTACGCCTTTTACTTGAGCTAATAACTTCTCTAGTGGTGTGGTAATTAAACGCTCTACTTGTTTGGTATTAACACCGGGAGCATCAACGATAACATCTATCATTGGTACAACAATTTGTGGCTCTTCTTCTCTCGGCGTAAAATTTAGTGCCAGTAAGCCTGAGAGAATTGATAATATTAAAATAAATAGTGGGATTTTACTGTTTAGTACTTTACTGAGAAATACCGATGTAAAAGTTGTTCTAAGGGTCATTATTAATTCACTGCTTAAACTTAAGTGTAAAGTTAAATGCTTTATAGCAATCCGTATAAAGAAGTAACCACTTAGGACTGCATAGACGACATTAGAGTAAACAAAATGAGAGTAGTTATAGTTGTTCTACTCACATTCTGTGTAGCTATCATAGTGTCCAAGCTATTCCATAGGGCGATTGTTAAAGGCTTATATGACACGTTATTGCTTTTGATAAGGACCCTGCATGGATGCTACTTATTAGAAAATGCAGAAGCAACTTCTCCTGACTTATCACTCTCAATCATCAACGACTTGCCTTTAGCCTTTGAACTCTCGCTAAATGATTACTTTCATATACGAATTGCTATTATTCACCGCTACAAAATTTTGCATGTAAAACACGTAATAATTCTTCTATTTTAGGGTTAGCAATTCGATAAAATATTGTCTGAGATTCCCGTCTTGTTGTGACTATATTACTTTCCCTTAACTTGGCCAGATGTTGTGAAAGGGCTGACTGTGATAGATCAATACGCAGATTTAAATCACCAACAGTGAGTTCATTGTCACTCAAACAACATAAAATCATTAACCTATAGGGGTTAGATAGTTGTTTTAAAATTCCAGCGACTTCTGTCGCATTTTCTAAAAGTTTTTGTTGTTCAGTATTCATAAATTTATCCATTAGAGCCTATGCAATTTACTTTATACTTGTTTTCTAAATTAGTAAAGGCTAATATACTTAATATTAGTATTTACTAATGTTAAGTATGATCACACTTAATAAGGAAAAACTAGCTAAACAATCAATGGAAATTATTAAGGAGGTAATTATGACAATCAATGAGGCTCTTAGGTTAATTGCTGGCACTATGATTTTACTATCACTATTTTTAGCGTTTAATTACTCTCAAAATTGGCTATGGTTTACCGCGTTTATTGCTGTTAATTTAATACAATCATCGTTCACTAAGTGGTGTTTAATGATGACTATTTTAAAAAAGTTAGGCTTAAAAAGTCGTGTTTAATAGTAAAAATGTCATTAGAAATACATTAGACAATTGCATTTAGGCTAATTACCACACGGATTAATTTGTGTACATATCTAGAGAGGAATAAAGATGTTAAAAACGATACCTGAAGTCATTGCAAAAGCGAGAGAGTCTTTAACCATCATGACAGTTGAAGAGGCCATGTTGTTAGCCAAACAAGAAAATGGTGTGGTTATTGATGTACGTGAGCCCAATGAGTATGCTGAAAAATCAGCGGAGGGTACGATTAATATACCTCGGGGGTTGCTTGAAATGAAAATGCTGCAAAGATACCCCAATGAAGAACAAGCCATTTATTTACACTGCGCGACTGGTGCACGAGCTATTTTTTCAGCAGAGCAATTGAAACGTGTAGGATACCTAAATGTTACCGTAATCACGTCAAGTTTAGATGACATTTGTAATGCTTGGTGTTAGTTGGCTATGAGCCTTTCAAGGTAGTATTACGCGATTTAATCGAAATTCTTTTTTTGTTAACTTTAGTAAAGTGGAGTAGTGAATGGCCAACCCTGTTGTAATAGATTATTACAGTGATGTGTTATGTGTTTGGGCATGGATAGCGCAGCGACGTAATGAAGAGCTTAATAACAAATTATTGGGCAAAATAGAGTGGAGATATCATTACCTAGATATATTCGGTGATGCGTGTAATAAAATACCTAATCAGTGGCAAGATAAAGGTGGATTTACGGGATTTTCCAAGCATATTCAAAAGGCTGCTATCCCTTATCCTGATGCGCCTGTTAATTCGGAATTGTGGAAAAGTGTTCGTCCTAACTCATCGGCTAATCCACACCTTGTTTTAAAAGCTGCGGCATTAACACTGGGGGCGAATGTTAGTATAGATCTTGCGCTTTTATTTCGTCAGGCGTTTTTCATTGACGGCAAAGATATAAGTCATTTAGAGGTATTATTTGGGATAGTTGAAAAAGCTGGCTATAAAGCGGATCAGGTAAAACAATCGATAGATGATGGCAGAGCAATGGCTGCTTTGATGGCTGATTATCAACAAGCCAAATTACTGTCTTTAAAGGGGAGTCCTACCTATATTATTGATAATGGCAGGCAGGTGCTTTATGGTAATGTCGGTTACCGGGTATTGTTAGCAAATATTGAAGAGCGGTTAAAAACCCCTGTTAATGAAGCAAGTTGGTGTTAAATACTTCTGATTAGTAGCGCAAGTTACCTGTGTTTACAAAAGCGAATTGGTAAACATGGCGAGCTATAAAATAATGAAAATTCTTATTAAAATCTCACACTTTGAGTTAAAATAAAAATAGCTCAAAGAAAGGTTAATTGTTAAAAACAGTAATGTAAATTAACTTTTAATATGTTTAAATGAATAAATACATTCTATGACTAGCCAGATGCGTAAATGATATTTAATTCAAAGAGTAAAAGAGAAATAAAGTCGCTTAAAGATGAGATCGAGTCATTAAAAAAACAAAATCAATCCCTAGAGAGTGACCTCAAACAAGCAAATGATGCAAATTATGAGCTTACAGAAGATATGTCTGGAACAGCAACTAGGTATCGTAATCAAGAAGAGTTGAATAAACTTTGGTTACAGTCTTCAACTTTAGTCGATCAAATAAGAGAGAGTCTTGCTACTACCTCTACAGAACTCATTGACTATAGAGATCAATTCCAATCATCCCAACAATTGTTTGACCAGATTATGGCTATGCTTACGAGCACCATAAAGTCGACAACAGAGATAAGCAAAGATACTGATAATGCGTCAAATTCTGTTGACCAATTAAAGACAGTTACAGGTGGAATAAATGACTTTGTTAATATTATCAAAGGCATTTCAGACCAAACTAATTTATTGGCGTTAAATGCAGCAATAGAAGCGGCAAGAGCGGGCGAACAAGGTCGTGGTTTTGCTGTCGTTGCAGATGAAGTAAGAACTTTAGCACAACGATCAGCTGAAGCGTCTAATGAGATATCTAACCTCATCGAACAAGTAAACCAACAAATGGGTGACGTTATCCAAGGTATCCAGGAGGTAGGTGATAAGAGTGGTGAAATCAAAACAAGCACTTCATCTATAGAAGGAATTGCAAATAAAATTGTGCAATTATCTCAGCATATGTACACCGTCATTACTAATTCTACGTCGGACTCGTTTATTCAAACAGTAAAAATGGACCACGTAGTGTGGAAACTTGATGTTTATAAAGTGATGTTAGGCATGTCAGATAAATCCCCTGATGACTTTGCAGATCATAGTATGTGCAGGCTGGGTAAATGGTATTATGAAGGTGAAGGAGCAAAAAAATACTCTTCTCGACAGTCTTTTACTAAAATTGAACAACCGCACGCTCAAGTACATTTGAGGGGAATTGAAGCGTTAAAAGCGTTCAAATTAGGTGATACAGAATTAGCTGTGGAAAAATTAACCTTAATGGAATCGGCAAGTTTTGAGGTAATAAAACTATTGTCTACTCTATCTCGTGAAATTGAACAGAAAATAGTGTTAACAGAGCATTAAGCACCGTTTTTTGCATTTCACCTGGTTATTGATCGAGAAGTGAATTGAAAATATAAAATCACGGCGTTTGAATAATGTAAGTGGCTTTTAATCAGTAAGATTAAAAGCCACTTTTTGCATAAGAGACTTGAGAAGGTAGACTGTGAATACCTTCAATATTAGTGGGTAAATTTAATTTATAACCAACTTGGCGTAATATCTTGTTTGATAATTTCTTCATAGCTAGGACGGTTTTTTACTATTGCAAACTCATTTCCTTTCACCATCACCTCTGGGGCTAACATACGTGTATTATAACTAGAGGACATCACTGAACCATAAGCACCACTGCTCATGATCGCAATTAAATCACCTGTTTCAGACTCATGGACCTGTCTGGCTTTAGCAAAAGTATCGCCTGTCTCACATACAGGACCCACCACGTCATAGGTTTTCAGGGCGTTAGCACCTTTATTGACGGCAATGATTTGATGATATGCCTCATACATGCTCGGTCTGATCAAGTCATTCATTCCCGCATCAAGAATTAAAAACTGTCTTTCTTCACCTGTTTTTACAAAGACGACACTCGAGACAAGTATGCCCGCATTGCCTAATAATGAGCGACCTGGCTCAATAATAATTTTGCAATCAAGGTGACCTAGTTGCGCGTTAACTAAATCAGCGTAACTTTGTTTACTCGGGATGACTTCATCAAGATAAGTAATGCCTAAACCACCGCCAACATCAATGACACTAATCTCATGGCCGTCAGATCTTAATTCTTTAACAAGCACAGCAATTCGTTGATATGCTTCTTCAAAAGGAGCTAAGTTGGTTAGTTGCGAGCCAATATGTACATCAACACCTTGTACTTTTATACTGGGTAGCGATGCTGCTCGTTTATAGGCAATTCTAGCTTTTGAAATGGGAACACCAAACTTGTTCTCTGCTTTTCCTGTGGAAATTTTTGCATGGGTTTGCGCACAGACATCAGGATTAATTCGAAAAGCAATTGCAGCCGTTTTGTTAAGGGAAGTGGCTACTTTTGATATCAACTCTAGTTCTGGCTCAGATTCAACATTGAACTGGAAAATACCTAGCGATAACGCGTAATGGATTTCTTCTTCGGTTTTTGCAACACCAGAGTAGACAATTTTATCTGCTGGAATGCCTGCGGTGATTGCACGGCGAATTTCCCCCATTGATACCACATCTGCACCTGAGCCTAATTTAGCTAAAGTGGCAAGGACGGCTTGATTGCTATTGGCTTTTACTGCATAGCAGATCAGGGCATCTTGGTTACTAAAAGCGCCTTGATATGCCTGAAAACTTGTTTCAATAGCTGTGCTTGAATAGCAATAAAAAGGAGTTTGTACATGCTGAGCAATATCGCTAATAGCAATATCTTCAACAAACATTTCATTATTTTTGTGCGGGAAATAGCTAACAGGAGTCATAGAATAATCATTGAGTATTGAGCAAACAGAATGTAACTAAATTTATGCTAACTTGTCGCACTATTCAAGGGCTAAGTGTAATATCGATAAGGTAAAATGTTATAGCTCATAACTTGAATCAATTGAGGAAGCTTTTCGTCGATATTATCCAAGGCTTCTACTGTGAATTATGATTAGGTCCGCTTTTGATGAAGCATAAATAACCTACAACCTAGTAAAAATTGGCTGAAGGTTATTGCTATGAATGAGGTCAAATTAAATCAAAGGTACACTTAGCTTAACTGGGCAAGGGCTGATTTTAATTCATCTAAAATAACCGGGTTGCTGATTTCTTGCTTTTCGCTATCGAAATTATCGAAGAAGCTAGGAACCGATACACTGCCTTTTACATCACCAGCAAAATAAGGCGCAGAGCCTGTTGCAGCAGTTAATACTGTTTGAGCGCCGCCTGGACCGGGTGATGTTGCCAGCAATATCATAGGTTTGTTCTGAAATAACTTCTGATCTATGCGAGAAGTCCAATCAAATAAGTTTTTATAAGCTGCAGTATATGAACCGTTATGCTCAGCAAAAGAAATGATAATGGCGTCTGCTTGGCCTAGTTTAGCAAAAAATGATTTTGCTGCTACTGGTTGACCTAATAACTCTTCTTTATCTTGACTAAATAATGGCATTTCGTATTCATTTATATCTAATATTTCAACAGTCGCATTGGGTACTAATGAAGCGGCGTATGTCGCTAATTGCTTGTTAATCGATTTTGAATTGCTGCTGGCTGCAAAGGCTAATAATTTCATAATAATGCTTCCTATTGTATTTACAAATTAGATGGTTTAATGGTTATACCCGTTACCATTCAAGATGCATGTTTCAGAGTGCTTGAGCAATTTCAATTCAAGGTGCTGTGATGAAATAATGGTTGTTCCATTATAAGTTACAGCAACGATGGAGTGATGTTGATCAAGCGCTTCTTTGATGGGCTTAAAACCACTTTATACGGCGTTAAATAATCAAACCATAGAATGACTATGCTTACATTATTTGCCTTGCCTAAAGTGGTTTTATTTCCCACTGAAATCCTGCACTTTGATTGCTAATGGGTATACAACTTTAGCTTAATCACAATGATTTCGACTTATCACTTAATATAGAGCTAGTATATAGTTATAATTGAATGTAATTAATAGCCTCGAATGAGAATAACTTTTTCCATATGACTCATAATAGCGACTCTAAACTTTTTGATGGCATGGTGATATTTACTCAAGTAGTTGAGTGCGGAAGCTTTTCAGCGGCAGCAATCGCAACAGGTCACTCAAATTCTTATATTAGTAAAACACTTAATAAACTAGAAGCGCGAGTTGGCGTTCGTTTATTAAATCGAACCACACGCTCGATTAGTTTGACCCCAGAAGGCCAACTGTATTTTGAACAATGCCAGCAGTTAGTATTCGATGCCCACGATGCGGTATCTCTCTTAACGCAAAGTCATATAGAGCCTAAAGGTGTGCTTAGGGTAAGCTGTCCAACGTCGTTTGCTGAAAACCACTTACAAGATGTCGTGTCGACGTTTATGCATCGTTACCCAAAAGTTAATTTAGTGCTAGATTTAAATGATCGCCGCGTCGACTTAGTACAAGATGGTTTTGATTTAGTTATTAGAGCGACAGATCAACTAGCAGAATCAAGTTTGGTGTGTCGAAAAATATATAGCTGTAAGGCTTATACTGTAGCATCACATGACTATCTAGAACGCTTCGGTTTGCCAAAGTCTCCAGAAGAATTGAGTGAGCATCAGTGCATTTGTTACAGTAACTTAAAACAAGCGAATAAATGGGTTTACCACCATAGTAATGGCACCGATAGTCAGGTTGAAGTGGAAGCTAAATTATTATGCAATAGTGCAAGTATGGAGTTAGCTATGGTGCTTGCCGGTCATGGTATTTGTCGGCTACCGGAATTTGTCATGGAAAAAGTATTGAAAGATAATAAGTTAACCATATTATTCAATGATAATGATTACATCACACCAACAATTGACGTTTTTGCTATTTATCCCAGCCGAAAACATTTATCACCTAAAGTTCGCTCTTTTATTGATTTACTCGTTGAGAAAATGCCTCAACCGATACAATAGCTGACTTTCCATTGCTCAGTTATATTTAGCAGAAGCTCTCATGCATTGTGTTAGTAAAGTACAAAACTCATTAAGCTCTCTGTCTATTGCTGTTTCAGGTAGGTATAAATGATAACCCAATGCCTGATGTAACAGTGCGCAGTGATGTAGAAATGCGGCTAGTGGTCCTGTTATTATTTCACCAGATGATAAAGTAAAGGGCTCGAAATTAATCAAGCTCAGCTCAAGGGGAAGTAACTTTTGACTCATTGCAAAAGCGACCAGAGGCTTTTGCTCGTGAATAAGCCGATTGGCCAAACGCGGTGATATTTTATCAGCTAACGAGGATAAATTTACTAAACGAATACCTATATAAGGAAGCTGTATTGTTGCGAGTCCTGACGTTTCGTTGATTAAAGAAATGCGTTGGACTTCTTGCCAATCAACCTGCCAGTGACCATATCTATGTTGATAGCTAATGCCCTTTGGATTGAGAGATAAACTGTATTTTGGCTCAAGGTACTTTGCTAAACCAGTGATAAATATTACCAATGCGCATAAGTAGATAAAGATGAGCACCAAATGAAACTGTCGCCAATAACCTTGGCTAAATATGAAGGTGAAAAGTGCGATAACGACTGACACTAACATTAAAAAAAGTGCATGGTGATTACTTTGTGCTTTAATATTGATAATAGGTAATGGTCTAGTCATGATGACCTCTAGTGGACAACCATTTTGCTAAGTATAGTTAATATTTTGCTATTCAAATCAACGGCAGTTTTGTTTTATTAGCTTAGCAAACCTTTTTTTTTGTGCGGCTAGTTGCTTTTCACTTTGATAGTTTCGCTCGCCGTCAGCTGACATTAGGTAAAGACGACCACCTTGCTCATACAGAGCAAGTTCGCTTTTTAGCTGATTACAATAACCTTTATTTTTTTGTTTTTGCTTAGCATGTTTTTGCGCTTTTTCTGCTTTAGCTTGTTTAGCTTTATTATAGTCTTGTTGCCACTGACTGTTACTGCTGACAGGCTTTGCAATATTATTATTTTCACTTGGTTTTATTGTGGTAACTTTTTCGTCACTTATTGGTTTATCGCTAAAGTGGACCTTGCCACTTTTATCCGTCCAAGTATAAATCTCTGCCATTGCACTAAATGATAAAATCCAGCTTGCAGCCAGTAAAATAATGCTTACTCTTGTCAAGTTATTCATAAATTCCCTTTGTAACTTAATACATGTATCTTAATACTGTTAATATAGTGTTTATTGTGTAAATAAGAGCGCTAAATTATTCCTATATAGAAACCATAACATAGCTTAATTGGCTTGTGGCAGCTCGCGAGGGTGAATTTTGTAAAAATTATGGGCACTCGTAGCGTAATATTTCGCTTAAGTAACTCAAGGAATGCTTTAATGAAGGGATTATGTTTATTAGTATTACTCACTGGGTTATTCACTGTTTGCCAAGCTGGGCAAATGTATAAATATAAAGATGCCAACGGCCATTGGGTATTTAGCGATAAACCACCTGAAAAAGTACAAGATTTTTCTACTTTACAGTTTAGTAGCCCGAAAAAACCAAGCTATAAAGTTCAACTGTATAATGTAAAGAACAAGAATGGTTATACTCTTTATGCTAAAAATAATTTTTATGCTCCTGTTGAAGTTGGCTTCACCCCTCCAGGTAAGCAAACCCTTATCAGTAAAGTTATCCCTGCTAGAAGCCGTATTGCTCTATTTGATAGTAAAAATAAAACGCTGACAGTTGATTACCGTTGGGCTCTTGGGGATCCCAATAGTATTGCAGATAATTACCCATATCGTGTCCCTTTTAATTCACCTAAAGGGCATAAAATAACCCAAGCCTTTAATGGACAGTTTTCTCATACAAATGACTACAATAAATACGCAGTGGATATTGCAATGGATGTTGGCACATATTTAACCGCAGTGAGAGCTGGTACAGTCGTTTGGGTTAAAGACGATTATCATATGAGCGGCAGGACTAATTATTTTTTAGACAAAGCAAATGTTATTAAAATATTGCATGATGATGGTACTTTCTCTTCTTATGCTCATATTCTCATGGACACTGCCATCGTAAAAGAAGGCGATAATGTTGCTGTCGGTGATAAGTTAGCTCGTTCAGGATCCTCGGGGTTTTCAACTGGACCTCATTTACATTTTTCTGTCATTAAAAATTCAGGGCTTAAAAATATCGCGATACCATTCAAGTTTGTTGATGATGCAGGTATGGCATTTACCCCTAAACGTGCAATGATCATGTTTGGAGCAAGCAAGCCTTAATGTCAGGACTGTCATAACAAGCAGGTTAATCAAGTGTTTTTTTAAATCGCATCGCCGCAATGAACAAGCCAAAGCAAGTAAAAGCTATTAACCAGATCATATCAAAATTCATTTCAATAACATTGACGTCACGTAATACGACGCCTCTAATCAAACGAATAAAATGTGTGGCAGGTAATGCTTCTGCAATATATTGCGCTGGCAGTGGCATACCTTCATAGGGAAACATAAAACCAGACAATAGTATTGAGGGCAGCAAAATAAAGATGGTCATTTGCATTGACTGTAATTGGTTTTTAGCTACGGTTGAGATGACTAGCCCGAGTACCAAACTCGCACAAATAAATAACAAGGTAGCAATAGCAAGTTGACTTAACCCACCGCTAAAAGGTACGTTAAAAAGCCAATAACCTAGTCCTAAAATAATGGCGACTTGAATAGCACCAATAAAAATATAAGGAAATATTTTACCTATCATCAATTCAATAGGGGCAAGTGGTGTGGTGATGAGCATCTCCATATTGCCACGTTCTTGCTCTCTGACAATGGCTGCTGAGGTAAACATTATCATTGTCATCGTCAGTATAACCGCGACAAGGCCCGGCACTATGTTCACTACACTCCGTTGTTCAGGGTTATAAAGTAAGGTTACTTCAAACGTAGGGGTGTTTCGGTTGGCGGGTTTATCAAGCAGCTCAACAAGCGGCATATTACGCAAACTTTTTATACTAGACGCTATGACAGTATCAGAGCCATCGACTAACCATTGTGCAATAGGCCGACTGGTTTCTTGTTTACTTGAAGGTGGTAGGCCAAAGCCGACACTGGGATGTCGCACTAAACGTTGGCTCACGTCTTTTGGAATAATTAATACTGCACGCACCTCATTACTATCTATCGCTTTTTGTGCCGCTTTTGTTGAGTGATAATTGTGAGTAAAAGTGATAATACCGGTTGCAGAAACGGTTTGTTGTAATACTCTGCTTAATGATGTTTGGCTATGATCAACTACGCCGACGGGGATATTTCGTACATTGGTGTTAATAGCAAAAGCAAATAAAAGTAGCTGTACTAATGGGATCATGATTACCATGGCAAAAGTCATTCTATCTCGTCTTAGTTGTAATAACTCTTTCGTGACAATTGCTTGAATTCTCAATAGCGATGTTTTCATTATCGTGCTACCCCTTGACCGGTACAACTTACGAAAACATCTTCAAGGCTTGGTCTCACAATCGCTAACTTATCAGTCGGTTTAATGCAGAATTGTCGCTGTAGTAGGGCTACTGGATTTGCTTCAACCTTGCTAACTAACACACGTAAGTGTGTGCCTAGCTGAGCTGCTGAAATAACTTGTGGCAGCGTGGTGAGTTTGTCCTTTATATAACGTAAATCAGTTGCGGCTATCTCTACAACTTGTGCTGCCATATTATTCATTAATGTTTGTGGGGAGCCGTCTGCTCTTTTAATACCATGCTCTAAAATGGCTAGCTTGTGGCATCGTTCAGCTTCATCCATGTAATGTGTTGAGACTAAAATTGTGGTGCCTTGATCACAAAGATCAAATAACTGTTCCCAAAATTCACGTCTATTTTGCGGGTCAACGGCTGATGTGGGTTCATCTAAAAAGAGTAGTTTGGGTTTGTGTATAAGCGCTGCGGCAAGCGCCAAACGTTGTTTTTGACCGCCACTCATGCTGCCAGCAAGTTGTTGGCTTTGCTGTGTTAGTTGGTGGGTACTTAATAATTCACTTAAACGAGATTTTTGTTCGTTAGCTGTTAGCCCATAAATCTTACTGACAAATTGCAAATTTTCTTTAACAGTAAGGTCATCATAAAGTGAGAATTTTTGTGTCATATAGCCAATTTCTAAACGCAGTTTATTGGCTTCTTTAGGTAAGTGACAGCCCAAGACGTTAACTTGACCACTTGTCGGCTTTAATAACCCAGTCAATAATCGGATAGCAGTTGTTTTTCCCGAGCCATTTGGGCCCAAAAAACCGTAAATAGTTTGTTTTTCAACAGTTAAATCTAATTCTGATACAGCAGCTAATGAACCGAAATTACGGCAAAGATTTTTAGCGTTTATCGCCAGCCCACGGTGATAATTTGTATTGTTGGCTGCATCACGTGTGGTAAAAATCATGGCATTTGAACTTGTGCAGGCACACCCATCGGCAAATCTGCAGCGCTATCGGGTAATTGAATTTCGGCTAAATACATCAGATTGGCACGCTCTTCTTGGTTCAGAGCGAAATAAGGCGTAAAAGCAGGCTCTGAAGAGATCCAGCGTACGGTTCCGATGATAGGTGCGTTTAAGCCATCGACGTATACAGTTAATTTATCAGCAACTTTTATATTCACTCGGTAGGGCTCAGGCACATAAATTCGAGCAAAAGGCGCAGTTCCCGCCAATATGATGGCGACAGGACTGCCTTGTGTTACTCGTTCACCTAAATTCCACGGTAAGTTATCTAATATACCATCGCGTTTGGCAGTAATGGTTAAGTCATTGAGTTTTTTCATTTCGCTTTCAAGCACCGCGATGCTTGTTGCTAAAATAGCTTTGGCAATTTGTAAGTCTTCAATGCGGGCGCCATTGATAAGTTGTAATAGTTTTTCTTGTGCATTGTGAAGCTTCGCTGTATTTTCGTCACGAGAAGCAAGGGCGTTATCTAATGTTGCTTGGCTTGCTAGATTTTTTTTGATCAGTATTTTTACTCGTTGATAATTAGCCTCGCTTTTGACCAGTGCTGCTTTAGCACCAGCTACTTGCGCCGTGGCAGCGGCAACTTCCTCTTCTCGAGCACCATTGTGTACTTTCTCCAAATTTGCCTTAGCTTGCTGCATTTCTGCTTGGGCTTTAGCAACAAGCGCTTTTTGAATAGTATCATCAAGTTTTACGAGTATCGTGCCTTTGCTTACTTGACTTCCTGCATTGATAGGTAAAGCGACGATGACTTCACTCACGGTCGCAGTGTGCGCTATACGCTCTCGCTCTAATGTACCTAAGGCGAGGCCAGGTTTATTGTTATCACAAGCATTGAGCAATATTAACGAAATAATTAGTATAAATAATCTAGACAAAGCATCGGCAAATTTCGCAGACATGAATAGTAATCTCATTGAAATGTAGACTAGTTTTTAGTTTAATCTCAATGAGTTAAAAGTCAATTTATTCTCGAATGTTGCATTAATACTGATTAGGTATGGACTGAGTTGAGCATGCTATTAATTGACTGTATAGGTATAGTAAAGTGCCTAATTACAGTCATTAATTATATTGTTGCTCAAAATAACTCTCGATAATTAATCTTGCTGATTCGGCATCAATATTATCTTTTTTTAAATTCTTAAAACCACCTCGAGCAAATAATTGCTCTTTAGCATCGGCGGTGGTTAACCGCTCATCTTGAAACTCTACCGGGATTCCAAAACGACCATGGACTCGATTGCCAAATTTTTTGGCATCTAAGGTAAGTTGCTGCTCACTACCGTCCATATTGAGTGGTAGTCCAATGACGATAAAGTCAGGTTGCCATTCCTTTAGAAATTTGGACAAATTATCCCAATGTGGAATGCCGTCAACAGCCTTCACTGAACCAAGTGGTGTGGCACTACCTGTTATTTCTTGACCTACAGCTACACCAATATATTTTTTACCAAAATCAAAGCCAATAACAGTGCGTTGGCCAATGGGGGATTTAGTTTTAGTTGACATTTTTTTCCTTGAATGCGCTCATCGTTATAGTCGTTTGCTTATGTTAGCAAAGTTACTCAACAGTTATATAGTCAACTGAAAGGGTTGCGATTAAGCATGGCCAATATCGCTAGATAAATGAGCGATATCAATCCCCAGTTTTTCAGTAGCCTTTTTCCAACGCTGTTCAATCGGCGTTTCAAAAAGAATTTCAATATCAGCGGGTGTAGTAAGCCACGAATTCGCTTGTAATTCTTGTTCTAGTTGACCGGGTCCCCAACCAGCATAGCCTAAAGTAACAATAAATTGTTCTGGGGCCTTTTGCGTGCCCAAAGACATTAGAATATCTTTTGAGGTAGTGATCATTAGCTCTTTACTCAATACCAATGAACTACTCCAGCCTGGTTGTGAACGATGCAATACAAAGCCTCGCTGTTGTGCAATAGGACCACCTGAAAGTACTAGCTGCTCTAAGCTATTGCTGATATCAGTGACAAGCGTAATATCATTCATATCATCATTGTTAGTTAACTCACTGCTTTTACTTAGGTTATCAGATTTTACACTGTTTTCTGGTTCTATTTGCTTGAGTAGATCCGCTAAAGTGATATTAACAGGTAAGTTGATGATCAGACCCATGGCGCCTTCTTCATTGTGCTCACAAATATAGGTCACCGTTTTGTTAAAATAGGGATCACCCAGAGAAGGCATGGCAATCAATAGTTGGTTCTCTAAACTCATCATTGATTGAGACGGAGCTATTTCTGCATCGCTTTTGAGTGTTGCTTTTTGTTGTTTTTCCATGCAATTTCAACTCTTATTTTGTGATGTTATCTTCAATAGCATCCATTAGTTTACCACTGATATTGATTGGGTAAGCTGCTTCAATTTCACGGATACACGTAGGGCTTGTTACATTGATTTCAGTTACTTTATCACCAATGACATCTAAACCAACAAAGTATAGACCACGTTTTTTCAATTCCGGAGCAATGGCATCAGCAATAGCTTTATCACTTACGCTAAGAGGGCGGGCTACACCACGTCCCCCAGCGGCTAAATTACCGCGAGTTTCACCCTGAGCAGGTATGCGTGCTAGACAGTAAGGCATTGGTTCGCCATTAACAATCAGAATACGTTTATCACCATCTACAATTTCAGGCATAAACTCTTGCACCATGGCATATTGCTCACCATGATTAGTTAAGGTTTCGATAATGACACCTACGTTGGCATCATTTGCTTTAATGCGGAAGATTGAAGCGCCACCCATACCATCAAGAGGTTTAATAATAACGTCTTGTTGTTTGTCATGAAATTCACGAATTTTGTCACTACTTCGGGTAACCAAGGTTTTAGGAGTGAATTCGCTAAACCAAGCCGTAAATAGCTTCTCATTACAATCACGTAGGCTTTGCGGTTTATTCACAATGAGTGTACCTTCAACTTCAGCACGCTCTAGCAGGTATGTTGCATAAATAAATTCAGTGTCAAATGGAGGATCTTTACGCATCAGTACTGCATCCAATTCACTCACTGCTATATCTTGTGCTTCAGATAACTCGTACCAATGCTCGCTATCATCAAACACTGATACTCGGTGCGTTGTGGCGCGACATTGTCCTTGTTCAAGGTATAAATCTTTCAGTTCCATGTAGTAAATTTCATAGCCACGTTGCTGTGCTTCGAGCATCATCGCCATTGACGAATCTTTTGCTACGTTAACTTGTGAAATAGGGTCCATTACTATGCCAAGTTTTATTACTTTATTTGTAGTCATTTTTTATCCTGTTCAATATTAATTTTTAACGTTGTAATTGAGCAAAGCAGCAATAAATTTAGTGCAAATCACCAAAGCGACATTGCAATGCGGTAATCGCCGTTAATGCGGCAGTTTCAGTACGTAATACTCTTGGGCCAAGAAGTACATCGTGAAAATCACTGCCATTGGCTTGAGTGATTTCTTCATCACTAAGACCACCCTCAGGGCCAATAAGCAATCGAACACGTGTATTCTCTACCGGTAAACTCATGATGGAATGCTGAGCTTTGGGATGTAAATTGATTTTTAGGGCAGTGGTTTCTTGCTTTAGCCAATCAGCTAATAACATAGGCTCTGCCACAATGGGTACGCTTGCGCGACCACTTTGTTCACAAGCACTAATGACAATTTTTTGCCATTGTTGACGTTTTTTCTCAAGACGCTCTGCATTAAGTTTAACTCCGCAGCGTTCGGTAAATAAAGGCGTAATGGTATTTACGCCCAATTCTACCGATTTCTGTAAAGTAAAGTCCATCCTATCACCACGAGAAATACCCTGTCCTAAATGTATGTTTAGCGGAGATTCACTATTATTTTCTTCTTGGGAAATGATTGTTACATCAGCTGATTTCTTACTGACATTACATAATGTTGCTGTGTATTGAAATGCCTCTTCACCATTAAATAATGTAATTGTGTCACCAGTCTTTAGGCGTAAAACTCGTACTACATGACCAAACGCTTCATCAGATAATGGTATCGTTTCGTTAAGAGTAAACTGACTTTGTTGAAATATTCTTGGGTTACGCATAATAGGGCTTAATGGAAAATCATGATTATTAAACTAAAATAAGGGCGACAAGTGCAAAAAACAATGCATTAATCTATAAATGTATAAAGTTGTACTGTTTATTGTTTTCATTTGACTAGCTACGAAAATACTTGTAATTTCTTAAGTCATATAAATAAAAAGGATTAACAATGAAAAAAATTATACTTACCACGCTTGCGGCCAGTGTATTTTCTTTAGGACTCGCAGGACAATCAGCTATCGCTGGTGAAATGATCTCTGTGGATAAAAACTTTGCTAGCCCAATTATTTCATTAAGTGGATACGATAAAGTCTATGTACAAGACTTAGACATTTCCCACACCAAAATTATTTCACCTCCTTGGATCGACAAGGAAAGTTTCGAGTGGAAAGTCACAGATAGTAATCGCGCTCATCTGAAAGCACGCTTTAAAGAAGGTGTTGAGAAAGGCTTAACCGAGAATAACGGCCGTTACGAAATTGTTGAGAAAGAAGGTAAGGGCGTACTGATCGTTGATGTAGAAATTATTAGTTTTATGCCGTATGCCTCACAAGAAGATACTGAAACAACAACAAAAGGCTCTGGTGAGTTCCACTTATCTGTTCATTTACGTGATGGTAAAACAAGAAGCCTGATTCACATCTTTGAAGGTACACAAGCCATTGGTAGTGATTATCAACCAAATACTGCGATGGAAAGGGCTAAAGATGCCAAAAATCTCTTTAAGGCTTGGGGTAAATCGTTACGTAAAAAACTTGATGCTGCAAACTAGTTCGAGCAATGACAATAGGTTAAATTAAACAAAAAAACCAGTTTATATACTTGATAAACTGGTTTTTTTACGCGTTGATTTTGTGAAAGCCCGTACCTTGGTTGGACAGAGCTTAATCTCTACTGAGGGCTAACTATAAATTTGCCGCTTTACGTAAATCGTCTGCTTTATCTGTTTTTTCCCAGCTAAAAGCGGTGAAGGTATCATCGCCAACGGTCATTTCAAATGGCTCACGACCAAAGTGACCATACGCCGCTGTTTGCTGATACATTGGATGTAAAAGATCTAACATTTTAGTTATGCCATAAGGGCGTAAGTCAAAATGTTCACGTACAATTTCAACTAGTTTCTCTTCAGAAATTTTGCCTGTACCAAAGGTATCAATAGAAATTGATGTCGGCTCAGCAACGCCAATGGCATAAGACACTTGAATTTCACAACGATCTGCAAGACCTGCAGCAACAATGTTCTTAGCAACATAACGGCCAGCATACGCGGCGCTACGGTCAACTTTAGAAGGATCTTTACCAGAAAAAGCACCACCGCCGTGACGAGCCATGCCACCGTATGTATCAACAATAATTTTACGGCCGGTTAATCCACAATCGCCTACTGGACCACCAATAACAAAACGACCTGTAGGGTTGATATGATACTTAGTCTCTTTAGTTAATAATTCTGCGGGTAATACATGGTTAATAATGTTTTCCATGACAGCATTAACTAAGTCTTCTTGCTTAATATCAGGATTATGCTGAGTGGAAAGAACAACCGTATCAATAGCAACCGGTTTATCATCTTCATAGATAAAAGTTACTTGTGATTTTGCATCTGGACGTAACCAAGGTAACACACCCGATTTACGTGCTTCAGCTTGACGTTCAACTAAACGATGTGAGTAATATAATGGTGCAGGCATTAGTGTTGGAGTTTCGTTGGTTGCATAACCAAACATTAAACCTTGATCACCAGCACCTTGTTCTTCTGGTTTGCTGCGATCTACGCCTTGAGCGATTTCAGGCGATTGTTGACCAATTAAATTCATAATGCCACAAGTTTCGCCATCAAAACCAACATCTGAAGAGGTGTAGCCTATTTCACTAATAACGTTACGGGTAAGTTTTTCTAAATCAACCCAAGCATTCGTTGATACTTCACCAGAAATAATAGCAACACCGGTTTTTACCATAGTTTCACAGGCCACACGGGCATATTTGTCTTTGGCAATAATGGCATCTAATACCGCATCAGAAATTTGATCAGCTATTTTATCCGGATGGCCTTCAGAAACAGACTCGGAAGTAAAAAAATGTTTAGACATAAATCCTCAGAAAAATTTGAGTTATACAAAATAATGGGGCGATTCTACACCTGTTGAAAACAACTTTCTAGCTTTTTTACGCCTAGACGGCTAAACGTCTCTAGATTTTTGTGATTTTATTGAACTAGCGTAAGTTATTGCTAGATTTCATGGTGAGCAAATGACTTTGTTAGGGGCATAATGCATATAAAGTAAGTGGCTCTTGCCATAGTTTACTAAATATTTTTTCTTGCTCTTTTGTCTCTAGAGAACTGTAAAACTGACATTGTCCTCGTTGGGTTTTGCATGCTTCGATTTCATTTTCAGCTAATTTCTTCGATAATTGCACTGTCACTGGTGCGGCTGTTTCTATAATGTTGACTTGCTGGCCTGCAATAAGACTAATTTGTTTTTGAACAAAAGGATAATGAGTGCAACCAAGCACTAGGGTATCAATACCTTGCACAATTAATGGGTCGATATATTGTTTTAATAATATATTACAGGCGTGACTATTTTGTTTGTCTTGCTCAATAAACTCAACTAAACCTGGACAGGGCTGAATGATCACATTGGCGCCGTTGTGGTGTAAGTCAATTAAAGTCTTAAAACGTTTATTCTCGCTTGTTGCTTGTGTCGCTAGAATGGCCACTTTTTTACTGATACTTTGCTTTGCCGCGGGCTTAATTGCTGGCTCAACACCAATGATTGGAATATTAACTTGTGCTCTAAGTTGCTCAATGGCGTTCACGGTTGCAGTATTACAGGCAATAACTATCGCTTTCACGCCTTTAGCAATAAGTTGCTTTGCAATGAGATTAACCCGCTTAATAATGAATTCGACAGACTTTTCACCGTAAGGAGCGTGAAGACTATCAGCAAAGTAGATGATATTTTCATGGGGGAGTTGCTGGGCAATGCATTTAGCAATTGACAATCCGCCAACGCCAGAATCGAAAACGCCAATAGGAGCTGAGTTGATAGAGGTTTTTCGTTTGATCTTATGAGTAATAATAGTTTTTGCTCAGCCACAGTAAATAGGTCGTACGAGTAAATTGTATTGCTTTTATCAGCCAAAAAGCAATACAATTAATTAAGTAAAGTTTTTTGTTTATATAACTGTGGTTTGAGGTAAAATGCAATATTAATTATCTGGATGTAATGTGATGTAGGAAATATACGCCCCTTGTCATTTAAAAACTTCTTCATTACGATTAAATACGTTTGCATCAGCGTTATTTAATTGGTCAAGGGAATAATCATTGCTCAACTTAAAGGCTCTGCCTACATCACTTTGAACCCCATTTAAATCATGCTCTGTAAAAGGTAAAAGGTATATGTCTAATGTTGTTTCAGTAACGCGCTTTAAAGCATTTCCACCATTAATGTGGATTTTATTATTTGGCTCATTTATTACCCGTGGTAGCTACTACATGGTATGGCCATTTTTAGCGGTAATTCTATATGAAAAATTTGCTTTATCAGCCACACATGTTGGACTTATTCTGTCAAGCGCTGCGGTAATTTCGGTGTTAGTGAGTTTTGTTGGTAGTGCATTATCTGACCGAATTGGTCGGCATCAATTAATGTATGCCAGCGGCATTTTATATATCATATCTTTCTCATTATTAGCTGAAGTTAATTCTATTGTCGGTTATGCCTTAGTGATTACTTTATGTTCTATTGCCACTGCATTATGGCGTCCACTCACATCTGCGTTAATTGGCGATATCATTAATGATAAAGGTACTCGTGAACTTGCTATGCAGTCGTTATATTTTATCGTGAATGTCGGCTGTGCTGTCGGCCCGATGTTAGGGCTATGGTTAGGTTTAACGGGAGAGCAATCAAGTTTTTATATTACAGCGGCAGCATTTGCCTTTTTATTAGTGCTTTTATGGTGGGGGTTTCATCAACACAGTAAGTTAGGCGAAGCTTCATTGAAAACTAATCAAGACATCTCTAGTGAAGATCAGTCTCAACCAGAAGAAAATGTTATACAAAATGCTGCAAGTGAAAAAATAGTCAAAGTATTAGCTGCTGATAAATTATTACAGTGCCTTATCTTTGCCAATATTTTATGCATGTTTATTTACGCGCAAATGGACAGTTCACTAATACAATATTTAACGAGAGCTGAGGTTCCTGATTTACTTGAACTTATTTCAGCCATGATTTTTACCAATGCATTAGTGATCATTTCAACCCAGTTTTTTTTACTGAAGTTAATGGCAGGGTTATCATTAGTTAGTCGAATACACGTTGGTTTAGTTTTACTTATGTGTTCACAAATTTGGTTAGCGGTTAATCCATTAACGCTTTATTGGGGCTGGATAGGCGCAATTGTCGTGATGAGCTTGGCGGAAACTATTCTTTTCCCTACCATGAATGTGCACATTGATCGCTTGGCTCCAGATCATTTACGTGGTGCCTATTTTGGTGCTGCCTCGTTTTATGAATTTGGCTATGCGATAGCACCGCTAGGCGGGGGAATTATTCTCGACCAATTAGGTGGCTCTTGGCTATTCTTTATCGCGGCTGCGTTAACATTACTTGTTATTTATCTTTATAGCATATTGGATAAATTACCAAGGCCCGATTTTGTTAGCATTGAAACGAGCAATTAAAAACAAAACTTATTAAATAAGCTAAGAAATATAATATAAGTTCTAACGATCTAGCCCATAATCAATGGCGTAACGCATAAGACCAACCGTTGAGTCAATACCTAGCTTTTGCTTAATATTTCGCTTATGGGTTTCCACAGTGCGTACACTGACATTTAGCTCTTGCGCTATACGTTTATTATTAAGGCCTTGTGAAATAAGTCTTAGCACCAATTGCTCCCTTCTAGTGACAATACCTCGTTGCTCACTAGCAAGCTCTTTCGACAAAATCTCGGTAACTTCTGAGCTGAAATAATGTTTACCTGAGATGACTTTTTTAATGGCGTCTATTAATTCAGTACCTGGAACATCTTTTAAAATATAACCATCGGCGCCATGGCGCATAGCACCTAAAATGTATTCTTTATTGTCATGCATACTGAGCATGAGTACTTTGCAATCAATATCTTGCTCTTTAATTAATTCAAGCACATACATACCATCCATTTCAGGCATGTTGATATCCATTAGTACAATATCGAAATCGAGACTTTTAATCAGTTCTAAGGCTTGCTTGCCATTTTCAGCTTCACCAACAACATCTAGGCTACCATCAAGACTCAAACGATGTTTAAGTCCTTCTCTAAAAAGTGGATGATCGTCAACTAATAGCACTTTAATCATAATATTCTCTTTCATGTTAGTTCTCGCTGGCATTACTAGCATTAAAACGCAATTGTGATTGCGGTATGCGGGCTAAAACTCTAGTACCTTTGTGCTCTGATTTGACCGTCAAATCTCCTTGATAAAAGTTTAACCTCTCCTTCATATTACGTAGGCCAATCCCCTGGTGAACTTTAGTCTTCTTATCTTTATCTGCATTCCTATCGTAGCGTTGATAATCAAAACCTTGGCCATCATCAATAATTTCTAACGCTAACCAATTGGGGATTAACTTTAATGTGATAGTTACTGTGGTGGCATTGGCATGACGCTCAATATTAGTTAACGACTCCTGGGCAATGCGATATAAAGCGGTCTTAACTTCAGTTGATAAAATATTTCGAAGCGATAACCGTTCTACATTAACATGAATACCAGTACGTTGAGAAAAGTCTCTGCCCAGTTCTTCTAGCGCAGCACCTAAACCATAATCTTCAAGCAAACCAGGGTGTAATTGATGCGAAATAGCGCGGATATCACCCATTATCTTGCAAATAAGTTCCATGGAGCGATCCATTTCATTACTGGCATCATCATTGTTTTGATGTTTCAATTGGGCTGTTTCTAAGGAAAATCTCGCTGCAGCAATTGTTTGACTAATACCGTCATGAAGCTCTCGTGAAACTCGCTTACACTCCTCTTCTTGGGTCTGAAATATTCGCTCATTAAGTTCACGTAATTTCCGATTCGCCAATTTTCTTTCACTAAACCGTATAAATTGCCCAGAAAAAAATATGGCAATAATGGCGACTAAACCAATGATGAGCGTCATGATAGACGTATTACGAATATGTTTACTTATCGAGTCATTTAACACGGCAATTTCTTGATCAATGTCGTCAATATAAACACCAGTGCCTATCATCCATTGCCAATCTTCTAGCTCCCTTGAGTAACCTATTTTTTTACCAACTTCACCACCTTTTGATGGTTGATTGAAAACATAATTTAGGTAACCACCACCATCTTTTGCATTCTCAATAAGATCTCGAATCAGCTTTACGCCATTTCTATCTTCAAGATCGAGCCAGTTTTTCCCGATGCGCCACTCTTGCCCAGGTATCAGTAATGCCGTGCCATCAAAGTTATAAGCAAAGAAGTAACCGTCTTTACCAAAGCGCATATTAGACAATACTTGTTTAACTAACGATTGTGCTTGTTCATTACTTAGGTTTTTATTTCGATAAATATGCTCTGTGGCGCCCTCAGCAAGCGTGACATAATTACGTAACTCGTCTTTTCGGTGCTTCATTATGCCGTGGCGGTACTCATAAACGGTTTGTTCAGATAAGGACTGATATTGCACTTGTGTAACGATGAGCACAGCAACCAGCGCTAATACCAATGGCACAATAGTGACTAGTTGTAATTTTAAATTAATATTCACTTAATAACCCTTATTCTCAAGTCATGTTGTCTAAACATAACTTTGACTATACCCAATCACTTTAAAGAGTGACTTTCATTAATAGCTTCTAATAGTGTTACTTTATCCATGTAATCAATTAACGGTTGTTAATCGATATTGGCATAATGTGAAAGCCAATTTAACTACCCCTGCTATTACTATAGCTAGCTCTGTCATTTTCGTACTTGTTCTTTTATTGATGAGATGTGTTTTATATGTATTTATACAGTGTTTTTTCAAACTGATTTAATAAACATAATCTTGGTGAATTAATTAAGCTGTTCAGTATTGTGAGTCGTCACAAGTTTACAATCAAAGACTGCTAATCTTAACTTAAGTATTGGTCGTGATTATTGATTTATACAAGTCAATTTTTCATCAGAATATTGAGTCTATACGTAATGTTACATTTTAATAATGGCGTATTAATTAATTTTTTATTTCCAAAATGCATATAATAGATGGCTGCTGTCAATAAATCCGTATCGCTTTCGTTAATACTTAGGCTCTTCTGCTTTTTAAGTTAAATATCAGAAAATTATCCATACCTATTACTATACCTCTACAGCTACCGCATATTAATGTTGATAATTACAGACTCATTATAGCTATTAACCCTTCAGAGCCTTCAGCGGTATTCTCCCTCAGAATAACGTTAAGCACAGAGTCATCCTATTAATAGCCACATTACTTATCTAGCCCAACTAGTGATGCATAAATTAGCTAAGTCATATGTGAATAATTAAGTAAATAATTTCAATATTTGCCTTTTTGGTTGGTTTTTTAAACGGTATTTGCCCGATTTTTAATAAAACTAAGTGTAAACACGTAGAAAAAATACGTACATTCGCCGATTACGCGTAGTGGGTAATTTCAATATTGTATATCTAGCACTAAGCGAGATGATTCAAATCATCCAAGTCTCAATAAAAAGGGTAACAATAATGAAAAATATAATAAAATCCGGTTTTATGTTGGCAGCAATAGTATCCGCACCTTCATATGCAGGTTATACGTTCGATTTAGGCGATAAAGATTCTATTACTTTTGGTGGCTTCATCAAAGCAGACATACGTACTGTTAATGGTGATGTAAGCGCTCCAGCAACAGGCAATGATTACTGGATCGGCGCTGCCTCAGTTACAGAAGATATTTCAACAACCAAATTTACAGCCAATGAAACACGCTTTAATGCTAAATATATTCATGGTGATGTTACTGGCTTCATTGAGTTTGATTTTTACGGTGGCGGTGGCAACCAAATCATTTCAAACTCATCACACCCTAGATTACGTCACGCATTCATAAAATATAAAAACATCACTGTGGGCCAAACATGGACCACCTTTATGAATACCAGTGCAATACCAGAATCTGCCGATTTCGGTGGACCTTTAGTTGCAGAATCATTTATCAGACAAGGTCAGATCCGTTATACAAATGGCGGCTTACAGTTGTCTTTAGAAAACCCACATTCAGACAAAGGTGATAATACCCAAGATTCAATCCCTGATGTTATTGCTAAATACACCTTCAAAGGTGACTGGGGTAATGTGTCAGTTTCAGGTGTAGCCCGCCAATTAAATACTGTTGGTGGCGATACCGTGTCTGCTGCTGGCTTTGGTGTTGCTGGTCGCATTAAAACGTTCGGCAAAGATGATTTTCGTTTCCAAGTGCACGGTGGCAAAACTGGCCGTTATGTTAGCGTAGTTACTGCAAGAGATTTAGTAGGTGAAGAAGCGGAACAATCAACATCAATCATGGCTGCTTACCGTCACTATTGGACTGAAGATCTGCGTTCAACAGTTTATTACGGCACCACGGATACTGATCTAGGCAACGTTAAGAATAACCACGTGGCAGTAAACCTGTTCAAAAACTACACTAAGCAACTTTCTTTTGGTGTTGAAGTCGGTAATTTCGAAATGTCGAAAGTCAATAAAAACTCTAACTACCTACAATTCTCAGCAAAATACGTTCTTTAATTTTTACTTTTCACTCAACGAGACAGGAGAAAGACAATGAAAAAATTTCCTCTATTACTATTAAGTACTTTAATTGCAGGCAGTTTCTCAAGTGCTGTTATGGCTGAAAAGAAAATGCTGTTAAAGACGCCAATTTATTATAACTCAGTATTACCAAGCTTAGGTTCAACGGTTAAATATGTATCGGACAATATTCAAACATTAAGTGGTAACAGTTTGAAAATGAAAATTTATGAGCCAAATAAGCTCGTGAATCCGAAAGAGATACTTGATGCCGTATCTACGGGTAAAGTGCAAGCAGGTTATGCAACCGCAGGTAACTGGGGCGGAAAGATCCCCGCGGCACGTTTATTTTCAGCGGTACCTTTTGGTCCAGAAGCTCCTGAGTATTTAGCTTGGTTCTATCACGGTAACGGTAATAAATTGCATCAAGAATTGTATGATGACAACAACCTTAATGTAAAAGTGCAAGTATGTGGTGTTTTAGCGCCAGAAACCTCAGGTTGGTTTAAAAATGAAATCAATAAACCTGAAGACTTAGCAGGACTAAAAATGCGTTTCTTCGGCTTAGGTGCCTTAGTGATGGAAAAACTTGGTGTTAGTACTGTTGGTTTACCAGGTGGTGAAATATTCCCAGCGATTGAAAAAGGTGTCATCGATGCCACAGAATTTTCAATGCCAGTCGTTGATAAGCGCATCGGTTTGAAAAAATTGTTGAAATATAATTACTTCCCTGGTTGGCATCAACAAGCCACGATAATGGAATTAATTATCAATAAAGATACATGGAAGAAAATGAGTGACCGCCAACAGTCAGTTATTGAACATTTATGTAAATCAGCGACTTTAGAAGCTATTGCCCTTGGCGAAGCGATTCAAGCTCCTGTAATGCAAGATAATGTTAAAGATGGCGTAATCAATAAGTACTGGTCGCCAGAAATGTTAACGACATTCAAAGCTAAGTGGGATGAAGTAGTTTCAGAGCAATCAGCGGCAGATCCTGCCTTCAAGAAAATCCATGACGACTTAGCTAAGTTCCGTGAAAACTATGATTTATGGGAATCAAACGCTTTCTTACCTCGTCCCAAACCTAGCCTTTAAATTAAAAGCTTACTTATGTGCGGTAACTCCCATTATTAGCACAGCCTAGAACCTCAGGGTTCTAGGTTTTTTTATTGAATTAGGAGAATCTTATGACTGATTCTTTGTCCACACCTAATAACGCTTTAGCACGACTGATGCTAAAAATAGCCGATGTATTTGAGGCTATTATCCTTAAAATCTCTGCTGTCTGTTGTTGGTCTTCAGCATTACTCATTGTTGTCATTATTTGTAATGTGACCATGCGTTACGGCTTTCAAAATGGACTTATTTTATTTGAAGAAATTCAATGGCATTTATATGCGATAGGTATCATGTTCGGATTATCGTATGCAGAAATTACCAACTCACAAGTGAGAGTTGACGTTGTTGCCTCCATGTTAAAAACAAAAACAGTACTTAAATGGGAAATATTTGGCGCGATTGTTTTTGTCTTTCCAACCATTTTTGTCATCTTATTTAATAGTTTCGATTATGTCGCTAACTCATATCTACTAGGTGAAAGCTCATCTTCACCATTAGGCATGCCATTTCGCTGGTTAATTAAATCCGCTATTCCTGCAAGTTTCATTCTGTTAGCTATGGCTGTATTGGCGCGACTGTTCCGAAATATCATTACCATCACTCAAAAGGAGGCATGATCATGGAAATTAACGAAATTCTAGTCATTAGCATGTTTTTAACCTTCATCGTCTTTCTCTTTACGGGCATTCCAATTGCCTATGTTTTAGCGGGTGTTGGTGTCATATTTGGTGGTATTGGTTACCTATCAGATATGCATTTAGATACGTTTACTGGCCTTGACCTTAATGTGTTAGGTTTAGTCGTCTCACGAATATTTTCCTTAATGGAGAATTGGGTACTTGTTGCCTTACCGATGTTTATTTTTATGGGGCTAATGCTTGATAAGTCAGGCGTTGCAGAACGTATGATGATGGCAATGCAAGAACTGTTCGGCCGTGTTCGCGGTGGTTTAGGTATCACGGTAACGTTAATCGGTATTATTTTAGCCGCCTCTACCGGCATTATCGGTGCTTCTGTTGTGTTACTTGGTTTGTTGTCAATCCCTGCCATGATGAAACAAAATTACTCTAAAACATTTGCCACAGGCATTGTCTGTAGTGCAGGTTGTTTAGGTATTTTAATACCGCCAAGTATTATGTTAGTTATTATGGCGGACCAATTAGCCTTGTCAGTAGGTGACTTATTTACTGCTGCGGTTTTCCCTGGATTAATGTTAGGTGTGGTTTATCTTGCTTATATTTTAGGTCTATCTTTTTTCAAACCCGAAGTCGCACCGGCACCCGAAAATCGTCGACCACTAAACTTGCAAGTATTAAAAGATGTTTTCCGCGCAATTCTACCGCCAGTAACACTTATTATTGCCGTTTTAGGTTCCATTTTTGCTGGTATTGCGACTCCAACTGAAGCAAGTGGAGTTGGCGCTTTAGGTGCAACAATTTTAGCAGCAGTCAATAAAAAACTTAATCTTAAAGTGTTTCATGAAGTATTGATGGCCTCTTATAAAACGACGGCGTATATCTTCGCGATATTTATTGGTGCAACAGTTTTTTCATTAGTTCTACGTGAACTCGGTGGTGATGAATTTATTTCAAGCATGTTAACCGGCTTACCATTTGGCCCTTATGGTGTGTTATTCATTATTTTAGCTATTGTATTTTTATTAGGCTTCCTACTAGATTGGATAGAAATTACCTTAATCGTATTACCATTATTGGCACCGGTAGTCGGTATGTTAGATTTTGGCATTGGTACCGTTAACGGATTAGATCAACCTGTCTTGGTTTGGTTTGTTATGTTGATTGCGGTTACGCTGCAAACGTCATTTTTAACCCCACCCGTTGGTTTTGCCTTGTTTTATTTGAAAGGGGTTTGTCCACCAGAGATCAAACTTACTGACATTTATAAAGGCGTAGTACCCTTTATAATCTTGCAATTATTGGGCCTTGGGGCATTAATTATGTACCCTGAAGTCGCCTTATGGTTACCATCCATGGTCTATGGAAAATAACTGATTTAGCGGCAATGAGAATGATAGAGTTTTAAGGTAGTTTATTAATTGCCTTAACGCTCTAATATTGTACTTGATAACCCATTTCTTTAGACTAACAGAGTATTTCTAAATTGGGCTGTTAGTGTATGATTTTGATGTTCTCATGAATTTCGATAGTTTAATTTAGGTAAGATTATGTTCAAGTCACTTAGAGTACAAATATACGCACTAGCATTTTTACCCTTTTTATTCGTAGCTTTATTAGAGCTATTTCTACAGTTTAATTCACTGAAAAATTTTGGCGATGATGTTACCGAGTTAACAGAAAAGACCATCTTATCTATCGAAAAAGAGCGCCTTAAAGCAATCATGGACTCGGTAGAATCACTTATTCAACCTCATGTTAATCAGCCAGGTACCCAAGGTTATGATGAAGCCTTGAAAATGTTATCTAATCTAACCTTTGATCAGGGAGCTGGTTATATATTTGCCTATAAAAATGATGGTGAAAGAGTGTTGATGGGCAGTAAAACTGCTGGACTTGGTAACAATTATTGGGACCTTCAAGACAAGCAGGGTCAATATATTATTCGAGATTTAGTTCAAAAAAGTAAGCAGGGAGCTAGTTTTTATACCTATTGGTTTCCTAAACCGAATGAAACTGTGCCTTCACCTAAGTACAGTTACGCTATTTATATCGATAAGTGGGATCTGATGATAGGTACGGGGTTTTATATTGATTCAATGGAAACGGTAATTGCTTCTATTGATGAAACTATCACTGAATCTCAAAGCAGTAATATTACTAAAAGTCTTGTTACCACGTTAATTATTGCGCTGATTGTCGGCTTTATTGTGACTTTTGCGATTAAACGCATCTATAGCGCGCTGAGAAACTTATCTTCATCTGTGGAAGCATTAGCAAAAGGTGAAGGAAATTTAACGCAGACCATAGTTGATAGCCCTATTGATGTCTTAAGTGATATTGCTAATAATTTTAATCGTTTTCTCAAAACACTCGGTGGTGATATCCGAAATATCAAACAAACCAGTGTTAACTTAGCCGATATGGCAGTGCAATCAACACAGCGACAACGAAGACTTGAAGACTCTTCAGATCAGCAAATGCAAGAAACCACACAAGTTGCTAGCGCTGTTGAGGAAATGGCTTCCACATCAGCAGAAATTGCAAATAGTGCTGAAGTAACTCGTACTTCAGCTGAAAGTGCTGAAGTAGAAATGCAGAATGTGCTTAGCCAAGTCGATTCTTCAAACCAGCGGATGAACGAACTAAATTTATTATTGGAAAATGTTGAGCATTCAGTGCAAGAGCTAGGTAGTAATGTTGAATCAATTAATTCAGTGCTTGGCGTAATACAAGGTATTTCAGAGCAAACAAATTTACTGGCATTAAATGCCGCCATTGAAGCTGCACGTGCTGGTGAACAAGGAAGAGGATTTGCTGTAGTTGCCGATGAGGTTCGTACTTTAGCGCAAAGATCACAGCAAAGTACTGTAGAAATATCTGATATTTTAGATAGTTTGAAAAATAGCTCTCAACGCACTATTCAAGATATGAGTGAGTCTGCTGACAAAAGAGCCGCTGTATCTGACGCAATGTCGGCCATTAGAGGCCTGATCGATTCTACGTCTGGTTCAATAAAAGAACTAACAGAAATGAATATACAGGTTGCTACCGCTGCTTCTGAGCAATCAACCGTTGCGAGTCAAGTGGCAGAAAGTATTACCGGGATTGCTAATCTTGCGAACGAAATAGGTGAGGGATCATCTGTTTCCCGAGAAAAATTTGAAGAGCTTGAGTATTTATCTCAAGAGCTGAATCAAGTTTCTGATAAGTTTGTCGTCTAATCAGTACCGTTAGGCTATTAAGAGTTAGTTATTACTGGTGACGTTATTTATAAAGGGAAGCATAGCTTCCCTTTTTTTACGAATGTGATTTAGTCAACTTATGCTGATTAACTTAGAGTATTGCTGTGATCTGGTTGTGTGTAAATGATGTATTAAAGGGAAAATCGCTTATGTCGAATGGGTATTGACACAGCTCACATTTGTCCTGAACACAGGGTGTTTTTCTAGAGCAGCGCGGAAATATCGCTGATATTTTATTAGTTACTACAAGAGGGAATTTAAAATAGGAAAAGTCGCTTCCAAGGTGCCGCAGCTCACATTTGTCCTGAACACCGGGTGTTCAGGGCGGAAATATCATGCTAACCGTAGGCTTCCCGATTCGAGCCGGGCTTGCACAATAGTTAATAGTCAATTTCCTTAGGTAAAACTTATCGGCTCAGGGACATAGTTCGCATACAAACACCCCAGAAGACAAACTTAGTATAGCGAAAAAAAGATTATCGAATAAGTTTTATTTTGTAATTTTCAGCTGAATGATGACTATTTATTCGTTATGTTTTATTTTTAAGCTTTAACATCATTAAGCTAGGTAAAGATAAGAATGAAATAATTATGAGTAGGCAACTACTGCTTAAGCAATTTTTTTCTTTGTATGGGAAAGAGCTTGTTCTATGGTTGTTTGAAGTAGGGCAATTTTTTGTTGATTGTCTTGTTGCTCAACTTTTAATTGTTGTTGAGTTTTTAATAAATCATTAGCCAAATTTAAAGCTGTCATTAACAAGGTTTGCTCAGGAGTACTGATTACTTTGCTAGCACCGGCTTTTGTTAAACGATCGCTGAGTTCTTGTGCCGCAGTTAATAAGGCAGTTTCTTGCCCTATTGGGCAAGCTATTTTTAGCTTGCGATCAACAATGTTGATTTCTACGGTGCGTTGTGACATTTACAGAAAATTCCAAGTATTATTAATAATATAGATAAAATAACGAAATTTTAGCCTATTATTTTTAATAATAGCGATGCTGAGCCCCCTATGCAAGTAAATAGCGCGCTTTATGGTCATTTTCTGTTATTTTCCTTTTCTGTCATTTTCGGCAGTGATACCATTACTTCCCATAATTCCCCGTAGGCATAGAAAATAAACCATGACTGAAATAACTTCAAATAACGATACCGACAATAACGAAATAGATTTTGCTACGATGCAAGGCATCTTAGCTAGCGAAGGTCTGAAGTCCCATGCCAGTGAGCTTCATGGTGTATTAACAGGGTTAATTTGTGCAGGTTTTGAATTTGAAGATCAAAACTATGTCGTCATGCTACATGATTTATTTAATGAGGGGGAAGGTTTTCCTTCAGCCGTGAAAAAAGCGCTCAAACAAATGTATAGTGAATTGTGGAGCGGTATATTAGATGACAGTTATAGCTTTAACTTATTACTACCTGATGATGATGACTCTATTGCTGAGCGTGGCCACGCATTAAGCGTGTGGGTGCAAGGCTTTAATTTAGGCTTTGGTTTACAGCAAAAAGATAGCCCTGTTGTCTCTGATGAAGTGAAAGAAGTCCTAACTGATTTTGGCGAAATTGCTAACTTGTCAGATGAAATGGAAGAAGATGAGGATACCGAACAAGCGTATTTTGAAATTGCCGAGTATGTTCGAATCTCTGCTTTATTATGCTTTAGCGAACTAGCTACGCCGCCTAACTTTGCAAGCAATAGCACAGATAAAAAGATAATTCACTAATCTAGCTTCTTGCAAAGTCAGTTCAAGTAATTACTAGCCCATCACCGCCAGTAATTTTTTACTCGCATAAATAAGCACAACATTGAATAGGCGCGAATAATACATGACCACTACACCTTCAAATAAAGCACCACTGAGCCAGTTACCGTTAGGTGACTATGGACTACATCGCGCTGCGTTCATGGAAAAAATGCCAAATAATAGCATTGCATTATTTCCTGCGGCCAGTGAACTGACTCGCAGTAATGATACCGAATATGCCTTTTGTCAGAATAAAAATTTTTTCTACTTAAGTGGTTTTAATGAGCCCGATGCTTTATTGGTTTTGTTAAAAAATACTCAAGGGCAAAATAAGTCTACTTTATTTTCATTGCCAAAAGATGCCTTGCATGAAATTTGGCAGGGCCGCCGTATAGGTCAAATCAAAGCGGTGCAAGATTACGGTGTTGATGAAAGCTTTGAAGTAGCAGAAATTACCACCATATTACCTGATTATCTTGACGGTAAGAGCCAAGTGTTTTTTGGTTTTAGTGATCATAATTTTGCTGCACAAGTTTTTGCTTGGTTAAAGCAAGTGAAAGGCAACATACGTCAAGGGGCTCAAACACCGCAACATTTGACCGATGCTGATCCTATTATTGCGGAGTTACGTTTAGTTAAAACGGAAAATGAATTAGCCTTGATGCGCCAAGCAAACTACATTTCTGGCTTAGCACATCAACGCGCTATGCAAAAATGCCAAGTAGGAAAGTTTGAATACCAAATAGAAGCAGAAATTCTGCATGAATTTGCTCGCCATGGCGCTAGACATCCTGCTTATGCCAGTATTGTCGCAGGTGGTGATAATGCCAATATTCTACATTACACCGATAATAGTGACGTATTGAAAAATAACGAATTATTACTTATTGATGCTGGCGCTGAATTAGAGGGCTATGCTGCTGATATTACGCGTACATTCCCTGTTAATGGACAGTTTTCTTCAGAACAAAAAGCAATATATCAATTAGTGCTTGATGCTAAAAATCTTGCCATTAACGCGATAAAGCCAGGTATGTCTTTTGCGAAATTGAATGCATTAACGAATACCTTTTTAACACAAGGTTTAGTGGATTTAGGCATACTTGTAGGCGATTTAGCTGAATTGATTAGTGAGAAAAAAGTAAAAGAATACTTCATTCACGGTCTTGGTCATTGGTTAGGGTTAGATGTGCACGATGTGGGTGATTATCAAATAAATACCGACAGAGAACAGCTTCGTGCTTTTGAAGTTGGTATGGTTATGACCATTGAACCTGGACTTTATATCCCACTAAGTGACCTTAGTGTCGATGAAAAATGGCGTGGAATCGGAGTCCGTATTGAAGATAATATTGCCGTTACAGAAAATGGCTTTGAAAACTTTAGCGCTAACTCACCTCAAACCATTGAAGATATTGAAGCATTGATGAAAGCCTAAGAGCTTTTAGGTGCTACGTAAGCTGCATTACAATCGTTAAGGTTATTAAGTGTTGATTAAGCTAATCAGCTTGGTATACATCAATAAAGTGCTTGCAAAAGTTAAGTAAACTAACAGTATGTTAACGATAAATAAGTCATGTCAGCATGAGTGTTAATAGCAATATTACTAAAATAAAAATACTAAGATGAGCGCTATGGAAAACAGTAACCAACATTTTGATGTCATTATTTCAGGCGGTGGCTTATCTGGTAGTTTAATGGCGTTAAGTTTAAGTCAACTCACTAAAGCTGATGGTAACTTATTATCTATCGCTATAATTGAAGCGCTACCTTTTAATCAAACGAAATCTGTAGATGAAAGTTCACTGTTTGATGAACGTGTCTTAGCGCTATCACATGGTAGTGCTAAATATCTCGCTAAGCTTGGTGCCTGGCAATACCTAAAAGACGATGCCAGTGCCATTATTGATATTGATATCTCTGATCGTGGTCATTTTGCCAAGGCAAGGTTAACGGCAAAAGAGTATCGCGTTAATGCACTGGGTTATGTTATTGATATGGCGCTTATCGGCAAAGCGCAATTAAAAGCGCTTAGTGATAATACGGTTACACGTAATGTAGTTACAAATACTGCCGCCTCAAACTCGGCTTCGAAAAATACCTCTCTGAAAAAGAATATTCATTGGTTTAGTCCTGACTCTATTGCTGATGTTACTTGGCTTGGTAGTGATAAAGACAAAGCGGCAACTGGCAATGCACCCTTAGTGGTTACCCTTAATTCAGGTAAAATCTTGTCAGCCAGTTTACTGCTTGGCTGTGACGGCGCTCAATCACCCGTTAGAAAACTCGCAAAAATTGAGGTAACTTGTGGTGATTATCAACAAGTGGCATTAATTGCCAATGTCAGCACCAGTATTGCGCACCAGCAAAAAGCCTTTGAGCGATTTACAGAATTTGGCCCTATTGCCATGCTGCCGTTAAAACCCTTAAAAGTAAAAACGAAATCCGCTGCTACGGGTGCATCACGTTGCTCGTTAGTTTGGACCATGACGCCATCCCAAGCTGAAGAGATTACAGCATTAAGTGACGATGACTTTAAAGTAGAACTAGAACGTGCCTTTGGCAGTTATCTTGGTGCAATAACCCATGTAGGCAAACGCGATGTTTATCCCTTAGTGTTATTACAAGCACAACAGCAAACCTATCATCGTATGGCGTTGCTGGGTAATGCCTCACATACTATTCACCCCATTGCAGGGCAAGGTTTTAATTTAGGCCTGCGTGATGTTGAAGTGATGGCCAACCTTATTAGAAACGCGCTGTCGGCAGGGCAAGATATCGGTAACTTTGCCTTATTGCATGAGTATCAACTGAATAGAACAAAGGATCAGCAACAAGTTATCCAATTAACTGACTCATTAGTTACCCTGTTTGCTAATGATTTGCCGCCATTAGTTGTTGGTCGTAATATTGGCTTACAAGCCCTTAATATGATGTCGCCGTTAAAAGATGCTTTAGTTAAGAAAACCATGGGATATTAAAGCTGTCAGGCTTAAGGTGTTAAGAAATAGATAAATACTGCCCCTTGCTCTGAGGCTTTAAGAGTGAGTACTGAAGGTGTGGTATTGTAAACTTCAAGAAGAGAGAAAATGCAAAAATTTGATGTGTTAATTGTAGGCGCAGGCATGGTGGGCTTAACACTTGCGTTAGCCTTACGGAAAAATAGTCAATTAAAAATTGCTATGGTTGATACCTCAGCGGTACCTGAACTTGATGACACTATCGATGTAAGAGTCAGTGCGATTAATGTCGCTAGCAAAAATATCTTTGCTAATTTAGGCGTTTGGTCCGCTCTAGAAAATAGCCGAATACAAGATTATCAGCACATGCATGTATGGGATAAAGCGGGATTAGGTAAACTTGATTTTTCAGCTAAAGATAGTGCTAGTTTTCCCTCAGAAGATAACCTAGGCTGGATCATTGAGAATAAAATTATCCGTCACGCATTATGGCAACAAGCAGAGCTCGATGAAGGTATTCATTTTTTTAATGGCAATAAATTAGCCAGTATTAGTCAGGGCGATAGTGAAGTCTTTGCCACTTTTGCTAGTGAACCTTCGCCTGATGATAGTCATGGCAACAGTTCACCCACAGCACCAATTATCGCAAAACTAGTGGTTGGTGCCGATGGTGCTAACTCATGGGTACGTCAACAAATGAACATGGCAATGATCTTTAAAGATTACGATCATCACGCTATCGTTGCGACAGTTCAATGCCCTCAAGGTCATAAAAATACTGCATGGCAAGTGTTTTTACCAACAGGGCCATTAGCCTTTTTACCATTAAACTCAGGGAAACAAGGGACGCCGCTACAAGGCACTGCTGACTCAGCAAATAATTTATGCTCTATTGTTTATTCAACTGCGCCAGAAGATGCAAAACGGTTAACAGCACTAGATAGTATCGACTTTGCCAAAGAGCTAACAGCAGCTAGTGATGGTAAGTTAGGTGATATCACGCTTAAAAGCGAGCGCTTTACTTACCCACTGACCATGCGTTTAGCACAAGACTTTGTTAAAGATCGTGTCGTGCTTATTGGTGATGCGGCGCACACTATACATCCACTTGCTGGACAAGGTGTTAATTTAGGTTTACTCGATGCTGCAGCTTTAGCACAAACCTTAACTTCAAAGCTTGATGAACATGATGAAAATTACCCTGAACTAGTGAATGCATCAGATCTAAAAGCGTTTTCTCGCTGGCGTAAAAGTGAAGCCACAGAGATGATCACCGCAATGGCTGGCATAAAACAAGCCTTTGCACCACAACAGTCACCTGTTAAATTGCTTCGTGGTGTCGGTATGAATGTGCTTAATCACTTTGCTCCAGCTAAAAATCGTCTTATCGCTCAAGCATTAGGTATCAAAGCTGACCTACCAGAACTCGCTTACCAAAAAGATGCACTATAACGCTTTATCTAATAAGAGTAATACAAAGAATACTTAGAAAGACTCTCAGATAGTATAAAAAGAGTCTTTCTTAGGTATAGAAACAATCGTTAAGTTTGTCCCCTTTTAATACCTAGTATTTGTAACCTCTAAATCTACATGAACTTGTCGACATTAAGCATTAATACAATAATGCAAAGGGAACGAGTACTAATCATTTTCGAAAATATCAAATAAGGCGTCGTAAACTTGTTGCCTTTATTAAAGAAAAGCCCATTAAAAAGACGACATTTCTAGTAATTGTCGCTCAATTGCCTTAAAAACCGCATCTTTTACAATAACGCGTAGAAATACTTATTGGCTTTTATTTGTTCTATGCCTAGAACACTGAGTCAATAATGAGATTAATTTTGTAAAAGGGAAATTTGAAAAATTAAATTCTGATTTTATATAAAACGCTGGTTTAAATTTTAAAAAAATGGATTTTCCTGTTGAATCAACAGCAGGTGGCGGCTATAATCAATCAACTTTGAAAATTCTTAGGTGGAACACATGACTAATAAAACAGTATTACATGCAAAGCATTTAGCATCAGGCGCAAAAATGGTTGATTTCTTTGGCTGGGATATGCCTATCAACTACGGCTCTCAAATTGAAGAGCATCACGCAGTACGAACCGATGCCGGCATGTTTGATGTTTCACACATGACGATTGTTGATGTGCAAGGCGCAGATGCAAAAGCTTTTTTACGTCGTTTAGTGATTAACGATGTTGCTAAATTAGCAACACCGGGTAAAGCGTTATACACAGGTA
>MAAB01032317.1_pt1 | contig 66421 bp, 51 predicted proteins | sample 1115991 | NCBI WGS metagenome assembly MAAB01 (sample SAMN04961124, study PRJNA320927) | seawater metagenome | isolation source: sample BD02T18 sea water enriched with oil for 18 days | place: USA:Gulf of Mexico | collected 2013-07-27
CTCAGAAGTGAAACGCAGTATCGCCGATGGTAGTGTGGGGCTTCCCCATGTGAGAGTAGGTCATTGTTGGGCATTTATTCCAAAAAACCCCGTTCAGAAATGGACGGGGTTTTTTATTGCCTACGTTTTATGGGCTTACGTTATGTTCGTTATGTTCGTTAGGTTAGCTGGCGTTATCGTTTAGCAGGGTGTTTTTTAGTAGTGTGCGCCAGTGCATCTTTAAGGTGATGACGTTTAGATGGAGACGTTTAGATAGTGAGGTTTAGATAGTGACGTTAAGGGAATCGATGAAAGAAACCTTATGAATGTGTGATGGAGATAGAGGTTTGCTATTTGTCTGAGGCTAAAAATATATATTGCTTTGAAACCTTAGGTATATCAACTTTTAGAAAGTCTTTAGTCTCAGAGTTCCAATTCAATAACATCACGTCAGCACTATCAAGAGAGTCTTTGAAGGTCAATAAGATTTCAGTAGGGTGACCCTGAGGGGATATCTTGATGATTTCTATGGTAACCCCGCTCAGAGGGATTTTATCTCCGACTGTTATAGGTTTCGATTGTAAATTTCGAGTGGCTTGCTCTGGACCTGTAATAAACCCCGAAGGTTTATTGGCTAGCAGTTGATTGTCTGAAATACGAGAAACCGTGGTTTCTGTACCTGTTGTTGATATAACCCAAAGCTTGCTGGGTAACGGCAGGTTTTGAACAACACGGGTTGTTGTTATAGCGAGTGCTGACCCAATGGGCACGTTAAATAGGATGATTTGTTTGTTTTCTATATTGCCCTCTGTCGAATCTATCCCAGTGAGCAGGGCGGGAGATAAGTCCAGCTGAGCGCTCCATATTTTTGTACTATAAGACATCATAGGCATTAATAGAGGGGCGAGTACCAGGTGCGTCAGAGCAAAAGGGTAAGCTGTTAACCTTGCAGCCGGGGCAAGTTTTCCATAGACTTCTTGTGCATGTTTTAACGCCGCGATAATTATAGCGGCAGCACAATAACTTCCTCCTAACCCGATGAAAAGTAGCACTCTGTCATGGGGTGCAGCTGAACAGACGGGCAATGCAGCGAATAACATCCCAAAAAACCAAAATCGTATATGTGCGTATTGCTTTAACAGTGGAGTTAACAGCAGTAATGTCAGGGAAATAAATACGGCGCCAATTATAAGTGCCACATTCCCAACAACCTGATTACCTGGCCCAATAAAGCCAAAGACTTCAGCTGGAATTAACCCCCATTGTGAACCAATAAGTGCAACCAGTCTTTCTCCGAGGGTAGATAGGAATAACAAGGGGGAAGCGATAGGGTCAAGGTAGTAGGCATCAGCATTTGCGGCACCAAAGTTCCCTGCTTTATAGATTAACCACCACAAGCCCGTGAGAGCTGCGTGTGGGATAATGTAAGTTAACCCTTTGATTGGACCGTTTTTGTCCATAAAAATCGCAAAGGCCCCTAAATAAGCGCATGTCGAAATGCCAAACTCGGCGGATAGTAACGATAGGCTTAAGAATACTAATGAAAGAATATAGTCAAAGTGGCGATCCTGGTTGTACCAGCGTATGTAAAAAATCAGTGAGCTGACACCAAAGGTGGCAGCTATGAGGCTGTTTCGATTAGCGATCCAAGACACTGTAAATCCATGGCTACTATCAAGACCATAGATAAGCATCGCCAAAATAGGAATGCTAGCAGACAGAGTTGATGCTTTGTTTGGTAATGAGCTCTTAAACAGGATGTGGGCCAAATAGATAAGAAGAAGGTACCAAGCAATATTTTGAGCATGCATCAATGCGGGGCTAGAAGGCCAAAAACGGTGGTCAACCCAATGAGTTATTTCAGATATAGGCCGCCAAAAAGCATACTTCAAATCAGGGTTTGTCCACCAAGGAAGCAGCCCTAAGTCCATTAGCTTATGTGTGCGTGCCGTGTCACCATTTACGAATGAAAAGAGGCCGAATAGAGACAAGTCCTGAGGTTTTTGTATGGGAGAGCTTTCTTGCAATAATGCGTGATGCATGTAGTCGTCGCCAAAGTAGCCGGTGAAAAGAGCCGGTAAACTTAGTACAAAGGCAAGCGCGATGATCGACTGCGGGGAGAGTAGCCACTTTTTTAACATAGGTTGTAGTTATTATTTTTATCGTTATTGATTTATCAAATTTAGTTAGGAGTTTAAGGTTATAAAATAGGCGCATCAAGTGCGTCATTCACAGATAACAAAACTATAACAATAATCATTAGGTCAATTACCTTAATTATCAGTAAATTCTTGGTTAAACGCGTTGTATATGTTTTTTGTTTGCGTAGAATATTGCTGATACTATATATATACCATTCATTATGTATAGCAGGTAATCTGCAGCATAGAGCGTTGAATGAGTTTATGAATGCTAACAGAGGCTTACGATGGAAGATGTAACACCAGGCTCAGAACCAAATGTTATCGATAAAGATCATGATGATACTCATTTTATGGACGCTTTGTTAAAAGAAACGGAGCGTGAGCGTGGGGATGATGCAACACAATTGAACTTCCCTTTGCCTGGCCAAGGTGCAAAGTCAGATGTGTTGTTTAATGCAATAGGAGTGTTTGCACGCAAGGGGATTACAGAGACGACGGTTCAAGATTTACTAGAGGCCGCCCACATATCTCGGCGTACATTCTACAAATATTTCAAAAATAAGGTCGATGTGCTGGAAAGTATCTATCGGCTTGCGGCAGAGTTGTTAACGGCCCGTTTTAAGTCTGAGCGTCAAAATACTAGCTCGTTAACGGAGTTTGTAATGCGCTGTGTCGATCTATATTTTGACTATCATGCAAGCTTAGGGCCTTTGGTTCGGATGATGACGGAAGAGGCGCGTCGTACAGACTCACCTTTAGCACAACACAGGGAAGCTCTTATTAGACAAATTGTCGAACTATTTGATGATAAATATCATGAAGTCGAAGGGCGACACTTGGATCCGTTGGTGCACTATTCATTGATATGGTCGATGGAAAGCGCATCGATTAATCTGTTGACGAATACGAACTGTACTCAGAGTGAAGTTGATCGTTATAAAGGGGTGATGAGGGCTGTGGCTGCTAGAGTTATATCCTCAGGTCTTGCCGAGGACTGCCCTGACTTGCCTTCTAAGTAGATCTTTACCATAAACTACCTTTCTTAATCTTGTTGGTCTGATGTTTTGCTTCTAAGCTAATAATATTCCTTTACGATATTCGTAAAAGTAGAAGCCAGACAGGAGGGCATTTATTGTGGCAGGAGCGAAGCGTAGATTATTATTGGTGTGTACCGATGAGTTACCCGTCGTAGTCGCGCTAGAAACTGATTTTATTATAACTTGCGTTGATACTGCCGACGGAGTGGCGACACTACCTGCATTGGATGTGCTAGATATTCTATTTCTTGTTGCTTCAGAAAGAGGCAGTATTACGCCTCAGTGTGAAATGCTGCGAGATATTTCTGATTTAGAATCGGCGTCACTTATTATTTATTGCCCTGATGGTATTCAGGTTGACCCTATGGAAGCATTTAACGCAGGGGTGGATGATATTGTTGACGCATCGATGGGGGAGACGGAGCTAAGAGCTCGCTTGCAAAAGGAAGTTTTCCATAAAATTGCCAATGAACAGCTGAAAAGTCGTTTGCGTCAAGCCAATGATATGGCATTTTCTGCAATGTCGGATACCAGTGATTTAGGGGCGAATGTTCAGTTTCTTTTGCATTGTCATGAATGTGGCAACTTAGATGAGCTCGCTCAATTGTTGTTTAGCTCGCTGATGAATTACCAGATTCGTTGTAGCCTTCAAATTCGTAGTACTTTTGAATTGAAAAACATTGAGGAGAACGGCTTAGCAAAAGACTTGGAGTCAAGATTGTTGTGGGAGCTCAAAGATGATGGGCGTTATATAGACTTTGGTCGACGTTGTATTATCAATTATGGCTGTGTTTCACTTTTGGTAAAAAACATGCCTGAAGATGAAAAACGATATAGCGCAGTAAAAGATAATGTGGTTTCCATGGTACAGGGTATGGATGCAAGAGTGCATTCTATTGATGGCAGTAAAATGCTAGAGATGGAAAAGGAAGTGATGCAAGGGCTTGGGCGAAAAATGCAGCAAGTTGTGGAGCAGGTGGATGAAGGGTACCAAAAAGTGATGGCAAGTTGCGCTGAATTAGTGGAATCAATGTCTGCTCGAGTTGATGAGGCAACGATGTTTCTGGATTTAACGGAACAGCAGGAAGAGGTATTCACATCAATTATGTCTGATGGAGTAACTAATATTAATGCGTTGTTTAATCAAGGAGTTAAAATTGATGAGAGTTTTCGGCGCTTGATTGAGCGGCTAAATAATATTTTTGACACAGAGGGTCATATGACCCCCGATGAACTGCAAAATATCATTGCTAGACTGTAACGGAGTAGCTAGCAGTCTTAATGGCCATGTAGGATTACTCGCTTGCATTCCGTGTCCAGCGGAAACGCGGCACTTCTTTATTGTCGATAGTGATTGACTCATTGAACATCTCAAAAGGTCTCACCCACAAGTCATAGTTACCGTAAAGGGTTCTGTAAACAACAAGTTGCTCCTCTGTTTCACTGTGGGTTGCAACGTCAATAACGTGGTATTCGTTACCTTTGTAATGGGTGTATATACCGGGCTTAATTTTCATTTCGTCGAGATCCTGTATGTTTTTAGAAGAATAGCGGTGGTTGCGCTATTTTTGTGGTTGAATGTGGTTAAATGCGCCTAGGTTTTAGCATCTAGTGAATAGCAACGGATTCTATAGCGTGACGGTATATTGTGATACTCATCAAAAAAATTAAAAAGAGCATTAGTGATCATTCTTTATTTATCGGTATCGTTTTAAATACCTTTCTGGGATTTATTTTCCTCTTGACGGCTGCTGTGCCAGCGGTTGGGGGTACTACTGATTCTAAGGTGATGTTGAGTGATGCGTCGACAAGGGTGAATGTAAGTCCATACCTGCAGTTTTACGAGGATAAGCAGGGTCAGTTGGGGTTTTCTGATATCTATGAAGACCGATTGGCAATACCGTGGCAAGACGTACCTAATGGAATGCCTAGTTTTGGCTATTCACGTTCAGTCTATTGGTTTTACGCAGAGATCGCTTCTCAAGGGGATGCTCGCCAATGGTATCTCAATGTTAACAATACTCAAATCAGAGCCTTGGATTTATATATTGTTGAAAAAGGAAGGGTTCAAAAGGTATATCAAACAGGAGATCGTTTTGAGTTTTCTGGGCGCCCTTTAACATATAGATCCTTTTTGTTTCCATTGGAGTGGGAAAAAACGCAACCTTTAGAAGTATTGATAAGAGTTCAAACACCGTACCCGATAAGAGTGCCAGTCTCGATTGTTGAACAAACTGAATTGTTAGAGAGCTCTGTTCAAATAGAGTTGGCTTATGGATTGTTTTTTGGTTTTTTGATTGTTATGGCGGTATACAATTTCTTTATATTTCTTGGTACTCGTGAATTTGCTTACTTATTTTATGTGCTGTTCACTTTGTCTAGTGCGATGTTTATGTCCGCTGAGCAGGGGTTTGCTTTTCAGTATTTGTGGCCCTCGTCGATTTATTGGCAGCATCAAGCTGTGGGTATTTTTGCTAGTATGACGATGTTTTTTGCAGGCCTATTTGTTGTTGAGTTTTTACGATTAAAAGAATTGCAGCGTACACTATATTATTTGGCAATGTCGGCAATACTCTATTCTGCCGTTATGGTTTTTGTGGGTGGTTTTGTCGACGCGTACTACGTGCAGCAAAGTAATTCAATTGTTGTGTTGGTTGCATCTGTTTTTATAATGCTTTCGGGGTTGTTAGCGTGGAGGCGAGGACAAAAGGAAGCAGGGTATTTTGTTGTCGCTTGGTTTATCTATGTTGTCGGTGTTAGCGGAATGCTTTTTTATCGCATCGGCTTTTTACCCGCCGTTTTTGTGGCGAAATATAGTATGGAAATTGGTGCAGTTTTGGAACTAAGCCTTCTATCGTTTGCACTGGCCGATAAACTTAATCGAAAGCGAAATGCACAATCGATTGCTGCTCAACAGGCAAAACATACCGAAGCAAAGGTTCTTGCGGATCAGGCCTTTGCGTTAGAGCGGGAGCGGATTAGCAATGAACGTTTAGCAAAAAACATCAAAAAGCGGACGGAACGATTGCACCAGGCATTGGCAGAGTTGTCGCAGATGAATCATCGGTTGGAAGAGATAAATACCGTTGATGCGGTTACGGGCCTTAAAAATCAAGTGAGCTTTACGCAGCGATTGCAAGAAGAATGGGATCGAGCTTACCGTGAACAAGCTCCAGTTGCTTTGTTGTTGGTTTCGATTGAGCGGTTTGACGCAATAGGAGATTGTTATGGCTATGTGGCAGCGGATGAGTCGTTAAAAATGATTGGCCAGATGCTGCGTTCGCTAGTTACTCGCCCAGCTGACTTGTTAGCCAGGCTTGAAGTTGCACAATTTGCTGCGGTGTTGCCGAATACAGATAAAGATGGAGTTGAGCACCTAGTAAGGGAAATTAATTCGCGCTTAAAGGCTGAGCCGATAAACCTTGGCGTATGCTGTATCTCTGTATCTGTTGCGTGTGGTGCTTCTGTGGTGGTTCCCCAGCAAAGCGGGGAAAGTAATTGGTTGCTAACGGATGCTAGAGATCAGTTGGTAAGTTAATGTTACATAGAGTCTTAGTTTTGCACTCTTCTACGCCACACCCAAAATGCTCCTGGAATAATACCTACTATTGCTCCGTATAAGTGGCTGTCGATAGCAACTTCTCCGCCAATTAGGGCCGCAGTTGCTCGGTCAGGCTCGGCAAAGAACTGCTCATAAATTATTTTTGTAGTAACAAAAAACAAAAAGAAGGCAGAGAGGTAAGGTGTTTTTTTCGCACCTATCATCGCATTGCTAACCAGCAGTCCATATATTGCACCGGATAGTCCTGCGTACCATGCCATTTCTGGGTTGAACCAATAAATGCCTAAACCAACACCAATGGTTGCAATAAATAGTGTGATCATTTCTTCCGTTGCAGTGACCTCTTTTCGAAAACCAAAGCAAAGAATGATGTAACCCGTAGCGTTTAATAAGGTGTGGTTTGTTGTTAAATGAACAAATTGGCCAGTGATGATCCTCCACCACTCTCCTTGGCTAATCATTTCGCGTTTTAGCGAAAGTGCTTGAGTAAGGCTGTCACCGAAGGAGGCGGTAGTGAATATAATGACAAGTACCAAAAGAGAAAACCACCATTCAGAAAAAAACTGTTTGGCAGAAAAGTCATCTGTTTTTAGGGGCGTGTCGGTTTCGATGGGAGTGTTAGTCATAATAAAAAAGGAGGGAAAACCCTCCTTTTGCTTAGTTGGTTATAGTTTAGGGTTAGAGCGCGCTTATTTTTTTCGACTGCTCTGCTAAAGTTGCAAGAGCAGCTTTTGCATCCGCGACTTTTAGCTTCTCTTTCTCAACGACTTCTGCAGGAGCTTTATCAACAAATTTAGGATTTGTTAGTTTCTTTTCCGCACGGTCAATGTCGATTTTGAGTTTATCTATTTCTTTATTAAGGCGAGCGAGTTCTGCATCTTTGTCTATTAATCCAGCCATTGGAACAAGCACTTCCATGTCCCCAACAAGCTGGATAGCGGACATTGGTGCTTCTTCCTCTGCATTTAGCCACGTGAGGCTTTCTAACTTTGCAAGAGAAATAAGGAACTGAGCGTTGGTGTCAAAGCGTTGCTTATCAATATCATCACCGTGACTTAATAACACAGGGATTTGTTTGGCTGGAGAGATATTCATTTCACCACGAATATTTCGAATGCCTACGATAACGCCTTTAACCCATTCAATGTCACTTTCAGCCCGAGGGTCGATGCTTTCTTCAGCGGGTGCTGGAAGTTCAGCAAGCATGATGCTGTCGCCGCTCTTGCCAACCATTGGAGCGATTTGTTGCCAAATCTCTTCGGTGATATAGGGCATCATTGGATGAGCAACACGTAATGTGGTTTCCAGTACTTGAAGCAATGTACGTCGTGTTCCTCGCTTAGCTTCGGCGCTGAACTCATCGCTGGTTAAAATAGGTTTTGATAATTCTAGATACCAATCACAATATTCATTCCAGATGAATTCATAAAGTGCCTGTGACGCATGGTCGAAACGAAATTCTTCAACAGCTTTGTTAACACTATCGATCGTTTTTTGTAAACGAGAAATAATCCAACGATCCGCTAGGCTGAGTTCAACGTTTTCACCATTGATGCCGTTATCCTGGTCCTCGGTATTCATCAACACGTAACGTGTTGCGTTCCAGATCTTATTACAAAAGTTGCGATAACCTTCCAAACGACTGGTATCAAACTTAATGTCACGACCTGTTGATGCTAATGATAAGAAGGTAAATCGTAGAGCATCGGTACCGTATGACGAAATGCCTTCAGGGAAATGCTTGCGGGTTTGTTTCTCAATCTTTGCAGCCATTTTAGGCTGCATCATGCCGCCCGTACGTTTAGTAACAAGCTCTTCTAATTCAATGCCATCAATGATATCGATAGGGTCCAAGACATTCCCTTTGGATTTCGACATTTTTTGGCCTTCCGCATCACGAACTAAACCGTGTACGTAAACCTTTTTAAACGGCACTTCATCTTTGAATTTCAGTGTCATCATTATCATTCTGGCAACCCAGAAGAAAATGATGTCAAAGCCGGTTACTAATACATCAGTAGAGTGAAAGGTTTTGAGCTCAGGTGTTTCTTCCGGCCAGCCTAGCGTTGAGAACGTCCATAATGCAGAAGAGAACCAGGTGTCCAATACATCTTCGTCTTGGCGTAACACCAAATCGTCTGCAAGCTGATGTTTACTTCGAACTTCTTGCTCATCACGGCCAACGTAAACATTACCTTCGTTATCATACCAAGCCGGTATGCGATGCCCCCACCAAAGTTGACGTGAAATACACCAGTCTTGAATATCTCTCATCCAAGCAAAATAAGTGTTTTCCCACTGTTTTGGAACAAATTCAATATCGCCGTCTTCCACTGCTTTTATGGCGGGTCCTGCTAATGGAGCAACACGAACATACCATTGGTCAGTAAGGTAAGGTTCGATTACCACACCGGAACGATCACCACGAGGCACTTTTAACCCGTGATCGTCAATTTTCTCAAGTAATCCATTGTCATCAAATTCAGCAATGATTTGTTTACGGGCAGCAAAACGATCTAAGCCAGCGTAATTTTCGGGCAAGCTGCCATCAATCTCGTTGTTTTCCGTGCCGTCTATATTGTAAACGGTTGCTGTTGCGAGAATGGATGCATCGTCAGTGAGGATGTTGATAAGAGGCAGGTTGTGACGTTTGCCTACTTCATAATCGTTAAAGTCGTGGGCTGGCGTGATTTTTACGCAACCAGTACCAAATTCCATATCCACGTAATCGTCAGCAACGATAGGGATTTCTCGGTTAACCAAGGGCAACAGAATGGTTTTACCCACTAATGCTTGGTAACGCTCGTCTTTTGGATTAACCGCTACGGCACTATCACCTAACATGGTTTCTGGTCGAGTTGTTGCAACAATGATGTAGTCCAGGCCTTCGGCGGTTTTTTCGCCGTTAGCTAAAGGATAACGAAAATGCCAGAGACTGCCTTTCTCATCTTTATTTTCTACTTCCAGGTCCGAGATGGCGGTGTGTAGTTTTGGATCCCAGTTGACTAAACGTTTACCACGGTAAATAAGGTCATCTTCGTGTAAACGTACAAAAACTTCCTTTACCGCTTCTGATAGCCCGTCATCCATTGTGAAACGCTCGCGGGTCCAGTCAATACTGTTCCCCATACGACGTAACTGCTGGCTGATGATTCCACCGGATTCCTCTTTCCACTCCCATACTTTATCAAGGAATGCTTCACGGCCAAGGCTGTGGCGAGTAATGTTTTGAGCTTGTAATTGACGTTCAACCACCATTTGGGTGGCTATCCCCGCATGATCACAGCCTGCTTGCCATAAGGTGTTATGCCCCTTCATGCGATGATAGCGTACCAATGTATCCATAATGGTATCTTGGAAAGCATGCCCCATGTGAAGACGACCGGTAACATTCGGCGGGGGGATCATGATGCAGTAGGAGTCACCTTCGCCGCTAGGCTTGAAGTAACCATTTTCTTCCCAGGTTTTATACCAACGGGTCTCGATTTCACTTGGGTTAAACGTCTTTTCCATAATGATATGTTGTACAGATTCTCAATAGGGGAGGGGGGTTAGCGAAAGGCTCGCTAACAGTGACAATAATTCTTGATAATGGGTCGGCATTATACCGATTGGGGGCGGGGAAAGCTCGGTTATTCTTTGTTTTGCTCACGTATCATTGCATCAACTTCTGCTTCTAAGCGCATCCGCAGCTCTGCCTCCAACCTTGGCAGTTGTATTTTAACGATGTCATTGATTACAGAAGATGCTTTTTGGCGTAAACGCTGGTATTCCGGGGAACCTTGACCATCGTCGAATGTTGCTTTTGCCGATTGCCTAAGCAAAGCATGTAGTTCTGAGGATGCATCGCTACTGTCGCTGACTCTGTTGCTATTGTTATTGCTTGGGCGATTGCTACTTAAATTGTTACCTGTAGTGGCACTTCGGTTGTCTCTAATACGATCTTTAGCGGATTGAGGCAGAAACGGGTTACTTTCCAGGGCTGTTGGTTTAGTGATGTTAGGGTCACTTGTTGTTCGTGGTTCAATGACCGCTTTGGGTACGGGCGTGGGCAATGTAGATGTTAAAGATGGTTCTGAATTATGTGGAGTTGTAGTGGTTTGAGTGTTCCCTGAGGATGCAAGGTTGGCAGCTCGTTGCTGTTTAACAAAATCACTAATGGCTAGAGGGTCGGTGCTATTTTCAGAGTGATTGCTGCCTTGGTAGTCTGCAGTATGGGCGCCTTTCGTGGCAGTGGCAGGGTCTTGCTTTTCCTCGTCTTCTTTAATAATTCGCTCACTAAGAACCGGCACATCTTCTACAAAGCTTTTAAGTACTGGCAGGTCTTCCAGCTGCTGCTCGGAATCTAAATCAAAAGGGTCATTATCAAGCGTATTGTTGAGTGATTCTAACTCTGATAGTAGGCGCTCACTTTCGTTTTGCTTGTCGCTCATACGGTGTTGCTCGATGGCTAATGTATGGTGGAAGTGCTAAGGCGTTTTTATGTTATGGGTATGTAAAGGATAGCCCCTCTCTTTATAAAATCGAAAGTTTTCTCTGCTCTTAGTGCGCATTTCTTTATTCCCTGGCACGATTTCAGCAACGCGCTCAAAACGACTAAAGAAATTAGGGATGTTTCCGGACAAGTTAATCATAACGTTGCCGTGGTGTTGTGGTTCGTTACCGAAGCCGAGCAACACGGGCGCATCAGATTGTTGTTGGCCAACTATTTCATGAGGAACAAAACTCTCGGGGGCAAATTGCCAAAGCTGCTCGTCAAGGTATTGTGTATCTTGCTCATTTTCGAGGTGAACATAAATACCATGACCGAGACGATACACTTTTTCGATAAGGCGGCTGGCATAGACAAGCGGTGACTGGGGATAGTTATCCGGTAATATGTAAAAATCAACGCGAGTCATAAAGGCCTTAGTACGCAGTATTTTGTTGAATTAGAGTATTAAGCCACACATAACGGTATCTTACCTCAATGTTAATGTAGATAAGGTGTTGCTATATGTGGCTAGTTTGACGTCAGATTAACAATTAAACCTGATTAATCAAATATTGCGTTAATAGAGGTACCGGTCGACCGGTGGCCCCTTTCTTCGGCCCAGCGCTAACCCAAGCGGTACCGGCTATATCCAAGTGTGCCCAGGGGTAATCTTCAGTAAAGCGAGACAGGAAACAAGCCGCTGTAATTGTCCCAGCATTACGACCACCGATATTGCCCATATCTGCAAACGGACTGTCTAATTGGCGCATATATTCTTCACCCATAGGTAGTTGCCACACGGCATCTTGGGTGCTATCTGCGGCAAAACGTAGATTATCCATCACTTCATCATCGTTGCCGAGCATGCCGGATGTGTGATTACCCAATGCAACCAGACAAGCGCCAGTGAGGGTTGCGATATCTATAACAGAAGCGGGTTTAAACCGTTTCACGTACGTTAATGCGTCACATAAAACCAATCGACCTTCTGCGTCGGTATTTAAAACTTCTACGGTTAACCCTGCCATAGTGGTTACGATATCACCGGGGCGGGTAGCTCCACCGCTGAGCATATTTTCAGCAGAAGTAACAACGCCAATAACATTTAATGCCAAATCCATTTCTACCACGGCTTGCATGGTACCTAGAACACTCGCTGCTCCACACATATCAAACTTCATTTGATCCATGTCAGCCCCGGGTTTTAATGAAATACCACCGGTATCAAATGTTACGCCTTTTCCAACCAATATATGGGGAGCGTCCCCTTTCTTGCCACCCTTGAATTCCATGATGATCAATTTGGCTGGCTGGTCGCTACCTGCACTTACCGAAAGTAAGGCGCCCATACCGAGTTCTTTCATCTCTTTTTCTTCGATGACTTTAATCGTTAGTTTCTTTTGGCCGCGTGCAATTTTTTTGGCTTCTTTGGCAAGGTAAGCAGGAGGGCACTCGTTACCAGGAAGGTTGCCTAGGGTTCTAGTGGTGTCCATTCCATTGGCAATTGCCTGGGCGGTGGTTGCAGCAGAAGATAAAGCGGTTTGGCTTTTTTTGTCGTTAGCCAAAAAGGTGATCTTGGTTAAGTTAACTGCCTTCTTGTTGTCTTTACTTTTGAACTGATCAAATGCGTAAGTTGTCGTAGCTGCAAGCTCGCCAGTTTGTGACACCATCCATTCACTGTTTTGGCCTGTAACGTCAACGCCATCAAAGCAAATAGCGAGGTCTTTAGTTTTAGATGACGCCGCCTTTGCCAGTGCAGAGCTGATACTGTTACGAAATGACTTTGCAGCCACAGGGAGCTTGCCCAAGCCAATCAGTAACAACCGTTGTGCTTGAATGCCAGAAGGTGCCGGCAATAAGGCAGATTGACCAGATGCTCCGGTGAAATCTCCCAATTTAAGGGCTTTAGAGATAGTCCCATCGGTGGCTTCGTCAACTTTTTGAGCTGCGACAGAGAGAGCACCACCTTCAAAAATGGTGACGGCAAGACAGCCGCTTTTATGTTTTTCAGGTTGCGCTGATTTCGCTAGGAATTCCATGTATTCTCTCCGCAAGACAAATGAATGTGTTTATTAGATAATCCCCCAAACGATGTAGGTGGTTGTTAACGGGATTTTTAATTTGAACTAGATTGTAATGGTAGACTTATTCCCGGTGGAGCGCTTGGTATTGAGCCTAGTGGTGAGAGTGTAACGATAAATGAAGAACTTGTTTAGTTTTTGTGGGTGCATTTTGTGACGAGGTTGTTAGGAATTTCTTTGTTAGGCTTATTGTTAGGCGCATTGCTGGACGAGTTACAGGGTATGACGTTTTGATTATCTATCGATATTTATCACGCCAGCTGCTTTTAACCACGATTGCGGTTAGTAGTGTGTTGGTGATTATTATTGTATGTGGCCAATTTGTGCGCTTTCTCACCGCAGCAGCATCAGGGAAATTGAGCAGTGAAGCCGTATTCTTAGTGTTAGCGTATCGTATGCCCGGTATGTTGGAATTGATTTTGCCATTAGGTTTATTTCTAGGCGTTATGCTGTGTTATGGACGAATGTACTTGGAAAATGAAATGGTGGTGCTTGAAAGTAGCGGCATGGGTACAGCTCGGCTAACCGCATTGACCATGTTTCCAGCGTTTATGATGGCTCTGTTTATCGGGGTAATTAGTTTATATTTAGCTCCCCAGGGAGCTATGAAGTCAGAGTTGCTGGTGGAAGAACAAAAGAGTAAGTCAGGACTTGATGCCTTAACAGCGGGGCGTTTCCACTCCACTAAGAAGGGAGACATGGTGACTTATATTGAATCGATTTCCGGTGAAGACAGTATGGAGACGGTTTTTATTGTGACGCAAAATAAGTCTAACCCAAATAAGTTGTCCCTTGTGCGTGCAGCCTCTGCAAGGTATCGCGAAGATCCAACTTCAGGTGCTCGTTACTTAGTGCTTGAAAATGGTTATCGAGATGATGGTATGCCAGGGGAGGCGGATTTCACAAGAGTGTCTTTTCAGCGTTATGAAATTAAAATTAAAGACCCTGAACCTGTGAAAATTGGAGAAGCATTTAATACCTTATCTTCGATATCCTTATGGGATGATAAGCGCGTTGGTGCTAAAGCAGAGCTGCAATGGCGCATATCGTTGGCGTTGCTTGTTCCTATTGTTGTGTTAATGGCTGTACCCCTTAGCAAAGTGAACCCAAGGCAAGGCCGGTATTTGAAATTATTGCCATCAATCATGCTGCACTTGAGTTATGTTGCGGTACTGATGGTCGCAAAAGATGCGATGGAGCGAGGAAAGATACCCGCGGCACTCGGAATAATGTGGGTACATGTGCCTTTTTTATTGTTGGGTGTGTTGCTTAATTATTGGCCGACATTAAAGCTAACATTGCGTGCAGAAGAAAAGCCACCTGCTCAGCAGGCGACTAATAAGCAGGAGGCTCCATGAAATTATTGGATGTCTATGTAGGTAAGACCGTACTGTTTTCAGTACTTGCGGTATTTCTTGTGGTTGGTGGTCTTGACGTTGTCTTTGGTTTTATCGCAGAGCTGGACCGTTTGGAAAATGATTACCAAACAAAGCAGGCACTTATTTACACCCTTTACACTATTCCTCGCCGTTTATATTTACTGATACCGGTATGTGCATTGATTGGTTGTTTGGTGGGGTTGGGGGCATTAGCCAGTAATAGTGAGTTAACTGTAATGCGGGCTTCGGGTATTTCTGTGCCTCGTATTGTTATGTACGCCACCAAGCCACTCATTCTAATTGTTGGAGTTGGGTTATTGATGGCGCAATTTGTTGTGCCACAGATGGAGCAGTTTGCCCAAAGTGAACGGGCTATGCAGCAAAATGGTGGAAAAGCACTAAGTGCTCGACATGGCTCATGGTACCGTGAAGGTGATCAATTTATCCACGTGACGGCTATACAGCCAAATGGCGTTATGTTTGGTGTCGCGCGTTTTGATTATGATGCAACGGGCAAATTGATTTCGTCTGATTATTCCGAAAAGGCTATTTTTCAAGGTGATCATTGGGTATTGCAAGAGGTGAAAAGAACCCTCCTGTTTGATAAGGAAACTCAGCAAGATGAGAGCACGACAATTAAGTGGGAGACCTCAATTACCCCTGATATGTTATCTATCATCGTATTGCGCCCTGATTATTTGTCCATAACAGGGCTTTATGAATACTCGAGTTATTTGTCGCAACAGGGTATCGATAGTGCACCTTATTACTTTGCCTTTTGGAAAAAGGTGTTTCAGCCGTTTGCAACGGTAGTGATGGTGTTTATTGCGGTATCGTTTATTTTTGGGCCGCTACGTTCCGTGACATTGGGACAGAGAATAACCGCTGGTATCGTGACAGGGTTGTCGTTTAACTACATCCAGGATATTTTGGGCAATGTCAGTGTGGTGTTTCACGCCTCACCATTATTGGCCGCTATAATCCCTATTTTGGTGTGTTTGGTATTTGGCGTGACTATGTTGAGAAAAGCATAGTGTTGAGAAAGGCTTAATACAACCCGTTAGCCTTTGGTAGGCGAATGGTTCGTGTTTTAGACGCAGTGTCATGCCAAGTATCGCGGTTACTGTTTAGGTATACCCAAAGGTAGCCTAACAAAAAACAGGAAAATGAAAGACTGCCAACGATCATTCTAATAATACATTGAAACAGTTTGACGGGTGAGCCGTCTAGGTTTTCATGTACCACCTTGATTCGCCAGGCTTTCATGCCTAACGTTTGGCCACCATGAGTCCAGAACCAGAAATAGAATAGAAAGGTGCTGCAAACAATGGCAGGGAATAGGGTGAACTGGAGTCTGTTGGCGTCACCTTGGCCGGGTTCACCGAGAATGGCTGCGTGAATTGCGGCAACTAACATCCAAATAGCAAACAGCATCAAGGTGTCGTAACCCATAGCCGCAATACGAGGAATAAAACCAGCCGAAGGATTTTCAAGATAGGATGTTTTCATATTTAGAGGGATTCGTTTCAAAGGGATTTATTAAATAATAAAGAAATAAAATTAAAATCATAAGATTGTACGTATTTCATTGCTTATCATTCTACATGAAATCGAATGTCACTTCTGAAAAAAGTGATAACTGACAGTGTATAAAACCAAATTAAAACCTGTTGAGTGCATGCGGCAGCAGTAGGCGCCTAGTTTGGTTAGCTCTCTGTTTGGTTGCGACACAGCCTTTGATAATTTCACTCACGCTCAAGCCATTCTGTAACCATCTACGAAACTACAAAAATCAGTTATGACGCACTTAAGGTGGCACCTGCTTTTCATTTTCTCCAAATGAATACCTTTATAGCGATCATGAATGGTTAATTTTTTCCCCGCCTTCTGTGAATTGGTACACTGAAAATCAATAAAAAATTGATGAAGTGTTCTAAGTTGGGGAAAAGGCATATTACACCAAAAAGCCAACCTACTTATCAATCAAATTCCAACGTTAATAAAATTTCGCGATTTAACGTCTTGTTTTGCCTAACAGAAAGTGACAATGAGAATCCCCGGCTTTACTTTGGCGTGGCGATGTAACGGTGACAAATGACGTTTTCAGGGGTAAAAAATGCAATACATAAAAATAATTAGAGAGGGAATCTCATGGGGACTTATCGGAATATAGCTGCTTTTTCACGCGCATGATAAAGCCACCGCTAAGGACCTTGGTAGAACGGGTGGCTATGGCTAATACGGAAAATCAAGGCAAATAGATGAAAACGCGCCCACCCTAAACCAACAACCGCAGGCTTATGTAACGATGGACTCAAATAAAAGAAACTGGAAGAGGCGTGTTGAAAGTGGTTTCGGTCAATTAGGCTATGCCATGGGTAATCACTCGTGGCTTTGGCTTATAGGTTGTGTATTCGTCATTGGTGTTATGGCCTCACAGCTGGTTCATCTTCGCAAGGACACCAGTGTGGAGGGTTTTCTAGAAGAGGGGTCTATCGAACTTCAGCAATACAACCGCTTTAAAGACATATTTGGCCGGGACGAAGTCTTTATTGTGAGTGTAGAAGTTGGCGAAATTTTTACTCAGGACTTTGCCGACAAGTTCCGTGCATTGCATCAACAAATTGAGGATGAAGTCCCCCACGTTAAAACTGTCGACTCGCTAATTAATGCTCGTTACACCTATGGAGCAGACGACACCCTTTATATCGAAGAATTATTACCCGTCACCTTGCCAACGGATCCCGGCGGGTTGCAAAAGCTAAAAGACTACACCTTTGGTAATGCCACCTACGCGGATTATCTCATTTCAAAAGACCGCCACCTATTGGCTTTGATTGTGCGGTTAGAGTCTTATCGTTATGAGAAAGACGAAAATGGAGCGTTACAAACGCTGTATATGGAAACGCACCATATGCAGGAGTCTTTAGAAAAGTTATCTGATATTGCTAAGCAACATAGAGGTGTGTTGTCCCATGACATTCGTCTGGCAGGTTCAATGCCCTTTCAGTTAATGCTTGGAGAAATGTTAGAAAGGGATTTTGCAATGTTTGCCGGCATAGCGACCTTTCTCATCGGCATGGTATTGTTTATTATTTTTCGCCGTGCTTCAGGCGTATTTATGCCGCTTATGATTATGAGTTTGGGTGTGATAACTACGCTAAGTTTGATGGCTATCATGGATACCCCTATTCAGGTAACCACATCGATTCTGCCCTCTTTTTTATTGGCGGTTTGTGTGGGGGATAGTATCCACCTGCTAACCATTTTTTATAAAAACTATGATCAAGGGCAGGATAAAATTCAAGCGCTTGCGAATGCCATGGAGCATACAGGCCTGGCTATTTTCTTTACCAGCATTACCACAGCTGCAGGTTTGGCATCTTTTGCTATGTCAGAAATTACAGCGGTAGCGTCACTTGGGCTTTATGGTGCGCTGGGTTCCATAATCGCTTTTTTATTGACGGTGTTTGTCCTGCCTTGCCTCATCAGTTTGTTGCCCATTAAACGTCGCCCGTTAAGCAAAGAAGAAAGTAATGGCCTGCATAGGCTGTTAAGCTGGTGCGCTAGAGTTTCCACCACCTATCCTAAAGTTATCGTTACTTCCGGCGTTATTGTCTTTGTTGTGAGCTTGGGCATCGCTAGTCAAAACCAATTTAGCCATAACCCACTGGCTTGGCTACCTGACAACTCTCCACCGGTACTCGCTCTTAAAAACTATGAGCAACGTATGGGTTCAAGTATGGCAATAGAAGTAATGCTTGATACCGGAGTGGAGCGAGGCGTAAATAATCCGGCGTTTATGCGAGCGTTAGATGAGGTGCAAAGAGAAGTCGAGACTTGGGATACGGATACGTACCGAGTAGTGAAAACCATGAGTGTTGCTGATATTGTGAAAGAATCCAATCGTGCTCTACACGATAATGATGAAGCACAATTTTTAATACCAGGTAATGCTGAACTTATTAGCCAAGAGTTGTTTCTAGTAGAACTTGATGAGCCCGACGACCTCTACTCGATGATAGATCGTCGTTACCAGATAGCGCGCCTCACCTTAATGATCCCATGGATGGATGCTCTTTATGCAAAACAACTGTTGGAGCGATTAAGGCCCTTTCTACAAGAAAAACTAGGTCCACATACCCGCGAAATAACCTCTACCGGTAGTGCCGCCATTATGGGTGGAACCATTGCCAGAATGTTGATTTCCGCCGCTGAAAGTTATGGCTTTGCCGCCATCGTTATTACCCTGATGATGATCTTGATGATTGGTAGTATAAAGCTGGGACTACTGAGTATGATTCCTTCACTACTGCCTATTTTGATCGTACTGTCCATTATTAAGCTTATCGGCATGCCTTTAGATATGTTGACGATGCTTATCGGCTCCATCGCCATCGGGTTAACCGTGGATGATAATGTGCACTTTATGCTCGGGTTTAGACGTTTATATGAGAAAACTGGTGACCCGGTATTTGCTATTGAGAAAACGATGTTGTCAACAGGGCGAGCTATGTTGATTACGTCACTGGTGTTAAGTATCGGGTTTCTTACTTACAGTCTTTCCGAAATGAAAAATATGTTTAGTTTTGGTGTGATGACGGCTTTTTGCATATTCCTCGCGTTATTAGCGACCTTTATTTTGGCCCCAGCATTGATGATGCTGGCAAATAGAACGTGGCAACATCAAAACGAACACACGTTAATACCTAACACACAAATATAAACTTCTACTGCACAGCATGATAGACATCATGATCTGTAGAAAATTTAATAGTGTCTTAAAAAATAGCGATTTAACGTCTTGTTTTACCTAACAGAAAGTGAATTTGAGAATTACTGACTTTACTTTGGCGTGGTGATGTAACGGTGACAAATTACGTTTTCAGGGGTAAAAGATGCGGTACATAAAAATAATTAGAGAGGGAATCTAATGGGGACTTATCGGAATATAGCTGCTGTGGCAGCGCTTTCACTTTCATTCTTTCTGAGTGGTTGCTCGCAACACATGATGCGTGACGTCGCAGCCTCTGGCATGGTGGGGTTTAGTAATGATTACGCCGCCCCATGGTTTTTGGCATCAGAAGATACTGATGTGATGTGTGGGATGGGCGAGGGTTTATCGGCAATGACTTACCCCATGGGGCCAAATGCGGATGCTCTTGTTCCTATGCTGAGCTTGGCATCCGGAATGTGTGCGGATGAACGAAGTAAAGAAGAAGAGCTACGATACATTCGAGCTATACGTCGAAACGATATCGAAACCGCACAAGATGCTCGAACCCTACAGAAGCGTTGGTTAGCGCTAGCTGCCAAACGACAGTATTTCGGTTACCAAGCGGGTGTGCGTGCGTGGGGGGAGCCTGGTAAAACGTGTCCAGCGTTATCCGATCGCAATGATCAAATGAGTTACCTAATGGGGTTATTACTTGGGCTGCAAGCGTTTCAATCGGATTTCTCCCTGGGTGGAACATTAGTTCCTTCAGATACGGTTTCTAAAGTAATGAGCGGTATGAGCTGTTTAGGGAGTGATGATTTCTGGGGGGTACCTGCAGCAGCGTTATCAATGACTGAAATTATATTAGCGAACGCGGGTGATGACCAAGTCGCGTTGGATGTTGGGTACGCCAAATTGGCGCGGGCTTCGGCCGTAGGTGAGCGAGATGGTGTTCGTATGGTTCAAGCGTTACAGGCCTCACTCTTTGCCATGCAAGGTAAAGAAGAACGAGTGAAGCAAGTTATCCGTGATCATGTCACGAGCAAGAAAGAGACACCTGCCAGCGTCGAATTCAAATTGATGGATAAAATGGCTACTCGAACCATCAAACTTGTGTCTGACAAATTGTGGACTCAAGCGACGGGGCAGCGAACGCCGTATGGGAAACTCGGCACTTTTTGGGATGACAAACCCACGTTAGAAAATGCATTGGATATTGATGATTTATTATAAGAACTAAATTCTGATCACTGTTTCACAATGTAAGTGTTGAAAATCAATTGTCGCAATTTAAGTGTCGCAATTAAAGTGCTGTAATTTGAGTGTCACGTTTCTAATTCACGGAATAGTCTCAGTGTATAAATAGTTTTAGCGGATATTTTCTTTATTGCGAAAAATAAAAAAGGATAAAAAGGGGTGAAAAAATGAAAATAATATCGAAGGCGAAAAAAACTGCGGTTAGTATTGCCGTTGCAATGCTATTAGCTAGCGGTGCGCAAGCCGCTAATCTTAAGCCTATCACTATGTGTGCTTTAATGATGATGGGAGAAGGTGGCCCGGAACATCAAATGTTGCTGGATTACCAAGCTGCGGCATTAAACTGGGGCGTGAAGGTCGAGCTTAAGCCCTACAATAATGAGAAAATCGTAACGGAAGAATTAAAAGCAGGTGTATGCGATCTTGCGAATGTGACGGGAATGCAGGCTCGTAGTTTTAATAAGTTTACCGGCACATTGGATTCGCCAGGCAGTATCCCCACGTATGATCACTTGAGAATTGTATTGGAAACGTTAGCTCAACCCAGAGCGGCGAAATACATGAAAGAAGGAGAATACGAAATTATTGGCATCCAGCCAGCAGGAGCGGTCTTCTTGTTCACCAATGACCGTAAGATTGAGAGTGTGGGCGACCTTGCAGGAAAGAAGATTGGCGTGTTAGAGAGCATGCCTGAAATGCGACAGATGGTTGCAGATATGGGGATGACACCGGTTTCGTCCACGTTAACCAATGTCTTCCAGAAATTTAATAACGGTGTTATTGATATAACCGGTGGCCCGGCGATAGTGTATGACATGATGGAATTGTATAAAGGGATGGAACCAGATGGGGGGGTGTTAGAGGCCCCGTTAGTTCAAGCAAATGTACAATTTATTGGGCGCGCAGAAAGATTACCAGAAGGCTTTGCGCAAAAGTCTCGTGAATACTTTGTTTCGAACTTCGATGCTAGTTTGAACTTTATTAAAGCGGGTGAAAAGAGTATTCCAGCGAAATGGTGGATTCCGGTACCAGAAAGTAAGGAAGACGAGTTACACGAGACAACCCGAAAAGTCCGTTTGGCGTTTAGAGACATGGGGGTTTATGACCCTAAAATGCTTACATTGCTACGGAAAATTCGTTGTAAGCAAGACCCGTCGCGTTCAGAGTGTACGGATAAAAACGCAGAGTAAATACAATAGCCAACGTAAGTGCTTGTCTTGTACTTAGGTTGGTTTTCGTTTGGTTATAATTTTTCCAGTCAGGTATGTCATTGTGAGCGAAGTTGCGCTAGAAACTCCCCCCTCTTTTTTCTCCTTACTAACCGACCGTGCACCGATTTCAGTGATACTGTTATTGTTAGTGTTTTTGATTTTTGCGCGAACCGGCGAAAGTTTTCATGGTCAGCTAACCAAGATCGGAGAGTCGCTGTGGGAAGATTACTTTTCTCTCAGAGAAGATAGCCCAACACCGACCTGTAATAAAAACCCTGATATTGGATTGCGATTAAATACATTGGAAGTCGAATCAAATGCATCGTCAGATGATTTTGATATATTTGAAGAAAGTTTTGATCGTGACGCCACTCGTCAATCCCTTGAGAAACAAAAATCCGAATGTATTGCTTCTTATGCGAAAGCGGAATACCTTCAAAGCAAGGTGACGCCAGGTGTTCGTGTATACCGTTATATAGAGCATCAATTTGCCACGGCGAGTTTATTCGCCACAGCTCAGCAACAATTCTTCTTGGTTATCTTATTATTTGTTGCCGGTAGTATCGCGACGCAAAAGCAGCACCATATTGCGTTTAGGCCCATTTCTAGCACCTTAGATCACCGGGTGTCGACAGTATTGCAGTTGCTTGCTAACGCCTCGTTGGCGGTGTCAGCTTGGAGCTACAGAGCAACAACTTTCAGTTCAACAATTGAAGTCAGTAATCCTGAGATTATTAACGGCCTGGCGATCGGCTCCACAGTATTGGTGTTGGCTTCGTTGTATCAGCTTGTTCGACATCCAAAAGGACTCGAGCAAAGAGGAACGATAGGTCGCGCCTTACTCTCGGTTCCTCTATATACCTTTGTCATGCTGATATTTGCATTTATTACTTACGGTGTGAAACAGCATGTACCAGGGTTGGCGATTTATTTTAGTAGTTTCTTTGAAAACGCGGGTACTTACCTGGATGTTGGTTTGTATTTGTGGAGCGGCATGTTGTTAAAGCAAACACAGTTAGGAGAGCGTGTTTTTAGTGTGTTTACTCCGTGGAAGTTGCCACCGGAATTATTGGCATTCGTTGCCGTTGTGGTAATGGCAGTACCTACGGCTTACACCGGCGCATCGTCTATTATTATTCTGGCGATGGGGACCGTGGTTTATCGTGAGTTACGTAAGGTGGGAACTCGACGACAGCTGGCGTTGGCGACAACGGCGATGAGTGGTAGTTCTGGTATTGTATTACGCCCTTGTTTGTTAGTGGTCATCATTTCAATTTTGAATAAAGAAGTGGTTACTGATGACCTTTTCTTTTGGGGTGTTCGCGTGTTTATGTTAACCGTGGGGGTGTTTTTCTTTTATGCCTTGTTAACTAAGCAAGAGCCGTTACGTGTGGCGAAAGTCAGTGATGCGTTATCGCCATCGTTAGCGAACCTCAGGTCATTACTACCCTATATTGCTGTTTTTAGCATTATGATGGGCTTGTATGCAGTGTCACTTGATGCCTATATGGATCAGTTTTCAGCGCCAATTATGTTACCTGTTCTGATTGTTGCAGTGATTGCTTATGAAAGATGGATGAGTAAAGCCAAGCCGATTTATCACGACCCAGAGCGTATGGATACGGTTAAAGGGGCTCTCAACAAATCCATGGTAGACGCATCCATTCATATTGGCGCGTTATTGATGTTGATGTCGACATTCATGATTATTCAAGGGATGGGTGGAAAAATGGTTTCTGCGACATTCTTGGCGGATTTTGATACTACCTACGCAACGATGGGAGCGTTGGTGCTGCTCTTTGTCTTGATAGGCATGTTTGTAGAATCCATGGCCGCCGTGGCCATCGTCTCCCTGATGATTGCACCTATAGCGTATCAGCAAGGTATCAACCCCATTCATTTTTGGATGACATGTTTAGTGGCATTAGAGATGGGGTATTTAAGCCCTCCAGTGGCTCTGAGCCATATCTTTACCCGTCAGGTTGTCGGTGAGACGGAGTGTTTATTAGCAGCTCAAGAAGGTCATAACTTCTACTATCGGAATGAGAAGTATTTGTTACCACTGTTGGTAATGGGAACTACGCTGGTCATTGTGGCGTTTGGACCGTTACTTTATGGTATTGGCGGTTAACCCCCCCAAAACGCACCTTGTCACCTTAGAAGTCTGTCAATACGTCTGCTGCTCTCCTATCTGTTTTAATGAGGAACTAGAAATCATTGAACAGATAGGAGCCTGAAAATGCTAGATATCCCGTTAAAGACTGAGACAATTAGACAGGAGCATATGGATATTTGCCCTGATGTGTATAAAAACGTTGATCTTACTCAGGCACCTGACCGATACAGAAAAAAACCGAGCGAAAATAGCTCTCTCTGGTCACAGGTTACTGACAGTGATAAGGAGATGATGTCCGATGGCGACCTGCAGGAACAATTTCGTCAATGGTCGATAGCAGGTGATCCTGTAGCAGATGCGTTCGCCTTAAGGTTCCGAGACCTTAAACATAGCGTTGCAATGCAAATGCTCAATACGGCCCTGGACAAAGGAATTGACGCTGTTGAAGATGCCCCAGCAGAACTTATTGCGTTGATGGCGCAGGTAGATCATGTGCCGGACTGGGTCGATTGGGACGCTGTGGATAAAACAGCAGAGCTGATAGGTCCAATGATTTACGCTTTGGGACAAACTGGATGGCGCGCGGGGTTTGTTTTGACTTTTGGTAACTCGTATCAAGGTTTGCCGATGGTGAAAACGGGCGCCTTACACAAACCTGAAACGGCTCCCGGTAGAATTAAAGAAACTGTCAGTGTTATTAATTACCTTGCGATCCCCGGAGGATTACGTCGGCAGGGCGTAGCATTAAAGTTATTGGTGAGAGTCCGGGTTATGCACTCCCTGGTACGGGTTAATTTACTGAGTAACCCAAAAGCATGGGATGTCTCGACTTACGGTGTGCCTCTGCCCCAGGTCGATATGTACGCTGGATGGGGTCTTATTGCTAGCGGTTTATCGGTAATGGAGAATATGAGCGGGAAACCGATGAATATTTCTGCGTTGCGTTACCTTATGTATTTAACGGGCGTCGATACGCGTATGCCCAGTAACAGCGTCGAAGAGGTGAAGGGTGTCATGGTAATGGTTTCATCAACGTTGAATCATAGGTACGAAGCCTGGGCATCTGAGTTAACCGCAACGGCGTTAAATGCAAAAATGACTCCGAACATCAGTATTAAGGACAAGTTGTGGGACAAAGCCGATCGTAAACTGGGTGAGCTTATTCTCACGAAAGTTATGGGCAAGCGAAATGCGACGCAACTTGGTGTTACCGCATCGCCGCTAAATTACGCATCTGCGGCATACTTGATTACTCCAATAGTCGCTAAGTTTACCAAATTAAAGGCAATGGAGATGTTGCCTGGCGGTAAAAATAGGGTGAAGAAAATGTGTGTGGATTATGCGTACAGTAACATGGGCATTGACCTTAAGTTTGATAGTAATTCAGACAATTACAGTAGCACTAAAGGCACAGCATGAGAATTTACATAGCACGAGGATCGCGTTTTAATCATAAGCCTAGGCAGATATTATGAACAGTTTTCTGGATCTTATTAAACAGAAAGACGTTAGGCAATTTGCCAGTAAGCCATTGGCATCACTCGGATATGTGAATTTTGCAAAAAGTTTGTTTCTCGCTAGTAGAGAAAGTGCATATGACAAGAAGGTTCTTCCTCGCTTCTTAATGCAAGCACTTTTTCAAGGTCTGGGTGATAGAAAGGCCGTTGTGACAGAGTCGGGAGTGTTGAGCTTTTCTGAGCTCGAAACGAGAGCCGTAAAATTGGCGAACGGCTTTTATAAACAGGGCGTGATCGAAAATGATCGCGTGGCCGTTCTCCTTGATAATGAGCAAGCCTGGTTTGAAACCATGCTTGCCTGCATGTTGACTGGCGTGAAAATGCCGATGCTTAGCACACACCTGAATCAGGTTGAGCTCAAGAACTGTATAAATGCCTGTGCCCCAAAGGTATTGGTTTTTTCTCACCGGTTAATCGATGACATTAAACAGATTGAAAAAGAGCTGACCTCCGTTGAGCTTTTTGTCTGTGCATCTGACGCCATGGCGTCAGAACCGTACACCTCTTTGGAGGCAATGATTGGTTCTGCTGAATACAAACTTCCACCAGGAGGTTTTGGCGTGGCGCAAATGCCCTTCAGTGGCGGGTCGTCAGGAGTGCCAAAGTTTATACAGCAAAAAGACGGCCAATCAGCGCTTAATCAGCGAATGAAGGGGGTGACGAAACGTGACCTTCGGGTGCTAAAGCAAAGGTTCGTCTTTGGTCTTACTAGTCTGGGTCTGGGCGATATAAAAGATAACATTGTTTCTCTGATACCTGGGCCTCTTTATCATTCGGGTGTTCAGGCTGCTGTGGCACCACTCTATTTGGGTGGCACCGTTGTGGTAATGAAGAAATTTGATGCAGAAAGTTTTCTACAAACCATCGAAAAAGAAAGGGTGAATTTTACGTTTGTCGCCCCGACAATGCTTGAGCGGATATTGAAATTGCCGGAAGAAACCAAGCGTAAGTATGACCTTTCCAGCATGAAGGTCATTGTCTGTGCTGCCGCTCCTTGCCCTGATTATGTGAAGGTAAACATTAATGGCCTGTTTAGAGAGCAGGGCGCCAGTGTGAGCGTATTTACCGAATACTACGGGTCTTCGGAAGCATTGATGATCTCAATTCTGCGACCGAGAGATTACGAGGAAAAACCCGAACGCTACAAGAGTGTTGGCAAAGCCATTGTTTCTGAAACGCGCATCTACAATCACGAGAAAAAATCGTGGTGTGCCGTAGGAGAAATTGGCAATGTACTGATACGCAACCCGCGAATTTATCAAGTGCAAGCGGGTAATTCGGACGATATAAATGCGTCTTTCTTTGAAGTAGATGGCGTCTACTGGTATGACGATGGTTGCATTGGCTACCTTGATGAAGATAACTTTCTTTATTTAACGTCTCGTAGCAAAGACATGATCATATCGGGTGGGGTTAATGTTTTTCCAACAGAAATTGAAAATGTAATAAAGCAGCATGCAGATGTTATGGATGTTGCCGTCATTAAAGTGGGCGATGTAGATTTAGGCGAGGTGCCAGGTGCGCTGATACAAATGGTTGATGGAAAAGCGATTGATGAATCAGAACTCATAACGTTTTGTAAAGAGAAGGGTCTATATGGATTTAAGCTGCCCAAGCACATTCGTATAATTGACAAACTTCCAAAAAACGATGCGGGAAAAATTCGAAAAAGCGAGCTCGAGAAAGAATTTCACTACTTGAGCCAGCCTAAATCTGCGGGCAATGTGCCGAATGCAATTGGGGAAGGAGTAGATTGATGGCTAAGATGGAAACGGTTGTAACGTTAGCTTATGAGCAAGGGGTTGATTCCTTGAACTCGACATTTAACGAGCAAAAAACAGCATATTTTAATGATCCAGAGCCATCTTACGAAGAGAGGGTCCGGCATCTAAAATCGCTAAGAAAAATGCTGATAAAGAATCGTCGAAATATCAAAGAAGCGATTAATTTGGACTACGGGATTCGGAGCAATATTGAGAGTAACCTTGCTGAAGTAGCATCATCCATTCTCGCCATAAACCATATGATCAAACATTTGCGACAATGGATGAAACCACAAAAGCGACAAGCTAGCATTGGTTTTTTTGGTGGTAAAAGCAGACTGTTGGCTCAGCCGCTTGGTATCGTCGGTATTATTGTTCCCTGGAATTTTCCTATCTATTTGTCCTTTATACCGATTGCAACCGCCATTGCGGCGGGGAATCGGGTCATGGTCAAAATGTCTGAGAACTCGCGAAATCTTGCCAAGGTCCTTATCAACATTTCCCCCGAGTATTTTTCAGATGAAAAACTGTCATTTATTGATGAAACGGGAAAGGTTGGAATAGAGTTTTCAACGTTATCGTTTGACTTACTGCTGTTTACCGGTTCTCCCGACACGGGAAAGTCCGTCATGAGATCTGCAGCCAATAATCTGACTCCCGTCATTCTAGAACTGGGTGGGAAAAACCCTGTCATCGTTGATCCAACGTATCCGCTAGAAAAGGCGGTTGAGCGTATCGTATTTGCAAAGCAAACAAACGCCGGGCAAGTCTGTCTTAACGTGGACTATGTTTTTGTTCATGAATCTAAAATTGATCGCTTTGTAGAGCTCATAAAGGCGGCGGTAAAAAAGATGGTTCCCGATATCAATAGCCCTTACTTTACGTCGATAATCGATGACGCTTCAATGAAACGTCTTGATAACCTATTGCAAGACGCAAAGAGTAAAGGCGCAGAAGTGATCAACTTGAGTGACCAAGAGATAAATTATGGAGATAAAAAGTTTCCAATAAATTTGGTCATCAATCCAACGCAGGATATGGAGATTTGCCAGCGAGAAATTTTTGGTCCGATTCTTTCAGTACGAACCTATAGTGAACCTCAGAAAATAATTGATTACACTAATTCCCATGAAAAACCTTTAGCTCTCTATATATTTTCCCATGATAAAAAACTAATAGAGACCTATATTTCAAGAATCATGTCAGGTGGTGTGACGGTGAATGATATTGCGCTGCACGCGGCACAGGATGATCTTCCATTTGGTGGCGTGGGGCATAGCGGTATGGGACATTATCACGGTTCTGAGGGGTTTCAGTCGTTCTCGAAAATGCGACCGGTATTCTATCAGCCTAGACTGAATCTGTTTTCTGCTTTGAATCCTCCTTATACAGGATTGCTAAAAAAGATTATCGATATGTAGTTCGAAATTTAATGGTGTATACGATCCAACGTTAATACGGATATTTATTTAATCCTGTGGCTTTTAAGGACCCTGACTTCAATGGAATTAATGCAAAGTTTTCTCCAGCACCCCGATATTACCTATCTTCTATTAATTCCAGTTATTAGTGGTGTGATTGGCTTAGTGACTAACGTGATTGGCATTCAAATGATGTTTAAACCACTTCACTTTGTGGGTATAAAACCACTTTTTGGTTGGCAAGGTATCATTCCATCTCGTGCCAAGAAATTTGCTCGCTTGCAGATGGATCAAGTTGAAAGGATAGTCGATGTAGGGGAGCTACTGGAAAGTATTGACCCTATAGAAATTAACAAAATTCTACAGCCAGATATACGGCAATTAGTCGAAGTCATGATCGATGACGCGGTCTCTAAATCGTCACCTGTTTTTTGGGAAAATACACCTTATGTGATTAAATCAAGGCTCTATTCAAAAGTAGAGCGTGAAATGCCGGCTAGCATTGACAGCCTATTCGAGTACATAAAAAGTAACCATGAGGCGATTTTTGACTCAAAACAAATGGTCATTGATAAGCTAGATAAAGAAAAACACCTATTGGTTGAACTCATCCAAAAAATCGTTAATAAGGAACTTGGCTTTCTCGTTAAGTCTGGCCTTGTTTTGGGTTTCATATTTGGCATATTTCAGATGGGTTTATTTTACCAGTACCCAGGCGCCTGGTACGTCTTACCCATTGGTGGGTTCGCCGTTGGATACCTGACCAACTGGGTGGCAATAAAACTCCTGTTCAATCCAATTAATCCTATCAAAATTGGCCCCTTCACTCTGCAAGGCCTTTTCTTAAAACGAAAACATGAAGTGGCCGAGGATTATGCAGATACCATGACCAAGTCCGTACTCAATGCTCAAACGGTCGCGGAATATATACTGGCGTCGGATAGCACCTCTCCGCTAAATAAAAAGCTAAAATATCATATTAATAAAACCATTGATAAATCTTTGGGCCGAACTAAACACCTGCTCTTACCTTTGATCGGCACGGAAAACTATATTGAATTAAAGGAGGGGCTTTTCGATCAAATGCGCAGTGAGGATCAACCTCCGCCTCCTGTTCTTGACAGTATTGCCTACATGGAAAAGTCCATCAATCTCAGTGAAGTAATACAGTCGCGCATGAAGGCGTTTTCCCCATTGGAACTTGACCGTTTTGTACGCCCCATATTTGAAGAAGACGAATGGATACTTTACATCGTAGGCGGGGCGTTGGGCTTTGTCGCGGGGTGGTGCCAATTCGTAACGATGTTTTCTGGATAAAATAGAGTTAAGAGAGTACGCTTTACCCCGTGACGTAGTAATGCTATTTGATGATTGTGTAGTTGCTTAGGGGGGGGGAATGATTAAGTTATCTGATAACCAAGAAGTGAAAGAAAGGATAAAGCAAGAGCTTTATCGGTGCATGATTGAAATGCCATACAATAAAATCACGGTCAAAAATCTTGTTTCTAGACTTGGAATGAGCAGACAGAATTTCTATCGATATTATATGTCGAAGGATGAGATATTGTTGGATCTGATCGATGATATGTTAGATGCGGCATATCAAGTGATAGAACTGAACATACAATTGGTTAGCGAAAATGTCAGCTTAATAACGGACAGGCTCCAGGAATTAGTTATCCCGAGAAAGGAATTTATTCATGAGATACTAAACTGCTCAAATGATAAAGTTGTGTTCGCTCATTTACATCGATTTATTCGAAGAGTCGTCGGAAGGTTGTTGCGAGAAGGGAATCATACGGATATCGATCAGGATTATATGGATATCGTTATTTCTAAACACACGGGGTCTGGTTACCATATGGTCAAGGCTTGGGCGCAAATTGATGGTGAATTAGATGAATCTAAACTTAGATATCTTATATTTAATTTTGTGGATGGTTTGCTCAGAGAAGTGGGTGATACGTTTGAGTCGTCGTGAACGTTAACTCACTATGATAGGTCGTTATGGTAGGTAGTTATGATAGATAGCATAGAAGAACTCTTATCCATTCAGCTGCGACCTAGAAAATTAAAAGGCATCCTATGGGGGTGAATTGCGGTACTTTTTAATGAATGTCATCTACACTTAATTTCATGAGCCTCAAACATCCCAAACATCCCAAACATCCCATTTATGTCCTTAAATAGACCTACCAGTTACCGCGAAATCAGCCAACTACCGCTGATACTTGCCTTAATTTGGTTAACCCTTTTTCCAGCTTATAGCATGGCTGATGATTTTGCGCCTAGCCGGTTTAGTTTTAATGGCTTCGCGACGCTGGGTGCCGTCAGGGGTGGGTCAGAGGCCCTTGGCTACCGCCAAGATATTGCAGAAGATGGCGTCTTTGAGGGGGATTGGTCGTTAAAGACCGATTCCCTGTTAGCGCTGCAGTTTGGTGTTCGGATAACGGATGATTTTGATGCTGCTATGCAGCTCGTCTATGAAGATCGCGCTATCAATGGCATTGAAGAAAGCCTGAAGTGGGCCTATTTACGGTATCGATTGTCGCCAAATGTCACCGCGCGAGCGGGTCGCATTGGCCTTGATTTATATATGCTATCGGAGTATCGACACCTGGGGTTTTCTTATCTTTGGGCGAGACCTCCCGTTGAGTTCTATGGAGCAATACCATTGGAATATTTTGATGGTGTTGATGTTGGTTATACTACCTCTCTAGGTGTTGGAACACTCAGTACCAAATTTTTTGCTGGAACTGGCTCATCAGCAGTCGATTTTGTTGATAGTGGCGATAAGCTACGAGTTGATAAGGCGATTGGCGCTACCGTCAGTTGGGAGACCATGCATTGGCAACTGCGCTTTTCAGCAACTACCGTTGAATTCAATGACGACCTGCAAGAGACCTTTCGCACCGATGATTTTATTATGGGTCTTTTATCAGCCGCAACGCTGATAAAAACCCAAACGCCGTTCGACTGGACTGACGCCGAACATATTGCAGATCAAATTTCTCTTCAGGACGTAACAGCCAATTACTATGCGGTGGGTATATCCTACGACCATGCTGCGTGGGTGATTCAATCAGAAATCAATTACTATGATGCTGAGGACGAATTATTTAAATCTTACACGGGGCAATATCTTAGTGTTGGTTATCGCATAGCGTCAACCAGCCTGTATGGGCTAGTGGCGAGAGGTAAACAGCTGAAATCGAGAGAGAAAGTTCCACCCCTCCCCGCTGAATTAGCGCCATTCGCACCTGCTTTAGATCCTTTGCTGGCGGGCGTACAAGCGCTGTATGACTTAAACTATATTGATCAACACAGTCTCTCCATCGGATTCCGATGGGACGTTCGCTATGATGTTGCATTGAAATTCCAATGGGATCGAACCTGGGTGGATGATGCGGGTGGATTACTTTGGGTGCAGACTACGCTTACCGAAAAAGAAACTATCGATACCTATTCTCTTAACTTAAACGTTATTTTTTAGTGATGATAAAACGACAGCGACTCATATTATTATTGATTACATTGCTTGCAAGTCCTTTGCAGGCCGGTGTGGTCGTGATAGTAAATGCTGAAAATACCGTGAATGATTTCAACCAGCGGCAATTAGTGGATCTTTATATGGGGAGGGACTTATACTTTCCCAACGGTCAGATGGCATTACGCCTTGATCAATCGCCAGACTCTAAGGTTCGGAAGAATTTTTACGCAAACCTTGTCGGTAAGACCGTCGCCCAAGTGAATGCATACTGGGCGAGATTGCTATTCACCGGCCGGGCCTCTCCGCCACAGGTTATCCGCAACAGCAAGGACGTATTAAAAGCGATCCGAAACAATTTTAATGCGGTGGGTTATATCGACGAGAAAGACCTGGAGGACGGCGTTAGGGTTATTGCACATGTTGACTAAACTCTGGCGATCGCTTCCCTTTCAAACAGGGTTCAGCATTGCATTGGGTGCTGTGCTATTGACATTAATACTGTCGATTACGGTATATAACTGGACCATTAAAAAGGTCGTTAGAGATTCCAATCTCCGTATTTCTCAACTGGTCAGTACCGTCGAGCGTAGCGCATCAATCGCAGCCTATTTGGATAACAGTGAACTTGCACTCGATGTGACGCAAGGGCTTGTTAAGAATGACATTGTCACAGGTGTTTCACTACGCAGTGATTCTGGCATGCGCATTATTAGTGGCTCTCCTTTCAATTTTAACGACGATAATATCCTACACTTCTCGCTTGCCAACCCCTTTATGACCGATGAAAAAATCGGTGATATTTTTATTAAACCTAATCAGAATAATATTGATGCGCAAGCGACACAAATGGGTTTTATTTTTGTGTCTATGTTAACGACTCATTCCTTAATAATTACCATTTTTGTGATTTTTCTGGTGCAAAGTCGTTTAACAAGACACCTGACTGTTCTCGCCAAAACACTCCATAAGATTGAACCCGGTAGTGTAGAACGATTACAATGCCCGCCTCTGCATCGTAATGATGAAATAGGTTTGCTTGTTCGGGATACCAATCAGCTGTTGACGGCGGTGCAAAATACCCTCGAAGGCGAACGTCGTTTACGCGAATATTCCGAAACCCTTGAGAAACAAACTCGTAAAGAAGCGGAACGTGATCCTCTTACCAATTTACTCAATCGACGAGCGGGTGAACGAGCCATCGCAAGAGCACTACAGAAAGCCGAAGCCGGCAAAACTCGTTGCGCCATTATGCTGATTGACTTGGATAAATTTAAACCCATCAATGATACGTACGGTCATGATGCGGGTGACCATACGTTGGTCACCATTTCGAATCGTTTAATCAAAACATTGCGTAAGAATGATATTGTCATCCGTTGGGGTGGCGATGAGTTTTTAATTCTCGTGCAGCAAGGTCATGGCGACCTTCAGGAATCAGTGATCGCCGATAAAATACTCGCGGCACTTGCGGTTAACATCGATCTTAACGAAAATACCAAAGCTAGTATCGGAGGTAGTATTGGTATATCCCTTTACCCCGATCATGGAACCGACGCTACCCACCTCATTGATCTTGCTGACAAAGCGATGTACCACATCAAGCGTTCGGGACGGAATGGCCATTTTATCCACACACCTGGCGATAGCGTTTAACCGTTATAGTTTTCGAAAAACAAGCGGAAGCCCGTCCGAGGGGAACGTTAAGGGAACCCAGCGAAATTTATAATCGCCGTTTTTTGTTTTCGGTTCTACGCGATAATTTTTTAAGAAGTGAAACAGAAAGGTTTTTATTTGGGTCTCAGCAAAGTGCATGCCAAGGCACTTGTGCGCACCGCCCCCAAAAGGAATATATTGGAAAAAGTCTTTTTTATCTTCGGCTCTTTCAGGGGAGAATCGACGTGGATCAAATTGGTGGGGATTACTCCAGTATTCCTCGTCGTAATGGGAAAAAACCGCCGAGATCATCACTTGGGAATTTGCCGGTATGGTAACCCCATTAAATTCGACATCTTCCAGTGTGAAACGTGGCATGACACCAAGAGGAGGATACATCCGTATTGTCTCCTTTATTGACCAGCTGGTTTTCTCCATCAGCGCCAGATCGTCAAACTCAAGATGATCTTTATCCAGATTTGATATTTCCTCACGCAATTCTTCTTGCCACTTAGGATTACTGGCGATTGCGTACAATAAAGAGCATAAGGTGCTGGTAGTGGTATCATGCGCTGCAAACAAGACAAATAAAACCTGGTCGCGAATTTCTTCATTACTAAGGCGCTTTCCATCATCATCGGTTAACACACAAAGCTGAGAGAATATGTCTTTTCCTGGGTTTTTTCTGCGTTTTGGGATGTTACGAAAAATAAAGTCTGTAATCGTCTGGCGACCTTTTACCCCCCTAGCATAAGGAAAAAAGAACGGGCCTTTTTCTTTGAAGGGGTCGGCAACCGCCATCACTATATTAACGAATGCTTGATTCAATTCGGAGCTTTCGTGCCCTGGTTCGACTCCAAGAAAAACTTTGCTGCCAGTGTCTAGTAGTAACGTTTTTAGTGGTGTCAATGTTTTGAATAATGTATTGGTTGGCCATTGATTGATGCCTTTCTTTAGAATGGGGCTCATTATCTCCATATGAGATTGAACGGCTTCGCGTTTGAATGCAGCCTGTAGGATTTTTCGATTGCCTTTGTGATTGTTAAAATCCTGCTCCAGAAGAGCATTGTCAAACAGCCCCTTAAATGCAACATTCCAACCGAAATAGTTGCTGAATTTTTTTCCTTGGTTTTGCAATACAAGTTTGTTTGCTTCAGGCCCAAGCAGCCAAACACCTTCAGTTCCGATAGTTCCTATGCTCTTGAATTTGAAGATGGGGCCGTATTTTTTGTAGCTGTTGTTGATATAGTCTTCGAACCTGAACAGCAGGTTGTGTGCATTACCGATAATGGGCAAACCGGTATTGCCTGGAATATGGCGTAAGTCGGGTTTGCTGGCATTGCGCTGATATCTGCGAATTGCGGGGGTATCGTTTTGGGCTAGTGCATACTGGATATCGGTCATTTCTAATTCTCTCGCATTGACTATTTAACGTTTTTTAACGGCGCTTTGTTGATGGCTTAGAGAGGTGATCGAAATTCTTCCCCTCAACTAAATGAATTGCCCACCACAGTAAGTTCGGTACCAACCGTCTTATCCTGTAAATCGCTTTAGCCTGCCAGCCAGGTAGGCATAACCATTGCCCCTTGGTAAGGCTCTTTTCCATCGCATCTAGGACGAAGTCGGGTTCAACCGCCGGGGAGAGGTCGAGAGATTTAGGCCGATTAATTGCACCTCTTAGCAATGGAGTATTGACGGGGGGAGGGCAAACGCAACAAACCTTTATGCCATAGCTTTGATTTTCATGGTGCAGTACTTCGGAAAACGCAACGACAGCAAACTTAGCAGCAGAGTACGCGCCAAAGCTTATCGACGGAGTCAGGCCCGCTATCGATGCGAAGTTTACGATTTCACCCTGCTTGTTATCCCGCATGTGGGCGAGTACTGCCATGTTGATATTAACGGTTCCAAGATAGTTTACATCCATGATTTTCTTGTACTCGGATGGATGCTGGGAATTTAATGTTCCTAAAGGCATGATGCCAGCGCAATTTATTACTTTTTTTATATTTCCCTGGTTTTTCACAATTAGGGCTGTGGTTTTTTCTACGCTCTCAAAATCCGTAATATCGACGACAAAGGTCTTTATATTGTCGTACTGTGATTCCAAATCCATTAATGATTTGGCATTTAAATCAAAACCTACGACATTTTCTCCCTTGCTAGCAGCGCGTTCTGCTGCCAGTTTTCCCATTCCGCTACCTGCACCGGTAATTAGGACGATATCTTTGGATTGGAGCATAGTTTTTCCTCATTGTTTTCTCGTCAACTCTTCTTAATACACCCAAATACTCGCATGTCCGTTCAAAACCACAACTAGACATCGAAAGCTATGTGTAACACCACGTTTAGGCTTGTCACTCTTGAAAACTGTCTATACCTCGCTTCTTACATGTCGTGTTTTGATGGTGGTTATTTCTTTGCCGGTGCTTGACGGGTTAACGTGCCAGCATGATCTTGACGAGTTATTAGTGGATAAAGTCTATGACGATTGAAAGTGTGGCGATTGAAAGCTTGGGGATGGAACGCTTGACGGTGGAAAGCTTGGCAATAGAAATGGACATCTCGGAAAGGGATATCTCGGAAAAGGCTGCGCCATTGTGGAGTGCATTTGATTCGATGAAGGCCTCGAGTCAATTCATGGGTGAGGCGACATATCAGGAACGTCTCAATGATCTACGGGCATTAAAACGAATGCTCGTTGAAAACCGTGATGCGCTGACCGATGCCATTTCTAAAGATTATGGTAATAGAAGTTGGCACGAGACGACATTTGGCGAGTTTATCGCGGTGATGGGCGCCATCGATTATATTTCGAAGCAATTAAAACGATGGATGCGGCCACAGAAGAAAAAGGTGGATTTTACACTGTTTCCCGGTGCGAAAAACAGGGTGATTCCGCAGCCTCTTGGTGTAGTTGGAATCATAGTGCCCTGGAACGGGCCTATCAACTTGTCGATGGTGCCTGCTGCTACCGCTCTGGCTGCGGGCAATCGGGTTATGATCAAGATGTCTGAAAATTCCCGTCATACCAGTAAACTCCTAAAAGAGCTCACCCCAAGGTACTTTTCGAAAAACAAGCTAATAGTGATTGAAGAAACGGGGGGTATAGGTATCGAGTTTTCCAAAATTCCTTTTGACTTGATTCTGTTCACCGGCTCTGTGGAAACGGGCAAAGCGGTTATGGCAGCGGCCTCTCGAAACCTGACACCGGTAATATTGGAGCTTGGCGGTAAGTCACCCGCCGTCATTGATCCAGAGTATCCTCTTGACAAGGCGGTGCAGCGGGTTGTATTTGCTAAACAATTTAATGCGGGTCAGGTGTGTCTTAATGTTGACTACCTTTTTGTCCATAAAACTCAACTCGACGAGTTTGTACGCTTAATGAAGTTAGAGTCCAAAGGGATGGTGCCTGACATTAATCATGCTGATTACACCAGTATCATTGATGAACGCTCGCTACTTCGCCTGGAGGAATCGCTGCAAGATGCAAAGGCCAAAGGAGCTGAGGTGATTAACCTCTGCGATCAGGAAATCAATCATAATGATCGTAAATTCCCATTACATTTGGTGTTGGATGCTAAGCCGGATATGCTTATTTCGAATCGAGAGACCTTTGGCCCTATCCTAATGGTTCACACCTATGGGAGTAAAGATGAGGTGATTCATCATGTCAATTCCAGGCAAAAACCTTTGGGGTTTTACGTCTTTTCCAAAAACAAAAAACTCGTTTCAGAATATATATCCAAAGTAATGTCGGGAGGGGTGACGGTGAACGATACGATGCTGCATGCCTTTCAAGACGACATGCAATTTGGTGGGGTCGGTCCAAGTGGCATGGGTCATTATCACGGTTACGAAGGTTTTATGTCATTCTCGAAAATGCGCCCAGTTTTTTATCAACCGCATTATAACCCGATGTCGTTATTGAAACCGCCCTATCAAAATTGGGTTACCAAGTCTTTTAATCTTATTTTAAAGCTAAAAAGTTAAAAATCTGATCGATTAGCGTTGGAGTTAATATGGATAATAAAGACTTGTTAAATCCGCGTATTATGGGCGACGAGCCAAAAATGTATGCGTTGTTTGATTATCTCCGTGAGAATGCCCCGGTAACCTATGTCGAAGATCCTGATTACATACCGTTTTGGTCGCTATCAAAATACGAAGATATAAAAAACATTGGAAGTAAAAATGACGAGTTTCTTAGTGCGCCCCGGGCGACCTTAATACGAAAAAATCTTGAAGATTTTTTTGAAAAGAAGCTGGGTACCCGTAATGGCGGGGAAACACTAATTAATATGGATCGACCGAAACACCTCAAGATACGTCGAGTTTCTCGAGAATGGTTTTTACCGCGCAATATCGCCAAATTGAATGCACAGATGGAGGATCTAGCGAAGTACTATGTGGATAAAATGCAAGACATGGGGGAGGAATGCGACTTTGTAAAAGATGTCGCATTGGAATACCCGTTGCGCGTTATTTCCACTATTCTTGGTCTTCCACGGGAAGACGAGCATCTGATATTGAAGATCACACAGGAGATGTTCGGTAATTCTGATCCGGATTTGCGTCGAGGGAAAAGTATGAAGGATACGCTATCCATCATTTCGGATCTTTACGCGTATTTCTCTGAGGTCATAACATCCCGTAAAAATAAGCCTACGGATGACCTTTCTTCGGTTATCGCAAATGCGGTAATCGATGGTGAGCCTATGAACCTTCTTGATCAGCTGAACTATTTCATCATAATTGCGACGGCGGGGCACGACACGACATCTTCGGCCCTTAGTGGAGGCCTCAAAGCATTGATTGAGCACCCTGAGCAAATGGAAAAATGGCGGCATAATAGTGATTTGGATTCTAATGCTACAAAGGAAATTATGCGTTGGGTATCACCTGTGCGCCATATGGTGCGAACAGCAACGCAGGATTTTACGCTCCGAGACAAGCAGATTAGGGCTGGAGAGAATATTGTGCTTTGGTTCCCTGCGGCAAATCGAGATGAGTCAGTTATAAAAAATGCCAATAGCTTTGATCTAAATCGAGATCCAAAAAATAATCTTGCTTTCGGATACGGCTCGCATATGTGTTTGGGGCAGCATCTGGCTACCGCAGAAGTTGAGATATTTTTTCGGGAGTTATTGCCGCGCTTGAAAAACATAGAAATGCAAAGAGAACCTGATTGGATACATGCAAATTTTGTGGGTGGGTTAAAATCAATGCCAATTTCTTACAGATTTTAGTTTATGCTACCTGAGCAAAAACACTTGTCTGTGTGTATCTGTATCAGTGGCCGCCCTAATCCATGAACGGTGTAAGTGATATTCAAACCAAGACATTTTTCTTCATATTGTTTTTTACTACACCAATGCTGACTGTTTCCAAATGTCCCTTCCACGCAAGCGTCTAACGCTTGAACTTGTTTTAAAATAGAGCTTCGCCAGAAGGGGCTCCCATTTCTTAAGCGCATTGTTATACGCAGGTTTATTCTGGAATTGCTTATACCAATGGTCTAGGTTTTTGAATTTATGTATAGGAAAACCAAACATGCTTCCCCTATGAACATTGGCAATCCAGATAATGTCGCTTAAAGAAAAATCCTGGCCATCTAGCCAGCGCTTGTGTTCCAGTCGTTGGTCCAGCCATTTCATGCTCTCATAAAAATCCTTTCTTTCTTGTAACAGTCGCTCTTGCGAAAAGCCTTTAGCAAAGTCTTCATAAAAGTGAATAAGGTGGGCATCAGATGAATGTTCTCTCGCTTTCTCTAAGTCTCGGTGCGCAGTTCTCTTTTTTAGGGGTTTAAACAAATACTCAAATGATAGCGTTTTTAACGTGGATTGAAGCGGATCAGATTGCGAAACACATTCTAGGTAAAACTTTTCATCTTTGGGAAATAGCGATGCTCCAGGAAAGGTCTGGTCTATATATTTAATAATGTCGGTAGATTCGGTAACTATTTTATCGTCATGAATCATGGCAGGCACTAAACACTTTGGGTTAATACGTTTGTACTTGGCAGAAAGGTGTTCGTTTTTTTCCATATTAATAATATGGCTGCTCCATTGCACTTGTTTTTCTTCAAGACATAAACGCACTCGCTGCGAACAGCTACTCATTCCGTGATGGTAAAGGTGTAACCCTTTATAGTGCTTTGTATCAGGGTTCAGGTTTTCAACGATTGGCATTGGGTGTTTCCTTTTTAAAGTGAGTCGTCTTCAATCGCTGCGGGAAGTGGCACTTGCGATATCTGAGAAGCTTCATCTTCGGCTATGCCTAGATTGATTAGCGAGCTTTGCACCAGGCGTTCCCCAAAGTTTTTTTCATCATTCGCTGTAGGGCTTTGAAGTTGAATCGACATCCACGCTAAGGTGGTCGCACCTATAGATAAAACCTGAATCTCGGGATCGTATTTCCGAAATCGGCCAGAGATCATGCCTTGGGATACATCCCTCGCTAAACGCGAGCCAAGCCCGCTACTCATTGCCTGAATCGAAAACCCTTCGCGAATAAGAAATTTGGCCCAGTCCCGGTTGTGATTGGCGTGCAGCATAGTATGGCGTAATGCGACAGAAATCTTTTCAGCTGGATCTTCTATTAGGGCAAGTTGCGCATCGATAGCATCACCAAACTGGCCAATCATTTCTTCTTGAAGGGTTTCGTAAATAGCTTCCTTAGAGGGGAAGTGGTTGTAAAACGAACCGAAGCCTACATCGGCTTCTTCGGTGATTTCATTTATCGATACGCCTTCCATTCCATTTTCAGCCATTAAGCGAAGGGCAGCATTGAGTAGTTTCTGGCGGGTTTTCCTTTTGCGCCGGGCGCCACGGGGTTCCTTTATAGGCTCTTCGTTAATAGCTGTCTTCGTTTCTGTGCTGCTCACTATGGGCTTCCTCATAGGTTTCCTCATTGTCGTACAATGCCATAACTGTATCATTTATTCATAGTTGATAAAAGTATCAGAGTTGGGTGCAGTCATCATAAGTTGAGAGAAAAGACGGGCGGAATACGCCTTTGTTATTCTAATTTGTTGTTATGTATGGCTTTTTGTCTTCAGTCGGAGTTAGTGAATGCAAACTGAAAAGAAAGTGTTGGATGCAGATATATTAATCGTAGGTTACGGGCCTGTTGGCGCGGCACTGGGTTGTTTGCTTGGTAAGTACGACATACAAGCTCTGGTCATCGATGTGGAAGCCGATGTGCTGGAGCACCCCAGGGCCATCGCCTTAGACAATGAGGCTCTGCGCATATTACAGATGACAGGCTTACCTGAGGACTCCTTTGAAAAGGTGGTTCTTCCCAAGGTAAGAATGTGGTCGCAGTATTTTAGCGATTTCTCAGAGATTAATACCACAGGCAGTATTAATGGCCATCCAAAGTTAGTCACTTTCTTTCAGCCTGAATTAGAGCGAGCGCTGCGCAAGCAAGTTGGTCAGTGTTCAAGTGTGCAAACGATGGTAAGCACTGAGCTGGTCTCCTATGACGAGCACTACGATCATATCGAAGCCCTATTGCGAACATCTGAAGGTGAGCATCTTAAGGTGCGCTGCCGTTACCTCGTGGGTGCGGATGGCGCAAAGTCGATGGTTAGAAAATCGATCGGTTTGGCTTTTACGGGAAAAAGCCATGCGGAAGATTGGCTAATTATAGATGCTCTGAATGCACCAAAATCCATTGATCATTTGGAATTTATTTGTGATCACCGTAGGCCAGGGCCACATATGGTTGCGCCCGGTGGTCGACAGCGTTGGGAGTTTATGTTGCACCCTGGCGAAGATCCGAAGCAGATGTTGCGTGATGAGAGTATCGCAAAACTATTGGCGCCTTGGGGGTCTTTAAGTGAGATCACCATTGAGCGCAAAGCGATTTATCGCTCTCATAGTCGATGCGCCAAGGAGTTTTCCAGAGGTAGAGTGTTTTTGGTAGGTGATGCGGCGCATATTACTCCGCCTTTTGCAGGGCAGGGCTTAGTGGCAGGGCTTCGTGATGCTGCCAATTTAGCGTGGAAGTTTTCATGGGTTTTGAAGGGGCGCTCTCCTGAAGCTGTTCTAAAAACCTACTCTCAAGAAAGGCGGCCTCACGCTAAAGCGATGATTCTTTTGGCGAGAATGATGGGGAAATTAGTGATGCCAACCAACGCTGTTGCTGCCATTCTTACTCATGGTCCGGTAAGGGCGAGTCGATTATTACCGGGTCTTCGACGCTTGACTGAAGAGGCGCAAGTGAAACCGGCCAATCAGTTTAAAAAAGGTTTTTTTCTGTCTACCCCGAAAGGTGCACCCGCCATATGCGGTGGCCAGCTTTCGCAACAGTTAGTGCGTAAAAGCGACGGCGAGATTGTATTAAGCGACGACCTTTTTAGTCAGGATTTTTCGCTGGTTGGTTTTGGTGTCGATCCTCTCTCAAATTTGTCGGCCGAAAAACGCAAAATGTTGGAAGGTGCGGGTATTAGTAGCTTTTACGTATATTCCCGTGGAGGCAATGCCGGTAGTGCGGGTAGTGAAAATAGTGCTGATAACGCGCTTGAAGATATTGCAGATAACTTTGTAAGCCGAGACTCCCGAGGATGGGTGGCATTAGTTCGGCCCGATTGCGTAGTCATGGGTATCGATCGCATTGAAAATCTAGAGGTATTACTGCATAAAACCAAAAAATATTTCCTAACAGCGAGTTCAGCCGCTGTTAACAATATAGCCTTTGCTTAAGGAGCACTGACACTATGATCGATTTATCAACACCGCAGCCTCGACGGCACCCAGCTCCCACGGTTAAGGCCCAGCGACTTGCCTACCTAATTTGGGAAAGGCCTGATTTGCAAAAGGCGAAGCAGTTTTTACAAACGTTTGGCTTACATGTTCTGCAAGAAAGTTCAGAGGTCATTTATTTTCGTGGTACGGCAGAGGCGCCGTTTTGTTATGTGGTGAGAGAAGCACAAAAAGAAAAGTTTGTAGGTTTTGGCCTTGAGGTGGCTTCTATGCAAGACCTTGAACAGCTTGCAACGTTGCCAGAGGCTTCTGCAATCAGTGAATTAAAAACGCCTGGTGGAGGTCATGCGGTATCGTTAACCGATCCTTCAGGATTTATCGTGCATGCAGTGTATGGGCAAAAAGGCGCTGAGGAGTTAGCGTCTCGTGAAGTCATGACTAAGAATACTCCAATGGATACGCCGCGTATTAATGCTACGCAACGTGTTCCCGTTGAAGCGCCCGAGGTAATAAAGCTCGGTCATGTGGTTTTAGAGTTGGCAGAATTTCAAGCCACTTGTGGCTGGTATACCAATCACTTCGGCCTAATCCCAAGTGACGTACAGGTGTTGCCAGATGGATCGCCTGCGGTGGCATTTATGCGTTTGGATTTAGGCGATAAGCCCGCCGATCACCACACCATAGCTTTCGCCCAAAGTTTAGGCGCGGACTTTAGCCATTGCGCCTTCGAATTATTGGATGAAGACGCTGTGGGTATGGGGCAGCGGGTTTTGCGCGAACAGAAATTCAAACATGCTTGGGGAATAGGGCGGCATATTTTAGGTAGTCAGATATTTGACTATTGGAATGACCCTTTTGGTTGCACACATGAACACTACTGCGACGGTGATGTGTTTACCTCTGAAGTGCCATTGGGAGTTCATGCCGTGCATAAAGAAGCCATGGCGCAGTGGGGCGCGCCAATGCCTGCCGATTTTGTAAGACCAAAATTGACATTTTTAACGGCGGTAAAGGCCGTCAGTAATCTGCGCACAAGCCCCGATCTATCGATTAAAAAAGCAATCATGCTAGCGAAGGCGATGCTGTAATCATGTCGTAAACGTAAAGCCTGCTCCTGTAGCAGGAATAAATACTGAATAAATAATTAGTTAATAGCAGTACGGAGAAAAACATGAGCCTAAATGTAATTCGATATTCACAAAACTCAACGATTGCCTGGGGCCTGCTTGAGGGTGATAAAATAACTCCGCTTAAGGAGAACTTTGCAACGACGGGTGATCTAATTCGCTATGCCGACGAACATAACAATGACCTGCCGGTTTTAAAGCAGAGTATTGATTTGTCAGATGTCTCTATCCTGTCGCCAGTAACGAGAAATCAGCAGTTCGTTTGCCAAGGTGCGAATTATCGGCAGCATATGATTGAATCGGGTATGAACCCCGATGAAAAGAATTTTAATATGATCTTCCGTAAGGCATCAAGCTGCATTACGCATGCCGATTCTGATGTGGTGAAGCCCGCCCATGTGCGTTTTCTCGATTATGAAGTTGAGCTAGGTATTATCATCAAGCGTCCAATTGAAAAAGCGATAAAGGTTACTTCGAGTAATCTCGCCGATTATGTCGCCGGTATAGTGATAGTGAATGACTATTCGGCGCGTGATGTGCAGATTCCACAAATGCAATTTTATAAGGGAAAAAGCTTCCGTACCTTTGGGCCTGTGGGTCCGGTGTTGTGTTTGTTACTTCCGGATGAAATGCATTACCTCGATAAACTACAGCTTTGCTTAACGGTAAACGGAATGGTTCGACAAAAGGATACAACGGCCAATTTGGTTTTTAAACCTGATGTAACCTTAACTGAGCTGTCTGGCGTACAGGATTTTAATCCGGGAGATTTGTTGGCAACGGGTACACCTGCGGGCTGCGCACTTTCCATTCCGTCGCAAAAGATTCAGAAGCTTAGCGCGTTAATTCCAGAGAAACAAAAGTGGCAAGCGTTTATGAGGATCCAGAAAAAGCAGCCTTATCTTAATAAAGGTGACTTAGTAGAAACTACCATTGCTACAGCTTGTGGAAAAGTTGACCTTGGCAAACAGCGTAATCGGGTGGTAGAAGAAGGAGCTGTGTGATGAGCAGCAATAATGATAACAGTCTTGTTCTGTTTGATTATCCAGGTTCGCCCTGTGCGAGGCGGGTGAAAGTTTCGATGATCGAAAAAGGGTTGCAATGGAAAAATGTGACGGTTGATTTATCGCGTATGGAGCAGCGTCACCCGGAATACCTCGCTATTAATCCCAACGGTAAAGTACCGGCCCTAATTCATGGGAATCGTGTGATTGTCGAATCCAATGATATTACTCGCTATCTTGATAAAGCTTTTACGAATAAGTCTATGTACCCGACAGACAAAAATGCGTTGGCACAGGTTAAATGCTGGCAGCAAGCAGAATTGGATATGGCAAAAGATTATCGGCCATTGATGTATCAGCGACTCATGGGGCCGATGCTTCGTTTAACGCTTACGCTTGATGAAGCGCTAGCAAGGGCCCGGCTTTCTACAACGAATCCAGAAGATTTAGAGTGGGAGAGAAAGGTATGGTCACTCGAGGTGGTATCTGCTGAAGAGCAGGTAGAACTCGTCAATAAATTGATGGCATGGCTTGATAACGTGGAAGTGGCTTTAGAAGGAAAGCAGTATTTGGTGGGTAATCGATTTGGACAGGCGGAGATTTCACTTTATCCACGCATTAGCATGTACCCCTGGATTGGCCTGACGGTTAATAGAACCCGTTATCCCAACGTCGTTAAGTGGATGAAGCGGCTAGCGAAAAGGGAGAGTTTTAAAGCAACGCTAGCGCCGAAAGATAGAGGGATACAGCAGCTTTCGCGAACGCCATTATTTCCTTTTCTAGCAGATACCTTGCCGGATCGTGGTGCCCAGAGTTTTAAAACACGCTTGATACTGGCAGGGCTACAGAAGGCAATGGGGGTGGCAATGGAGTCTCCTTTGGGAAACAAAAAAACATTGCCCGAAAAACTAAGACTTTTAACGGGCTCTGGTGAGCTTGTGTCTGTATCTGGAGATAAGCGATAACCTCATCCAGATAGCAGACAAGCCAGTCATTGGCAATTGGGGCGTTCGATTTTAAACATGGGTTATAAATTTATCATGCCTCGCGGATTCAATTCCTGGTATTGCCTATTCAGAGGGGGAGGTGCAATTTACCACTGAATAGGCAATAATATTCCCCATGAAAGAGACCGCTCCCCCCAAAATACGCATCAAACAGGAACTTCTTTCCCAGCTGGAGGAGGTCCCCTACAAAAAAATCACCATGAAGAACTTAGCTGAGTCATTGGGTATGACAAGGGGGAATCTCTACAAACACTATTCCTCTAAAGACGAAATCATTCTAGCCATTATTCAAGAACGCCTTGATTTAGTATTTGATTTGCTTGAAAGCATGGAAATGGCGTCTGATGTAGTCAACTGGCACGCGCTGCTCAGACAATGCTCGCAGGTTCTGTTAGCCAATAAAAAAATGGTTTGTGCTGTTATGACCATTGATGCCGAAGATCTAGTTTTTGAACACCTGAAATCCTTTTTTGCTCGTATTTTAGGCAATATCGCTCGAATTAATGAGATACAAATTAAAGACCGCGATTACTTCAAGCTTATCGTGCTGCACATATCAGGTTCCGGTTTTAACGTAGTGAAGGGCTGGGCTCTGAATGGAATGAAAGCGCCAGCAGAACAGGTCGCTATTCTGTGCGACGATATTATTAACGAATCCATTCTGGATAAACTCCGGTTCTGCGATACCGGCGCTTGATTCGATTCACTCGCCTTGCCCTACTTTTCTTCATTGTTATTTGGTATTAATGCCAGAATCAGATTACTAGACGTAGACAGATTACAAAATCTGTTCACTACCCGTCCTCGTGCGCTTCCCCCACACTGTGTCCATTCCCGGTGCCTATTCGCGCCATTCCAATAGATAGAAGAGGATAATTTACATGACAAATACTCAACCCTCAGTAAGGTATGACCGTTGGTCTGTCTACTCACTGTATGCATTTGCAGTCCTAGCGTTCGGCGGATCTCTGTTTGCTGCCGGCTTTTTACCTCCATGGGATCCAACTTGGGATGCCAACAAAATTGCTGAGCTTTATCAAACGAAGGGTTTTGGGATTCAGATAGGTATGATGATGTTGATGCTTGGATGCGCCCTGTATCTTCCTTTCTGCGCTATCACATCTGAGCTTATAGAAAAACGCTTGGGTATGCCGCTTATGGCTAAAATACAATTTAGTTCAGGAATCGCGGCCGTTGCTTTTGGAATGATGGCTGTTGCTGCTTGGGGAATTGCGGCTTTTCGTCCAGAGCGTGATCCGCAGATTACACAGCTAATGAATGATATGGGTTGGATCGTTTTCTTTTGGGACATTGCGTTTTTTCAACTTCAAGGAGCGGCTGTCATGTTCGCAACATTTTTTTATAAAGGTCCCAACCCAGTCTGGCCGAGATGGATGGGGTATATGTTTGTCGTTGGCGCCCTTGGGGTTTTCCCTGCTTACGGTGTCATTATGTTTAAAACGGGATGGTTGGCTTACAACGGATTGATTGGATATTGGTTCCAAGTTATTGCTTTTGGATTAATGTTACTACCCTGGTCATGGTATTGCCTGGTCGCACTTAAAGACGATGAGCCCATGCTCTGATTGCCGCTTGGGTCTTAACTCTTTGATTTTTTACTACACCTTTAATTTTTAAGGTGGGAGCCGTTATGCAGTCGAGTACGGAGCTGACGATTCGATCAGGCAAGCATGTTCCCGTGGAGGAAGGTTTCTGGCTCGCTATTTTTTTCGAGTTAATAGCGTTCTCTGCTTTGTTTGTTGCATTTTTGGTCGGGCGTTTCGAAAGTGATACGAGTTACCAAGATTTCGCAACAAGCGCGCAAGTCTCTTAATCAGGGAATAGGCTTGGCGAATGTCTTTATTTTAATGACAAGCAGCTTATTGGTGGCAAGGGCTGTCGTTTTATTTCGAGCGAGAGAAACTGTTAGGGCTCACAACCAACTACTATCGGGAATGTTTCTGGGATGTGCTTTCATCGCTCTGAAATGCTTTGAGTACTACGAGAAGCTGGAATCGGGCATTACTGCCACGAGTAACGAGTTCTACAACTTTTATTTTATTATCACTGGCATTCACCTTCTTCATGTCGTTATTGGTTTGTTGTTGCTGAATTTTGTGTTTTGGAAATATGAAAAAAAGCAAGAAGACAGTGTCAGCTTTACTTGGGTCGAAATCGCGGGATGCTATTGGCATATGGTGGATTTTCTTTGGTTTATTATATTTGCACTGCTTTATTTGATAGCAAGCCCCTAGCTCAAAAAACCTTAGCTCGAAACTATTGGATGGCAAGATGGAAATTGATACTCAACTCAGGTCTTTCTTAAATACCTATCTAGCATTGTTTTTTTTAACGCTTTGCTCACTACTCCTAGCAGAGTCCGGATGGTTTACCGCATATCTATCGCGGCACATGATTGAAGTTATTGTCCTTGTGGTCGTGGGCGTGAAGATTTTCCTTGTCGCTTTTAATTTTATGGAGTTACGGTTCTCTCCAAAATGGCTTTTAGGATTGATGGGCGCTTGGATCGCTGCTATCGTTGCTGTTCTCTCCGGTTTTGTTTTTTTATTTTCACCCATTGTTTTATAGCGCATTTTTAATTATTGAACATTTTGTATTAATCTTTGATACGTTCCATCCATTTTCATTGCTTGTAGCGATTCGGCAATTTTAGGAACTAATGTACTGTGTTTTTTATGCAAATAGGTATAAATAGGTAGAGAGGTCAATGGCGGATAGATTCTTCTAATTCCACTATCTCTTAATTCAGTCTTAAGGATGTCAGCGTTTGAAAGTGTGGCTATGACAAGATCAACTCTCCCTGCGTCAAGCATTTTGAACTGTTGCCTAGTGGTACCTACCGCAGCAACCCATTTGGCGTATGCCTTCGCTTTTTCAGATACAAAAACGGTTCCTAAATGTACTGCTACCGTATACGATGATAATTCACTCCATCCATTCTTTAAACTGATGTCTTTTTTAGCCCACGCATAGTCATGGACGACCTGTTGGATTTCTGGGATTCTAATCAGGTTGTGTAACCCTTTTTTTTCAAGTATTCCATCAATCCGATGTGCGTCACCATCGGTTCTTCCTCGGTCTGCTTCTACTAACGCTCTTAGCCCAGGCAATGGTTTCAATATCAATTTCAATCCATTTCTCTTAAAAGCTTCCTGCATGATTGTAAATGTTACTTTATAATCATATCGTTCTTTTGTGAGGTGAGTAGATAAAATAATTGTATCTTCAGCAATAAGCGGGGTTGTTGAAGATATGAAAAACAATGTGAATACCCACTTGAATATGACTCGTTTATTCACGAAAAATTCCAGCCTTCCAGTTGTTAGTGAATTAATCTCACGCTCACCATAGTAGCATGGCAATGGAGACACCATTGGGGCGGAAGTTAGTTGAGGGGGTGTTAGCTACAAAGTCTTTTAATTGTTTTGAAACGCCATCATAGCGATATTATCTTTAATGAAAATATTGCCGTACTGTAGTTCAACCCAACCCCATTCTTTCCATTGATTAAGAATTCGATTAATACGCTGACGGGGAATACCGGTCATACTTGCAAGGGATTCCTGAGAAAGGTCGATGACTGGCATGCCGTCGATTATCGAGCCAAATCGCTCGGCACTATGAAGAATATAGCGACAAAGGAGTTTGTCGTCTTCACGATTGAGTAAGTAAATACCGCTTTCCCGTAATCGAACGGCGTAGATCTTTAGTAATTTCTCATAGACAACAGGGTTTTCATGGCAGGTGTCGAAAAAGGCTTGTTTAGGAATCTCTAAAACAGTGACCTCCTCCAATACAGTGGCTCTAGAGGTTCGTGGACTGGGGTCAAAGAGTTCCATTTCACCGATAGCCCAGGGTGGTTCAGCGATACCTAAGGTAACCTTTTTCCCTGCTTTAGTATAAACGTCAAAGCAAACACGCCCTCCGAGAAGAAGATAGAGCTCCTCTGTTGGATCACCAATATCGAAAACGCAGCCATCTTTGCGATATTTTTTTTCCGTACTCGCTTCCGCTAAGCGTTGAGCTGACGCTTCTTGGATCTCGTGAAAGATAGAGCACTGCCTAATCTGATTAATCGTCTGCGTCATTAATAGCGCCGCTACTGTAAATGCGGACTTTTCCTATTGGCTAATCGAATATGGCTGTGATTATATCGGTTAATATAGCATGGTTTGGGTTTTGACTGTCTCGTTTGCGACATTTTAAGGGTGCCTGTCTGCTAAAGTTGCCGCCACATGATTTTCTATCGTTTTTATTTAAAGGCATTGACGCTCATCTTTGCCAAAAAATCGTTAGCTAAGGCTAGCGGCTTCCTTTTTAATGGATGTTTCAAATTCAAAAGACGCTTCAAAAACAATAGATCCGTTGGTGGCGACGTTATTCACCTCCTGAACAATACGAGCATATTTATTTTCGATGGCGTTCCGTTTGATTTTAGTCGTGTGTGTGAGAAGAGAATTTTGGATGCTCCATGTTTCATGGGTAACAATGATATGAGACATGCGCTCATGTTTTTCTAGCTCGGTGTTGATAGTGTTCATTTTCTCGATCAAGGTACTTTTTAGTAGACCCTCATCGATTTCATTGCCATCTTCAGTGAGGTTTACTAATAGAATGGTTGCTGGCAGACCTGATCCGACTAAGCAAAGGTTCTCAACAAATGGGGTGTTGGACATTTTGTTTTCTACTTTGGTGGGCGCGACATATTTCCCCTTTGCGGTCTTGAATATCTCCTTGATGCGACCGGTAACTCGCAGGTAGCCATCCTCATCAATTTCACCCAGGTCACCGGTATGCATCCAACCACCAGCAAGATCCTCTTTGCTTTTCTCGGGGTCGTTGTAGTAACCCATCATCATGCAGGGTGTGCGGGTAAGGATCTCACCATTATCCGCAATTTTTACTTCTGCGCCGACGACGGGACGGCCAACGGTGCCTGTTTTGTTGGCTTCCGGAAGATTGGTGGCGGTTGGGGCAGCCTCCGTCATGCCATAGATGTCGTAGAGTGGCATTCCCAGTTGTTGGTACCAGCCGTACAGTTCACTGGGTGTTTGGCCGCCACCGGTAACGCGTATTCTTGCTTTACTCAAGCCCATGGATTCCTGAACCATTGTTTGTAGCTGATTTTTTTTAATATGTACCGATGAGTCTGTGTTGGCCAGCATGGCTTCAAGTTTTTCTGCACCGATCTTGGCGATGATCGACTGTTGAAACTTTTGCCATATTCTGGGTGGGGCACAAAACCAAGTAGGGTTAGCGATGAGCATATCGTCAGCGAATGTTTCCAGAGACTGGTTAAAAAACACCTGGCCCCCGCATGCAAGGGATTGCATAAGAACGGCCCGCTCAAAGATATGAGATAAGGGCAGAAAAGAAATGAAGCGATCGGCTTCTGTTGTTTTGTAGGTGTTCAGCATTGACTGTCCGGATCTTGCTAAAGATCCGTGGGAATGCATAACCCCTTTAGGCATACCCGTCGTTCCAGACGTGTAGATGATGGTACAGAGCTCGTCTGCCTGTGGTAGGTAATCGCTTTGGAGTGGCTCGTGTTCCGTTAGCATTGCTTCCAATGAGGTGTATTCATTATCAAGGGAAACTCCTGGCATGCTGATCAGTGTTATGTCAGCGGGAATAACATCGGCGACATCTTGCCAATTGTCAGCTGGCCCAATGAACATAGCTTTTGTTTCGCTATTATCCAGAAGGTAACGGGTGCCCTTGGCATCCATTGTTGTAAAGGCAGGCACGCTAACGTGTCCGCTCATCATGATTGCAAGGTCGCACAGATACCAATAAATAGAATTTTTGGAGAGAATCGCTATTTTACTGCCCTTTGGAAGTTCAAGTGCAGAGAGCCCTGCTGCTATACGCCTTACCATATCGCCAGCTTGACCCCAGGAATAGGAGGTCCATTGCGTGTTATCTGGTTGGTGAACCCAGGTGTCATCTGGCTTGGCCTTCTCCAAGCGATAGAACATTTGCAGCGGAGTCTTGTGGTTTTCCATGATGAACTTCCTGTTGGTTTTTTCTTAGGGTAGAAAAAGGGTATCGGCTGGGTAGCCTACTTAATCATTACCTATCGTAAAGGATCACCAGGCGCATTTTCCACTTTACACGTTGCGTGTGATGTCACATCTGGATGCTGATGTCTCCCGTCCAATTTAAGCCATTAACACTCCACCAAAGGTGACAAGTCCTGTTTAGAGCCGTTGTATTTACTCCATTCGGTGAATTTGATCTACTTGATTTCACTAAGCCGCGGGTTTGTTTTGGTTGCGTTTAAAAACGGTATCCGCTGGGTTTAGGTGCATTTTTTATTTTCTTCACAATTTAGATAGTCGGCTTGCCCGGGAGTATGTAATGCGAGTGATTGATTTTTTTGACCAGGGTGCTGAGCTGTATCCAAATAATTTGGCGTTTGTTGATGACCTTGGTGAGATCACCTATTCGGATGCGCGCTCTTTCAGTATGCGCTTAGCATCCGCTATTCGTGCCCGTGGTTATAGCAAAGGGGATAAGGTTGGTGTGTTGTCGCCAAACTCCAATATTGCTTTCTTGACACTCCTTGGTGTGTTTCGTGGCGAATCAGCGTGGATACCTATCAATCCTCGTAATGCAACGGCAGCAAATGCAGATCTACTGGGGCGCTTTGACGGGTCGCTGTTGTTTTATCACAGTGCTTTTGAAAAAGAGGCGATGGAGTTAAAAGACACGGTTAAATCGCTTCAAGAAGTTGTTTGCATTGATAAGGGTTTAGATACTTGGCTAGCCGATGCTGGCGATGATTTTGAGATGGATGATGAGGATCCAGAAGGTGTTTTTGCAATATTTCCAACGGGAGGAACCACAGGGGCACCAAAAGGTGTGGTGGTACTTCACCGAAATTTAGAGGCTATGTTTACCAATTTCTGGACACATTTTAATTATTACGACAATACCAAACATTTGGTTGTTGCACCGATGACGCATTCATCAGGCGCGCTGGGCTGTATGCACTTCTCCAGAGGTGGCACTAACTACATAATGAATCAGGTTAGCCCTCAGGCCATTATTGAAGCCATTCAAAAGCAAAAAATAACGCATCTGTTTTTACCGCCAACCGTACTGTATATGATTCTAGCGTTACCGGATGTTAGAGATTATGACTACTCATCATTGCAGCACTTTTTAATTGGTTCAGCCCCTTGTTCTTTGACGAAATTAAAAGAAGCCATTGACGTTTTTGGTCCGGTAATGACAGAAGCCTTTGGGCAGACGGAAGCGCCAGCGGCCATCACTGCAAAAGCGCCTTGGGATTATCTTGACGCAAACGGCGAGATAATTGAGTCGCGATTAAAAAGTATTGGACGTCCTTGTGTTTTGAATAAAGTAGCAATTTTGGATGATGACGGTAATAAAATGCCATTGGGGGAGTCGGGTGAAATATGTGTGCGAGGTCGATTGGTTACCCAAGGTTATTACAAGAATCCAGAGGCCACTGCCGAGAGTCGACAGTTTGGCTGGCATCATACCGGCGACATTGGCGTGATGGATGAAGAAGGGTATATCACCATCGTTGATCGCAAGAAAGATATGATTATCACGGGCGGTTTTAATGTTTTTCCCAATGAAATTGAACAAGTATTATGTCAATTTGATGCAGTACAAGACTGTGCCGTTATTGGTGTACCCGATGAAAAGTGGGGCGAGGCGGTGAAAGCAATCGTACAACTTAAGCCTGAAATGATCACCGACGAATCTGCATTGTTAGCATTTTGCAAATCAAAATTGGGAAGCGTTAAAACCCCAAAAAGTATCGAATTTTTTGATGATTTACCGCGCAGCCCGGCAGGGAAAGTACTTAAAACCGAACTGCGTAAAAAATATTGGGCGGACTGTGAACGCGCAGTTAATTAATTGTATTAATCAAAAGTAAGCGTGCTGGAGAAGTAGAATATGAGTGACGGTGTAAATATAGTCGGTGTAGGTATGACCCACTTTACCATTCATTTGGATAAGACATACCAGCAACTCTGTGCGATGGCAATTGATGAGGCCTTAGAAAATGCGGGTCTCGAAAAAGATGTTTTGCAGAGTGTATTTTTTGCCAATAGCGCATGGGGTATTTTTGAAGACCAGCATACGATTCGTGGCCAATGTGCTATGCGTCCCTATGGTCTGTTAGGCATCCCCATCATCAATATTGAGAATGCCTGCTCGTCGGCATCCACTGCCTTGTACTCCGGGTACATGGGCATAAAATCAGGCGAATTTGATATAGCTTTAGTTGTTGGTGTCGAAAAATTAGCACATCGTGATAAATCAAAATCGATTGAAGCATTCACTAGTGGCTTCGATCGTAGCCGGTTGCAAGAAACTTTCGACCTTTACGATCAACTTTCCGCGACGTTTGATGTTGACATGCCTGCTGATGATGGTTTGCCTAAGAGTAAAGCCATGGAAACGTACGGTGTAATGGCCCGCTGGCATATGTCGAAGTACGGTACGACACAAGAACAAATGGCTAACGTGGTGGTAAAAAACCGCAAAAATGGTGCGCTTAATCCCAAAGCACATTGGCAGACGCCAATATCGTTTGAGGAAATAATGAATGAACGACTCATTTCCTATCCGATCACTCGACCTATGTGTGCACCTATCGGTGATGGTGCCGCAGCAGCGATTATTGTGTCCGATAGGTTTTTGGCCAAGATGACAGGCGCGAATCCTATTCGAATCAGGGCAATGGCGCATACATCGGGTCATGCAAAGAAAACCTTTGAAGAAAGTTTAGATATTGCTGAACGGCTTTCAACCGTCGCCTATGAAAAAGCGGGGTTAGGGCCCGAAGATATCCAAATTGCAGAAGTTCATGATGCAAGTGCCTATGGCGAAATTCATCAGGTAGAGGCGCTAGGTTTTACTCCAGAAGGCATGGGGGGAGCATTTATTGATTCCGGTAAGTCTGCGATAGATGGAGAGTTACCGATTAATACCAGCGGTGGCTTGATATCTCGAGGCCATCCGGTGGGTGCTAGCGGTTTAGCACAAATTTATGAGTTGGTAACGCAGATGAGAGGGCAGGCTGGCGATCGTCAGGTGCCGAAGGATATCAACGTTGCATTGGCAGAAAACGGTGGTGGAATTCTCACTCTCGAGGAAGCGTCAATGACCATTTCCATTTTGGAAAAAGTAAGTTAATCATCGTAAATCGAGGAGGCGTAAGTGAAAAAAGTCGCAATAGTAAGTTACGGTGTTCTTCCCTACACATCAGCCGATGAGGTCGGCATGTGGAGTGACGAAGCCACGTTTAAAGTAACTCGGGAAGCATTGGCTAAAATTAACCTTTCCGCAGACAAGATCGATACCGTAATCCTGTCCTCTATGGACGGACTTGACGGTATCACCATCAGTAACGCGTTAATGGCTCCTGCTGCCGGCGCATTTAAAAAGGAGTCAACGCGGATCGAAAATGGCGGCATTCACTGTGCTGTTTCGGCGATAGCCGGCATCCTTTCCGGTAGCGCAGATATTGTAGTGGTCGCGTCTTCGGATACGATTAAGACGGACTTGGATTACGTGTCTAACGCTACCCAGGATTCGGTTTTTCGGGCGCCATTGGGATTTAATCAGGATCAAACTTTCGGCCTGTTGGCAACCGAGTGCCTAAAAAACACGGATGCCACCGAGGATGATTTTGCTGCGGTTTCCGCGAAAAATTATCGCAATGGGGCACGAAACTCATTAGCACACGTTAAGGCTGGACACGAGGCTGACGAGATTAAGTCCTCGAAAATGGCCAGTTGGCCATTGACCGACCTGCAAATCGCAAAACCTTCGTACGGTGCTGCTGCAATTATTTTTGCCAGTGAAGAAACGGCTAAAAAACTCACCGATAACCCTGTTTGGGTAACCGGTATCGGCGTTGGTACAAATGCCTACTTTGGCAGCTGGGAAGAACTTTCCGGTAATGCAGGATTAGAGAAAGCGGCTAAAAAAGCCTATGAGAAAGCGGGTATTAAAAATCCAGCAGAAGATCTGGATTTTGTTGAACTAGCCAATCCATTCTCGGCTTTTGAACTTATGGCCTATGAAACATTGGGTTTGTGTGAAAAAGGAAAGGCGGCTGATCTTATGCGTAATGGCGCCACGGAAATGGATGGCAGCATCCCGGTGAATATTTCTGGAGGTTCGCTTTCAACAAATGGTCTTAATAGTTCAGGGGTTTTTCGCATGATTCAGGCCGTTCGTATTATGAATGGTGAAAGTGAGGGCGTTGATATTGGTAATCCCAAAAAGGCGCTTGTGCATGACAGCGATATGAATATAAGTGCGGTTGGTGGTGATTCACACGCCGTGTTGATACTGGAAAAGGGGGTGTAGCATGGCTAGACGAGTTGGCGTAATTGGGGTTGGCAACACTCCATATACCAGTGCAAAAAGAGAAACACGGGAACGGTCGGAAATCGGAAGAGCCTGTATCAAGAATGCGATCGATTTTGTTGGTAACGGGTTGACGTTGTCGGATATTGATGCGGTTTATTATACAACGGTTGATGGTTTTGAGGGTACGCAGAGACCGGATAGAACAATGGATTGTTTGGCCAAAGGAACCAATGCACCGGTGTATTTTGTAAATACTGGTGGCACCTCGGGCGGCAGCACCATTAAAGACGCCTATCGAGCGGTGGCTTCTGGGTTATACGATATTGTGGTGGTGTATGGCGCGGGCTCATTAATTGCCACCAAAAATGCCCAACAAATTCTCAACAGTGCATCGCCACCCTTAATTGAAAGTAAAAGTGGCATTGGTGCGATTCACATTGGCGGCTTTTATTTAAATAAATATAAGTCGGACTATGGAATAACCGATTTGGATTTTGCTACGGTGGCCGCAAAAAGCCACAAACATGCGAAGAACAACCCTTTTGCACATATTCGAAAAGGCTATACGGTAGATGAGGTGTTGGCTTCGCCTATGCTTGTTTCTCCCATTCGTATGCTTGAGGTTTGCCCTGTATCTTCTGGTGCTTGCAGTATGATTTTGGTCTCTGAGGAAAAAGCGAAAGAGCTTTCAGAGACACCGGTATGGATCAAAGCGGCCAGCAGTATTACGAACTCATTTACAACGGCTTATAGAGAATTCAAGGGATTCGAAATGTTAGAAGTTTTAGCCAATCGAATTTATGAGAAGGCCGGTATTAAAAATCCTCTTGAGGAAATTGATTACGCAGAGGTCTTTAACCCATTCGCCGGTTTTGAATTGCTTGAATATGAAGCTCTTGGGTTTTGCGGAAAAGGAGAAGCTCCACATATTCTCCATGACGGTATAACAGATCTGGGTGGGAAACTGCCTGTCAATTTGTCGGGAAGTACCCTTTGTACTAACTCTGGTGTCGCGGCATCACTTACCCGACAGGCTGAAACCTGTTTGCAATTGATGGGTAAAGTTGAAGGGGGAAGGCAAGTGGAAAATGCCAGGTTGGGACTTGCACATACCTGGGGTGGCAATATGGGACAGTTTGATACCTTGACGTTGTTTGAGAGAGACTAAGGAGAATTCACTATGACAGAATTAACGACCAACCTTCAATGGAATCTACATTGCGACTTTTCACAGCCTCAGGGCGAGCTGTATAGCCAGTTTATGAGCGCGCTCAAAGATAAAGTGTTTTTGGGTACCAAGATTGGAGAAAAGAGCTATTTTCCAGTGAAACAATTTTGTAGCACGACTTATCAAGAACCTGAAAAGGTGCTTGAGTCCGATGGTGTTGGTGTCGTCGAGTCGTTCACTATTTACAATAAAAAACCATCGCGTGTCGCGTTTCCCGGTGCGGATCTTACGGTGGAAGCACCGTATATCGTTGCGGCTATAAGCGTTCATAATTCGAGCCAAAGCTTTTTTCATTTTCTTTCGGGCGTTGATATCGACAATCCGTTGGCGCTTCTAAAAAGTATTAAAGCTGGCTTAGAAGTGAGACCTGTTTGGGCGGAGAATCGTCAAGGAAATATCCTGGACATTCTCTACTTTGAACCTGTCTCCTCGTAAAATTAAACGTTTGGTAAAATAGAAGTTTTCCAGAGGAATGATCATGGAATCAATTGAAAATCAAAAGGTCGACTATTCTTGGGATATACCTTATAGCGCTGTCTTAGGTGAAACCTATGCGATCTTTATGAAGGGTATGAAAGACAAAAAAATAATGGGAAATGAATGTAAGAGCTGTAAAGGCGTACACTTCCCAGCGAAACCATTTTGTGAAAAATGCTACGAAGCGTGCGAGGAATGGGTGGAGCTTGATGGTGCTGCAACACTGGTAACCTACGCCGTGTGTTACATACCGATGCCTCATTTACCGAAGCCTCCGTCTATTACGGGTATCATTAACTTTAATGGAAGTATCTTAAACTTTGTCCATAACGTTGGCGGTATCGATGTCTCTGATCCAACTAAAGTGGAGGAGCAGTTGACAGTGGGTATGAAGCTTAAACCGGTGTGGAAGGATGTACGTGAAGGTGACATGTTTGATATTGACTACTTTGAACCTGCGTAACATGAACCTGCATAACGTAACACATATTAATGTTTGATGTTGAGTGGCAGTTAAACGCTGCCACTCATTGAATATATTGTTTGGAGAATAATATGAGTAGTACTGTAACTTATAAAATAGAAAATGAAATCGCTATTGTTACCATGAATAACCCACCGGCAAACCAGTTTTCAGAAGCACTAATTAATGACTTTATTTCCGCTTTCGAACACTTGCATGAAGAGAAACTACGCGTGGTTGTGTTGACCGGCACCAATCAGTTTTTTCAGGCTGGTGTGGATATCAGTATGTTGGGTAATGTGGAAACAAAAGAGAAGGGTCTTGAGTTTTGTGATGTGTGCCAAAAGATAACCAACCTTGTTGCCACAATGCCTTGCCCCGTGATTGCAATGGTTAACGGAGTGGCATTGGGGGGCGGCAGTGAATTGATCGCTGCCTGTGATATTCGTGTTGCTTCAAAAGATGCGAAGTTCGGGTTGCCTGAAGTGGGTTGGGGCGTTTACCCAGGAGCTGGTGGTACTAAGCGTATTCCTGCGTTAATCGGCCCGGGAAAAGCCAAGATGTTAATGTTTTCTGGAAAGACGCTGACCGCAGATGAAGCCCTGGAAATCGGTTTAGTCGATGAAGTGGTAGAAGCAGGCTCGCTATTGGATAGCACCATGACATTGGCAACGATGATTGCGCGCCAAAGCCCTTCGGCTGTACGCGGAGTAAAAATGGCGATAGATAAAGGACTGCATGTCAGTCTTGAAGAAGCGCTGGCAATCGAACGTGATGGTCTAGGTGAGTTGGTTACAACGGGGGATCTTCTTGAAGGTTCTGCGGCCTTTGCTGAAAGACGCAAGCCTGTTTATGAAGTGAAGTAGGTTCGAAGGTAGCGTTGGTTTTCCGCCAACTATTATTCTAGAAATTATGGTTTTACAACTTGAAGTTAGGAGTGTTTTATGAAAACTATTGGAATTGTAGGAGGCGGAATTACAGGGTTAACGTGCGCCTATAAACTGCAAAATGAGTTTGAGGTAACACTGTTTGAGAGAGACGACAATCTAGGGGGGCAGGCACAGACTGCGGAGGTCAACGGTATAACGGTTGAACATGCAGTATCGGTGGTGGCAGAGCTTACCTATGTTGAATTTTTTAAGATAATGAAAGAAATAGAGTTTGATGAATTTAAACCCTATGCGCTTAATGGTCTGCATGTTCATGATCGCGCAAAAACCGCATATTATCTCGATACCAATCTTCGTAGATTAATTAGCTTGTTGCCCAAGTATTTAAAAGACAAGCCGTTGGGTATCGTTGATACGTTGCAGCTGATACCTTTTTTTAATCGGATGTACGCGGACTACCGAAAAGGTGATCTCGACGATGTGTTGGTTCTGGACGCCTATACAAAATACCCAGGTTACGAAACACTTGTCACCACGGTGTTAACCATATTAAGCCTTATAACATCAGTACAGGTAAAAAATACCACCATAGCACATGTACTAAATTTCATTTTCGATTTTGAAAATAATAAAGAATACACCAACCCTCTGATGCAGGTAATAAAACTTTTTAATGATGTAACGGTTCCTGACGGTGGGGTTGGGGCTTATATCGATAAGCTTAGAGGATTGACCAAGGCTAAGTTTATAACGAATACTGAAGTCATTAACGTGAGGCGAAACCCAGATTCTACTGTCACTGTGTGTATCGCAGATGGGGGTGAGGTGACGTTCGATACGGTAATTGTTGCGGCCCAGCCCTTCCAGGTGGGTTCATTTCTAGAGTATAAAAATGACGAAGAACAGGATGGGTTTTCTCGTTTGGCGGAGCTAATAACGCATTCCATGGTAACCAATCATACGGATGAAGGCATCCTTCCTGGCGTTAAATCGACTGATGGTTTTGTCGACTTTCGGCTTGATTATCATGAAAATGCCTCGCAAACCACCATTGCCAGAGAGGGCTATTTCTACACAGCCCAAACCCTTCCTGAAAGTTTTAAGCACAACGGCCGTGACGGAGAAATATTTTCTGATACCGGAGTGACTCCCGATAACTATTCAATAGATAAAGAAAAAATTCTAACTCAGCATTTTCATGCGGTGCAACATATGACACCAGAAACCTCGGTGATTCTAAATAACATTGCTGAATGTAGCGGTGAAGATAACCTGCATTTTGCCTGTGCAGCACTGAGTAAATACCCAACCTCACAAGAAGGTGGCGTAAGATCTGCGCTGAGTGTGGTGAAGAAACTGCAAGCAGTGTAAAGGGTTGGAATAATCTATTGGCGCTAATTGGATACCACACGCCAATAGATTATTCGGCTATCCCAAGCATACCCTTACGTAACTTCTCATTTTTATGGGAGGGTTTGTCAATAATCCAGATACCAAATAGTGCTTTTTTCAGATCAAGACCTTCCTGTGTGGCAATGAAATTTTTGTTTTTGTAAAAACTAGTTCCTTTGTTCGGTTCATAAACGATGTTAAAAACGTCTCCTTTGCTGAACTTCTGCCTGAAAGCAGTGTAGACGAGATCAATTTTGTCTTTCAGTGGTGCCATATTCCCATTGGTTGATCTCTGAAACCCGGCTTCACAAGCTTCGATAAAACGCTCGGAAGTGACTAGGCCGGAAGTAATGGTAATATTTATTGCCATTGGCTCATCAGCATCAATAATCTGTTTGAAATTATGGTTTTCTTTCGTTAAGTAAAGTCCCGCAACGTAGATATCAAAAAATGTTTTGGTTCTGATGCCGCCGCCATTTAGTATCAGCTTACCTGAGTCTGTCTGCATTGTTTCTGAAAGCTGAACACCTCCCACATCCCTTGCCTGTGCTGAAAGCGTAAAGGTTGCGAAGATAACAGCAATAGCTGCTGCAAGGATACTTTTTATCATTATATGCTCCTGTTGAAAGCTACGTTGCGGGCAGTGCACCAAACAGACAGTGTGCCATAGCCAGTTCATTTACAGAAGGGGAGGTCTGTCGAGCTTATTTGGTTCCTAATTTGTTGTGCCTGAAAAGTTATGTAATGGTGCGATAGTTATCGCTATTTGTCGCATATGTAGTAGAAAGCCTAGCCAATTGTCCGGATCGAGACATTCCGGCAGCGAATTTTTTAGTAAGTTGGGAAAAATACACCTAATTATAATAACTGATTGCTGCTATGAACATTAAACTGCTAGTTTGCCTACTCTGTTTTGGAATAACCCTTCATGTAACTTTCTTTCATGTAACTGCCTTCGCTCAAGGTGACAATAGTGACGGTTTAATTGGTCATGATGAATTGCCCGAGGTACCGGCTATTTTTCGTAGTGTGACAGGTATTATCGATAAGGAATTTTCCGGTCCTCATATGCCATTGCTGCGTCTATCAAAGGACGGAAGAATTGCGCTAAAAGCAGGGACTGCCTACGTTGTTAGGCCAACGGCAGTAAACTCAGCGGTGGTCGATCAGAAAAGGGGGGTAGTGGAAAACCTCATCAATTTTGAGGAAGGTGTCCCGCTGCCTTTTGCCGCACGTGAGATTGCTGTATGTGAACCCAATACCGGTAACCCTGTGAGTGGCATGAAGAATCCATACATGTGCGGTGTTAGCGGGAAAGACGATTGTTATGATCTCAATATTGTTACCCAGAGGAAAAAGTTTGGGGAATATGAAGAGGTTCTTTCTTTGCATAACGTCTTTACGACAATTCGTGTTGTAAACCCGAAAACCCCTAATGCTCGCATCGCTGAAGTTACCCATAAAGATATTTCTCAAAGGCTCCCCTATTTGACCTGGTTATTGGTCGAGCCCATGACGCCTGCTGACGGGCGGTTACTGATTGGTCGCACTGAGTTGCAAACGCTTAGTTGGTATAACGAAAATACAGACTCCTATGAAACAGGGGAAAATATAGACATTGTATACTCCTATATCGAGGAGCCGCACCAGCCTTGTGATGTCAGCCAGTGGAAAGAGTTTAAGCCAATAAGCCACGCCCCCTATGATAAGCGTATTAACCAACGTTATAAGTTTGCCTCACAGCCATTTCGAGATGCCTCTGGGCGAATTATTCCTGATGGTGAAGACATGCAGGGCTCCTATCCCTGGATCGATAAGGAGGCCGCCAATCTGTCTATGTTAATGGGGACAGAGTTATTAGAAGAAATAGATTTGGATGGAAATGTGATTACATCGCGTTACCCGACTCGTTGTGTCATTGAGGGCTGTACTGACGAAGGAGGCGCTGATATTGAACAGCGATCGAATTTTGCTGGGTTGGCTATTTTTGGTGCGTGGACTCAAGGAAAGGTGATTTTAGTTGACGGGCTACTTAATGACATTGATTTCAAAATCGGCATGGCGGATGAGAAACACCGTTATGTGTCGCTTTACAAACCCGGTAGTGGTTTAACGGGAGAGGAAAACGGTGAAGTTAGAGTGGGGAGCGTGCGTCAAGAATCCGGTTTGTTAGAAAGAGAAATTTACGATGGTCCTACGGGGTATCATTTTGCAAGTTTTTTTGATTCGTTTGAGCAACGATTGAATTTTTGGCAGCCATTACGACCTGTTTCTCCTAAAGATGTGACTTGGTTGGCGAGCACCGGTAGGCATACCGTCGAACTTGCTTTTGACGATTATCTAAACCCAAATGCGTTTATCGTCTCAAATATGGTAGGGCTACTTGATCGCCTTGATCGTGACCCTAGAAGCGCTCGCTTTGCTGCTGATTATAAAGATGGCTGGAGTGTTGCAGACCAAGCATTTACCCAAGAAGTGAGAGTCCAGAATTCTGCAGCAGCGCTACCTGAATTTTGGCATATACCACGTTCTGGGAAATTGCATAATGCCCGGATAGAACCTGTGGCACTGGGTGGTGTACGTGGTAGAGGTATTTGGTTGAACGGAGAAGGCGCTTATCTTAGTTATGATATTGAGGAACAGCCGCGACGAGTATCTGCGTTTCCCTGGAGTGTAGGTTTATTTCTTGACCCAAGGGGAGAAGGTGACAGAAAGGACGGAACTGAAGAGGCGCTGTTACAATTCCCTGATGGAACTGTGCTTAGCTTGCTTAATCGACGGGTTATCCTGTATCGGGATGCAGAGGGGGAATTGTTACATGATATTCAGCTGCCAACGCACCTAGAAAATAAGCAATGGGTACATGTTGCTTTAAATATACATCCAGGAGGGAAGCGTATTAAATTTCTTCTCAATGGTATGTTATACAATACTTTCAACAGTGTGCAGCCCATATTTCAGATGGACAGTGGCGAGATGCACGTTGGCTCTGCTCGTGTGCAGGGTGCAGAGGTTGTGAACTTTCGTGGCTGGTTGGATGAATTTAAAGTTTTTGCCCGACAGTTTACGCCAGAAGTTGACTGTAATAATGCTTACGGAACATTGATCGGTTTACCTAAAACGTATGAAGGTGACTGGAAACCGTTAGCCCAGCGTTATCCCGCGTTAACTCATGAGTATATGAATAATGCGTTAACTATGCGCGGTAAAGAGACATACCCACTGTATGCATGTTATCTCGATAATAGTTGGGATTACGCAGCGCATTTGGCGAACTACCCAGAAGGTACTGTAAGCCTCCGATCAGCTATTAATTTCCCTGAAGGGCCACTCTACTTCGATTCGCCACGCCCAGATTCGGTGTTTAATAGTTTTTGCCTAGACTGTCATCATGAAACCGGTCAAGTTGGGCTGACTATCGATGCTTTACGATATAAGGCGGGTATAAGCGCTCAACATGATTCTCGCCGTCAGCCATTGCAACCTCCAGCGCTTGTTCGTGGTAATTTGCCCGTCGGATGGTTGGGTTTGGGGTGGGGTCAGCAAGTTGGTCAGCAGGGTACGCCGATCGATCCGTTTATTATGCCTTCCATCGAGGGAAGGCAACCGCAGATTAAAGGTTTGACACTGGTTAACGCAGACACCGGCTACGATATTATGCCTTTGTTAGACGGGACGACCATTGACCTTTCTGCGCTACCGTCTCCACGGGTAAATATACGAGCGGTGGTAAATTCAATCACTCAGCGTGTTGATTTCAATTTTAATGGGCAGCAGTCGTTCGAAATAGGGGCACCATTTGCGCTATTTGGTATTGAAAATAATCAGTATATCGGTGAGAAGCTTAATCTAGGGTCACATCAAATCAGTGCTGACGTGGATGGGTCGCATCATGAAGTTACCTTTACGGTGGTTGGTGCTGAAGTTGAATCGGAAACGGGTAACGCTTCAGTTGACAGAGTGCTTGTTGAACCGAAAAGCCTTGTGCAGGAGATGCTTGATAGATTAAGCATACTCGATTGGTTTGTGGTTCAATTGCAGACGTTGTCGGAAGCAATTATTGGACTACCGGAAACGGTCGCTGAATTCATTAGCGAATTGCTTAAGTATTTTGATGGAGAGGAAAAGGAAGGGGTTTCGAATATCAGTGTTTATCAAGCCATAAAGCATGGGGAAGATATTCGCATAGAAGGCTTGATCAGTGGGGCGGAGGATCAGACCCTTTATATTAACGATCAACAAGTTGAGCTGTTAAATGGCCGTTTTGACTTTCGTACTGAACATACTGCAGGGCAACTCTACAGGTTAAAAGCCTATGATACCCAAGGGTTGTTTGAAGAGACGTTAATATCCTTTGAGTATGAACGTATCGCCAAGGGATTGTCGGTTCGTCTTGATCATGACTCGGAACTACTCACGCGCTTGGGGGACGAGCTGATGGCAACCCTTGTGCCCGAACTTATTGGTGGCCTGCAGTCAATCGATATTGGACTTGTCAATATCGGTATATATGAAAGTACAGTTCACGTAGAGAGCATTAAGATCGGTGAAGCAGGGATGCTGGCGACTACCGGTGAGGTGTCTGCTGATAATATGAATATCGCTGGTCGATTAAATGTAGATGATGTGGAAGTTGACGGTTATATGATGCATAAAGTCTGTATTCCGTTCACGCGATGGTGTTGGCAGCAAGCGGGTGCCTTTAACGCAACAACAACGTTAGGCTCAGATTTTAATGTGGCAATAACGAAGGGAACAGATAAGGATGCGTTGTTGAAAATTGGTAATGTCAGTGCATCGGTTGAGCTACAAGGTACAGCGCTGTCGGTCTATAGCCTTCCTCGTTGGTTATTCGATCCAATATTTCGCTTTATTGAATGGCTTATTGCTGATCCATTAAAAGAAATGCTGACAAACGTGGTGTCGAATTTTGCGTTGGATTTAATCAATAACGAAATAAACCCACTATTAGCTCTGTTTGTAACAACGGAGCGACAACCCCTTCCTGGGTTTGCGACGCACCAGAGTGAATTGGATGATGTCATCCGTTTAGTTTCTGAGGTGTTACCTAGGGGAACAACTTTTGCATTTGACATGCAACGTGCAGAAACAACCGACACATCGATTGTTACGGAGTTAGATGGGCGTATGTTATCAGCCACATTTGATAGGCAGATATATTATTGCTATCGTGTTGAGGATTGGCCGGAAATCAGCATTGATGACGTAGATACATCGAATATTCATCAGGATGCAATGTTCCTAATTAAGGCGCAGCAATTTAATCAGGCATTCTCTGCAGCGGCCCAAGAACGCAGGCTGGATTTTACAATGGAGAAATATTTGGGTGAGGTGTTGGATGTCGCATCGGTCGTATCAGGGTATATGGAAAGCAGTACATATAGCAGTGATTCACCTAAAGAAATATTGGCGATAGCTGAAGCGTTTAATATGCAGTCTCACGTTATTCAGCAAGAAATTGATCTGATAGCTCAATCGGTAACGGTAGAGGCTAAGGTATCAAGTTCACCTTATATCAACGGAGTAAAAGACGGGGCTTTGGCTAACGTAGCCTATGATCATGTTGTGATAAGTGTATACACTCAAGGGAGTGAGCCGTCAGATAAAACAATGTTATTTCAATACGATGTTGATATCGAGGTGGCCTTTAATCTTCTTCATGTACCTGGAGACACTGTGCCCGGGCTAGATGTTGAGTCTTTGCAATATGACATCATTGAAAAGCGTAGTTTTGATGCAACAATACCTGAGGTTTTTCTTGATACAGTATCTGAAAATATCATGGATGAGGTGCTAGAAGGTATTCTCACTAAACTTGCCGTACAGTTTTCATTTTTAAACACTGATGCTGTTGCGAAGGAGATTGGTATCCCCGAAATTCAGAGGGTATGGTTTAGGCCCAAAGGAGACTCTGCCG
>MAAB01001233.1_pt1 | contig 66012 bp, 55 predicted proteins | sample 1115991 | NCBI WGS metagenome assembly MAAB01 (sample SAMN04961124, study PRJNA320927) | seawater metagenome | isolation source: sample BD02T18 sea water enriched with oil for 18 days | place: USA:Gulf of Mexico | collected 2013-07-27
ATAGCAGCAGCTAACGTTGCCTGTGCTTCTTTGTCAGGAACTGCTTGATAAAGGTTGCCCATGGAAGCGGCACCAAACCCAAGTGTTGACACATTAAGTGAAGTTCTACCGAGTTGACGTGTATCAAATTTTTTGTTCATGCTGTATCGCTTCTTACTTTATAATTGTAATTATTTAACTAAACCCTAGATTAGCCAAACACTGTATTACAACCTAGTTGATTAACTGTTTTCGTTAATTAAAATTTCTAGATCTGTGTTCTACGATTTCGCAGAATACTTACCATCTTCGCAATGTTTCTTATTAAATAACGGCTCACTATAAGTCATTAAATTATCATCTGAATTTATCTTTTCTGCCTTTTAACCCACTCACTGCCCTCTGGATATACAAACTGCTGTAAAGTGGCCTCTTTCATTTTAATACTATAGCCAGGCTGAGATGGTGCAACATATGCGCCATTTGATATTACACATGGATCTTCAAAATGTTCATGCAAATGGTCTACAAACTCTACTACTCTATCTTCAAGATTTGCTGAGATATGTACGTAGTCAATCATTGATAAATGTTGTACATATTCGCAAAGACCGACTCCTCCGGCATGCGGACATACTGGTTTTCCATACTTAGCTGCAATCATGTAAACCATTAATATTTCATTGATACTTGATAAACGACATGAATCTATTTGAACAATATCTATCGCATCATTAGCAATAAACTGTTTAAACATAATTCTATTTTGGCAATGTTCACCTGTCGCAACCATAATATCGCCGATATTATCTTTTATTTTTTTATGGCCGAAAATATCATCTGGACTGGTTGGCTCTTCAATGAACCAAGGTTTAACTGAAGACAACTCGTTTACCCAATCAATAGCTTCATCTACTTCCCAAATTTGGTTTGCGTCAATCATTAACTTGACATCATCACCAATAACTTTTCGTGCGATAGTCAAACGACGTAGATCGTCCTCTACACTTACGCCAACTTTAAGTTTTATATGCTTAAAACCCTGTTCTAAAGCTTCTTGACAAAGACGAGCTAATTTTTCATCGCTATACCCTAGCCACCCAGCTGAAGTCGTATATGACGGATAACCATTCTTTTCTAAATATGTCATACGGTCATTTTTAGTTAATGAATTGGCTTCTACCATTGCTAAAGCTTCTGCTTTCGTTATTACGTCTGTTACATACCTGAAATCAAGACAATTTATAAATTCCTGAGGTGACATCTCAGCAAATAAACGCCAGATGGGCTTCCCTTCACTTCTTGCCCACATATCCCAGACAGCATTCATAACTGCTCCAGCAGCCATGTGGATAACACCTTTTTCAGGGCCTAACCAACGTAATTGACTATCATCGCGTAAATTATCATAAAAGCTACCTACGTCAGCTTTGATTTCACTCAAGTCTTGGCCGATAACTAGATGCTTCATACATTCAATCGCTTTACAGCATATATCGTTGCCACGGCCAATTGTAAAAATCAAACCATACCCTTTATCACCCTGCTCAGTTTCCAGTACTAAATATGCAGCAGAATAATCAGGATCTTTATTTACAGCATCAGATCCATCTAAGCTTTCTGACGTAGGAAAACGAACATCATATGTTACGAGAGAAATGACTTTATTCGATTGATACATATTTTTTTGCCTTAATAATAGTTTAACAAGTCTCAATAAAACGAATTCTAACCGCCAACAAACATGTTGTCAACAGAGTTGTAAACAGAAAACATGACATATGTATTTTTTTATTTGTCTTTATAGAAACAAGACCATACAATATCTAACTCATATAAACGCAATGGTAAAATGAACAACACCAACACGAAACACATAATAAAACACCACAATAACAACAACTAACATACACCCAGCAATGAGTTACTTTATTTGTATAATTTTATCACATACTAAACAATACAATTAAACACATATTATTTATCCTTACATAATCTAAACAGCAACAAAGTTGTCAACTTACAAGTTGACATGATTGTTATCATGTAGCATTATGAATTTAGACATTCGAAAACAAAGTAAGGCAAAATGATGACTAGTTCATTAGATGTAAGTATAAGCAACACACCCGCAACTAAAATCATTCCAAAGGGGTTGTTATTTCCTTTTATAATGGTCGCTTCACTGTTCCCTCTCTGGGGTTTTGCAAATGACATTACAAATCCACTGGTTAAAGCCTTTAAGGATATCTTTTTAATTTCAAACGCAGAAAGCAGTATGGTTCAATTTGCTTTCTATTTAGGCTATGGAGTCATGGCTATCCCAGCAGCAATATTCATTCGAGTATATTCATATAAAGCGGGTATTTTACTCGGTTTGTTTCTATATTTTGTTGGTGCAACCTTGTTTGTTCCTGCAAGTATTTATATGGAGTTTTATTACTTTTTAGCTGCCCTATGTATACTGACTTGCGGTCTAGCTTTGCTTGAAACTACAGCAAACCCTTATATATTATCTATGGGCGATAAAGAAACAGCCACTCAACGCTTAAACCTCGCTCAAGCTTTTAATCCAGTTGGATCACTAACGGGAATGTTCATAGCCTCAACATATATCCTTAATGAATTAAAAGTTGAAAGTTTTCGCGAAGCTGAGAAACTAGCGCATCCTGAATATGAAAAATTATTACCTTCTGTTGTCGATAGCAAATTAACTGAATCACTTCTAAAATTTTCGATTGAAGATCCCGTCGCCCATCAAGCGATGCAAGCAGCCGATTTGATAACAGTGAGAACTCCTTATTTAGTTATCGCTGCGATAGTAGCGGTAATTTTCTTCATTTTCCTTGTATATAAACTTCCAAAAACACTAAAACACGATCAACCATTAACGTTATTACAATTAAAGAAAACGTTTATTAGATTACTGAAGAACAAGCGATATATAGAAGGTGTAATAGCACAGGCTTTTTATGTAGGTGCTCAAATTATGTGTTGGACTTTTATCATCCACTACGGCATGACTGTCGTAGGGCTAACAGCTGCAGAGGCTCAAAATTACAACATAATAGCTATGTCCATTTTTTTGGCTAGCAGGTTCATTTGTACTTTTATATTAGCGTACATTAAACCCGGTCAATTATTACTGCTACTTGCTCTTGGTGGAATAACCTTAACTTCTGGAGCAATTTTATTACCGGGTGTTGCGGGTTTATATAGTTTGATTGGGGTTTCAGCTTGTATGTCATTAATGTTTCCAACTATCTATGGCATTGCTCTTAAAGATATGGGTGATGATGCAAGTTTAGCTTCTGCAGGGTTAGTAATGGCAATTGTAGGGGGTGCTTTAATGCCCCCTTTACAAGCTTACTTAATTGATTCTGAAGCTATCATCACTGGAACTACTTCAGTACAGTCTTCATTTATTGTTCCCTTATGTTGTTTCATTGTGATTGCAATATTTGGATATAGGGTTAAGAACATTCACTCAATTGATAAGTAGCGGCGTATAGTATGAAAGAGAAACAATACTTTTTAACATTAGATTTGAAAGACGACGAATCATTGATCCGCCTTTATGAAGAATACCACAAGCCAGAGAATGTTTGGCCAGAAGTAATAAACAGCTTAGCTATTTCAGGAATACGAGTTATGGATATTTTCCGATTTGAAACTAGATTAGTGATGAGAATATTGGTTAATAATAATTTCAATTTTAAAAACAAAGCTGAATTAGACAAAGAAAATGTAAAAGTACAAGAGTGGGAAGAGCTAATGCTGAAATTTCAGGCCGTACTACCAGGTGAAAATAACGAATCTAAGTGGCAGTTAATGAGTAAGGTTTGTAGTTATGATCTGTCGGCTAATTGCATTCCTACTAATAACTTTCATTTACTTGGAGGCCTATAATTGTAATGCACAAATTTACGACTCTACAATTCTAATCAAGCTATTTAATCCAAGATTAAATAGCTTGATTCACATTATTTACCAACACATTCATCATGAAATGAACTTAGTCATGAATCCCCAAAAAAAACCACAAATTTAGGGGGATACAGTCTCTTCAAGAACAAATAAAAGCTGGATTTATTTAGCTAATATATGAATTTGCACTCATGTCGAATTATTAAGTGGGCAATAAGCAAACGAATGAAGATAAATTAAACCTTGAGAGCGTTTTAGGTAGCAGTTAGCTTACGTCAGCCGAAGGCTGGTCAGATGCTTCATAGTGACCAATATTCACAATATAGGAGTGACTGTGGTTTTAAGTAATAGTTATTAAAAGTATAGTTAATATTACACTTAACGACTTCATAAGGCATTAAATGATATGCCGTTGATTGAGTTAACGTGTAATAAAAAGTGTGTTTTAACTTGGCCAGTTCAAACAAGTAGAACGCTTGTGTTACATATTTACGTGTAGCATTTTATATCGACTATCAGTACTACGACACTGAGCTGAATTAGTAATATACAATCTTACAAATCAATATTCGAAAGCTGACTTGTATTAAGAATTCTCTGTAATCCATTGTTTAAATGGCTCTTCATTGCTTTCCTAGCTTGCTCCTTGTTTCCATCTCGTATCGCTTCAAAAATCAGAATGTGTTCATCTATTACCCGCTCCCATATAACGGTATATTCGTCTGGCTTAATACGGTTCCAGAGTAACCAAGAGTTTGAAATAGATTGATTAAGGCTAGAAACAACCTCAACTATTAGAGGGTTCCTACAAGCATCAGCAATTGCATTATGAAACTCCACATCTGTTTTGTGAACTTCCGACAAAGGCTTACTCGAGCTTGCTTTTTGTTTTTGGATTATGTGCTGAAGTTGTAACACCTCAGTTTGTGTTCTTCTTTCAGCTGCTAGTCCAGCTGCATCTCCCTCAATAATACTGCGTATTTCAAAACTGTGGATCATATCTGAAATATTACCACTACCGGGAGACAACTCTTGAATATGGACGGTAGGTTTGGCGTGGACAAAATTTCCTGAGCCTCTTTTTGAAACCACAATTCCATCACTTTGTAATCTAGCAATAGCCTTTCTAATAGTAGGTCTAGACATCTCTAATTTAGTTGCGATTTCATTTTCACTGGGTAATCTGTCACCTAAATCATAAATTCCATTACTGATCTGTCCTATAAGAAACTCATATGCTTGCTCATACAATTTATTTGTCTCCGATACCTTCTTTAACATTTTTTACTCACTTTTTTTAACTTATTAATAGTATAATGATTCATGCTAAGTAATAGCTATAGTACTCTCAAAATAGCTTAATAAATATATCATTAATACTTAGCATATATTTAAAATCATTCTCTGTAACTTAATCCAGATCATAGGAATGTGTAGTAGCGTTATTCAAGCTCATTATCCTATCATCAGTTTCATTATCAAATACATGTAAAATCGCCTGCTTCATAGTAATAGATAGTTCACAATTTTCTGTTAAATTCATACTTGGGGGAACTCTAGAAACTGTCACTTTATAACCTTCATATTCAACAGTGACAATAAGCTCCGTTCCAAGCTGTTCCCAAGAAATAACACGTCCATGGAAAATGAATTTAGGATCATCCTCATCTGTTGACAAGCTCAAAGTTTCAGGTCGGATACCCACAGTAAAGTCGCTTCTGTGCTGAAGTTCAGAGTTAGCCCCTACAAGAATTTCTATATTATTTACCGTTATATATTCAACTCCTTTTATAGTTGAAACTTTAGCTGGTAAGAAATTCATTGGCGTTGTGCCTATAAAGCTGGCAACAAATTTATTATCTGGCCGTTCATAAATATCCATTGGCTTACCAACTTGCATAATATTTCCTTTATCCATAACCACAATTCTATCACCAAGTGTCATGGCTTCTACCTGATCATGGGTAACGTAAACAGTGGTAGCTGGTGCCCTCTCTTTTAATAAACTTATTTCTCTTCTCATCGTAGCCCTGAGTTTAGCATCTAAGTTAGATAGGGGTTCATCAAATAAATATACTTTAGGCTGCCTGATTATTGCGCGCCCTAAAGCCACTCGTTGTTGTTGTCCTCCCGATAGCTGTTTAGGCATTCTTTCAAGGTATTGGTCCAACTCAAGTATCTTACTAGTGCGCTCTATAGAGTCTTCAATTTGTTGTGCCGTAAAATTATTGTTTTTCATCCCAAATGACAAGTTCTCTTTAACTGTCATATGAGGGTATAAAGCATAATTTTGGAAAACCATTGAGATACCACGTTTACCAGGTAGCATATTGGTAACGTCTTCACCTTCAATGATCACCTCACCTTCACTAACACTCTCAAACCCAGCTATCATCCTTAACGTTGTTGTTTTCCCACAACCAGATCCCCCGACAAAAACAACAAATTCATTTTTTTTGATCTCCAAATCAAATCCATTTACTACTAAGTTGCTATCAAAGTACTTTGATACCTTATTAAGCTTTATACCTGCCATAAAAATTCTCCAGTAAATAACTATTTCATAATGCTGACCGTAAAAGATAAATCGAAATTTACTAACGCCCAAGGTGTAAACATATTATACTTACAACTTTACAATTTAAACAACAAGAACACAATAAATATTAACGATTCTACTGCTTTTTTATTAAAAAACAGTATTTTCTCTTATTTACAAGGCGATACAGTAAAGAATTGGTGTTTAACCATTTAATAAAACGCATATAAATTAACTAAAAACCAATTAAACATACTAATAAAGGTAAAAAACAACTTAATAGTTACAACATAAAGATATAACAAATAAATTTCAAATATAAAAAACCACAAAACAACCACGAAAAAACAAACACTTAAAGACTACAACAATAAAATAAACACTACAAACATCAAAATAAAAACCAATAGTTGTAACATTGTATGTTGACAACATTACAATTAATGTGCAGTATAACGATTATTAATTACATTTTGTTTTATTAAGTGAGTAGAAAATGAAGTTCATACGTTTTGGTGAAGAAGGTAAAGAAAAGCCTGGAGTAATCGATAAGAATGGTGATATTCGGGATTTAAGTGGTGAAATTCGTGATATTGATGGCAAGTTTTTAGACTCATCCCAATTAGAGTTAGTTAAATGTATAGACCATTCTTCATTACCATTAGTGTCTGATGGCATTCGTATAGCTCCATGCGTAGCAAATGTTGGGAAGTTCATATGTATAGGATTGAACTATGCTGATCATGCAGCAGAAACAGGCGCAGAAGTACCTGCTGAACCCGTAGTGTTCTTGAAAGCCACAAGCGCAATATGTGGCCCAAACGACAATATAATTAAACCTAGAAACAGTAATAAATTAGACTGGGAAGTTGAGCTTGGAATAGTTATTGGACGTGAAGCTTCTTATGTAGAAGAAAATGATGCTGAAGATTACATCGCTGGCTACTGTCTAATAAATGACGTATCTGAACGTGAATTTCAAATTGAAAAGAGCGGACAATGGGATTTAGGCAAAGGTTGCGATACATTTGGCCCTATAGGTCCATGGCTAGTGACAAAGGAGGAAATGCCTGATGTTAACAACCTAGATATGTGGCTTGAAGTAAACGGCAAGCGATACCAAGATGGTAATACCAAAACTATGATTTTTTCACCAAATTTCATCGTAAGTTATCTAAGTCAATATATGAGTCTCCAACCTGGGGATGTTATTTCTACAGGAACACCACCTGGTGTTGGCCTCGGTCAGACCCCTCCTGTGTACCTCAATGAAGGCGACAGCGTAACGCTAGAAATCAAGGGGTTAGGTAACCAAAAGCAATTCATTGTAGGTGCTAAATAAAACCAAATATGCAAACTTAAGAATCCATCAACCAATGTAACTAAATCTACATTAGTGGGTATTAGTAAATGTAGAATTAATATATAACAATAAACAGAAACTGGAGATAATAATGCAACAAGTATTCATGAAAAACACAATTGCTGTAGCAATATGCGCAGCGCTTGCATCGGGAACTAGCTTTGCTGAAGAAGTCACTACTGATGCAAAAGAAATTGAAGTTATCACTGTCAGTGGTATCAGAGGTAGTTTATCTAAAGCAGTAAATACCAAAAGATTCTCTGATGGTGTGGTAGATGTCATATCATCAGAAGATATAGGCAAGTTTCCTGATGAAAATGTTGCTGAATCCTTGCAACGTTTACCTGGTATTTCAATCCAACGCGATAAAGGTGAAGGTAAATTTATTTCTGTAAGAGGTCTGAGCCCTGAATTCTCTCCTTCAACTCTAAATGGCCGTCAAGTTGCGTCTGGTAGAACATCGACTGCGGCAATCACCGCAATGAGTGGTGGTTCAACTCGCGCATTTGCTTTTAACGTATTACCTTCTGAGTTAGTTGGCGGCGTTGAAGTATATAAATCACTATCTGCTGATTTAGTGGAAGGTGGTATTGGCGGACTGGTTGAAATTAAAACACGCAAACCATTTGATTACGACGAACAAACATTAGGTGGCTCTTTAGAAGCTTCTTATGATGATAAATCAGGTGATACAAATCCTAAAGGCTCGTTCTTTTTTACAGATAAAAATGAAGACGATAGTATGGGCATTCTTGTTAGTGCATCATATTCAGAACGTACGCTTCGTGAAGATCAATTTTGGGCTTGGGGTTGGACCCACAATGGTGTAGATAACTTAGACACTGAAGGTGTAGATCACCCTGACGGTTGGTTTCCTTGGGAAGATGCAACGACTATTTCTGAATCAACATCAGAAAGACTGGGCGTTTCAGCTGCCTTTCAATGGGCTATAAGTGATGAACTTGAATTCAACACAGATGTTTTATATAGCAACTTTGATAGTGATAACACTGAAAACAGAGCAGCTATTCGTTGGACAGTTGATAATAACAACCCTTTTGGTGCCTATGGTGCAACTGTTGATCCTGCAACGGGAGGCTTAACAAGCGCCAGTTCAACTTCTGCAGGTATGGATGACAAACCTTTCGAAATTGTTACAACAAATGAACTGCATAGCGTAGAAACAGAAACAATCGCTGTAGGTGCTAATTTAGCATGGACTAGAGATGACTTAACGGTAGTGGGTGATATAAGTTACTCAAAAGCAGAGTCAGCATCTGAATATGGTAATTTAAGATTCAGAAATGAATATAATGTTGATTACACTCGTGCTCCTGGTGCGGATTTACCAAGTTACGATGTACAAGGTGATTTATTAGACGCGGCTGCATTTACGTTTCTAGACGCTGGCTTCGGATCTGATCCGGTAACAGACGAAACATTTGCCATTCGTATTGATACAAATTATTCATTAGATGGAGATTATATTACCTCTATCGATGCAGGCGTTCGATATAATGTGAATGAAAAAGATCAATACAAAGCTGATTGTAATGCTGCTTGTAACATTGAATTGAGTGCCATGAACTTAACACTTGCTGATGTTGACACGGTTACATTGCCAGGGGGTGGTTTCTTTGAAGGTGAAGGTGTTGATTTAATCAGAGACTTTTTAGTTGCGGATACTCAAAAAGCTATCAATGCATACAATCTTGATGATATCGAACATGAGGAATCAATTAGTTCTATTTTCGTTATTAAAGAAACGACAATTGCTGGGTATGTAAAAGCTAATTACTCATTAGATACTAGCATTCCTATTTCTGGTAACTTTGGTGTTCGTGTTGTACAAACTGACATGGATTCAACAGGCGCATTACCAACGAAAATACTTATTATAGATAATATCATCGTTGAGCAAGAAGGTACTTTTTCAACCGTATCAAACTCATATACAGAAGTATTACCAAGTGCAACTATCAAATTTGATGTCAGTGAAGAATTTGTAGTTAGAAGTAGTGTAGCTAAAGCTTTAACTCGTCCAGATCTAGCGCTGCTGTCTCCTAAATTTAACTTTAACGGTGCAGAGCCTCCTTCAGGTAGCGGTGGTAACCCAGAGTTAGACCCATTTGTTTCCTGGAACTACGATTTATCAGCTGAGTGGTATTTCTCAGATATAGGTTACATTTCAGGTGCAGTATTCTATAAAGATATTACGGGTTTTGTATCGACTACAGATACATTTAACGAAACAGTTGCTGGCCAAGAATTCTTTAAGGTTTCACGCCCAGAAAATACCTCTGATGCAAAAATTAAAGGTTTAGAATTCACTTGGCAACAAGGGTATGATTTCTTACCTGGCGCATTATCAGGTTTAGGGACTATCTTTAATCATACTTATATTGACAGTAGCACGTCGTTTAGTAGTGATTATGAACCAACTGAAGGACAAACTGCAGCACCTTTTGAAGGTTTATCTGATAATACAACCAATGCTGTTGTATTTTACGAAAATGGACCTTTCAGTGCTCGTATAGCTTATAACTACCGTTCAAGCTACCTAGAGAATGCTAACCTGATATTCTCTTCACGCTCAGTAGATGCATATGGCCAATTAGATGCAAGTGTTTCTTATGACATTAATGATAACTGGACTGTTACTTTAGACGGAACAGGCTTAAATGAACCTAGACTTAAAAAGTATGATGCTGGTATGGAAAATCTGCCATCAGTTATCATTGATAACGGCATGCGATTTTTCTTAGGTATTAGAGGCCAAATGTAAACCTATAAAGTAAAAAAGTAAAAAGCATACAGTTCCTGTATGCTTTTTTAACTTTACACATTTGAAAATCAATGACAATTCTAGGAGATATTATGTCATCTAAAGCAATAAAAAACTTAGTCATTGTAGGGGGAGGCTCAGCAGGCTGGATGTCAGCTACTTATTTAAATCAGATTTTTAATAATAAAGAGGATCAATTTCAAATCACATTGATAGAATCACCAGATGTCGAATCAATCGGCGTGGGAGAAGCGACAATTCATTCAATGCGTTTTTTTATTGCAAGTTTAGGACTTTCAGAAAACGAAGTCATGCAAAAATCAAATGCGACATTGAAACACGGAATTTTATTTAAAAATTGGCAAGGTAATGTGGAAAATGACGAATATTACCACCCTTTTGAACAACCTAAATACAATGATGGTATCCACATTCATAACCACTGGGCTAAAATACATGGTACCAAAAATCAGGATGCTAACGACGACAGAAGCCGTTTCGACTTTAGCGTAAGCCCACAAGCACAATTTGCAAATAACTTAAAATCACCAAAATCAAAAACCAATAAAGAATTTGAAGGATATTTCCCTTACGGTTATCACCTTGACGCCATTAAGTTTTCCAGTTACCTACGCGATGTAGCGATAGAAAGAGGAATAAGACGAGTTGAGGGACATGTTGCCAAAGCAAATTTAAATGACAATGGCAATATTGCTAGCGTAACACTTAACTGTGGACGCTTAATTGAAGGCGATTTTTTCATTGATTGTACCGGCTTTCGCTCTATCCTCATGAATGCTTTAAATGATGAAGATTACATCGACTATTCCGACAGCTTGCTGTGCGATAGAGCAGTCACCTGTCAAATACCGTTTGAAGATAATAAAGAAAATCACCGCCCTTACACAACTTCTACTGCACAAGAGTCAGGTTGGATTTGGGATATAGACTTAAAAAACAGATCAGGTTCTGGATACGTTTACTCAAGTAAATTTTGCTCGAAAGAAGAAGCCGAAATCACGTTAAGTAAACATCTACAAAGTAATATTGAAGATCTGAAATTTAAACACCTTAAAATGAAGATAGGTCGCAGAGAAAAGATTTGGCATAAAAACTGTGTTGCAATTGGTTTATCAGCAGGTTTTATAGAACCATTAGAGTCGACAGGTTTATATTTTATTGATATGTCTTTACGATTTTTAAGTGAATATAACTTTACCACCAACACGAATGAAGCGGTGATCAATAAATATAATGACATTATTGGAAAATTAGTCGATCAAACAAAAGATTTCATCGTATTACATTATGCACTTTCAAATAGAGAAGACAGCCCTTTTTGGAAAACATATAAGTACGATGTACCACTTTCAGACGAATTGAAAAACAACTTAGCTTTATGGAAGTCAAAAGTGCCTACATCAAGTGATTTTGCAGGTCAAATAACGCAATTCACCAGCGCTAACTACACCTATATATTGTACGGTATGGGCTTTAAACACGAGGATATTCCTTGTAATTCTTCATATTTTAGCAAAGAACGAAGTCAAAATAACTTAGATCATATACAGCAGCGTTGTGATAGGGTAATGGAATCAATACCGACACTGAGTGAATATTTAAGCTGGGATAAAAACGGCTAATATTTGATAATACCCGCTAATTAGCTTTGTTTAATTTTTCAGGGTTAATGTTACGCACATTAATGGCCAGATTTTAATAGTCTGGTTTTAATATGGCCTAGTTTGGTTATAACGTTGTAAGCTAGTTATAATGGAAAAGTCTGACTCTAAAACATAGTCGTTATAGTTTAGTGGCATCGTTAATTTTCTACCTAATTACAGGTGTTTATGCACCTCATCAATCTTTAGGTAATATAAGCTTCTGACTTCGCCGTATAGCCCATCATTTCTTTAATAAAAGTTAATTCATGCGTAATAAATGAAGGGCTTTCGCCACCATGGCTGACAAATATTATTTGAGTATTGGTATATTTAGCTATAGAGTCAATCAAATCAAATACTTTGTGCTTATTAACGTTGTCTAAGCCTTGACATGCTTCATCTAAAATCAAGAGCAACGGGCTCTTTACCATTGCTCTTGCAATCAAAAGCAATCGCTGCTCACCATAAGATAAATCTTTAAATAGGTGTTCTTTCTTTACTTTAAATCCCAATATATCAAGCCAGTATTCTGCTTGCTTAATTTGATACATTTCAACAGGCTGATATACACCAATCGTATCGAAAAAACCTGATAAGACGACACCTATTACACTCGTTGACGTGGTATAGTCTCGATGTATTTTTGTATTAACAACGCCAAAGTGTTGCTTTATATCCCAAATGGTTTCACCGCTACCACGCTTTGCGCCAAAGAGATAAAGCTCTTTACCATAGGCCTTTGTGCTGTCACCTGACACCATCGCTAAAAGTTCTGATTTGCCACAACCATTTGGCCCGGTAATTTTCCAGTGTTCGCCCTTATTCAATTGCCAATTAAGCTTTTGCCATACATTTTTAGTGTTAAAGCTTAACGTTACGTTATTCAGTTTTATATAGGGGCTAAACACTTCTGGCTGATCCGCACGACCATAGGCAGAGAACATTTTCAAAAGATCGATGTCTTTCAGCGTTGAATCACCTTTTAATAGCTTAACTTCTATTGATTTTCGTTCTCCCAAAAAGTGAACATCCCCCTTATCAAGGAGCAAAACATTTTTAATCCTATTGGGTAACAATACGTTATAGAAGTCGAATAAAATAATGTTAACCCCTGATGTTACAAGGTTATCTATTATATTCGTTATTCGTTTACATGCATGAATATCTAACCCTGCAAAAGGTTCATCTAGTAACAATAAATCAGGTGTTTCTACCAGTGCTCTCGCAATTAAAATCAAGCGTGTTTGTCCTGTAGACAAAACGTTAAAGGGTTTGTCTAACAAACATTCAATATCTAAAAGAGAAGAAATTTTAGCCAATTGAATATGATCAGCCTTTACGTTCTCGAAAATAATATTTTGAACACTTCGACCGACATCAACCCCGCCGGGTAAGTATTCACTCATATCATATTTACGATCATAATTGATAATTTCAGATTCTAATTCAAAACTCAAATATGAGACTTTACCGTCAATTAGCACCCTGCCATCAAAATTAGTAATTTTTCCCGCTAAGACTTGCGCCAGTGTTGATTTACCACTGCCATTATCTCCGGTGACCAGTAACGACTGTCCTCTAGATAAAGCGAGGTTTTCAATTGACAGGATTTTACGATTATTTAGCTTAACGCAAAGGTCTGAAATAGTTAACATAGTATTGATTTAGTAAGAGGGTTAAAGGTGATATTAAACTATTTTACACTGGATTTATCAAAGGGTAATAGCTTGTATGTCGATGTATCAAAGTTAAAAGATTTCAGGTAAGTGCATTAATATGCCCCTACCTGAAGCCTTATGACTAAATGACATTGAAAATTGTGCTAAATTATTTTCTTCTGTAGGCCAACGTGAAGTAATCGTTTTCATTTTACTGTAAAAGCGAACACCGTCAGTACCGTGCATATTTAGTGGGCCGAATATTGACCGTTTCCAGCCACCAAAAGAGTGAAATGCCATTGGTACTGGAATAGGTACGTTAACACCTACCATACCCACTTCAATATCTTCACAAAACTTACGAGCATAGTGACCACTTCCAGTAAATATAGTCGTACCATTGCCATATTCATGGTCATTAATCAATTGAGCCGCTTCTTCATAGCTGTTAACGCGCACTACTGATAATACCGGACCAAAGATTTCTTCTTGGTAAATTTTCATACTAGGCTTAACTTGATCAAACAATGTTGGGCCGACAAAAAAACCATCAGGCTCTTCTATTGAGGTAAAAGAACGGCCATCAACTAAAAGAGCAGCGCCATCTTCGACTCCAGAAGAAATGTAATTTCTAACAGTGTCAGCATGAACACTACTAACAAGTGGTCCCATATGAGGTTCAACATCAAAATTAAACCCAGGCCCAACTTTCATCTCGGCAATATCTTCTTTTAGCTGACGAATTAATTCATCTGCAACTTCATCCCCCACACAAACAACTACAGAAATAGCCATACAGCGTTCACCCGCAGAGCCAAATGCAGCGCCCATTAATGCCTGTTTAGCTTGTTTAATATTAGCGTCAGGTAAAACAACCATATGATTTTTAGCACCACCTAATGCTTGTACGCGTTTACCTGATGCACTCGCTTTTTCATAAATAGCTTGCGCTATTGGCGTAGAGCCGACGAAACTTACTGCATCAACACCCGTATCAGTAAGTAAAACGTCAACTGACTCTTTATCACCATTTACAACATTAAACACGCCATCAGGCAAGCCTGCTTCTGTAAGTAAACCCGCTAAGAATAACGCAACTGACGGATTTTTTTCTGATGGTTTTAATATAAAGGTATTACCGCAAGCAATGGCTATTGGAAACATCCACATAGGTACCATTGCGGGGAAATTAAATGGTGTAATACCTGCACAAACACCAACCGGTTGCATCAATGAAAAACTGTCTACACCTCTGCCTACGTTTAAAGAGTGATCACCTTTTAACAGATGCGGAATACCACAAGCAAACTCGACTATTTCTAGGCCTCTGGTAAGTTCGCCTGATGCGTCTGAAGGTACTTTCCCATGTTCACGAGTGATAAGTTCCACTAACTCCTCTCTGCGAGATTCTACTAGATCTTTAAATTTAAACAGTACTCTAGCGCGATTTAAAGGCGTAACTTTTTTCCATTTTTCCAAAGCCCTACGGGCACTCGCGATAGCTTCTTGAGTTTCACCTTTAGTAGACATGGAAACATTTACAATGCTTTTACCGGTTGCCGGATTATAAATCGCAGCTGTTCTATCATTTTGGCTAGCCTTACTAGTACCATCAATGTAATTACCAAGTGTTTTCATCTTATTTCTCGTTAAAGTTAGTTAAGTTTGTTGTTTTATTGAAAGGATAATTTTCTAAGCCAATAAAAATTTATTCGCTCACACTGAATTCAAAGACCGTATTTGCTTTGTAAACTTGATTTATGTCCAGTGTTGCAGAAGGAAAGTTGCCTTGATTCGGGCTATTGGGAAACTTTTGAGTTTCTAAGCAAAAACCTTGATTAGCGCCATATTTAACCTGTTTTTTACCCACAACAGTGCCATTAAGGTGATTACCGGTATAAAGATGTACGCCGGGTTGATCGGAATAAACGGTAAGAATGCGGCCTGATTTTTTTGATTTAGCTATGGCAACCAATGAAATTTCATCTTCCGTATTATGATTAACAACAAGATTATGATCGTAACCATTACCATATTTAAGCTGTTCATTTTCTGAATTCATGTCCTGACCTAAAGCTTTTTCTACTGAAAAATCAAATACGGTGTTAGACACATTAGCAATCTTTCCGATAGGCATTAATTGATCGTCAACAGGCGTATAATTATCTGCATTTATAAGCATTTGATGAGACTTAACTGATCCAGCATGGTGCCCGTCTAAATTAAAATAACTGTGTTGTGATAAGTTAACGATTGTTTTTTTATCTGTTGTCGCAGTAAATTCAACAGCTAATCGATTTTCATCATTCAAAGCGTATTTAACGTTAACGTGTAATGTTCCTGGATAGCCTTGGTCCCCATCTTTACTTGTTAAACCAAGCGTGATGCTGGAAGAGTCTTGAAGCTCTGACTGAGTTAAATAGTGCCAAATACGCTTGTTAAAGCCTTTTTTACCACCATGTAAATGAGATCCGTGGCTATTAGTGTCTAATACGTATTGAGTTCCATCTAGGGTAAATTTTCCTTTATTTATTCGGTTGGCGTATCGCCCAACGACTCCGCCAAAGTATGATTTACCATCTAAGTACTCTTGTGCGCTGTCATACCCTAAAACAATATCTTCAGTTACTCCTTTCTTATCAGGTGTAATCAGCGAAGTTATTGTGGCGCCTAAAGTTGAAATAGTTACTTGCAAACCGTGCTTGTTTTTTAGCGTATATGACTTAACTAATTCACCCGATTTTAATTTTTCTACACTATTTTCAACGATAGGATCGCTGTTTGCACTAGCGTTTAAGCAAAAAAAAATCAAAGAGAACAATGTTGATATGATATTTTTCATAAAAATTACTCACAGTTAAAAACCTCAAGGAGGTAATTTAAAAATTGATATTAATGAATGTTAACTAAGTGTAGGTGAGGACAGTGTGCCCTCACCTTACTAGCTGACTAGGACTAGATATTTTTTTTCGTTTTTAAATGGATAATGTGATCTGGCATTTCTTTTTGTAAAAACTCTAAAGAAAACTCCAGTTTCAACATGCCATCTTTAACCGAAAATGGCACTTTTTTGTTGGTACCAAAATAGGTTGCCGATTCGATTTCAATATCCGCAGGAAAGTTGACTAAAAGTGCACTATCAGTCATATCAAGCATGTGAATATAAATATTGTTATCTTTATGTGTACTTGTACCCCAAGAACGTGACTTTAATGGACCGCCTCTTGTGCCATAAATAGTTTCACCATTTACTTTAAGCCATTTACCAATTTCTAAATACTTACTAATATGTAGTGGTTCAATTTTACCATTTGGCATAGGACCAGTATTTAATGTGAAGTTAGCATTATGACCCGCTGCTTTAACCAACGTTTGAATTAGGTCTTTTGTTGGTTTTACATCGTTCTTGGTTAAATGAAACCCCCAAGAGCCTTCCGAATTTAAGGTGTCCACCATTTCATGCGCTACGCCACCGCGTACATCCTTAGTACAAAAGTGATAGTTACAATCGCCAGGTAAATCACGCTCAAATAATTGCGTATCTTCACCTGGAAATGGAACTTCATGGTGATTATTTGAAATAATGACACCCGGTTGAATTGATCGCATCATTTCATAGGTTCCTTGAAGGTCCCAATCACCTTGATTGGGTAAAGCCTTTCTATCCCACCAACCATCAAACCAAATACCTGCAACATCACCATAGTTAGTTAACAATTCTCTTAATTGGGTATTTTGAAATTCTAAGTATTTATTCCAATCACCATTTGATTCATCACGCCCTGTATAGTCTTGACCGAAACGACCTCTTGGAAAATAGTCTTCATGATGCCAATCCACTTGTGAATAATAGAAAAACAATTTGATATCGCGTTTATCTAATTCTTTTTTCAGTTCCGCCATAATATCTCGGCCAAAAGGCGTAGCATCGACAATGTCATAATCCGTTACTTTGGAATCGAACATTGAAAAGCCATCGTGATGCTTAGCCGTAATGGTAACGTATTGTGCGCCTGCATCTTCAAAAAGTTGTGCCCATTCTTTCGCATCAAATTGTGAAGGGTTAAAGTTACCTGCTAGTTTTTCATAGTCTTCGATTGCTATACGCTCTTTTTCCATCACCCATTCAGCAATGTAATCACCATTGGCACCACCCATTAATGAATAGGCCCCAAAATGAATAAATACACCAAACTTTGCATCTTGATACCAATCTCTAGCCTCTTGACGTGCTTTTGATAGTACTTCATGTTTTTCAGAAGCATATAGGTTGGATACACTACCTAACGATGCTGCGGCTATACAAGTGGCAATAAGCGCCTTTTTTAAAACGTTCTTCATTCTAATCTCCAGGTTTATTTAAATTATTATATCTATGAATTGTGGTAACCAACTAAACTCTTAACTTCAAAGTAATCTAGTAGGCCATACTTACCCCATTCTCGGCCATTACCAGAGCACTTGAATCCGCCAAAGGGTAAATTCAAATCAACGGGTGCACCATTGATATGGACTTGGCCAGCTCGAATTTTTTCCGCGATTGAAAGGGATCTACTTCTATCTGTAGATGTCACATAAGCAGAAAGCCCGTAGGGTGAAGCATTTGCTATCGCTACAGCTTCTTCATCTGTAGAAAAAGGTATTACCACTAACACAGGGCCAAATATCTCTTCTTGAGCAACACTCATGTCATTGTTAACTTGACTCAGAATAGTGGGCTTAACGTAACAGCCTTTCGTCAGCCCATCGGGTCTACCTAACCCTCCAGCGGCTACTACAGCCCCTTCAGCTATGCCTTTTTCAATTAAGTTTTGAATGTGTGCATATTGATCCTTATTTGCGACTGGCCCAAGTACTGTGTTTACATCTTGGGGATCACCTACAACAATATCATTTGCTGTTTTGGCAGCTATAATCACAGCTTGATCGTATATTGATTCATGCACTAATAGCCGGGTAGGCGCATTGCATGACTGCCCAGAGTTACCAAAACAATCATGTATCGCCTTTGGAATAACGGTATTCAAGTCAACATCTTCCAACATTATATTGGCTGATTTTCCACCTAACTCTTGGTGTACTTTTTTCACCGTTGGTGCAGCAGAGATAGCAACAGCAATACCTGCTCGTGTAGAGCCGGTAAAAGAAACCATATCAATATCTTGATGGCTTGCTATCGCTTCGCCAACAACGCCATCTCCATGGATTAGGTTGAAAACGCCTTTAGGAACTCCAGCTTGATGGAGTATTTTGGCAAAAAGTTGCGCACTAAGAGGTGATTTTTCACTCGGTTTAAGCACAATAGTACAGCCAGCCGCTAGTGCTGGAGCGACTTTACAAGCAATTTGATTTAGTGGCCAATTCCATGGTGTTATTAAACCAACAACACCCGTAGCTTCTCGTATAATCCGTGAATCACCAATGTCTTCAAATTCAGAAAACGCCATTAAGGCTTTCGCTGCATTTTCAAATTGAGCCACACCAGCACCAACTTGAGCAGTACGTGACAAGCTGTCTGGAGCCCCCATCTCTAACGTCATTAATCGAGCGAGTTCGTCGTTATTTTTCTTCAATAACGCGACAATTTTCTGTATTAGATCATAGCGCTCTTTCCTGCTTGATTTTGAGAAAGTATAAAAGGCAGTTCTAGCGGCATTCACGGCTAAATCAACTTCTTTATTAGAACACAAGATAACGTTACCAATCACTTCATCATTAGCCGGATTGATAATATCAGTTTGTTTGGAAACATCGGGTGTTATGAAATCGCCGTTACAATAAATTGAATCAATAATATTCACGTTCATAATCCTTATATTTGGCTTATTTCTTTAATGTTGAATGGGCTTTTAACATTATTACAGCTACCTTTTGGGCTCCAGAATTCACTTCCTTGCCCTTCTACGATGAGTACTTTTTCTCCTACTATAGTAAAAGTAGCACCGCTAACAATACCTTTACTCACTTCTGATACCGTGCCCTTAGTAGCATTTAGTTCAATGAGTGAATAAGAGCCTTTCTCAGCTTCTAAAACACCTATCTTATTTTTTCCTATAACCTTCAATCCATCAGGGCCAACTAAGTTTCTAGATAACGCTATTTCGATTGGGACTGCTGCACTACCGTCGTCTTTAAGATCAATTCTAAAAAGTTGGCCAGTTTGTTGATGAACAGTAAAAATAGCCTGTTGTTCTTCAGAAAAGTCCAAACCATTTAATGACCAATTACGATCGGCTAATATCCCCCCCATAGCCCAAACTGTGGCATTCTTACCATCATATTTAATGACACGACCGTGAAAAGTATCTGTCGCATAGATATTTCCCTTTTCATCAACCGTTAAATCATTACAAAACCCACCACCAGGAAAATCGACGGCTCCTAACGCTTTACCATTTTGTAAATCATAAATTCTAATTCCACCTACTTCGCTTCCAGCGAACCGATTATCGCCAACTTGATTATGTGCAATAGCGGGATTACTTGAGCAAGCTAACAACCTATTACGTTTTTCATCTGCATAAAGACCTAATGTGGCTAACATGTTATTGGCATTATCTTTAATAAAAGGTGTGCTTTTACTCTGGTTTTTTGAAAATTTGACAATACTACCGTGCTGCATGCTGCCAACATACACATCACCATTTTGTGTCGATGTTATTCCCTCTGGGAAAAAACATTTTCTTTCAATAGTTAAATCTGCAACTACTTGTGTAGAAACAGCAAGAGTAAAACATGCTAATAACATTTTATTAGGTCGATAACCCATTTTAATATTCCTTAAAAAGATAGACGATATAGGATGAACTTACGTTTCAAGCTCACCATAAGTTTTTATAAATAGTGACCATTTCATCATGTGTCGCTACTTTGGGGTTGTTAGCTGGGGAACCAGAAGCTTTAGCTTGGCTGGCCATTTCATCTAATAGTCTAAAAAACGTTGTTTGATCTGCCCCAAATTCTTTTAACGTTGGCACGGCTAAATTTTTATTGAGGGCCCTTAAGCCTTTGAGAAGCTTTTCATTAGAGTTTTCAACACTATCGTTATTATCAGCAAAGCCTATAGCTTTTGCACAAGTTGCATAACGTTCAGGTGCTGCAGGAATAGAAAACTCGGTAACATCAGGTAATAACATGGCATTAGACAAACCATGTGGTACATGAAACATAGCACCTATTGGACGACTCATACCATGCACCAATGCAACTGATGCATTAGAAAACGCAACACCCGCCAGCGTTGCACCTAACATCATTTTTTCTCGCGCTTGCTTATTATTTGGTTCGTTATAAGCCGTTTGTAAATTAGGGCCTAATAACTTCATCGCCGCAATAGCTTGTGTGTCACTATATAGATTAGCTTTTTGGCTGACATAGGCTTCCATCGCATGTGTTAAAGAATCTATACCTGTATCAGCAGTCGTACGTTTAGGCACGCTTAACGTTAATTCGTAATCAATCAATGCTGCTACCGGCATAAACCCTAAGCCGATACATAGCATCTTTTCATCATTATTCTCATCGGTAATAATGGTGACTCGAGTAACCTCTGATCCTGTCCCTGCAGTTGTTGAAATGGCAATAACGGGTAGTCCTGCTTCATTAACTTGTCGAGGAAATTTGTAATCTCGCATTACCCCACCATGCTTGCCAAGAATTGAAATGGCTTTGGCACTATCAATTGGGCTACCACCACCTAAGGCAATAATAACGTCAAAATTTCCATCGCGAACTTTATCCACTCCAGCCATAATTGAGGCTGCTGTTGGTTCAGGTAACGTATCATCGAAAACTTCAGCAGTAATTTCATTTGCCAATAGCGATTGTTGAATTTTTTCAACATAACCCAGTGACGTCATCATTTTATCAGTGACAATAAGTGGACGTTTGCAATTTAGTGTTTCTACGATGCTTCCAACTAACTGGCTTGATTTCGCACCAACTTGCATGATACGTGGCAATATAATTTGTGCTGACATACTATTTTTCCTTAATTATTCTAAAGACTATTTAGTTCAAACGATTTAGTTAAATCCAACCGGCATCAACAGAATAATTTTGCGATGTACACATAGCGCTATCATCAGAGGCCAAAAACATGGCCATGTAAGCAACATCATGAGGTTTTACATGGTCTTGTAAACATTGGCGGACTTGTAAAAATTTTTCACCTTCTTCGTCATACCAATGCTCTAATTGTCTTTCGGTCATAACCCACCCAGGTATTATCGTATTTGCGCGTATGCGGTCTGGACCAAAGTCTCTCGCTAAGCCTCGTGTTACACCGTGAATAGCTGCTTTTGAGGCGGTATAACCCGGCAAGCCGCCTTGTGCCATCATCCAACTTATTGAACCAAAGTTAATGATAGATCCCCCACCTGCTGCTTTCATTTGAGGAATAACTGCTTGAGCTGCAAAAAATACAGGTCGTAAATTAACGTTTATTCGATCATCCCAATACTCAACTGTCGTGTCCTCTACCTTATGACGCTCATCATGGGCTGCATTGTTTACAAGTACGGTAATATTTCCAAGCTCTTTTCCAACACACTCAATAGCATTTTGTAAGGCCGGTATGTCACGTAAATCTAGAGGAATAAACATCGGCTTACTCACTCCTTCCATTGCGCTAAGTTTTTCTACTAGTGCATAACCTTGGTCTTCCATTAAATCTACAAAGGCGACTTTGGCTCCTTGAAGGCAAAAATGGGTAACAATACTTTCGCCTATACCTGATGCACCACCGGTGACAAAGACAACTTTATTTTTTAAACTTGTATATACTGTTTTAGTCATTACTCTACTCACTATATGAAATTATCGACTTCTACATTTTCGAAAGATTTAATGGGAATCTCGAGGTACACCAGCACCCCGCTTAGGTTTTAATATTCCCCAATCGCATCCCTCATCAGCTTGCAACACATGGTCGTGATATAGCTTTTGATAACCTGATGACATTTGAGCAGGAAGAGGTACTATATTCTCCATGCGAGAGGCTAACTCAGCATCAGAAATCAATAATGAAAGCTCCCTTTTATCAACATTAACGCTAATTTCGTCACCTGTTTTTACTGCGGCTAATGGACCAGCATCTGCGGCTTCAGGAACCACATGTAAAATAACTGTGCCGTATGCTGTACCACTCATTCTAGCGTCAGAGATACGAATCATGTCTTTTACGCCTTTCTTTATAAGCTTGGCCGGTAAGGTCATGTTGCCCACCTCGGGCATACCTGGGTATCCTTTAGGCCCACAGTTTTTCAAGACCATAATAGAGTTTTCATCAATGTCTAAATCTGGGTCATCGATCCTCGCTTTGTAATCTTCGATAGTGTCGAAAACAACGGCTTTTCCCGTATGTTGCATTAAGTTAGGTGATGCCGCTGATACTTTAATTACGGCGCCTCTTGGCGCTAAATTTCCGCGAAGTACTGCAATGCCACCTTTTTCAACTAAAGGATTAATTATTGGGCGAATAACATCTTCATTATAGTTTTCGGCATCTTGACAAACTTCAGCAATAGTTCGGCTCGTTACAGTTTTACAATCAGAATGCAATAAATTAGCGTCATTCATTGTTTTCAGTACGACTTGCATCCCTCCGGAATAGCAGAACTCTTCCATCAAATATTCACCCGCAGGCATTAAATTCACTATGGTTGGAATATTTGCACCTAATTCATCCCAATCATCTAAAGTTAATGGAACATTCATTCTTCCTGCCAGTGCTTGTAAATGAATGATGGCATTGGTTGAGCCGCCAATAGCAGCATTAACACGCACTGAGTTTTCAAATGCTTTTCTGGTTAAAATATCTGACATACACAGATTTTCTTCAACCATTTCCACTATTCTTCGTCCTGACATTTGAGCGAGTAGGTTTCTGTTTGCGTCAACAGCAGGAATAGTGCCATTTCCGGCAAGTGCCATACCTAACCCTTCAACAAGGCAAGCCATACTTGACGCTGTCCCCATGGTCATACAATGTCCTGCTGAACGATGCATACCAGACTCTACATCACGTAATTCTTTGACTGAAATCCTACCGGCTTTAACCTCTTCACCAAGCTTCCAAACATCGGTGCCTGAGCCTAGTTTTTTTCCTTTATAACGACCGTCTAACATTGGTCCACCTGACACGACGATAGTTGGCAAGTCACAACTAGCTGCTCCCATCATTAATGCAGGTGTTGTTTTGTCACACCCAGTAAGAAGAACTACACCATCCAGAGGATTGCCTCTAATACTTTCTTCTACATCCATACTTACCAAGTTTCGAAAAAGCATAGCTGTGGGCTTAATTACTGACTCCCCTAATGACATTACAGGGAACTCAAGAGGATATCCCCCTGCTTCAATAACTCCGCGTTTTACTTTCTCAGCTAACTCTCGTAAATGGCCATTGCATGGCGTTAACTCTGAAAAAGTGTTGCATATGCCAATAACAGGTCGACCATCGAAGTATTCATCTGGCGTTCCTTGGTTCTTTAACCAACTGCGTTTTAAAAAACCTTCTCTATCACTTGGGCCAAACCAAGATTCAGATCTTAATTTTCTTTTACTCATGATACTTCCTCTAAAAATCGAATATGTTCTGATAACCTTACTTAACGGCGCCTAGGGTGACTCCCCTAACCAAATATTTATTCAGATAAAATGACACCAATACAATGGGTAACATTACAATAAGTGACATTGCGGCAATGCCTGTCCAATGAGGGTCGGCGTGACCAAATGTTAAGCCGGGGATAAACTTGGAAAATGTTTTTACATCACGGTCTGTCAGCATTAGGGAAAAAAGCAATTCATTCCACGCAAATATAAAAGCGAAGATAGAGCATGTGATGATTCCATTAATGGAATTAGGTAACACAATAACGAGCATGGTTTTAAATCGACTGCATCCGTCAAGATATGCTGCCTCTTCTAGCTCTCTAGGCACATCATCTATAAACCCTTTCATCAACCAAATTATAAAAGGTAAGTTGATTAATGAATTCATCAAAATCAGAATCAAATGCGTATCTAAAAGATCCAATTTAATGGCAAAAATGAAGGCAGCCAAACTGAACACCACTGGTGGCATAAATTTAAATGACAATATTGTGAACGGAAGTGTTCCATTAGCCAGTTTATAACGTGACAACGTGTATGCTGCAGGAACGCCTAAAACTAGACATATGGATAAGGTACCTCCCGCAACGATAAGGCTGTCGAGTAAAGCATCAAGACCGCCTTTTTCAAATAACACATAAGTGAAATTATCAAGCGTAAAGGTTTTAGGCACAAAAGTAGGTGGATATGCAGTTGACTCCACTATCGGTTTAAAAGCTGTATTCACTAACCAATATAAGGGCAATATCACCCAAGAAAGCGCAACTATTAACACACTGTACGGTAATAGTTTAGTGCTTAAGTTAAGGCCTTTGTTATTATGAAACATTATAATTATTCTCTCTTTTGTGCTTAAACTTCGGAACCACTAGTCATTTTCCATAGCTGTTTACCAACGATGATGACCAATAGAAGCTGAGCAATACTCATTGCCGCAGTTAAACTGAAATCTAAATATGTGAAACCTTGAATATACGTATAATAAGCAATCGATTCAGTCCCGCTTCCTGGTCCTCCTCGCGTCATTACTAGCACTAAATCAAAAGACTTAAATGCATCAATAACTCGAAGCATTATTGTCAGTGCAATAATTGGTCTCAACATAGGTAACGTTATTTTCCAAAACTGAGTCCACTTGTTCGCACCATCTAATTCTGCTGCTTCATATACTGAACGAGGAATAGCAAGTAAACCGGCCAATAATATTACCGTTACAAAAGGCGTCCATTCCCATACTTCGGCAATAATTAAAGAACAAATCCCCCAAAAAGAACTTTCAAACCAAGGAATAGCGTTAAAGCCTAAGCTTTCAATGATGTAACTAACACTTCCTGTTCTTTGACGTAGTAACATCTTCCAGAGAGAGCCTACAACAACTGGCGGCATTAACATTGGAATGATTAAAATACTTGTGATAAACGCCTGCACCCAGCCTGACATTTTTTGTAAGGCCATCGCTATACTTAACCCAATAACAAACTGCAAACCCACACCAACAAAGACCATGATCCCGGTTACTCTAAGTCCACTCCAAAACCGCTCATCTGATAGCATGCGCTGATAGCTATCTAATAAAGGAATAGCGGTAATGCCTAGGTTTAAGTCATATGAACTAAAACTCAAAATAAGTACATATATTGTGGGAATAAGGCCCAACAATATGAGTAATATTGCTGAGGGTATAAATAATGCCCAGCCAAAAGTATTTTCTTTTTTAAATAGCCGTTTAACTTTGAAACTAAAGTTTTTTGAGTCATTATTGTGAACGTCATTTACGCTAACAACGTTATTGCTAACTAAAGACATTACTCATTCCCTTCTGACAAAGCAGGGTACAAGCCCTTAGGTACCAAGGCTCTTTGAACATAGGCTTTGTAAGCATTAATTTGCCTATCTCTACCTAGTCTATCGGTTATATCATCTAACCCTTCTACCATTTTCTGCAGACCATTTTCTGGCGTTAATTCTCCTGCAATAATTGCGGTAACATTGCGTTCAATAACCTCATAATATTTTCCCGAGCCTTTGATATTTAATACCGGATAACCTTTATCTATGGTCTCTTTAATCACTGATGTGAATTGTTCACACCTTTCTGGTTTTAGTTGACATAGATGACTATAATTTTCAGGTTGGACATGGCTTTTTCTATAGGGATCTAACCACGTTTTATTATCATTAACTAAAGCTGCAGTCCTTTTATCGTCTGCAAAAAACTTCAGAACTTTATAGGCTGCTTCTTTATTTTTAGCATTTTTTGTTATCGCCAAAACACGCCCGCCAGCCATATCAGGACGCCCTCCTGGCCATAAACAAGATTTAACAGTTTCGAGATTATCACCTACTATATTTTTATCTCCAGACCACTTCCAAACCTCTGGCCACATTGATGCAAAAGCAGTCCGTTTTTGAATACTTAATTGATTTCGCACCGTTTCAATTCCCATTGAAGTGGCTTCTGGTGGCGCAACATCTTTTTGAAACATTGAAAACATTTGTTCAATCGCTTTGAGCGCCAAGTCTCGATCTGGAAATGGCTTCATCGTTTCGGGGTCAAAAAAATGTCCTCCTGCCCCCATATAATGATCAACAAAAGTAAAATAAGATAAGAAACTAGCAATCTCTGCTGTTCCATATAGTTGTTCTGCTGGGCGAGTAAAAAACGACGCCATATCGTGGTATTCTTGATAATTGGTTGGACAGTTAAGTGAATAACCGTATTTTTCTTTGAAGTTTACTTGTTCAATAGGATTTTCAAGAAGGTCGATACGCGCATGTAATAACTTCACGTCACCATCATATTGCAAAGCATATAATTGGCCATCGTAATAATGTACCCAACGATATCCTTCCAATACACTATCGATATTCATATCTTTGTAAGCTTGAGCTTCACCGCCCTCTACAATCTCTGATAAAGGCACTAGATAGGGTGACATATCTCCCATATAAATAGGCCAAACAGAAATAACATCAAATCGTTTACCTATAGCTAAATCACGCATTTCTACCTGATATTGTTCAGTAAACGGCATTGTCGAAAACTCAACATTAATCCCTAGTTCACTTTTTATTTGATCTGTAAAAAGTGCTAACGTTTCAGGCAAAGGGCCCTCTTCGATACCAATAACCACTACTTCATTGTTATTAATCTCACTTTCATTAGATATATCATGACTATCTTCACAACCAGCTATACCTAAACCTATACTCAACGTGATTAAAGATAGAAGTAATCTATTAAACCCCTTAACAACCATCAAATGCCTCTCATAAATGTTATATTTTATGAGTCCAATAGTGCCGTAGTAGTGACAACCTGTCAACAAAAACATTTACAACCAAACAAATTAAGTTTACACGTCTATTTGTCCTCAGCATCAGAGCAATTACACATAATGTTGACATCCAAATAATACATGAACAACAAGCTATTAATGATTTGATTTAATAAGAATAATAAAATATCAAACTCATTAAAACCAAGATGATAATGTATCTTCCATTAATGTTTATCGCAGTAAAAACAATTACCAATAAAGAGGAAAAACAACTTACAAGACAAATAACAACCTAATATAAAAACAAGTAAACGTGGTGAGCCATTCTAAAAAACCGATAAATAAAGAGCATAAGTGATTGTATTTTATACTATAAATATTAAAGCCACTTTTCTTCGCATAAAAACCACAAACTTACAACTTGACAAACAACTTAATTACAACAACAATAAATCGGATTATATTTTAAACAATAATAATATTTGATAATTAATATATCGGAGAGAAAATGAGAAAAATTATAAAAATTGGCTTGATGCTATTATCACTGCCAATTACAACTCAAGCAGCGCAGATACCAAGCCCTGGTCCTGGTATTCCTAAAAATCACTATTCTAGCAGTGAGGTTTTTACTAAACTTTCTACCATCAATACCACGCCTATCGGATCTAATATTGGTAACAATACAGCTAGCATGGTGAATGGTTATTTAATGATGACCAACTCCTTCAATGGTGGTCATAACACCGGAGGACTCTCTTTTTGGGATATTTCTAACCCTACTAATCCAATACAAGTAGCAGAATATGATGGAGGAGATTTTGAAACAATTGGTGAAAGTCATTGGTATTCCACAATAATTCTTAATAATAAAAAGTACGTAGCACTACCTGCTAACGGAGAAGTAGCAATATATGATATTACAGATGTACAATCTGTAACGCTTGCTTCAACGGTCCAAACAAATACGATAACTGGTTATAACAACAACATTTGGCAAACAGTTTGGACTCCACCCTATATTTTTGCATCCGCACGTGATGGTGGCATTAAAGTCATTGATGCATCAGATCCTTTAAACCCAACATTAGCGACCACAATTCTACCATCACAAATGGCGGGGATTAATGTAGCTCCTATGTTTGTTGTAGGTAACTTACTTGTAGGAACGGCATTAGATCATCAGGTTGGTTTCGTCACACTTGATATAGCAGATCCTTTTAACCCTATACTATTAGGATCTGACAAAACTTCCAATGTCGGCTGTTGCATTGGATATTCTGCTTTTTTTTCTGGTAATAAATTAGTTACCACTGATACGAGTGGAACTAAAACTGATTTACACGTGTATGATGTAAGTGATCCAACTAAGTTTGTAAAACTTGGTTCTGTTGAAGCTCCTATTACCTCGAATGATGGTTATCAGCTTATCCAGGATGGATTCATACATGCTGGGATACACGGTGGATATGGTAAATTTGATATTAATGATCCAACCAATCCCACTTGGGCAGGAGGAAACGGAAAAGTTGATAATCTAGGATTTGATTTTGCAGTACCACTTGGGAACCTTGCATTTTTAGGAAATGATGAAGGGTTTGGTTCTGTTTTAGTAGCCCACCAGGAGGCTCCTGACAATAAAGGGCCTGAAGTTACCATGGTTTACCCGAATAACGGTGCAACCAATGTTAATGTAAATTCAAGAATAGGCTTTACTTTTAGTGACACTATTGAGCTAGATAGCGTTGATATTAACAGTGTCGTTATTAGAAAATTTTTGACTAATGATCCAGCAGCTGAACCTAATAGAGCTGGAGACAAAGCTATTAGTTTCAACCACCTAAATGTGGGGTTAACACAAGCGTTAGAGGCAAATACAACGTACGAAGTAATAGTGCCTGTTGGCGCGCTAACTGATATTTCTGGTAACAGTAATACAGAAGAATTTAAAAGTAAATTTTCTACCGGCTCTACACTTACTCAGTTTAGTTGTAGCGTTACGCCGCAAGCTCCAAATCAAGTTAACGATAATGTAGCTTTTGTTACTAGCTATAATGGACCTATTGAAGGGACTAGTGGCTTAACGTTTACATGGAATTTAGATAACGGCGTTGCACCAGTGTCTACAACAACTATAGGTTCTCCATCAACAACCTATGCTAGTACTGGCAATAAACAAGTAAAACTGGAGATGAACTATAACGGGACAGTCGCTAGCTGTAGTCAGAGATTCCCTATTGTTAATGCCAGCACCAGTAATAAGCCTAAAAATTCATCTAGTATTATTATCGATTCAGCAACCTCTATAAGCTACAACGTTAACCCAGATAATAATTCAATAACCGCCATTCAAAAAAGTGGTGAAAGCTATACCAAGTTATTTGAAGCAACAGTAGGTAATAACCCACGAAGTTTAGCACAAGCGCCTAATGGAAATATTTGGGTGGTTAACCAAGATTCTGCCTCCATTTCTGTATTAAATAAAACCAATGGTAATATCATCAGTACCTATTCATTACCTTATGCATCAAGACCATTTGGCATTGTATTCTCGCCAAACAATTTAGATGTTTTTGTTACATTAGAGGCAACTGGAAAATTACAGAAACTTAATTTATCTGGTGTATTACAATCTGAAGTTGATACTGGAGCCACTCCCAGAGGTATTGCTGTTAGTTCAGATTCAGCTAGTGTTTATGTTACTCGCTTCATTTCACCTAAATTAGTTGGAGAAGTTAGGGTATTTAACGCTTCATCCTTAAGCCTAGGTTCAATAATAGAACTCGCAATGGATCCAGGACCGGATACTGAAAACTCATCTAGAGGTGTTCCCAATTACCTTGCATCAATTGTTATTTCCCCTGATGGTACGCAAGCACTTCTCCCATCTAAAAAGGATAATACAGTAGCAGGTACGTTTTTAGATAGTACACAACTAAAAGCGGATACGACAACTCGAGCTATTGTGTCTAGATTAAACCTAACAACAGATGCTGAAATATTGTCTTCTCGTATAGACATAGATAACCAATCTTTACCAATGAGTGCTGTATATAATGAATTCGGCAACCTTGCATTTGTTGCGCACCACACATCTAATGCAATTGTTGCAATTGATACATTAGACAACCTTCAAGTTGGAGGCAATTTTCTTACGCCAATGAAAGCAGACTCCCCTCAGGGGTTAGCATTATCCCCAGATGGAACTCGATTATATGTATCTAATTTTATTAGCCGTACTGTCAGCGTTTTTGATATAAGTAAAACGATAACATCTGAAGTATTTAACTTTCCTGAAATTGCGCGAATTTCTACTGTAGCAACTGAAAAATTAAGTGCAGATGTGCTAGCTGGAAAATCAATATTTTACAATGCTAGTGACGTTAGAATGTCTAGAGATTCATATTTAGTTTGTGCTACGTGTCATGTAGAAGGCATGTCTGACGAGAGAGTATATGACTTTACCCAACGAGGTGAAGGCTTACGAAATAATATATCATTACTCGGTAGAAGAGGCGTTGGACATGGAAATGTTCATTGGAGTGGAAATTTTGATGAAATTCAAGATTTTGAATTAGATATAACCAATCAATTTGATGGTCAAGGTTTTATTTCTGATGGCGTTGCTTCTGATTCTTTAGGCACTCCAAATGCAGGAAAAAATTTGGATTTAGATTTATTAGCTCACTACGTTAGTTCACTGAACACAGGCCATCCTAGCCCATACAGAACAGCAGCGGGTGCTCTCACATCGAACGCAGTAGCAGGTAAAGTATTATTTGATGGCGCCGGCAATTGTTCCACATGTCATAGTGGTGCAGATTTCACGGATAAGGCTTTACATGATGTAGGTACTATAACCGGTGCCTCTGGTCAAAGACTAGGCCAAACTCTGACAGGCATAGATACACCTACTCTACTTGGTATTTGGGAAACAGCACCATATTTTCATGATGGCTCTGCTGACACACTGCTAGATGTAATTAATAAAGTAAGTCATGGTAATGCCCAAGGCTTAACCTCAAATCAAAAAGATCAACTAGTTGATTATTTGAATCAAATAGAGGTAGATAACAGTCAACAAACACCATCTGGAGATTTGCCTTCATTACCAGGGCTTTATTACGGTAAAGTATCAGGTTTCAAAAATTGGTCTACAAGAAACACCAGTAGTACCGTCACTATTACTTTGAGTGAGACAGAAGATTCTATTGATCCCAGCTCGACTGAAATCTACACAGGGGTAATTTATGATGAAGATGGAAACATTTCTTTTTCTGAGCATATAGATGATGCAGCTCAATTAAGAATAAATGGTGTTTTGGTACTAAATGATGACCAATGGGGAAGTAGAACGTCAACGGGTAATTTAAATCTCTCTCCTGGTTGGAATACTTTTGAATTAAGGATCTCAAATGAAGGGGGCGGTAGTGGACCGACGGCAGCACCAGGTTTTGCTTATGACCCAACAGGAGCTTCAAATTGGACTCACCCTTCAGACTCTGGTGATGGAAGCCTGTTTAGAACACGAATTCCAAACTCGGAAGAGCAACCTGGCTTATATTATGGTGTTGTTTCAGGAAGTATTAATACTACGGATGTTAACCCCAAAACCAGCATAACTACAAACCTCAATGAAACTGAAGATACTGTTCAAGCAGCCGCTATGACAGAAGTTTTCACCGGAGCAATTTATGATGCCGATGGTAGTATTTCATTCAGTGAAGATAATGACGATAAAACCCGTTTATATATTGATGGGAATTTAGTGTTAAGTAGTGATAATTGGGCTGATCGTGCAACAACTAATAATTTAAATTTAACACCCGGTTGGCATACTTTCGAGCTTAGAATGAGTAATGACGGTGGAGTTGGAGGAATGCATACGGCGCCAGGCTTTGCTTATGATCCTGAAGGTGGTTCAAATTGGATACACCCAACTGATCCTGGTAACGGCTCATTATTTAAAACAATAAAACCTGATACATCTACTCCCCCACCTACCTATTCTGCGGGGCTATGGTATGGTTCTTTAAGTGGTGCACCAAATACAGCTACGCCAAACCCTAAAACGAGTATTACCACCTCTTTAAGTGAAACAGAGGATGTAGTTTTAGCAGCAAATACCACCGAAGTGTATACGGGCGAAATATATGATGCTGATGGAAATATATCTTTCACCGAAGATAATGATGATGGCACACGACTGTATATTGACGGAAACTTGGTTTTAACAAGTGACTCTTGGGCAGATCGTGTTTCAACAGGCAATCTATCCTTATCTCCTGGTTGGCACACTTTTGAGCTAAGAATGTATAATGTTGGTGGTGGGGCTGGTATACATACAGCTCCAGCTTTTGGATTTGATATCAACGGGGGAACAAATTGGACTCACCCTTCAGATCCTGGAGACGGTTCATTGTTTCGAGTATTAAATCAATAATTTAAACCGGCACAACGGTAATTACACAACCAATGTATTTCGTGATGTTCTTACCGTTTTGTAAAGTTTTTCTCAGCTAGACAGAAATTAAATACAAGCGACTGACTCTTTTGAGTGGTCGCTTTTTTATTATGAAGGTAGGACAATTGAAATAAAAAAACTTCTCATATCACGATTAACAATAACGTAAATGATCTATTGCGCCTCTTTATGCCCCTTTATGGTCCTGTATGCTGATACAAAAGATAACACCAGCAATACTGATATCCAACAGAGCTTAATTTATGAACCTAAAAGTTTATTATTTTACAATTAACCACACAACCCCATAAACTGACGACGATATATAAAGTTTATTTTCAGGCTTTGTAACGTTCAACTGATTGCTGTTGTTCACCCAACCCAAAAATACCTAAGCGCATTACATCTCCTTCTTTTAAATACTTTGGAGGATTAAAACCTAAACCAACACCAGGAGGTGTGCCTGTTGAGATAATATCACCTGGCTGTAAGCTCATAAATTGACTGATATAAGAAATAAGAAAAGGTACTTTATAAACCATAGTGCGGGTATTACCGTTTTGCACGCGTTCACCGTTAACTTCTAACCAGATGTCTAGTTCATTAGAATCGCTAATTTCATCTACAGTTACTAGGTATGGACCAATGGGACCAAAGGTGTCACAACCTTTACCTTTACACCACTGCCCTTCCTTTTCTATTTGGAATTCACGCTCAGACAAATCGTTAATTACACAATAACCGGCAACATACCCCAAGGCATCCTCTTCTGAAACATACTTAGCTTCTTTACCAATAACTACACCTAGTTCAACTTCCCAATCAGATTTTTCAGATTTTGGTGGCATAATTACCGGATCATTTGGCCCCATAATCGACGAAGTAGCTTTCATGAATAATACAGGCTCTGAAGGAACATCCATGCCTGATTCAGCAGCATGATCCGCATAATTCAAGCCGACACAAATGAACTTACCTACACTAGCGATGGGTTGACCGATGCGAATTTCACTGTCAATTATGGGTAAAGTAGCAAGATCAAGATCTGCTATTTTATCAGTATCACCATTATTAAAAGTATCCCCCTCAATATCAATAATATACTCAGATAAGTCTCTAATCACACCATCGTTATCTAATATAGCCGGTCTTTCTTGGCCAATATTGCCAACTCTCATTAATTTCATTGTTCTATTATCCTATTTTTAAAGCGTAAAAATATTTTCCATTAATAACCATTTATCATTCGCTGAAGCCCAAGGTAGTTTTTGCTGAAATGTCGACATTAACGCCTCCCAAGCGACAACTTTTTCATTATTTAGATCTGCTTTTTCTTTAGCTGAAAATGAAAAACTGTTATTAACATCCATGATCATAAATAAGCGGTTTCCAACTAAGTAGATATCTAAAGCATCGATACCTACACCTTTCACACTATCAATAATTTCAGGCCAAATTCCCTCTGGACCATGGAACCTTCTATACTCAGCAATTAGAGTGGGGTCGTCTTTAAGATCTAAAGCAAGACAATGTCTTATTGTCATACCGTTGTCCTTATGCTCGGAGTTTTTTGTGAACGTTTTCCGTAAATGGCAACCACTACAAAACACAATAAAGGTAAGATGAATGATGCTTTCGTTGCTGAAAAACTATCAAACACGACGTTCATATCAATAATTGATGCTTGTGCCATGGGTAGGAAAGTACCGCCAACAATAGCCATAACAAGGCCGGCAGCACCAAGTTTTGCATCATCACCTGTACCAGTTAACGCAATACCGTAGATGGTTGGGTACATTAAAGACATACAAGCTGAAATACCGACAAGGGCATAGACTCCATTAACACCATCAAGAAATATTGTTCCGATTGTAAAAAGCATCCCACCGGCAGCTGAAATCATTAGCAATTTACCTGGATTAATAAACTTCAATAGCCCCGTGCAAATAAAACGGCTCAAACAAAACATGATCATGGCGTAAATATTAAGCATTTGAGATTTAGCTTCTGCCGCTTGCTCTGTCATTCCCAGCTTAACAAATACTTCTGTGCCGTAATGAATGATGAAGGTCCAACACATAATTTGTGCGCCAACATAAAACATTTGCGCAACAACACCTTCTCGGTAGTTTTGATTGGCTAATAAGCGCTTGAAAGTACCCCGAATATCTAAACTAGATGCTTTTTCTTCCGTGCATGGCATTTTCTTAAAGGCGATAACCGCAAGCACACATAGCACGACAACACCAATAGCCAAGTATGGATCACGAATAACTTCAAGGTCATTTGCGGTAATGCCAGCAAGTTGCTCCAATGCTGTATGAGAGCCATCAGCAGCTAATTCACGGCGCTCTGCATCCGTTGCAGGGTTTAACTTTTGAATAATAAATTGCGTAGCAACAAACATACCTAATAAAGAACCCACCGGATTAAAAGCTTGCGCCAAATTTAACCGCTGGGTTGCAGTTGCTACTGAACCCATAGAAAGTATATAGGGATTACAACTCGTTTCTAAAAAGGCTAAACCACTGGTCATAACAAAAAAAGCTAACAAGAAAGGTATAAAAGCTTGTGTGTCTGCCGCAGGAATGAACAAAAATGCGCCTACGGCATAAAAAAACAAGCCCACCATAAGACCTGCTTTATAAGTGAATTTTTTAATGAAAAGTGCTGCTGGAATAGCCATTGCGCCGTAACCACCATAAAAGGCCACCTGAACCCAAGTACCTTCTGCTGCTGACATTTGCAATATTTTAGAGAAGGCTTTCACTAACGGGTTAGTAATATCGTTAGCAAAGCCCCATAAAGGAAAGCATAAAGTAACTAAAACAAATGAAACAAGGTAAACTTTAGGAACTATTTCTTCTGAAGTTGACATAGCTACTCCTTGGGTAATTGCTTCATCATTACCAATAACGGCTGCGCACGGCTTATTCATTGTTTGACCTCGTTGTAGTTATATTGCTTTGTATTTATCTTATTTTTAATCATGATTTTAGTTATTTAACGTGACAAAACCGCCGTCGATAGGGAAGTTACTACCGGTAACAAATGCCGCTTCATCAGAGCAAAGGTATTCGACTAATGCGGCTATTTCATCAGGTTTTCCCATGCGTCCAATAGGTTGACTTTTTGATAACTTTTCAAACATTTCTGCTTTATTATCTGCATAGTTTTTCTCTAAAAAGTTATCAACAAAAGGGGTATGTACTCTGCCAGGCGAAATGCAATTACAACGAATACCATCAGCTAAATAATCTTTTGCAACAGAGTAGGTCATGGTCAATACAGCGCCTTTGGTCATAGAATAAGCAAACCTATCAGCAATGCCAACGGAAGATGCGACAGAAGCCATGTTGATAATGACACCACTTTGTTGAGCTTTCATTGCTTCAATAGTGCCAGAAATACAATTGTAAACCCCCTTAACATTGATGTTATAGAGCCGATCGAGATCTGTCTCTTTGGTGTTTTCGATATTTCCGATATGTGCAATACCAGCATTATTAATCAAGATATCAATGGTATGCTCTTCATTAATATTTTTAAATAAAGCTAAAACTTGGTCGTTATTTGATACATCAACTGAAAATGCTTCAGCGTTGCCACCATTGTTGATAATTTCTTCAACGGTTTCTTGTGCAGCTTCAGGGTTAAGATCTACAACTAAAACCTTCATTTTTTTCAAAGCAAGACGTAAACAAATACTCTTGCCCATACCGCTAGCACCGCCTGTTACAAGAGCAACTTTTACTTTGTTTTCTACTACCATAATTAATTCCTAAATCTATACCTAATAAGAAGGTAAACGATAAAAATTCCGCGCATTATCAGCCCAAATTTTACATTTATCGTCAAATGAATGATTTTTGAGTAATGATTTGGTTAATGATACCCAAGTGTCATAATCACCATTGAGTTTGATTACAGGCCAATCGCTGCCCCACATTATTCTGCTGGGACCAAATACAGCTATGATATGGTCAAAATAGGGGTGTATAACGTCCACATTAACTTGACCTTGAGGAGCCTCTGTTAGTAACCCTGAAAGCTTAATGAAAACATTATGACACTCGGCCACATTGGCTAACTTACTTTTCCAAAACTCAGTCGGAGGTTTTGATAAATCAGGCTTAGCACAATGGTCTATGACAATATTTAATGTTGGGTGCCTACAAGCCAAGATATAGATATTAGATAAGTGAACATCTTTTATTAGGGCATCGAAAGTCAATTGATTTTCTGCCATGAATGTAAAGATTGGAGTAAACTCTTCGTTCAATATCCAATTAACATCGTCAATCTCTTGGAGCATTGGTCGAATGCCTTTAAAATAAGCATTTTTAGCAAGCGCTGTTAACTTATCTATGGCCAGTGAATTTTCCAAATCAACCCAACCAACGATACCAGCAACAAATTCAGTGTTTTTAGCGAGTTCCAGTAAAAATTGCGTTTCTTTTTCACTCTCTGCGGCCTGCACTAAAATAGTTTGTTTAACTTTGTTTGGTGATAATTCAACGGCTAACTTTTCAGGTAAAAAGTCTTTATAAAGTACTTTCAGCTCAGGTGTAAGCCAGTGATAGTCACCACGGGATAACTGCCAAAAGTGTTGGTGGCTATCAACTTTAGTCATATCTTTTTTGGTTACATTACTATTGCTGCTCATGAGGCACTTACTTTAACATTTGGTAATGGTGCCGCTTGGTCAAGTAGGTTTTTATCCTTTAATGCTTGCCAAAACTCACGAGGAATAGTTTCATTGAATAACTCAATTGTCTGTTGCACACGTTTTGCACTGCCCAAACCTGGGATAACAGAAGTAACCGCACAGTGGCCTAATGGAAACTGCAAAGCAGCGGCGGCTAATGTCACTTGATAGTCAGCACAAACAGCTTCAATCTTAGCGACCCTATCAATAATATGTTTAGGGGCCGGTTCGTAGTCATAATAAGGAGTAGTTTTACCATTGACTCCTGTCGCCAAAATACCTGAATTGTAGGGACCACCTAATATAATAGAAGCACCGTGTGCTTCACATTTTGGTAAAAATTGGTGGATAGGATTTTGCTCTAGTAATGAATACCTTCCTGCTAATAAAAAGCAATCGAATTGACCAATATCCATTGCACGTTCACAAACTTCGGTTTCATTCACGCCTAAGCCAACGGCTTTAATGTCTCCATGTTTTCTTAATGTCTCTAAGGCTTTATAACCGCTAGTTTCAAATTGATTAAAAAAACGCATGTCATCCTTTCCGTGCGTATAAGCGCCAATATCATGCACAAGTAGTATATCTATTTCAGCTAAACCTAAACGTTGTTGACTGTCTTCAAATGAACGCATAATCCCGTCATAGCTATAATCATAGTGTGCATCAAATGGCATAGGAGTGATAAAACCATGACGTAATTGGTTAATATCAGCTTTTGTATCAGATTTGAGTATTCGTCCAACTTTTGTTGATAACACATATTCATCTTTCGCTAATGGTCTCAGTGCATCACCAAGCCTGCGCTCACTCAGGCCAGCACCATAACGAGGAGAAGTATCGAAAATGTTCATTCCCAAATCGATGGCTGCAGCTAACGTTGCTTGTGCTTCTTTATCAGATACCGCCTGATAAAGGTTGCCCATGGAAGCGGCACCAAAGCCCAACTCTGTTACTTGCAGATTTGTTTTACCTATTTGTCTGTTATTAAACATGCTGTAATACTCAACTATCTGACAGTGGGCAAACAAGAAGGACCAACAGCTTCGAATTTTTTGTAGTTTAGAACAAACTCTTGATGCCCTAACTCTTCTGACTTAGACTGCTTGCCTTTTGCAACGTTAATCACTAAATCATATATTTCATCACCAATCTGCCCTATAGAGGCTTCTCCATTGATCACTTTGCCCGCATTAATATCCATATCATCAGACAAGTTTTCATACGTTTCTGGGTTTGCACAGACCTTAATAACAGGTGAAATTACAGAGCCAACAACAGAACCGCGACCAGTAGTAAACAAAATAATATGCGAGCCTGAAGCAATCAGTTCAGCAATTTCAACGCTATCATTAATATTGGGGAAACCAAACATTGGGTCTCCATCAGGTACGACATCCATTAAATACAACCCGCTTAGGCATGGAATATCACCTGGCTTTATCAAACCATGGATTTGGGAGCTGCCAGATTTTGCATAAGCCCCCATGGATTTCTCTTCTTGAGTTGATAAACCACCTTCAGCATTACCCGGCGCAAAGCTGCCATAACCCATCAGGGAGTAGTATTGTTCTGCTTTTCTAACTGTCTTCATGATTTCTACACCTAGTTCAGGTGTTATTGCGCGATCAGCCATAATTTGCTCACAACCAATCAATTCGCCAGTTTCTTCAAAAATGCAAATTGCTTCTTGTTTGATTAGTTGATCAAAGCAATGACCAACTGCAGGGTTTGCGCCAATGCCACTTGTACCATCTGACCCGCCACAAATTGTACCTACAACTAGTTCACTTATATCCATGGGAACAATTTCTGCTGCTTGAGCCGTAACCGTTAATTCATTAACACACTCTAGCCCAGCGTCTATGGTTTTTTTCGTCCCCCCTGACTTTTGAATCACCAGAGTCTCTACGGATCGACCACTTAATTTAATTGTACTGGCAAGTTGCTCACGATTAAAACCTTCGCAACCTAGAGAAACAATAAGAACGGCAGCGACATTAGGATGGGTGCAAAGTCCTTCCATTATTTTTAAAGAATATTCATTCGGATAGCACCCCGGAAAGCCAATAAGTTGCACATTATCACTGTGACTGTCATTTACAATTGCCCTAGCAACATGATGGGCGCACTCGACTAGATAAGTAACTAAAACAATATTACGAATACCTTTACGACCATCAGCTCTTAAAAATCCTTTCATTATTCTTCCCCTGCTTTGCTTTGACGAGTATGACTGGCGATATAATCACTTTTCATATTGTGCATATGAATATGGTCACCAAAAGTAATATTTTCCGTAGCAGAGCCTATTGATACACCATACTTAATAATTTTTTCACCTTTTAAAATTACCTTTCTAGCAACCTTATGACCTACGGTTAAATCCGAACTCATGGTGATTTCAATTCCTTCTACGGAAGTTAATTCTCCTGACAGTATCTGCTTGCAGCAAACAAAAACATTGTCTTCTTTATTCAACAACACAAAATGCCTATTAATCATATTAACATCCTAACAAAACTTCACTTCTGACATTGATCTTTGCTACATAAACAAACACCGAAAAGATATTAAATATCACCTTAGAATTTTCCATATTTAATATAGGCTTCTTGTGGGTCACCACCAGCTAATATAGCCTTGCGTACAAGGCTTTCTTTATTCATAGCGTCGACTGATAGTCGCGCAATTTTGGCAGCCACTTCACGAGGAACAATAACTACACCGTCTGTATCTGCCAACAAGTAATCACCTGGAAATATCTCAACATTTCCAATAGTGATAGGAACATCAAACCCGTCTGGCAACCAATAACCGACAACATCTAATGGGGTGAAGTAGCGGTGATATACCTGAAAACCAATATCAGTAATGAATTCGCTGTCTCTAATACCGCCATCGACAACATATCCTTTAATTCCTCTAAATTTAAACGTTTCAGATGATAGCTCCCCCATATGGGCGACACGAGAATCATTTGGCTGACAAACTACAATATGTTCTTTGGGAGCTTTAGATAAAAATCCTGTCCAAGCGAGCAAACTTTCATGATCATCGGCTTTTGTATCCACATGGCCAGAGACTGTCCAAATAGGGCCACATATGGCTTTATTTTTAATCAATGGTCGAATATTTTGAGGCAATACCTTATTTTTAATTCCTTCTTGGCGTAATACATCATTCACTACGCCTGTGTAACATTGTTCAAGTTGCTCTGTAATCTTATTCATAGGCCTTCTCTTGGTTCTAATTAGCTTCACTTTTAAGTGATTAAAGGATTAATACTCTCACCACTTCTTTGTAAGTATCATCATACGACCCATTATTTCATATATAGAATTAATTTCATATACAAAACAATAAAAAAGATTAAAAATATTTCAATTACCAAAGTTAGCCGTTAAAATACTTAAAAATACACTCCTCCTTTACGTTTATCAGGATGATAAAAATATGATTGAAGATAGTAAAACAGTTTACAAAGCTCCTGCATTAGAAAAGGGCTTAGAAATATTGGAGTTATTAGCGGAAAAACAAATACCTCTTTCAATGAGTCAAATTGCCTCAGAATTAGGAAGGTCGAAAAATGAAATTTTTCGAATGTTGTCTGTATTAGAACAAAAAAGATATCTACAAAAACAAGATGGTAATGAAAAATTTACCATTACCAATCATCTTTTTGATTTAGGAATGAAAGTTCCACCAACGTCAACATTCATTGAGTTTGTTTTTCCTATCATGCATGAGATTGCAGCTATGTCTTCGCAATCATGTCATATATCAGTAAGAACAAATAATAGCTTTGTCATTATTGCTCGAGTTGAGAGCCCTGGACCTATAGGGCTAGCTGTACGTGTTGGATTTTCAAAGAAATTAATCGAAACAAACTCAGGAAAAGTATTATTAGCTTGGTTACCTGAGTCAGAGCGAGAACAAATTGTTAATCAGCAAGTTGCTTATTTACCAAATAAAGTAAGCCCTGAGAAGATGCTGGCTGAGCTCGATCAATTTAAACAACAAATTGTTGTAGAAAACAAAAGTCCCTATATGGAAGGGATAACTGATATTAGTGCACCAATTACACTAGGCTCTGATAAAAACAAGGTTATCGCCGTTATTGCCATTCCTTATTCTTCCAATCGTGGTGCGAAATTAACTTTGGATGAAACTGTTTCTCTACTTAAAGAAAAAGCTTTGTACATTTCTGCTAAATCTACTATTTTTGGCGGTTTATAATGAAAACCAGCCTTTGCGAATTAATTTACTATTAAAATGGTTATAAAAAAATCCCTACCAAATATGGTAGGGACTTAGTAGCCTAAACAGTTTTCAGCTTAAGGCGAGTTGTGGTGATATATAAAGTATCCCGTTAAAATTTAAAATCGACCGTTGCGGTAAACGATCTTCCTAAACCAGCTTGGGCGTAACCTAAACCATTACCATTTTCATCTATACTGTTAAATTTACCTGCTCCACGGTTAAAAAATACTAACTCATTGGTTAAATTAGAGCCTTGAAGGTTTAACGTGGTTTGATCATTTAGCTTAAATGAAACACCTGCATCAATTTGAGTGTAGGCATCAAATTCAATAACATTAGCATTGGTTGCATACCGTTTACCATAATGGTTTGCAGTTAGGAAAACATGACCACCATCAAATCGGTATTTAGGAGAAATACGAATTTGAGTATTAGGTAAACGCTCAATTTGATTACCGTCAACACTGGTTTCTTCATCAGGATCGTTATCTATTAATTTTGAATCTTGTACAACACCACTGAAGTTAAGTTCAAAGTTATCGGTAATTTCCCAAACCCCCTGAAACTCAATGCCTAATGCTTCATTATCGGTTCTAATTTCACGTAATAAGCCATTTTCTTCAAATACCCGAGATGCCATTTCATTATTTCTAGTAAAAAATAATGTTGACCATAACGAGAAACCATCATAATCCATTCGAGCACCAATTTCCGCAAATTCTAATTTAGCTGGATTGATTACTAACCCAAGGTTTTCATCTGCTGGAGTACCAAAACCAGGAACATTAAAATATGAGAATTCATTGGTGAAACCAAAATCATGAGCATTAGCGTAACGTACGTAAACAGCTAATTCATCAGTGAGTACATAGTTTGCACCAAGAGTCCAAGTAGTTTCTGAACTTGACACTTCACCTCGAACTACACGACCATTGGGCGATACAGCAACTTTATCATCAGCTAAACTCAATGGTGAATTCAAACCAGGAGGTGGCGCAACACCAAAATCAACATCCATGCCCGTTGCGCTAAAAGTAACATCCTCATAACGTGCACCGACATCTACTCGTAAATCCTCTGTAATTTGAAATTCAACATTAATATATGGATTTATAGACTCGGTATTTAATGAACCACTATTATCTAATGAAGCATGAGTTAGTACACCGTAATCAGTCAGGTGTCCAACAGCGTTTCCATCAACATCAAACGCAGTAACATCATAGCGATCTGCTTGATGTTTAACGTCTGTTAAAAAATCTGATCGTAAATAGTTTGACGTAGTTTCTACATCCCAATATTGTAAACCGACAGTAGTGGCAAAAAAATCATTTTCATAAGAAATTTTAAAATCGTTAATAAAGTTGTTTTGCGTTTTTTTGTATGACAATGGCCTTTGAATACTTAATAAACCATTTCCGTTTAAGTTTGTTAAGTCATCTATAATTAAACCATCATTAACACGTACTAATTCAACATAACTAGCTGTATCAAAGGCGTCTAACAATTTCTGTTCATTATTATTAACAAAGTCAGTTGCTTGAGATAGATCACCACTGTTAAAACCACGCATATCAGTAGCGTCCATATTAATTTTAACTACACGACTGTTTTGTTGTATTCTAAAGCCGTTATCAAAATCGTAATCAAATAGAAATGTAAACTGATCTGACTTTGATTCTTCACCCGTTTGTAAATCAATAGGCACTATACCGCTAGCCGTTTTGGTATTTAATAATTTAACGTCAGGGCCATATAATGTATCTGTTCTTGGATCTAAACTATTAATGGCTTGTGGTTTAAAGTTTTTATACTCAACAGGATGGTTATGTTGGAATATTGTTCTATCGTCAATACGTTTATAACCAAAGGTTAATGATCCTAAACCTTCGTTAATATCTTTTCGTAATGTCCCACGAAATTGGCCACCGTCATTGGCAGTATAACCAACATCTCTTGCCCCATCACTTCTACGGTAGTAACCACCAATAGCAGCTGTCCAGTTTTCAGAGATTGGTCCTCCGGTGAAGAAATCAGTTCTAACTTGTCCATAATCTGTTAATGAAAAACGAACTTGAGATTCATTTTCTGTTGGCATACGAGTAATAAAGTTAACCGTTGCCGCAGCACCTTGAGCAGTGAACACACCGGACGGGCCGCCTAATATAGTTTCAACTCGACTGTAAGTTAAATCATGCCGAATTTCAAACTCACTAAAAAAAGGAGAATAGATCATTGGCATGCTATCTTCTTGTAAACTTACTAAGCTGTTAAAGCCTTGGCGGGTACCACGAGCAGAAATTGCAGTATTTACTTCACCACCTTGCCCCTCACCAAAAAGACCTGGAATTGCATCAACTAAATCAGCGGTACCTAGTGGCATATCTTCAGCAATGGCATCGGCATCCATTACAGAAACACCATAAGAAGTTTCTAATGCAGTATGGCCCCTAGAACTTGTACCTGTAATGATGATTTTTTCTATATCCTCATTTTTGACCTTATTCTTTGATGAATCATCTTCATTCGCTACTGCAGACATTGATATTAATGCTGAGACAACAGCAATAGAAATCATATTTTTTTTGAGTGAACTATATTTTTTTTTCATTATTTCCCCTCTTCTTTCTCAATTATAATTTTAATTTAAAGTCGATAAAAGCATTCATTAATGCAATTAAACGAACATCAGCGTATCATATTTGAGTAAAGTTTCAAATATAAATCGATTATTGTCGAGAAATTGAATAGAATATACTCGGCAGTCCCACTGTTTTTATATAAAATATGTTTTACATTTAAATTTTACTTCAGTATTTTGAAGTCGTGAAAACAATTAAATGAACTTCTTGTGTTATATAAATCAGCTGAGCATGCGATTTTATATTTACAACATGGTGAGTAAGGTATGGAAAATGTCTGTCTAGGAAAATCTGTATTCAATGAGCAGTATAAAAGCTGCGAAATATTTCCATCACCGCGCAGCACTCATTAGTAGCAACACCTATTAGAAATAACAGGAATAAAATGAATAATTTGTATAAAGCACCTGCCTTGGAGAAAGGTCTTGAGATCATAGAGTTACTTGCAGCTCATCAAGCTCCCTTATCTATGAGTGAAATATCCCTAGCATTAGGACGTTCAAAAAATGAAATTTTTCGAATGTTATCGGTTCTAGTACAAAAACAGTATATTACGAAGCGGGATGGTGGAGAAAAATTTTCAATAACTAATCAATTATTTGAATTGGCGATGAAAGTCCTTCCTAATTCAATTCTTAGCGAACTCAGTTTACCGCTGATGCAAACACTTGTGCACATCACGGGACAATCTTGTCATATTAGTGTTCTAAGTCAGGATAAGTTTGTTGTGGTTAATCGAGTTGAGAGCTCAGACTTTATTGGCATAGCGGTCAGAATAGGGTTTTCTACTGAATTACTAAAGTCATCATCAGGCTTAGCTTTACTGACTTGGTTAAATAAAAAAACTCAGCTTAAAATAATTAAAAAAACTTACGAACCAACAAAAATGACTGAACTGATTGAAAAGTTGAACCAATTCAAACTACAGGGTGTAGTCAAACAAAATAGTCCTTATATGAAAGGCATCACTGATTTAAGTGTACCCATTATGTTAAGTCCAACAAGCAAAATAGCTATTGCTGCATTAACAGTTCCTTTTGCTCAAACTAGCAATATAACTTTACCAATTAAGCAAGTTATCCATGAACTGAAACAAACAGCGCGTATTATCTCAAAACAAGTTTGGGAGTATCTGCATAGAATGAACTTACTATAACAAGAATGCAGTTGCACATATTGGTACATTCCGCTGCAAAGATAGAAGGAATAAACAGCAAAAAAACACTTGAAATATAATTCATATATGAAACAATGTGTTTTGTATTGTAATAAACTCCTGCGAATGACAGATGTTATTAAGATAAATGGCAACATCTATTAACATATAACAGTAATAAATTAAATTAACCTCCATCGAATAAGAGTATAAACATGTTTTCAAAACAATTAATTATATCTTTTACAATAATAGCCATGATGTGTTTTTGCCTTTTAGCAAACGGTGAAACAATGACTGATCAAGCCCAATTATCATCAGATAAAAAACAACAAAAGCCTAATATTGTCTTAATTGTTACTGATGACCAAGGTTATGGCGATTTCAAACAAGGTGGCAATACGGTAGTACACACGCCCAATATAAATAAGCTAGTGGCAGAAAGCACTTTATTAACAAATTTTCATGTTGATCCAACTTGTTCACCGACACGAGCTGCTTTAATGACAGGTCGTCACTCCATGCGAGCAGGTGTTTGGCATACAACAATGGGACGAAGTTTGATGCCCAACGAGTTAGTTACTATGCCAGAAATATTAAAAGACTCTGGCTACAGCACAGCAATTTTCGGTAAATGGCATTTGGGCGATAACTACCCATTCAGACCTCAAGATCAAGGATTTGACTACAGTTTGATTCATGGTGGTGGTGGTGTTGGCCAAACTGCAGATTTATGGGGCAATACACAATTTGATGATACTTATCTACGTAACGGTCACCCTGAAGGATTTTCAGGATATACTGGGGATATATGGTTTAAGGAGGCAAGTGAATATATTAGAAAAAAACAGCAGAGTCAGCAGCCATTTTTTGTATACATTGCCACCAATGCTCCACACAGACCATGGCGAGCACCAGAAAAATTTATTAAACCATATTTAGACCAAGGTTTACCTGAAGATGTTGCTCGATTTTATGCCATGATCACTGCTACTGATGTTCAAATCGGTAATTTACGCCAACAGCTGACTGAGCAAGGACTTGCTGACAACACCATTTTTATTGTTATGTCTGATAACGGTAGTGCATTAGATGGGCGAAAAAACTACTTTGGCTCACAAGGTTTCTCAGTATTTAAAAAACAAATTAAACAACAATTTCCTAAATGGCAATTTAACGCTAATTTACGTGGTTATAAAACCGATGTTTATGATGGCGGTCACCGTGTACCATTGGTTATTCACTGGCCTCGAGGGCAATTAAATATAGCAACAACCATTGATAGCTTAACTGCCCATTATGATATTTTACCGACCTTGATAGAATTAACAAATATCAACTACGAAACAGAAAAATTATCACTAGATGGTCAATCTTTTGCGGAGTTATTAAGTCAAGAGCAACAAACAAAACTGGTATTTGATAACCGTGCAGTAGTCATAACTAATCAACGATTATTTATTCCTCAAAAAAATCGTCCTGCTGCAGTATTAACTAACCGCTGGCGCTATATTTTAAACAGTAAAACTGAAAAAGAAGCTCTCTATGATATTCAAGAAGATCCATCTCAACAACATAACGTGCTTGCTCATCATGCTGAAGTAGCTAAATCATTGTCAGCTGTTTATGATAATTGGTGGCTTGATGTAACTGAAGAAGGCATCGAAGAAAATCGCATTATCATAGGTAATAAAGCTGAAAATCCAGTACGGCTAACAGCAATGGATTGGATGGAAGCCCCATCTACATCCGCAATTCCATGGAATCCTGGCTTCCAACCAGCAGAAGATGAAAACCCTTATGCAAATTGGTTAACAAAGGAAACTAGCTTCAAACCATTGCCATGGTATGTTGATGTCGAGGAAAGTGGATTGTATCAAATTGCAATATTCATCCATGATAAGCCTGCATCCATGCCACTAGCTAAACGCTACGCATTCTTAATGTTAAATGATCAAAAATTAAAAACACCAATTTCAGGTTTGGCCTCTCATGCAATTTTCAATGTCAAATTAGCTAAAGGACCTTTAGATATAAAAGGTTGGTTTAGTGAAGATGTAAAAGGTGAAAAGGTGGTGGTTCCTTCATTTTATAGCTACGTAGAAAAACGCCCTAATAATTAATGAAGTTGATCTGAATAAGCCGGTCATCTCAGATGAACGGCTTATGATACGTAGTAAATTTTAAAAAATAATCGAAGTAAAAGATAGAGTTTGACTCGTATGCTGACATGAGGAAATCACTCATAAAAAAGACAAAATATTACAAATAGATGACTTAAAAAACACTTCTGATTTACTCATGTAATTTTATTATCTGTTCAAACCTCGCACTACCTACATACAACATTCTCCTATACAAGCAAAAAATATAAAGGTCCAGCATTCTAATTTAATTAACAGCTTTGAGCTAAACTACACAATCATGATGATTTATATTTAAAACTTGCGTTAAATATAAATCAGTGTATTCTGAGTTGTAGATAATACGAGTTAATTAATAGGGGTAGATTAGAAACGTCACATATCACACAGATGAAGTAGATTATTTTCTAAGCTAATAAAAATTAAAAAGTAAGTTTAGTTTTCGAAGAAGCTTCAACACATTTCTAGCGTGATATAGCCCTCTGTAACATGGAGTTACTGTGATATTTAAAAACTTGCAGGAAGCATTTTAATATTTGAGTTGTGATTATATTGCCCAGATGTATCAATTAACTCAGTGATATTGTATCGGGTTCATTAATAATAAAGTATCGGGAGAAAAAATTTATGAAGTGTATTTCTAGTACATCAAACCGAAATAAAACCATCGTAGAAGTTTTACTATCGAAGGCGCTCAAACAAACAGCACTAATAACACTGTTGTGCTCAATAGTGCCTACTGCATATGCCGTAGACACTAATATTGCACAGGGTAAATCTGCCGCACAATCCAGTACCTACACATCTGCTGCAGCATCAAAGGCAGTAGATGGTAATACTAATAATTCTTGGTCAGGAGGTTCAATTAGTGCAACAGAAGATAACACGGGTGAAAAGTCATGGTGGCAAGTAGACCTAGGCTCTGTTTCGAATATATCCAGTGTAAAAATTTTTAATCGCACAGGTGATGGAAGTAGCGCAAAGAACAAACTAAAAAATTATTATGTCATTGTTTCAAGTGTCCCTTTTCCGGCAGGTAATGTAGATCCAACGTCAATAACGGGTTATGAATGGAGGCAATTTAACTCTGCCGTGGCAGAACATCCAACGACATTCAATTTGTCTAGTGTTACCGGACGTTATGTGCGAGTGCAGCTAAATACCGATAACGTAATACTCAATATGTCTGAAGTAGAAGTTTGGGGTACATCGAGCACTCCTCCTCCGGCAGAGTCTTTCCCTGCAACATCGCCTAATGCGCTGACAACTGGATATCAAGATCTAGAGTATGGCATGTTCATCAGTTACGGTATGCCCACTTTTTATGGTACAGGCAGTGGTGCAACTAACGTCTCAATAGAGCAATGTACGGCATATACAAACGGTGTGTGTGGTGCAGCTCAAGCTTCAAGTTGGGCACCTACAGGTTCGAACACTTCGGCTGATACCGATCAATGGATTCAATTAGCCAAAGACAGTGAAATGAACTATGCGATTTTGACCGTACATCATAATCAAGGATTTCTATTATGGGACAGTGCCCATACCTCCTTTGATGTTGGCAATGCTACTGGAACTGATGATGTAGTGGCCAGTTTCGTGACATCTGCTAAAAATGAAAACATGCCTTTTGGTTTTTATCTGAATGCCGGTATAGATATCCATCACTGGGGCTGGGATACAAACAGAAAAATGACAGATAGTGCTTACGAGGCATATTTTGAGGATATTATTGAAGAATTGTTGGTTACCTATCCTGATACAGGATTTCTTTGGTTCGACCAACCGCAGCAACATCCTAATATTGGCGCTTTATATGATCATATTAAATCTATTAATCCCAATGTTGTTGTGATTCACAATGCAGGATTAGGTGCTAACTCTATTGCAACGGATAAGTATGATGTTGCTGATTGGGAAACCATTCACTTTGGAGATGACCGCTTAATTACAGGTAATAGAGACTACTCAGCTAACACCACAATTTCAGGAACCAACTATCACATACCTAAAGGTGGTATTGGTACAATGATTACTGATTGGTTCTGGTGGGGTAATAATGTCTCTAGACCAGCAGATGAACTTGAAGCGCATTATAACCATGTAGTTGTTAATAAGTCTTCAAACTTGCTTGTCAGTGTTGCACCAAATCAAACGGGGCAAATACCTTCTGCTCAGGTGAATGCTATTGGCGAAGCAACAACAAACTTATTTGGTACCCCGCCTAGCGGTAATAATGTTGCTCAAGGTAAGTCAGCAACACAATCTAGCTCACCTTATGGTGTTGCTACAGCTGAGAAAGCTGTTGATGGCAATACCAATGGAACTTATGTCGGCGGTAGTACTAGTAATTCGGTCTCTATTACTGGTAATAATACTAATGCATGGTGGCAAGTAGATTTAGGGTCAGTAGAGAATAATATTTCTATCGTTGAAGTATGGAATAGAGTCGGTGGCACAGGAACATCTAATTTCTACGTATTTGTTTCAGATGTACCATTTACGTCTACAAATCTTAATACCACTTTGGCTCAAACAGGTGTTAGTAGCTACTATACATCGAGTACTGCAGGTAGACCAACTTCTGTTAACGTTGGAAGAAGTGGTCGATATGTGCGAGTTCAATTAGCTGGTACTGGCGCTATAGCTGTTGGAGAAGTGAAAGTATTTGATTGATTTTAACATAAAAATTGACACTTTAGAGTTTGTAATTAATTTTCTGTAACTGTCAATTTAATACAAAGTCTTTCAAACGGCCTTCGAATTCAACTATAAATCGATTCAAGGCCGTTAATAATGGATATAACGATCTCCTTAAGGCATTTCACTCTTCAAGTAAACTACCTTTATAATTGGCACACTTATTGGAATTTATTTACGATTTTAATAACTTTGCAATAACCTTGTTGAGTGATTCTATTTATAATTAACCGGAATTATTCAAGGTGGTAAAAACAATAAAAAGTTTAGTATTATCATCTATTACATTGCGAAATATATATTTTTGATCCTCGAAGTATTCTATTGATACGACTAAAAACTATTTTAAGAGTTCTGGTACAATCTAGTGTTGTAATTAAGAACATTTTAAACATGGAATGTTAGATACCTGTAAAGATTACCCGCTATATTTTTCTTCCCCAAAGTTATTCAAAATCAATGGTATAAACTGTCTCTATTAATTAGCAGAAAGAGCAAGACCGACATTAAGTTCTTTTAAATGCTTAGCTATATCTTCAGCAGCAGTTTTCGGGTTGATATCATCATCTATTTTTAATATCCTCCCTTCTTTAGATACATAAAAAGTAACGCGGCTTGCAACCCGCATAAAATTCAACACATCATATGCCTTAGCTGTTTCTTTCGATGGGTCACTTAACATTGGAAAGTCTGCGCCCGTTTTCTTGGCAAAGTCTCTGTTGTCATCTAAAGGGTCTACACTGACCATAAAATAGCTCGCATTGTACTCTCTAATTAAATGCCCCTTCTCTACCAATGATTTACATTCAATTGTACACCCTCGAGTATTAGCCATTGGATACCAAGCGATAACCACTGCTTGCTTACCTTTGTAATCACTCAGCTGATAATAATCACCATTGGTTGCTTGTAATTTAAAGTTTGGTGCTAGTTCACCAATATTCAAGTCAGTTGCTAACAAACTAAAGCTAAAGAGTATTACTAATAGGGTACAAACTGTTTTTAACATTTTTTTCATCAGGGTTACCTTTTTAAGATAAGTATGTTTGGCCACTACTTTATACGTATTAGCGCCTAAACATTCTTTTATTTTAAAATTTGACGCACATTTTTCATTCTAGTAACCCTGATTATTAATAACAAGAACTTGGCACTGTATTTTATTCTTTATAAACGCTGAGTTTTAGACGATATGTTGCAAAGTTAAGATGAACTGATGCTTCGATTCATTCTGTCCTTGATAAAATTTTTATCAGGATAAAGTATGTTGAACATCTCATTACCTTGTATCTACAGTAATGTTGTCTCTTTGAAAAGTAGCGAACCAAACAGCTAACGTGTGATTCGACAAATATCCTAAATTATTGAAGTTTTACTTCATTTATATTACTAATAATTTTGGATAACTTGTTATGAAAAAAATACATCTTAATTTCCATTCACTTTCTCTCGTTGCAAATGTCATTGTAATTTGTTTCTCGATAGCGATGGGGTTTTCAGTTGTTGCACAAGAACATAATACCGGTAGCATAAGCTTTAGTGTCGATAATGATGGTTTACTTGGCTCTGATAGAGGTTATACCAATGGAATATTCTTTAAATTTAATTCTAGTAGTGTGGTTAATATAGAGCAGTTATCGCCACTACCAATCAGAAAAATTGCCAGCTGGTTACCTTTATATCAACAAACAAATAAAGGCTGGGGAGTTACCTTTGGTCAACAAATATGGACACCAAGTGATATAGCTACAGAGTTAGAGCAAAGCAATGATAGACCATACACAGGCCTGTTGTTTGTTAAGGCCAGTATTTTCGAATCGTCTAGCAATATTGCCAATAAGTACAGTTTAATGTTAGGCGGGGTTGGGCCAAATGCTTTGGGTGAAAAATCGCAAAAGGCAGTGCACAGTCTTATAGGTTCAAAAACACCGATGGGCTGGCATAGGCAAATAGAAAGTCAAACCGTGTTCAACTTGTCATATGAAACACAACGGTTATTGACAAGAGCGGAAGCTTGGCATGGGCAAGACTATGACGCAGCTTTAACGGGTAGAGTTAATCTGGGTAATTTCCAAAATGAAATTGCTTTAGGAAGTGTTTTTCGGTGGGGTAGCGATCTTCAAGGAAATTTTGCCAGCGTGGGCTTTACACCGGGTAATTATATTGATGCAAGTGTGCTATCTACAAGCAAAGCCGGCCAGTTTGTTTATGTAGCATTAGAAGGAAGATATAGATTTAACGATATCACCATTGATGGTGCACGCCCCAAGCATTTGTTTGATGTACATACCGAACATTGGCAATCATCAATATCTTCTGGAGTTGTATATTACCAAACATCGTGGGGAGTAGCCTTTAGTGTTGTAGCCAGTACACCTGACTATAAAGAAGATATTCGTAAACACAACGCTACCGCGTCTATTGAAGTGTTTTGGCGAGTATGAGGATATATTAAATAGTGGTGAAGTCCTGCGACCGAGTTTTTGATCTGATGGTTGTTGATTTAGACTTAGCTGGTTGAGACTTAGTTGATTAAGACAAAGTTGGCAAAGCGTTATTTTGAAAATTGTTCTAAAGCAAAGTCTATAAAGCACCGCACTTTTTTAGCCACATATTTTCGATGTGGATAGATAGCAAAAAGGCCAAACTCTAACGTAGTATACTCTGGCAATATGGCGATGAGTCTGCCATCACGTAAAGCATCTTCGATAATAAACGCTGGGATCATAGCAATACCACCTCCAGCAATTGCAATTTCTCGTACCGCTTGCGGGCTATTTGCCGCGACTACCGACTGAACATCAATTGTATCGGCCTCTCCTTGGGGGCTAATGATCGGCCATTGCTTGCCAATTCTAAAGTTACTATCAATAATACAGCTGTGCTCAGCTACCTGTTGAGGGGTTTTAGCTAAACCATGACGTTGGATATATGAAGGGGAAGCGCATAAAATTAGCGGAAAGGTTTTCAAGTGTCTCGCTATCATGGTGGAATCATCAACGCCGCCGATACGTAAACGTACATCAATCCCCTCTTCAAGCATATCAATAGCACTATTTGTTAACACTAATTCAATTTTTAAATCAGGGTATAAAGCCAAAAATTTTGGCAGTAACGGTGATAGCTGCATTTCACCAAATGTTACCGGGGCACTGACCCTTAATAATCCACGTGGTTTCGTTTGCTCACCAGTAACATTATCCACTAAGGCAGTATATTGCTCGAGCAAGGTAACCGATTGCTGATAGTAGCGACGACCAGCATCGGTTAATGCCAGCTTTCGGGTGGTGCGGTTAAAGAGTCGAATGTCTAATTTATTTTCGACCTCTCCTACATACTTGCTGACCAAAGCTTTTGATATGCCAAGTCGTTCACTTGCCGCAGTAAAAGAACTTGTTTCAACCACAGCCACCACAGTTTTTAACCCATCGAGAGTATCCATAATCTTTTCTCCATCAATTGCATTATCAACACTACGTTGATAATCATTCAACATCAAGCCTGTTTATCAATATATCGATGAAGTAGATAATAACTCCATCAACAAGCAAACAGGTTTTACCAAAAACATTACAAGGGAGCTAAATGACAAAAGTAGAAATATATACCAGGCCAGGCTGCGGGTACTGCACTCACGCCAAGCGATTGCTAAATAGTAAAGGATTGGAATTTACCGAATACGATGTTTATAAAAATCCACAATATATTTATCAGTTACATGAAAGAACAACAGCTAAAACGTACCCTCAAGTATTTATCGAAGGTATATCAGTTGGAGGTTTTGCCGAACTGCTAGCAAAAGAGCAGCAAGGTTTACTCGTTACAAACTTACAAAGCAACACTAAAATTTAAAGGAACAGGTAATGAAAAAATTTATTAAATCAAATATAAAAAACAATGGCTTTAAAAGCTATTTATTGGCAGCTGCAGGCGTTTTAATGTTCAACATTGCAGGTATCGACAATGCAGAAGCTGCACAAACGTTTCACAAAACGATTACAGTACAAGATCAAGATATTTTTTATCGAGAAGCTGGAATTGAACATAAAGAAACCATTGTTTTATTACATGGCTTTCCAACCTCATCACATATGTATCGTGATTTGATTCCGAAACTTTCTGATAAGTATCATGTTATAGCACCTGACTACCCCGGCTTTGGTAACAGCTCTATGCCGGCATTGAATGAGTTTGAGTATAGTTTTGATAACTTAGCGAATATTACAGATGCCTTCTTAGCCAAAGTAGGCGCAGAGGAATATACCATGTATGTCATGGATTATGGTGCACCAATAGGTTTTAGAATTGCAGCTGCTCACCCAGAAAGAGTGCAAGGCCTCATTATTCAAAATGGTAACGCCTACGATGAAGGTTTACGTGATTTTTGGCAACCAATTAAAGCCTATTGGAAAGATAAATCACCGGAAAATGCTAAAGTGCTTAAAGATAACTTACTAACAATTGGCGCGACAGAGTGGCAATACACTAACGGCACACGTAATAAAGAAGTAATCAGCCCTGATAATTGGATTACAGATCAAGCAAAATTAGACAGACCTGGTAATAAAGAGATTCAGCTAGAGTTATTTTATTCTTACGGCACAAATCCGGCACTTTACCCAGAATGGCAAGCCTATTTTAGAGAACACCAACCACCAACGTTATTAATGTGGGGTAAAGGTGACTATATATTTCCTGAAGAAGGTGCACATCCATACAAACGTGATTTAAAAAACATAGATTTTAATATTTTAGACACAGGTCACTTTGCCTTAGAAGAAGATGGTGATGTTATAGCCAACCACATTCTAAAATTTATGAAAAAGAATAACCAATAACGCCCTTTGCGCTGCAGTTTGTTTCCCATGCAGCGTTTTTTATTTAACTTTAAGAACAATAACAAGTAATTAGACAAATAGTCGCAATATTAAGACGTTCAGTTGCCTCGATTATTTTGATTTTAGTTATATTATCACTTCACTATTTAGCACAATGAATTTTACTACACATCTTTATTTTCGGTATAAACACTAAGGAAATATTTCATGACTATATCTGAAGCACAACCTAAAAAATTAGCACTTTATCATTATGACACTTGTCCTTATTGCGCTAAAGCACGTCAGGCAATAAATGAACTTGGCCTAGACATTGAATTGAAAAATATTCAGCTTAATCATCAGCACCGCATAGATTTGCATCGAGGAGGAAAAAAAACACAGGTGCCTTGTTTACATATTGAAGATCCAATGAGTGAAGACCAGTGGTTATATGAATCAGATGACATTATTAACTATTTAGCACAGCAGCAAAATGAACTCTATCGCATTGCGTTAACCGCCTAATGTTAACACTAGACCAAAACAGGATTAAACACATGCAAGTAATAAATGTTGATGTTGCCATTATTGGCGCAGGTACTGCGGGTATGAGCGCTTATCGCGCAGCGATAAAACATACCGATAAAGTATTAATAATTGAAGGAGGCTCATACGGAACAACTTGTGCGCGCGTTGGTTGTATGCCGAGCAAATTATTAATCGCCGCTGCTGATGCGGCCCATCACGCAAGTCAAACCGAGTTATTCGGCATAAATGTCGATAAAGTTCATGTTGATGGTAAAGCGGTGATGAAGCGAATACAGACTGAACGTGATCGCTTTGTCGGTTTTGTGCTTGAGTCAGTGGAAAGCTTTGATGAAAAGCATAAAATACGTGGTTTTGCTAAATTCCAAGATGAACACACTTTATTGATAGATGACCATACCCAAGTAATTGCCAAACGTATTGTTATTGCTACTGGATCTAGACCCGACTTCCCTACGTTTTTAGCCGCTGCAGGTAACCGCTTATTAACCAACGACAGCTTATTTGAGCTTAATGATTTACCAAAATCTGTTGCTGTATTCGGCCCAGGCGTTATTGGCCTAGAATTAGGTCAAGCACTAAGCAGGTTAGGCGTAAATGTTAAGGTGTTTGGTCGTAGTGGTTCAGTCGCTAACATTCACGATGAAACAATGAGACGTTATGCTGAAAACACCTTTAATGATGAATTTTACTTTGATGCCAAAGCAAAGGTTATCAGTACCATTGAAAAAAATAATGCTGTTGAAGTGGTTTATATTGATAAGTCAGGACAAAAAACTACTGAGTTTTTTCAATATGTATTAGCAGCAACAGGTCGTAAAGCCAATGTTGACAAACTAGCGTTAGAAAATACCAGTATCGAGCTTAATGGGAAAAGTAACCCTCTATTTGATGAACTAACCTTGCAAACTTCGGTGGACCATATTTTTGTCGCTGGTGACGCCAATAATACCTTAACGTTATTACATGAAGCCGCAGATGATGGCAAAGTTGCCGGCACCAACGCTGGCTCATATCCGGTTATTGGCCAAGGGCAAAGAAGAGCACCACTGTCAGTTGTTTTCACTGATCCACAAGTTGCCAGTGTTGGTTTATCATTAAGGCAAATAGAAAGTGTATATGCCGATCAAGTTGATATGGCTTATGTGGTTGGCCAAGTTAGCTTTGAAGGACAAGGAAGGAGTCGGGTCATGGGTAAAAACAAAGGTTTGCTAAATGTTTATGCAGACCAATATACCGGTGAATTCTTAGGCGCTGAAATGTTTGGCCCTGCTGCAGAACATATCGGTCACCTGTTGGCGTGGGCTAAACAACAACAGCAAACTATTCAAACAATGCTGACCATGCCTTTTTATCACCCGGTAATTGAGGAAGGGTTGCGTACTGCGCTCAGAGATGCACAAGAGAAATTAATTGTTGATTCAAAAGAGATGAATGAATTTATTATCACCAATCGTAATGAAATCAAATTGGTAGTTTAAACAAGATGCATATGTACTTCAAAGCATTCGTTGTTGCTATGATTGTCGGTAGTATTTTATTAGGTATTAACCAATTTGATGCGCTTTTTGGTCAATCAAGTATACGGTTGATACCTGCGCTATTAACTTATTGTGTTCCTTTTGTGGTTTTTATTTTAGGCAATCGTAGCAACACAACAAATAAATGAATTACAAAAGCTATAACAAGGGAAAATTAGTATTTTCCCTTGTTAATATCGTTATTTTTTTCTTAACTAATAACACCGCATCCCTGCCCTATTTAACTCCGTTAACTAATTAAAAAAATACTAAGCTAGTTTCGACCAGCCATTACGCCACCATCAACATCCCAAATAGCACCGGTTACCCAAGAAGCTTCAGATGATAATAAAAAGGCAATAGTATTTGCAACATCATCAGCACTACCTATGGTACCAATAGGGTGAAATGTGTTGAAACCTGCCAATGCTTCATCAATATCTGATGGGTCGATAAAAGATTGATAGATCGGTGTTTTTACTACCGCAGGAGAAACAGCATTAACACGAATATTGTCTTGTGCTAGTTCCATTGCCATGTGCTGAGTTAACGCATGCAATCCAGCTTTTGCCATAGAATAAGCTGAAGATGGTGTAGCTTTAATGGCTTGTTGAGCCCACATTGAGCCAATGTTAACGATATTACCGCCATCATATTTTTGCATATTAGTCGCCACGGCTTGAGCAATAAAAAATGTCGCTCTGTTTAATTCCATATAGGTATTATAGTCATCGACCTCATGCGCTAAAAACGCTTTTGGGCTAAAATAGCCTGCAGCATTGACCAAGTAACTCAAGTGAATATCATCTTGATTTATATATGAAAGTAACTTGTTTAAATCAGTTTCTTGATAAAGATCCGCTTGAATTGCCGAAGCTTTTCCTACTTTATTAAGCTGTATTAATGCTTGTTCTAACTTGTCAGCATTACGACCAACAATAATGACCTCAATATTATTTTTTACTAATAACTTCGATGTTGCTAATCCCATGCCGCTTGAACCACCAATAACAAGTGCTTTTCCTTGATGTGTAAATTTCATCATTTTTCTCCAATTTATCGTTTAAAAAGTACAGTAGGTACAACTGAATGATAAAGAGACAACGTTGATAAAAAAAGTAGGTACAATCTAGTAAGCTAGGTACATTACGGTCTAGTATATTGAATAATATAGGAATAATTATTTAGTTTATAAGCGCCGACATCTGCCCACTAGATCTTGTCATCAATTTCTAGTTGAAGTTTTTCTAATTCATCCAGTATTTGAATAAACTTATGACCAAATTTTGTTACTCGATATTCAACCCTTGGAGGAATTTCATTAAAGGTTTCTCGTGCTAGAATATCAAACTCAATATTTCGCTTTAAACAAGAATTTAATACCTTTGTCGTTAAGCCTTCAACATTTCTAACCATTTCCCCTGGCCGGTTAATATCATTTTTAAGCAAGTTATAAACAGTCAGTGACCATTTACAACCAACAATGGTTTCAACCATACGTGCTGACTTTTCTGGCGCTGACTTTCGAGAAAATTTAATTGTTTTATTATTCATAAAGATGTACCTCAAAGTACCTATCAAACCAATTTGTGCGTACTTGGTTAAGCCGTTGTTTAACGATAGTATTACGTTAATGATAGCTATTGTTATGTAGTCTTCTTCTTTAGATTTCAAGTGTATAAGGAAAATCAATGTTGAACATGAATTTTGATAAACAAGTAACAATTCAAACGCACCAACAACCTTGGGTAGCCAGTCCTCATTCAGGTGTTTGGCGTAAACCTTTAGCCAGAGAAGACGCGGAAAGAGGACATGCTACTAGCTTAGTTAAATTTGAACCAGGCGCTAGTTTTAAAGAGCATGATCATCCCCTAGGTGAAGAAATACTGGTTTTGTCCGGCACTTTTTCAGATCACAGCGGTGATTACCATGCGGGTAGTTATTTTCGCAACCCCGAAGGATTTCGACATGCACCTTTTAGCAAAGAAGGCTGTGTTCTGTTAGTAAAATTACATCAATTTCAAGTTGGTGATAATGAGCATGTTATTATAGATACGAAAAAAACAATGTGGTCACCTGGCATTGGTAACTTGTCGGTTATGCCGCTTCATAGCTACAAAGGGGAATCAACAGCGTTAGTTAAATGGCCGAAAGGTGAGCGCTTTCAATCACACCGTCACTTTGGTGGTGAAGAGATATTTGTTATCAGTGGTGAGTTTATTGATGAACATGGTCGTTATCCTCAAGGAACTTGGCTCCGCAGCCCTCACTTAAGTGAACATTTTCCTTATGTTGAGCAAGAAACACTTATATTAGTGAAAGTAGGACACTTGTAAACATAAGTAATAACATAAGTATTAACATCGCTATAAGTAAAGATACCAACCTACGATAAATAAGGTTGGTATCAGAGCGCATTACTTTGCCCAAATGAATTCTTCAAATGCTTTATCAACAGGCGTATCGGCTAAATGATTTATATAATTACTCATCACTTTTTGAGAAATACCTAACACTATTTCTAATAACTGACGGTTTTCATAACCGGCTTGATAAAATGCAGTCATAATTGCGGGATCAGGTCGTCCTCTATCACGTACCAAAGCGAGTGTAGTTTCATGTAATACCTGTAACTTTTGAGTGGGTAATTTAGCACCGCTTCTTAAAGCATCAGTAATCGCATCATCTACTCCCATCATTTTGGCTATGCCAGTATGAGCGGGGACACAGTAAGAACATTCATGCTCAACGTTAATTGTTTGCCAAATAACCGTTAGTTCATCGTTATTAAAATTACTATTTTGAAATAAATCATGCAGCATTTTATAGGCTTTTAGCACATTTGGCGCTTCAGCCATTGCTGCATGTAAATTAGGTATCATGCCAAACGCTTTTAATGAAGAGTCTAACTGAGCTTTGCTTTCTTTTGGTGCCGATTCTTGTGTATGTAATGTAAATTTCATTTGGATATTTCCTGTTAAATAATTATTTAGAAATAAGTAATAGTTGAAAATTCAACCTACTAATTGAAATTGAGAGTCCATGCCTAGATTCCGCGTTGTAATAAGTGCCTTATATTCCTCACTGTGATACCAGTTGTAGGCATCATCTCGTGATGGAAACTCCAAAATCACTTGTACTTTATGCTCAAACTGGCCATGTAACTGTTCAACTGGCCCTTTGGTTAATACCTCCCCTGAGTACTTGGCGAGTGTGGATGGCACATGTGCACCATATTGCTGTAATTTTTCTGCATCTTTTGGCGTTAAACCAACAATTATATATGCCGACATTATTTATCCTCTTATTTACTATTTATAACAAAATCAGTGTGATTCTATTAAAGCCATTGTACAAATGGTTTATATATTGGACAATACGTAACAATTTAACTTACTGTGTAGATTTTATGGACAATATAAAGCAACTCTCTCGCTTAATGGTTTTTGCCGAGGTCGCTCACCAAGGTTCATTTACTCGTGCGGCGAAGCAATTGGGCATTACTAAATCTGCAGTCAGCCAACAAATCAAATCACTTGAAGCTGATATGGATATTCGTATTTTAAATCGTACCACTAGAGGAGTATCTACTACGGCTTTGGGGCAAAGGTTGTTATCGCGATGCCAGATATTAAAAGATCAAGTTGACTTGGTTTTAAAGGATATCGCGAGTGCAGAAGAAAACCCGAAAGGTCGCTTTGCTATTACCTTACCTCATTCATTAGAAAGTAATGTCGTGATGCCTGCTATTGAACAATTATGCTTAGAATATCCCGGCCTTGAACCTGAGCTTATTGTAAGTGACAGTAGTTTAGATTTAGTTGAAAATAATTTAGATGTGGCTATTCATGCTGGCGAATTGCCTGATAGTAGTTATCGTGCTTTGCCTATTGGAACAATAACTGAGATATTTTGCGCTAGTCCGCTATATTTAAATAAAAATTTTACCCCTAAAAAAATAACCGATTTAACGCAATTAAAGTGGATTGCCACCAGCTGGCAAAAACAAAAAATGTCGGTTTACGATATTACTAATAAAGAGAAAACCATCATTGAGTTAACTCAATTTTCAAAGGTAAACACTTTTCCTAGCGCGTTAACGATGGCGCTTCGCCACTTGGGTATGGTGCTATTACCTGATAACGTTGCAAAACCTCTCATTAAATCTGGAGAGTTGGTTCATATAATGGAGCAATATACCGGCCCATTATGGCCTTTACATACCTTGCACGCCTATCAAAGGGAAAAGCCAATTCATTTAACTCGATTTCATCAATTGGTTTGTAATAATTTTAATGACTCTATGAGCTAACTTATGCCAAGTTGGCAAAAAGTTCCTGCGACTATTTTTACTTTTTTAACCTCATCAACCATTCTTTTGGTGATACGCCTATTTTTTTTCTAAAAACCCTTGCTAGCGCTGAGCCGTGTTCATAGCCAACCTCGTTGGCAACAAAACTTACCGGCAACTCTTTTTTTAATAAACCTTGAGCGATAGCAATACGTAAATCGGTCAAATAATCACTCGGTGCTTGTCCAACGGTATCTTTAAATAATGCAGCGAATTTGGCACGCGACATTAACGCCTTTTCGGCCATTAAATCTATGGTCCAAGGCTCTTGCGGTTGTTGGTGAATTGCCGTCATTAGTTTTGATAATTGCGGGTGTGCCATACCCGCTAACAACCCTTGAATAACAATGCCTTCATTGAGGACATGTCGTAAAATCTGAATGAGAAAAATATCACCGAGTTTATTCACTATTATTTGTTGCCCTGGCTTTGAATTAAAAGCTTCTTCAAATAACCAGCGTGCGGTATTACCTAAGGGATCAGCATTTTCAATACTTAAACATATCAACTTAGGTAAAGCATTAACCAATGCTGTGCCACTTCCCGATTGAAAATCGATATCAACACAAACCAATTCAGCTTCATTTGATTCATTCGCAATAATTTGATGTTTAGTCGGGCCGGGCATAAAAATGACAGAAGGTTTATCTAAGGTCACTTTATGTCCTTCTTCGCAAACAAGTGTTAGCACACCAGCTTTTAATAAATGTAAGTGACCTTTTTTACTATCAGAGCCACCCAAACTTTGAATGCCACAGAGGTTGCCGCTAAAAAAAACATCAGCATTGAATGATAGGTTTTGCAAAATTTGACTTAATTGATCCATAAATAACTCTTTTAGACGATTGGTTTCAAGTTAGAGACACATAGCAGCTTTTATCGATATCAGCCTTGCTAAATTACATCACATGACGAAGAGCAATGAAATATACCATTACTTAAGTCTAGTAAGTAACTACCCAGTAACTATTCATGCATAACAAATGTTATGTATCTTAAAAAATAAAGCATTCAAGGAGCTTTTAATGAAAATCGTAACGCTAATAAAATCTGTCACAATCGCGGCAACTCTAGTCATCAGTAGTCTAAGTTTTGCTGCCGATATTGATGTAAATGCCAATGCAAATGATCTTGCTATTCATGGCTATGATGCCGTTTCATATTTTAGTCATAGTAAAGCAACCAAAGGCAGTAATAAATACACGGCCACCTATAAAAGTGCTATCTACCAATTCAGCAATGAAGAAAACCGTGAACGTTTTCAAGCTAATCCGGAAAAGTTTGCACCTCAATTTGGCGGATTTTGCGCCATGGGCGTAGCGCTAAATAGAAAATTAGATACGGATCCAACTGCATGGAAGATAGTTGAAGGCAAACTTTATTTAAACCTTAATAAAGCGGTCCAGAAAAAATGGTTATCTGACGTACCAGGACACTTAGAAACAGCAAATCGTGTTTGGTCTGGTATTGAAGGTGTATCAATTGCTCAGTTAGATGCTGAATAATTTACTGACCAATTCTACTCAAAGTATGGAGAACCAGATGAAAGGTGAGATAAACCTACAAGGCCTTAACTGGTTCGAACATGAACAAACCTGGGTACTTTTATATTTTAGTACCTCATGGTGTGCGCCATGCAAAACCATGGCGCCAATTATGGACGAAGTATCAACACAATTTGCTGGTCAATTAAAAACGATCAAAATTGACGTTGATGAACAAACAAAGTTAGCAAAACAACTTGATGTGAGAGGTGTACCAACGTTGGTGCTTTTAGATAAATTTGGCGCTAAATCTAGATTAGTGGGCGGTGTAACCGCTACTCAATTAAATCACTGGTTAAGCTTACAACTTAAACGTAATGCTAATCACTAAAATTAAACAGAGGTTCATATTATGAATAATAAAAAATTACTAGCCAGCGCAGCCCTAGCGGTAGCCATTGCAACAACAGTTACTGCCCCTGCACAAGCGGCAAGTAAAGAGAAGTGTTATGGCGTAGCCTTAGCAGGACAAAATGACTGCGCGAACTTAGCCGGTACTCACTCATGTGCTGGACAGTCATCCGTAGATAATGATCTTGGTGAATGGAAACTTGTTGCTAAAGGCACTTGTGAAGATATTGGTGGTTTATTAAAAGCGGCAGCCAAGAAAAAATTTCAAGCAGAAAAAACGAAATCATAATTAGCTATTTATTAACGCTAGTTATGACTTTTTTGAATGAAATATTTTTAAAATTGATTTTTTGATAGTTAATATTAATGGAGTTGTGATGAAAAAATCATTAGTAAATCATGATGGTTCAAAGTCTAAGGTACTTATTGGTGTTGGATTAAGACATCAACATTTTACCGAGGCTCTAACGACTCCATCAAATATTGATTTTGTTGAAGTTCACTCAGAGAACTTTTTTGCCCAAGGCGGTGCAAGTCAACAGGTGCTAGAACAAGCAGGCGAAAAATATGATATTAGTTTGCATTCAACGGCAATGGGATTGGGTTCAGCACAAGGTGTACCCAATCAATATTTGAATAAACTTAGAACACTAGCCAGTGCCAGCAAACCTATTTTAATGTCAGATCATGCCTGTTTTAGCTGGAGTCAATTAAACGGACAACAAGTGCATGCAGGTGACTTACTTCCCTTAGCCTACAGTGAACAAACACTTATGGTTTTGGCGCATAATATTGATCGTGTACAACAATTTCTAGGCCGCTCATTATTAGTAGAAAATTTATCAGCTTACATACAGTACTCACATGCGTGCATGCCAGAAACTGAGTTTTTGGTACGGCTTGTTGAGTTAACTGGCTGTAAACTATTAATTGATCTAAATAATATAATCGTTACTGCCAATAATCTTAACGAAGTCGATCCGCTAAATTTTGCAAAGCAGTGGTTATTAAATATTCCAGAACAGGTTGTGGGTGAAATTCATCTGGCCGGCTTTACACCAGTAAAGCAGGGTGACTTAGTTATTGATGACCATAGCCAAGCGGTTTCAAGTCAAGGGTGGCAACTATATCGCAGTGCATTAAACCGTTTTGGCAAAGTTCCAACGTTGATTGAATGGGATAACAACTTACCAAGCTGGCAAAGCTTGTTAGCTGAAGCAGATAAGGCAAGAGATATTGCAGAACAAGTGTTCAAAATTGAGCATTACTCAAGCATCCATCCTTCAGTTATAGGCGAGCTTACTCATGAATGAACATTGGAATATAAGTAATCAACTGCAAGCGGCCTTTGCTCAAGTAGAACAACAGCAGCAAAGCCTAATCAAGGCAATATTCCCATCCGCGAGTAATAACGATGACAGTTCTTTCGATAAACGTGGACTCGCGATATATCGTAATAATTTATTGGCAACTGCCAAACAAGCGTTAGTGGTAACTTTTCCAACCGTAATAACATTAATTGGTGAAGATTTATTTATGCATGCTTGCCGTCAACTACTGATTTCATCACCTCCTGATCAAGGTGATTGGGGACTTTGGGGGCAAGGCTTTGCCAAACTTTTACATAATTTACCACAATTAACTGAATATCCTTTTGTTGCTGATATTGCTCAATTAGATTGGCTTTGTCATCAATCTATGCGAGAAAAAAATTCTGTAATAGACCAAGCAAGTTTACAGCTTTTAGCAAGCACAGATCTCGACAGATTATATCTTTCACTTACAGACCATCAATATTTGATGGAATCAAATTTCCCAATTATTGAGTTCTGGTTAACTCACCAACATGAGGGTTATCCAAACGATAATGGAGAACTAAAACAGCAATATTTACAGCAGGCGATAACAAAACTAGATCAAACAGATTTTCAGCAGAGAATTTTAGTCTATCGGCCAAACTTCAAAGCAGAAATTCGAGAGTTGTCTGGCG